>Ga0302228_10000327_pt1 | contig 42590 bp, 30 predicted proteins | sample II_Palsa_N1_2_FD_193519 | JGI IMG/M metagenome (GOLD analysis project Ga0302228, IMG submission 193519) | Peat permafrost microbial communities from Stordalen Mire near Abisko, Sweden - II_Palsa_N1_2 | ecosystem: Environmental > Terrestrial > Soil > Palsa > Peat permafrost | place: Sweden... | reverse complement strand
CGCCGTCCTCGTTGGCATTGGGCCACCTTGCTGGTGGTCACGCTGTGCGTGGCATGTTTTGTCGGACTGGCGCTGACCCCGGTACCGCAACGCGGGCCGTTGTTGCTGGAATGGGGCACCGTACCGGACACTGTTGTGCTGGTGATGTCCCAACTTGTTGGTAACCTTCGGTTTCGGCTCAGATACAACTCGAAGCGAGTGGTGACCATTTGGAAAAGCAGTACATCCTGGCGATTGATCAGGGCACGACCAGTTCGCGCGCGATGCTGTTTGATCGAGCGGGTCGTGTTGCCGGAACGGCACAGCGCGAATTCCACCAGATTTTCCCGCAGCCCGGCTGGGTGGAGCACGACCCGCACGAGATTCTCGCGAGCGTGCGAACCACGGTGGCCAAAGTGCTTGCCGCGGCACAGGTCGACGCCGGCGCACTTGCGGGCATCGGCATCACCAACCAGCGCGAAACCACCGTGGTGTGGGACCGTCATACCGGGCAGCCGATCCATAACGCGATCGTGTGGCAGTCGCGCCAGAGTCTGGCGATCTGCGAGCGCCTGGAAGCAGACGGCTACGCCTCGCTGGTGCGTGAGAAGACCGGGCTGCTGATCGATGCGTATTTCTCCGGCAGCAAGATTCGCTGGATCCTCGATCATGTCGATGGTGCCCGTGCACGCGCGAAACGCGGCGATCTGCTGTTCGGCACGATCGAAAGCTGGCTGATCTGGAACCTGACTGGCGGCAAGCTGCATGTCACCGACGTCAGCAATGCCGCGCGCACGTTGTTGTTCGATATCCACGCACGCTGCTGGGACGACGAGCTGCTGCGCATGCTGGATATCCCGCGCAGCATGCTGCCGGATGTGCGCTCATGCAGTGAAGTCTATGGGCACACCGTGGCCTCGCATGGCTTCCCGGCTGGTGTGCCGATCAGCGGGGTGGCGGGTGATCAGCAGGCGGCGTTGTTCGGGCAGGCCTGTTTCGAGCCGGGTATGGCGAAGAATACCTATGGCACCGGCTGTTTCATGCTGATGCATACGGGTGCCGTGGCGGTGCCATCGCGACATGGTTTGCTGACCACGATCGCCTGGGAGCTGGATGGCGCCGTCGAGTACGCGCTGGAAGGCAGCATCTTCGTCGCCGGTTCGGTGGTGCAGTGGTTGCGCGATGCGCTGCGCATGCTTGAGCACGCCAGTGATTCGCAGGCATGTGCAGAAAGTGTGGCGTCCAGCGAGGGCGTGTATCTGGTACCGGCGTTCGTCGGGCTGGGTGCACCGTACTGGCGCAGTGACGTGCGTGGCGCGATGTTCGGCCTGTCGCGCGGCACCCGCAAGGAACATGTGGTGCGCGCAGCGCTCGAATCGATGGCCTACCAGTCGCGCGACGTACTGGCGGCGATGGAGGCGGATGCCGGCATTCCGCTGAAGGAATTGCGCGCCGACGGTGGGGCGATTGCCAACGACTTCATGGCGCAGTTCCAGAGCGACATGCTCGGTGTGCCGGTGCTGCGCCCGCGCGTGGCCGAGACCACGGCGCTGGGTGCGGCTTATCTGGCTGGTTTGGCGGTCGGTTTCTGGGAGAGCCGTGCGCAGATCGCGCAGCTATGGCAGATGGATCGCTGTTTCCGGCCAGCCATGGACGAAACCACGCGCGAACACCTTTATCGGGGCTGGCAACATGCGGTGAACGCGACCATGGGTTTTCGCGTCGGCTGAATCAGGCGAGACCTTGGCAGCTTGCCGAAGGCCTCGCCGTTTCGATCAGCGATGCCGCCATCAATCCAGCGCGTAACCGAACTGATCGAGGAACTCGGCGGCGAACTCGGCATAGTTGAACCGCTGGTTCTGTGTGCCTGGATGCTCAACCTTCAGCGCGCCCATCAGCGAAGCCATGCGACCCACAGTCGGCCAGTCCTTACCACGCATGATGCCGAAGATCAGGCCCGCGCGGTAAGCATCACCGCAGCCGGTAGGGTCGACGATCTGGCGCTCGCGCGCCGGCGGAATCTCGTGCGTGGTGTTGCCGGTGTGGATCTGTGAACCGCGTGGCCCCAGCGTCACGATATAGGCCTTCACCCGCCCGGCGATCTCGGCGGCACTCCAGCCGGTGCGGGTCTGCAGCAGCTGTGACTCGTAATCGTTGACGATCACGTAAGTCGATTTTTCGATCATCGAGCGGAATTCGTCGCCGCTGAACAACGGCATCGCCTGGCCCGGATCGAAAATGAAGGGCACGCCGCGTGCAGCGAACTCATCCACGTGCTGCAGCATCGCTTCGCGACCGTCGGGGGCGACAATCGCGAAATCGATCTGCGGGATGTCGCGTACATGGTTTTCCTGCGCACTGGACATCGCGCCGGGATGGAAGGCGGTGATCTGGTTGTTGTCCAGATCCGTGGTGATGAAGCATTGCGGGGTGAACTGGTCGTCGAACTCGCGCACGCAGTCGAGCTTGATGCCGCATTCCTCCATGTGCTTCCGGTATGGCGCGAAGTCCTGGCCGACGGCCGCCACCGGCAGCGGATCGCCACCGAGCAGCTTGAGGTTGTAAGCGATATTGCCGGCGCAGCCGCCGAACTCGCGGCGCATCCGCGGCACCAGGAAGGACACGTTCAGGATGTGCACCTGATCGGGCAGAATGTGATTCTTGAACTGATCCTGGAACACCATGATGGTGTCGTAGGCCAGCGATCCGCAGATGACGGCAGACATGATATGCGGGAGCCCCCGGGCGAGATGAGGGCCGTGACAGCCACGTTCGACCCGAAGCCGAACCGGAAGCCCCGGCCAAAGGGTGGAATCGTACCGTTATCTGCCTGCGTTGGCGACTTTTTGCGTCGACGCGGAGCTCATCCGCAAATGAGGAAAACGCGCTTAGTACGGTGTTGTAAAAGGGTTTCTTAACGTTAATGTCCTTGCGCATGCGGGGCATGCTGACTAGACTGGCGAGCTTACTTTTTAGCCTAGCCGACCCACGGCGGACCCATGTTCAAGAAGTTTCGCGGCATCTTTTCCAACGACATTTCCATTGACCTCGGTACCGCCAACACGCTGATCTATGTGCGTGGCCAGGGCATCGTGCTGAACGAGCCGTCGGTCGTGGCGATTCGTCAGGATCGCGGCCCGGGTGGTCCTCGCACGATCGCCGCCGTGGGCAGTGATGCCAAGCGCATGCTGGGTCGCACGCCGGGCAACATCGCCACGGTGCGACCGATGAAGGACGGCGTGATCGCCGACTTCACCATGACCGAGGCGATGCTGCAGCATTTCATCAAGCAGGTGCACAAGTCGCGCTTCCTGCGACCGAGCCCGCGTGTGCTGGTCTGCGTGCCGTGCGGCTCGACCCAGGTCGAGCGACGCGCGATCAAGGAATCCGCCGAGGGCGCCGGTGCGCGCGACGTGTTCCTGATCGAAGAGCCGATGGCTGCCGCGATCGGTGCCGGCATCCCGGTGCATGAGGCGCGTGGTGCGATGGTGCTGGACATCGGCGGCGGCACCTCGGAAGTGGCGGTGATCTCGCTCAACGGCATCGTCTACTCGCAGTCGGTGCGCGTCGGTGGTGACCGTTTCGACGAGGCGATCATCAACTATGTGCGCCGCAATCACGGCACCCTGATCGGCGAATCCACCGCCGAGAAGATCAAGCTGCAGATTGGTTGCGCGTTTCCGCAGGCGCAGGTCAAGGAGATCGAGATCTCCGGCCGCAACCTCGCCGAAGGCGTGCCGCGCATGTTCACGATCAACTCCAACGAAATTCTCGAGGCGCTGCACGAGCCGCTCGCCGGCATCGTGGCGGCGGTCAAGTCGGCGCTGGAGCAGACCCCGCCGGAGCTATGCTCGGACGTGGCCGAGCGTGGCATCGTGCTGACCGGAGGTGGTGCACTGCTGCGCGACCTGGATCGCCTGATCTCGGAAGAGACTGGCCTGCACGTGCAGGTGGCGGACGACCCGCTGACCTGCGTGGCGCGTGGCGGTGGCAAGGCGCTGGAGCTGATTGATCAGCACGGCAGCGATTTCTTCGCACCCGAATAAGAAGAGCCTGCTCATGGTCGCTCCACAGCGCGCGTTGTCAGTGGGCGGCCGTCAGGTGGCAGTGCACCGCGCTGTACTTGACTGGCTGTCAAGTCAAACCGTGTGCTACAGCATGGGGGCCGTCCACCGGCAACCCTGCGGGCCGGGGCGGTTTGCGTGCATGCCGGCGTCATCGCTCAGTCGTGTATCGATATACACTCCATCGCTCTTCCTTGGCCTGCGCGCAAACCGCTCCCGGCGCAGCCGTGGAGCGACCATGAGCAGGCTCTAGCGGCCATGGCGCGCGCGCGCGATGAGTCCTCGCCGCTGTTCGCCGGTAATGCGGCGGGCACATTACGGCTGATTTTCTATCTTGCATTGGCCGCCGTGCTGATGGTGCTCGACCAGCGCAACGGTTGGTTGTGGCGGTTGCGCTATAACGCCGCTGCCGTGATCGAGCCGGTGTATCGGCTTGCCGGCTTGCCGGCGTCGGGCGTGCGTACGCTGAGCGTGGCGTTTGCCGATCGCCAGCGCCTGACCGAGCAGAACCAGCGCCTGCGTGAGGATCTGCTGCTGGCCAATGCCAAGTTGAATCGCATGGCAGCGGTGGCCGAACAGAATCAGCGCTTGAAGGAATTGCTCGATACCCAACACAGCCTCGAGCTGAACGTGCAACTGGCGCGGGTGATTGGTGTGGATCTGGGCGCCTACCGCTATCAGTTGACGTTGAATGTGGGTGCCCGCGACGGCGTCAAGCCGGGCCAGCCGGTGATCGATGCGCATGGTGTGATGGGGCAGGTGAAGGAAGTGCTGCCGACCACCTCGGTAGTGATGCTGGTGACCGATCCGGCACATGCGATTCCGGTCGTGATTCAACGCTCCGGCCTGCGCACGGTGGCTTATGGCTCGCGTGACGGCGATCAGCTGACGCTGCCGAATATTCCACTGGCAGCGGATGTGCGCGTCGGCGATAAACTGCTTACTTCGGGCATCGGTGGACGTTTCCCGCCGGGCTTTCCGGTGGGCGAAATCCGAGCGGTAGCGCCGGCACCCACCGGTATGTTCCAGCTTGCGCGGGCGCAGCCGGCCGCGGACATCGATCGCAGTGAAGATGTGCTGCTGCTGCATGATCAGGCCGAACCCGATGGGCCGCCGGCTCCGCTGAAATCGGCGGGCCCCTCCAGTGATGGTGCGCCAGCCACCACGGGCACTGTGCCGGCCGTGCCGGCAAGCAAGAAAATCACCATGCCGATGGCCTCGCCAGCACCTGCCGCCAGCAGTGGGGTGCAGCAATGAACCGCCAGCGTCTGAGTCTGTGGTGGTTCGTCGGCACGCTGGTATTTGCGTTGATGTCCATGCTGGTGCCGTTGCCCGCCGTGCTGGAGCCGTTCAAGCCGTACTGGCCGGCACTGTTCCTGCTGTACTGGTCGCTGGAGTCGGAGGATCGGGTCACGCTCGGGTTGGCTTTCGCGATCGGACTTGGCGCGGATCTGCTCGATGGCGTGGTGCTGGGCGAACAGGCGTTGCGCTTGTGCGCGTTGGTTTTCATCGCGTTGCGCTTTCGTTCGCGCCTGCGCTTTTTCCCGATGTGGCAACAGACCCTCGCGGTATTGGCGTTGTTGTTGAACGACCGCATCCTGCTGCTGATCGTGCGCGTGCTGGCAGGCGCGTCGCTGCCGCCGGCCAGCTGGTGGATTTCGCCGTTCGTCGGCGCTGCGCTCTGGCCGTTCCTGTTCCTGCTGCTTGACGACCTGCGCATGCGTTTGCGCATCCAGTAAGCGATGAAGATCCGGCGATCGATCAAGGATACCCGCGGCGAAAGCACCCAGTTTCGGCGCCGCGCCGTGGTGGGTTTCGTGCTGCTCCTGCTCGGTCTTTGCCTGCTGGTCAGCCGCTACGTGCAGCTGCAGGTGACACGCCATGACGAGTTCGCCACCCGCTCGATCAATAACAGTGTCAAGCCGCGTGTGCTTCCGCCCACACGCGGATTGATCTATGACCGCAACGGCGTACTGCTGGCTGACAACATACCGGCGTTCCGGCTCGAAGTGGTACCCGACAAGATCACCGACATGCCGGCACTGCTGGCCGCGCTGGGCCAAGTGGTGCCGCTGGGTCAGGACGACGTGGACGCGTTCAGGAAACAGCTCCAGCAAAGCCGGCGCTTCGACAGCGTGCCGCTGAAGATGCGTCTGAGCGAAGACGAGATCGATCGTTTCGCGGTGAACCGCTGGCGTTTTCCGGGCGTGGATGTGGTGCCGTATCAGACCCGACGCTATCCGTTGGGCGCACTGTTTGCACATGTGGTGGGCTATGTCAGCCGTATTGACGCCGATGACCTGAGCCGGCTCGATCCCAAGCTCTACCAGGGCACCAGCCATGTCGGCCGCACCGGCATCGAGCGATCCTACGAGGATGTGCTGCATGGTACGCCGGGCTACGAACTGGACGAGGTGAATGCCGATGGGCGTATCCAGCAGGTACTGGAAACGCATCCGCCGATACCCGGCCGGAACCTGTACTTGAGCATCGACGTGCGCATGCAGAAGGCCACCGAGGCGGCCTTCGCCGGTCGACCTGGCGCCGCCGTGGCGATCGATCCGCGCAATGGCCAGGTGCTGGCGATGGTCAGCGTCCCGGCGTTCGATCCCAATCTGTTCGTCAATGGCATCAGCAGCGCCGATTACAGTGCCTTGATCAATGATCCGGCCAAGCCGCTGGTCAACCGTGCCATGAAAGGTGTCTATCCGCCCGGCTCCACGGTGAAACCACTACTCGCGTTGGGTGGCCTCGAAGATGGCGTGCGTCGGCCCGGCGACACGGTGCTGTCCACCGGCCAGTTCTGCCTGCCCGGGCATGCACGCTGTTATCGCGACGATGAGCGTTACGGCAATGGCACGGTGAACATGGTGCGGGCGATCGAGTTGTCGACCAATACCTATTTCTACAAGCTGGCGCTGGACATGGGCATCGACCGGCTGAGTGCCTGGATGAGCCGCTTCAGTTTCGGCAGCAAGACCGGGATCGACCTGGTCGGTGAATCCGAAGGCATCCTGCCCTCGCGTGAATGGAAAGCCGCCCACTACAAGGCGGGCTGGTTCCCGGGCGATACGGTCATTACGGGCATCGGCCAAGGTTTCTGGGCGGTAACGCCGCTGCAGCTCAGTCATGCCGTGGCCACGTTGGCCGGGCATGGCGTGCCTTACCAGCCGCGGCTGGTGATGGCCACCAAGGGCGTTGCCGAGGCACAACCGCAGCCGCTGCCCAACCCGCCCACCGGTCCATCCTTGATCACCAAGGCTTCCAACTGGGACGTGATCAACGAAGGCATGCGGGCGGTGATTACCGGCGGCACCGGCAAGGGCCTGAATGAGGGTTTCCCGTATCTGATCGCCGGCAAGAGCGGCACCGCCGAGCGCTTCTCGCGCACGTCGGAGGCATACAACACCAACAAGAACTCTGCTTATCTGGCGGCGCGCCATCGCGCATGGTTCGAGGCCTACACTCCGACGGACGATCCGCAAATCGCCGCTGCCGTCGTGCTTGAATCAGGAGCATGGGGCGCGCAGGATGCCGGACCGATCGTGCGCAAGATTTTCGATGCGTGGGTGGTGTATGCCAAGGGCGGGCCGCCACCAGTGGATGTGCCCTTGCCCAAGCCGGGAGCACCGTCGGGCAATGAAGCGGCTCCTGATCAAGCGGCTCCCGCTCAATCGGTTCCTGCCGAAGACGTTCCGGCAGACGCATCCAGCAGCGACGGGGCGACGCCATGATTGACACCATTCAAGTCCGCCTGAGTCGTTTCCTGCGCCGCACGCTCACTCGGCCGCGGATCGACCTGCCGCTGGCCGTCGGCCTGTTCGCGCTGGCCACGGTGGGCCTGATCACGCTCTACAGCGCCGGTGATGAAAGCATGGCGCTGGTCGGTGGCCAAGCCGGCCGCTTCGTGTTGGGTGGTGTGCTGTTGCTGTTGATCTCGCGCATTCCGCCATCGACGTTGCGCAGCTGGACACCGTGGCTGTACGCCGGCAGCACTGCGTTGCTGCTGGTGGTGGCGGTGCTCGGCGAAGGACGCGGTGCCAATCGCTGGTTGAACCTGGGCGTGATGCGCTTCCAGCCGTCCGAACTGCTCAAGCTGACGATGCCGATGATGGTCGCCTGGTACCTGCATCCGCGCCAGCTGCCGCCGGGCTGGAAGGACATCGCGGTGGTCGCCCTGTTGATCGCGATTCCAGCCGCGCTGATTGCAAAGCAGCCGGATCTGGGCACGGCCTTGCTGGTGACGGCAGCCGGTGCCTTCGCGCTGTTCCTGTCCGGCATGGCATGGTGGCGCATCGGCCTGCTGCTCGGTGCGGTCGGCGGCATGGTGCCGGTGGGCTGGCACTTCCTGCACCAGTACCAGCGTGATCGCGTGCTGACCATGCTCAATCCGGAATCCGATCCGCTCGGCAACGGCTGGCACATCATCCAGTCGCAGATCGCGGTGGGCTCCGGTGGCATGTTCGGCAAGGGCTGGCAGCACAGCACGCAGTCACGGCTGGATTTCCTGCCCGAGCACACCACCGACTTCATCTTCGCGGTGTTCTCCGAGGAGTTCGGCCTGATCGGCGTGATCGGAATCATGCTGTTGTACGCCTTCATCATCGGCCGCTGCCTGTGGATCGCAATGGAGGCGCGCGATACCTATTCGCGCCTGCTCGCCGGTGCGATCGGCATGAGCTTCTTCGTCTACGTATTCGTCAACGGTGGCATGGTCGCCGGCATGCTGCCGGTGGTCGGCGTGCCGATGCCGATGATCAGTTACGGCGGTACGTCGGCGGTGTCGTTGCTGGTCGGCTTCGGTGTGCTGATGTCGATCCACGCCAATCGCAAGATGCACGAATGAGCGCGGCCACTCGCTGATCCGCGGATAGCCCGCTGCAGGACAGGCTTACAGCAGTGTGCGTGTTAGGCTTTCGACGAAGCCTTATTACTGCCAGCGAAATCTCTTCATGCCCGTCATTCCCGCGCTACGCCCGCTCCGTTTCCTTGCCGCCCTGAGCCTGTTCTGGATGGGTGCACTGGCCCCGGCACTGGCGGACACGCATCCCGGCCAGGCCGAACTGGTGCGCGAAGTGTCGGCCGATACCGGCAAGGATCCACAGGCGCTGAATGCCTTGCTCGACGGCGCGCAGATGCAGCAGAGCATCCTCGATGCGATCAGCCGGCCGGCCGAGGGCAAACCGTGGAAGGACTACCGGCCGATCTTCATCACCAATCAGCGGATCAGTGATGGCATCGCGTTCTATCTCGCCCACCGCGATCTGGTCGAGCGGATCGGCCGCCAGTACCAGGTGGCGCCGGAATACATCGTCGCGATCGTCGGCGTGGAAACCAGCTACGGCAGGAATACCGGCAAGTACAAGGTACTCGATGCGCTGGTCACGCTGGGCCTGTATTACCCGCCGCGTGCCGCGTTCTTCCGCAATGAACTGAAGACCCTGCTGGAGCTGCCCGACAACCACCTGGCCGGACCGATCGATACGCTCACCGGCTCCTACGCCGGCGCGCAGGGCTGGGGTCAGTTCATGCCGTCGAGCATCCGCGATTACGGCGTGGATGCGGATGGCGATGGTCATATCGACATGATGAATTCGTTGCCGGACATCCTGGCCAGTGTCGCCAACTACTTTGCGAAGCATGGTTGGGTCAATGGTGGCCCGGTGGCGGCATGGGCCCAGCCGGATGTGGCCGCGAAGCCGGTTACGGTGAAGGATGCCAACCCGCAATGGCCGCTGGAACAGCTTGAGGCGTGGGGTTACACGCCGCTGCGAGCGATGAATCCGGGGCAGCCGAGCAGCCTGCAGAAGCTCGAGGGTGTGTACGGGCCGGAATACTGGTTCACCTTCCAGAATTTCTACGTGATCACCCGTTACAACCGCAGTCCGCTGTACGCGATGGCGGTCAACCAGCTGGCGCAGGAAATCATCTCGGGCGTGCACCAAGCGGATCAGGCACGATGAAAAAAAGCGGCTGTGCTGCGGCGACGCTGCTGGCTGTGTTACTGCTGGCCGGTTGCAGTGGCACGAAGACGCGGCCTGCAGCAACAAATGGTGTATCGCGCAGCTATGGCCATGCACCGACGGGCTCGAGTGATGCTGGCAGCACCCCGTTCAACGATGACATCAGCAGGTCCCAGGACAGCCGCTATCGCGACAGCAGCGACAGCGTGCCGGGTGGCCCGCCACCCGACATCAGCAAGCTGGTCGAGCCGGTGCCGAAGCTCGAGCCACGCTCGCTATACGGCAACAAGTCGCCGTATAGCGTGCTCGGGCAGACTTACCGGGTGCTGCCCAGTGCACGCGACTACGACGAGCGTGGCATCGCCTCGTTCTATGGCAACAAGTTCCACGGCTACAAGACCTCCAGCCTCGAAACCTACGACATGTACGCGTTCAGCGCGGCCAGCAAGACATTACCGTTGCCCAGCTATGCGCGGGTTACCAACCTGCAGAACGGCAAGAGCGTGATCGTGCGGGTGAACGATCGTGGGCCGTTCCACGAGGATCGGGTGATCGACCTGTCCTACGCGGCCGCGGTGAAGATCGGCATCTGGCCCAAGGGCACCGGGCTGGTCGAGGTGCGCGGGATCGACCCGGGCGAACCGGCGTCGGAACTGCCGCCGCCTGTCGTGGTCACAAGCGGACACCCAGGCATCTACCTGCAGGTCGGCGCGTTTTCCGATGCAGACAATGCTGAACGGGTGGCGCAGCGCCTGCGGCAGGCCGGGCTGGGCACGGTGCAGGTGACCGACGCCGAAATCAACGGCCAGCATGTGCGCCGGGTGCGGGTCGGACCGCTGGCGGATGTGAACAGCGCCGATCAGGTCAGTGCCCGGATCGAGGGCATGGGTCTGCCTCGGCCGCAGGTCGCGGTAGACTGAGCGGGTTTGTTCGAATACTTACACCTTGCTGGCGCCCCTGCCACGCCAGCATCAAAGACTGGATTGAAGACCACGATGAATTTTTTCCGCCGCGCCCTGATTCCGTTCGCCACTGCTGCCCTGCTGCTCGGTGCTGCCGTCGCCCAGACGGTACCGCCGCATCCTGCGCCGGTGCCCCGCCCGGTGGTACCTGACGCACCGGTACCGCCGCCGCCGGATGTCGACGGCAAGTCCTGGGTGCTGATGGATTACGCCACCGGCCAGATCTTGGCCAGCAAGGATCCCGACCTGCGCGTGGAGCCGGCCTCGCTTACCAAGATCATGACGGACTACGTGGTGTCGGCCGAAGTCGCCAACGGCAAGATCCACATGACCGACCCGGTCACCATCAGCGAAAACGCCTGGCGTTCGGGCGGCGGTGGTACCGACGGCTCCACCAGCTTCCTGCAGCTCAACAGCCAGGTGCCGCTGCAGGATCTGCTGAAGGGCATGATCATCCAGTCCGGCAATGACGCCGCGATCGCGCTGGCCGAGCATACCGCCGGTTCAGAACAGGCTTTCGCCGGCCTGATGAATGCGTATGCCAAGCAGCTCGGCATGGTCAACTCGAACTTCGAGAACGCTTCCGGCTACCCGATCGCCAACCACTACACCACCGCGCACGACATCGCGATCATGTCGCGCGCGCTGATCCATGATTTCCCGGACGACTATGCGATCTCCGCGATCAAGCAGTTCGAATGGAACGGCATCAAGCAGGGCAACCGCAACACGCTGTTGTGGCGCGACCCGAGCGTTGACGGCATCAAGACCGGCCACACCGCGGCCGCCGGCTTCTGTCTGGCTGCCTCGGCCAAGCAGGGCGACTCGCGCATGATCGCGATCGTGATGGGCGCCAGCAGCGCGAAGGCGCGCGCCGATTCGGCGATGGCGCTGCTCAGTTACGGCTTCCGTTTCTACGAGACGCACAAGCTGTATGACTCCAGCAAGCCGCTGGCCACGCCAAGGCTGTGGAAGGGTGTGGCGAACCAGTTGCCGATCGGCGTCGCCGCAGACGTGCTGGTCACGGTCAAGCGCGGTGACTACGACAAGCTAAAGGCCGTCATGGATATTCCGGCCACGCTGATCGCCCCGTACACCAAGGGCCAGCAGGTCGGCACGCTGCGCATCACGCTGGCAGGCCAGCCGGTGCAGGCTGTGCCGCTGATCGCGTTGAACGATGCGCCGCAGTGCGGCTTCTTCGGTCGCCTGTGGGACAGCATCATGCTGTGGTTCCACGGCAGCAAGGGCAACACCGAACAGGCTCCGACTGCGCCGAGTGCCTCGAGTGCTCCCACCGCCCCGAGTGCTCCCAGTGCCCCGAGTACCACGAGTGCCAAGTGATGCAACCGATCGACTTCACAAAGGCGAAGCAGGACGGCAAGGGCTTCCAGTTTCCCGGTGAGTTCGAGATCACCGCGGTCGGCAATGCCAGCGCCAACCTGCCAACCCACGTGCCTCAGTTGCTGGAGCGCGCCGGCCTGCGCGTGCTGCATGAAAGCGTGCGGCACCGGCACTCCGGTGCCGGCAATTTCGTCTCGGTCACGGTGAGCTTCCACTGCGACAACCGCGAGCAGTACGAGGCGGCGCACGCCGCGCTGCGTGCGAGCCCGGATATCCGTTACACGATGTGATCGTGCGCAAGTGTGCTCCTGCCATTCCCGTCCCAAGGTTCCTCCATGTCGCTGCCGTTGAAAATCCGTCGCCTTGGCCGCCAGCCCTACGAGCCGGTGTGGCGGGCGATGAGTGCGTTCACCGACAACCGCACGGCGGACACCGTCGACGAGCTATGGCTGCTGGAACATGACCCGGTGTTCACCCTCGGCCAGGCCGGCAAGATGGAGCATGTGCTGGTACCGGGCGATATCCCGGTGGTGCCGGTCGATCGTGGCGGCCAGGTCACCTATCACGGGCCGGGCCAGATCGTCGGCTATCCGCTGATCGACCTGCGCCGTGCGGGGGTGAGCGTGCGCGAGCTGGTGCACAAGATCGAGCAGTCGATCATCGACACGCTGGCGCACTGGAATATCGGCGCCGCCCGGCTGGAAGGAGCTCCTGGCGTCTACGTCGGTGCCGCCAAGGTGGCGGCGCTGGGGTTGCGGGTGCGCCGTGGCTGCAGCTTCCACGGCCTGGCGCTCGACGTGAACATGGATCTGGAGCCTTTTCACCGCATCAACCCTTGCGGTTACAAGGGTTTGGCGGTCACGCAGATGGTAGACTTGGGCGGTCCGTCGCGACTGGCTGACGTCGAGGATGTGCTGATCGGTGAATTCTGCCGCCAGTTCGGGTTCGATGCCGAGCCGGCCGCCCCTGTGCTTCCTGAACTCCCCGCTCGTGTGGCGGTCTAGGTTTTGCTGACATGAGCGATACCAACGTTTCTTCCACCAAGGTCATACCGATCAGCGTCGTCGCCGGAACTCCGGCGGTCGAAAAGCAGATCGGCAATGACAAGATCGCGCTCAACCGGGCCGGCTTCGACACGACTGTGCCGACCCTGCGCAAGCCGAGCTGGATTCGCGTGCGCCTGCCGCAGGGCAATGCCGTGCAGCAGCTGAAGGCACGCCTGCGCGAGAACGCGTTGGTCACGGTGTGCGAGGAAGCCTCCTGTCCGAATATCCACGAGTGCTTCAGCAAGGGCACCGCGACGTTCATGATCCTCGGCGAGGTATGCACCCGCCGTTGCTCGTTCTGCGATGTGGCGCATGGCCGGCCAGCCGCGCCCGATCCGCTGGAGCCGGCGCGGCTGGCCGAGACGATCCGCGACATGCGCCTGCGCTACGTGGTGATCACCTCGGTCGATCGCGACGACCTGCGCGACGGCGGTGCCGAGCATTTCGCCGCCTGCATCCGCGCGACACGCCACGCCAGCCCGAACATCAAGATCGAGATTCTCACCCCGGATTTCCGCGGCAAGGGCCGCATGGAGCGCGCGTTGGAAGTGCTGAAGGACTTCCCGCCGGACGTGTTCAACCACAACCTGGAAACCGTGCCACACCTGTACCGCGAAGTGCGCCCGGGCGCGGACTACCAGTGGTCGCTGGACCTGCTCAAGCGCTTCAAGGCGCAGCATCCGCAAGTGCCGACCAAGTCCGGCATCATGCTGGGGCTGGGTGAGACCTGGGATCAGGTCATCGAGACGATGGGCGATTTACGCGCCCATGACGTCGAGATGATCACTATTGGCCAGTATCTGCAGCCCACGCCGCACCATCATCCAGTGGTGCGCTACTGGACTCCCGAAGAATTTGAGGCATTGCGCGAAGCCGGTGAGGCGATGGGTTTCCATCACGTCGCCTCCGGCCCGCTGGTGCGTTCGTCCTATCACGCCGACCTGCAGGCCCATGCAGCCGGTGTCACCGAGTCAGCCTGAGAACCTACATGAAATTTCGCCACGCGCTGGTGTTCCTGCTTGCCTTCACTGCGACCTGTGTCCTTGCACAGTCGGCCGCCGATCTCGGTGCCGGCAACAGCGCGCGCAAGGCAGCCAGTTGGCCACTCAAGCCCACGACCTCCGAGGCACAGGCTGCGCAGCTGTCCGCGCGTTTCCTGACCCGCTTCCACTATGACGCGCAGCCGCTCGACGATGCGATGTCGGTGCGGATCTACAAGGCCTACTTCAAGCTGCTCGACAGCGAGAAGGTGTTCTTCACCCAGGCCGACATGGCCAAGTTCGCGCCGCTGAAGACCCAGCTCGACGATGCGATCTGGAACCAGGACCTGTCCGCACCGTTCTCGATCTTCAACACCTACGTGCAGCGTGCAGTCGAGCGCATGAACTATGCGCGCGGCCTGCTCAAGCAGGGCTTCGATTTTTCCGCCAACGAAAGCTATACCTTCGACCGCAAGGATGCCGACTGGCCGAAGGATCAGGCCGCGCTGGACGATCTGTGGCGTAAGCGCACCATGAACGACTGGCTGCGCCTGAAGCTGGCCGGCAAGGACGATGCCGAGATCCGCAAGACACTGGACAAGCGCTACGCCGGTTATATCGATCGCGTGAAGCAGCTTGACAGCGAGGATGCGTTCCAGACCTTCATGACCGCGTACGCCGAAACCACCGATCCACACACCGATTACCTCGGGCCGCGCGCGGCCGAGAACTTCGACATCGCGATGAAGCTGTCGCTGGAAGGCATCGGCGCGGTACTGCAGGCACGCGACGACTACACCCAGATCCGCGAGCTGGTGCCGGCCGGCCCGGCCGGCAAGTCCGGCAAGGTGCATGTCGGCGATCTCGTGGTGGGCGTGGGCCAAGGCGACAGCCCGATCGTCGACGTGATCGGCTGGCGCCTCGATGATGTGGTCAACCTCATTCGTGGCAAGAAAGACACCACCGTGCGGCTGGAAATCATTCCTTCCGACGCCGGTGTGGACGGCAAGCACGAGGTCGTCAGCCTGGTGCGCCAGAAGGTCAGCATCGAGGAGCAGGCGGCGAAGAAGAAGATCGTCGAGATCAAGGACGGCGACGTCACCCGCAAGATCGGCGTGATCGAGCTGCCCACGTTCTATTCCGACTTCGGTGCACGCAGCGAGGGCGACAAGGACTTCAAGAGCGCCACCCGCGATGTCGCCAAGCTGCTTGGCGAGCTGAAGGCTGCGGGCGTGCAGGGCGTGGTCATGGATTTGCGCAACAACGGCGGCGGCTCACTGGCCGAGGCCGACTCGATGACCGGGTTGTTCATCGACACCGGCCCGGTGGTGCAGGTGCGTGATTCCAAGGGTCATGTCGAGGTGCAGGGTGACGATAATCCGGGCATGGCATGGAGCGGTCCGCTCGCCGTACTGGTCAATCGCGGCTCGGCCTCGGCTTCGGAAATCTTCACCGCGGCGATCCAGGATTATCACCGTGGCCTGATCGTCGGCGAACCGACGTTCGGCAAGGGCACGGTGCAGAACCTGGTCGACCTCGACCGCTTCGCCAATGGTGACAGCGAGAAGCCGCAATATGGCGAGCTGAAGATGACCATCCAGGAATTCTTCCGCATCAATGGCGGTTCCACCCAGCTGAAGGGCGTGACACCGGATATCGCCTACCCGAAGAGTGGCGATGACAAGGACTTCGGCGAATCCACCTACGACAACGCGCTGAAGTGGACGCAGATTGCACCGGCCGACTACCAGCCGGTGGCCAACCTCAATGCCTATTTGCCGCAGTTGCAGCAGAAGCATGACGAGCGTGTGGCGCAGTCGCCCGCATGGAAGCTGATGCTCGACGAGCTGGCGCAATACAAGACAATGCGCGACAAGACCACGATCTCGCTGAATCTTGCCACGCGCGAGGCCGAGCGCAAGCAACAGGACGCGATGCAGACCGAGTTCCGCAACCGGCACAAGGCCATCGACGGTACCGATGGGACGCTGAGCGACGATGACAATGCGCTCGATGATGGCCTCGACGCGAGCGAGCGTAGCCTGAAGAGCGAGCTGAAGCAGGAAAAGGATGCGAAGAAGGCGAAGGACGTGGAGCTCACCGAGACCGCGCACATCCTGTTCGACGCGCTCGGCATGATCAAGGCCGATCCGAAGCTGGCGGCCGAAGTCCTGCCGTATGGTGGCAAGGACTCCTCCGATGTCGCGGTGGCTAAGTCGGCAACGTCGGCGGCTCCAGTGGTACCGGCAGTCGTCCATTGAGTCGTAGCGGCAATAGGAAGTAAAAAAAGGCGGCGCGCTCGCGCTGCCTTTTTTATGCGGTGTAGCCGAGGCGTTCGATCAATGGACGCAGCATGGGCAGGATCGGTTCGAACTGTTCACGATAGGCGTGCCAGCGGTTGACCGCCTTAGGGTTGATGCCCTGGGTGACTTGGGCATAGCTGGGTGTGCTGATGAACCGCTTGCTCTGCGCGTGTTCGGCAAAGCGTGCCATCGGCGATGCGTCGGCGAGTTCGAGAAACTGTCCCAGGCACGTGACGTGATCGTCGAACTGGCTGACGACGGATTCGTAGCGCCACTCCAGCACGCGTGGCGCGAACACTTCCACCTGCTGGTACCAGTGCTCGAAGGCCTGCACATACCCGCGTGCGAGGCGCTGCAGGGACGAGCACAGCACCATGAAGGCCGGTGAGCGGAACGGCTGCATGTAACAGCTGAGCAGCACATCGCACGGATGGCGCAGGCACAGGATGATGCGTGCCTGCGGAAACAGTCGCATGATCATCGGCAGGCACAGCATGTTGAGCGGATTCTTGTCGACCAGCCGACGTTGCCCGAGCTTGGGCAGCACGTGGGCAACTCGCCGGAAGTAGACGGCGCGCAATTGCTCGGCTTCCGCCTGGGTCAGGTTCGCCAGGTCGGCGGGATAGTGCTGGCCTACGAGTTCCATGCCTTCGGTCAGCTCATGGATAAAAGCGCGTTCGTCCATCGATTGGAAATCCGGATGGGCGTCGAGCATCTGTTCCAGCAAGGTCGTGCCGGAACGAGGAAAGCCGACCACGAAGACCGGGCTGTGCCTGCCGTCAGGCGAGGACAATGGTCGCCAGCCAGCGTAAGTGTGACGGCTGACCACGCGATCCGTCATCAGCAACGGCTGGCTGTCCGTCGCCAGCAGTTCCGGCACCACCTCGCGTGCGATATTCAGTTGTGCCGCATGCGCGGCGCGGAGAGCCTGCCAGGCTTCATCGCGATGGCCTTGCCTGGCGCAGGCCGAGGCCAGGCCAAAGCCGGCACTGGCCTGGCTTTCGTCGTCGATGGCCAAGGCGAGTACCCGCTGGTACAAGCCGGCGGCGCGGGCATACGAAGCTTCGCGCATGGCCAGGGCAGCGTGCGCACTCCAGCCTTCGGCGCGGGCACGCTGGGCTTGCAGCAGGTCGAGCGTGGTCAGCGGCAACTGCCGCAATTCGACCTGCGCACGTTCGACCTGGTTGCTTCTCTCGTACAGCGCGGCCTTCTGTGCGCTGATACGAAGCTGCATGATTCTGGCATCTTCGGTGTCGGCTGGCAGTTGCGCGTGCGCCAAAGTGCGCAGCGCGGCATCAAGATCGCCCTGGGCGGCAAGCATGGCGGACAGGGTCATGGCCTGTTCGGCAGCTTGTGCAGGCCAGTCGATCGCCCCGGCCAGCATCGCTTCCTGGCTGCCGTTGTCGCCGCAGACGTAGCAGGCATGGGCGGCCTGCAGCCGGGCCTCGATGAAATGCGGGGACAGCTGCACCGCATCCATCAGGCTCTGCCGGGCCAACAGCCACTGCCGTTGCTGGATATACAGCAGTCCGAGGTTGTAGTGGACTTCGGCGTCACACGGCGCCAGCGATCGGGCCATAAGAAATGCGTGTTCGGAGCCGGCCGTGTCGCCTGATTGCCGACAGGCCACGCCCAGATTGTTCCAGTAGGCGGAAACGTCCGGTCGCCTCTGCGACAGCTGGTCGAACGTCGCGGCTGCGTGGCCGTAGCGATGAGTCGCCTGCTGCGCCAGGCCAAGCCACAGCATGACGCCTTCATCCGCTTCGCCGGCCTGCGCGGCGAGAGCAATGACGCGCTCCATTTCGCCGGCGTTATAGGCCGAAGCCATGGTGATGGCGAGGCCGCTGGTTGAATTGGACATGTCTTCTCGATCGACCGTTGCTGATCTCCATTATGCAAGAGGGGCCGCGAGACGTTCGCGGCCCCTCTTGGGTACTTCGGGGTTTTTCGAGCCTCCCTAGGTGCTCAGGTGTCAGAGCTTGAACGTGGCGCGCAGCCAGTAATAGCGTCCGATCGTGTCGTAGGTGGCGGTGTCGACGTTGTAGTTCAAGCCGTTCTGATAGATCAGCGGCGGCGCCTTGTTGCTGAGGTTGTCTACGCCGAAGTCGATCTTGGTATGCCACGCCGGGATCGCATAGCCAAGCTGGATCGAGTGATACAGCACCGAGGCCATCGGTATATTCACGCCACTGATGTCGGCGTCCGCATTCAGGTTGGTCAGATGGTTGATGTAGCGCGTCTGCCACTGGGCACTCCAGTTACCCAGCTCCCAGTTGAACGTGAGCGTGCCACGCCAGCGCGTGAGGTTGCCGAACTGCTGGGTGTAGGTACCAGCGTAATTGATCGTTTGCGCGCCGGGTTCGCCCGGAGCGGCGTCGTTCTTGTAGGTGGCGAGATAGGTAGTGGCAAAACCCGCCTTGAAATTGCCGGGGTCGAAGTTGCCGAGATCGAAATGCGGGATCTTGTAGTTCAGCGTGAAGTCGACACCGCTGGTGCTGAGGTTGCCCAGGTTGACTACCGGTGTATCGATGACCTGCACCTGGCCCGGTTGCTGGGTAGTAGCGTTGTAGCGACTGATCAACGAGCAATACGGGCTGCTGTTGTTGGCGAAGCAGGCATTGACCACCGTCGACGCGGCGATCGGCGTCAGCAGATCGTTCAGGTAGACGTGCCAGAAGTCGACACTGGTGGACACGCCATCTGCCCAGCTGGGGTTGTAGACCAAGCCGAAATCGATCGATTTGCCCTGTTCCGGCTTGAGTGAGTTACCGACCGTATTGGCGCCAGAGTAGTAAGTATTGACCTGGGCGGGATTGTCGCCGGCCCAGTTGACCGGTACGTACTGGCAGGCAGCGGCATGCTGCGCGAGCTCGGCCGCCGAGAGATGTGCGCAGGGATCGTTCAATGTCGGCTGGACCAGGGTGACGCCGTCGTGGAGTTCATCCAGATTGGGCGCGCGGAATACCTGGGATATCGTGCCGCGCACCAGCAGGTCGGCGATCGGTCGCCATTCGATCGCGATTTTCTTGTTGGTGGTGGTGCCGGAGGTGCTGTAGTCGGAAGCGCGGATGCCCAAGTCAATATTCAACGAATACGCCCACGGCTGCTGCGACAGCAGCGGGATCAGCGATTCGGCATAGAGCTCCTTGACGTTCTCGCTGCCACGGCCGGGCGAGCCGCAGGCCTCCTGCAGCACTTCGCAGGTGCCGGTGGCGAGGTTGAGGACGGCGTCGGGGGTGACTGTGTAGTTCATCGATTGTTGGCGGTACAGGCCGCCGACAGCCAGTTGCATGGCACCTGCCGGCAGGTCCCATAGTTCACCGCTGGCGTCGAACTGGACCTGCTTGGTGGCATTGGTGAATACGTACACCGGGGCATCCACGCCAGCCCTCAACGCGGCCGACACAGTCGGGTTGGCCTGGTTGAAGATATTCACGCCATTGTTGATCGCGGTCTGGAAGTCGGCAATGTTGACCTCGTTGTAATCACGCTGCACGCGATTGGCATAGCCGTAATCGATCGAGGCATCCCAGTTCCAGCTGCTCTGGCCGAAATTACCGCGCAGCCCGGTGTTGATCTGCACGTTCTTGGTGTCATAGGTATGCAGGCGGGTACCGAGTCCGGTCAGCCGGGTATTGAACTGATAGCCGCTGTTCGGAACGCCGGGGATCGGATTCGCGCTGAACGTGACGCCGAACGGATTGATCGGGTTGCTGGCGAGCACATACCAGCCGTCACCGACTCCGGTGGGCGCAGGCGCATCCTGACCGCTCGACTGGGTGTGGTTGAAGAATGCATCGGTGAAGAAGGTCAGGTTGTCCGTCAGCTTGTAGCTGCCGAGTACGAAACCATCGGTGCGCTGCTGCTGGGTCTGGATGTAGTTGTACGCGTTGTAGTTGTATGCATCCGGGGCGCCGCGGTCACAGCGGTAGTCGCTCTGGCTCGACCCGTTGCCTGATGCCAGCGTGATGTATTGGGTCGGGCAGGTGCCTGCCTGGTTGGCGGCGATCGATGAGGGCACCTGGATCTTGCCGGTCGGGATGCTGCTGGAGCCGGATGGCGTGATCACGCCGCTCGACAGATAAAGCTGCTGCGCGGAGAACTTGCGCTGGGTGGCCAGCACGGCGTCGTACTTGTTGTAATCGATGCCACCAACGATGCTGTAGTTGTCGCCGGTCGCGCCGGCGGTCAAGCTGATGCCGTGCCGCTGGCCATCGCCATGGCTGGAAATACCATCGTTGATGCTGGCTTCGGCGCCCTGGTAGTCCTTGCGCAGGATGAAGTTGACTACACCGCCGATCGCATCGGAGCCATACACCGTCGAGGCGCCTTCAGGCAGCACGTCGACCCGCTCGATCATGTTCTGCGGAATCATGTTGACATCGGTATTGGCCATGCGCTGACCGTCGATCAACACCAGGGTACGGTCGGTGCCCAGACCGCGCAGCGAGATGCGCGCCGCGCCATCGCCACCCTCCAGCAGGGGGCTGGCGACGCCGCCGCCGTTGCTGTTGTTCTGGGTATTGGTCGCGTTGCCGGAAATGCTGGGCAGCTGCTGCAGCACGTCGCCCAGGGTCGGCTTGCCGGAATTCGAAATGGTGGTGCGATCCACCATCGTCACCGGGCTGGATGTTTCGGCGTCGACGCGCCGGATCAGCGAGCCGGTAACGACAACCGCCTGCAGGTTTTTTGCCTTGCTTGTCGTAGCCGGCGGCGGCGTGGCCTGATTTGCGGCCGGGGAATTGCTCCCTGTCGGCGTGGTCGGCGTGGTGCCGGCAGTCTGGTCCTGCGCCTGTGCTACGGATGCGCCCAGTGACATGGTGGCGAAAAGCGCGCTGGACAGCGCCAGCGCCAGCCGGTTATGAGGCAATACACGATGCATGAAGTTCTCCCCGATCTTTGATGGATGTTGGCGGGATATTCATGGCGGCGGCGCTTCTCAAGCAGACACATCCAAACGAGCGCTCCAACATGCCCCTCTCCCGAGGGCAGGCGTGCCGCCATGATCCGGTTCGTGTGACCTACTGCAATTGCAAACGCATCAACCTGTACTTCCCCACGCTGCACTTCCCCATGGGCAAGTTAGCTGCTGGATCCTGCGGTTTTGTTGACGCAGTCGGAGGAAAATGCAGATCGATTTGCAGGATCACACGAGACCGTAGAAAAAAACAGCGCCACGACACTATTTTTCAACGATGGCTCGATGGCCGACTGCAGGGAGTAAGCATGCGCAAGCCATGCGCCTGGTGCACGGCTGGTCTATTTCAGAAGCAGGTGGGCGGTGGCGGTGATACGGGAATTGCGCGGCCTGCACGTCCGGACAAACAGCGTGATCTTGCACACGGCCGGGCATCCGGTATTGGCTCGGCAAGGAGTTGCGGCAAGGCTGGACAGGCGGCGGAATCACGCGTAAACACGGTCTGCAGCTCGGCCCGTCACGAGGATCAGCATGGACACGTTGCCGAACGTCGCGCTCGCCGGTGGCCTGGCCTGGGCCAGCGGCATCCGGCTGTACGCCACCATCTTCGTGGCCGGCATGCTGGGCCGGCTCGGCTATGTGCACCTGCCGGATGGCTTGCTGCCGCTGACCGATACCTGGGTGCTGGCAGTGTCCGGTGCGCTGATGCTGTGCGAATTCCTCGCCGACAAGGTACCGGCGTTCGATAGCGCTTGGGATGCGGTGCATACCTTCATCCGCATCCCGATCGGCACCTTGCTGGCCTGGGGCGTGTTCAAGGATTCCGGTGCCGGCACACAGCTGGCGGCGGCCCTGCTCGGTGGTGCGCTGGTCGCCGGCACGCATTTCACCAAGGCCGGCACGCGCGCGCTGATCAATACTTCACCGGAGCCTTTCAGCAACTGGGGTGCCAGCGTGGGCGAAGACGTCAGCTGGCTCGGCGGCATGTACCTGATGTGGCAGCACCCGCTGGTGCTGCTGATCCTGCTCGGCCTGTTCGTGCTGCTGATGTGCTGGATGCTGCCGCGGATCGTGCGCGGCCTACGTGCCTTGCGGCGACTCGGTTCGACCCTGTCCGGATCATCCGCTCAGCCGCGATAGCGCTGCTGCAGGAATGCGAACAGCGCGCGCAGGCCCATCGCTTCGCCGCCGCGTGGCCGCCCGGGACGATCGCCGTCGTTCCACGCATACGTATCCAGATGCAGCCACGGCATGCCGGCCGGCACGAAGCGTTCCAGATACAGCGCCGCGGTGATCGCGCCCGCATGCCGCGACGGGCCGGCGTTGGCGAAGTCAGCCAGGTACGAGTCGAGCATCCGGCGGTACGGTCGCCACAACGGCAGCTGCCACAGCGGATCGTTGACGGCGTGGCCGGCGGCGAGCACGTCAGTGGCCAGGGTCTGGTCGTTGGCGAACAACGCCGGCAGATCCGGTCCCAGCGCCACGCGTGCAGCGCCGGTGAGGGTGGCGAAATCGACGATCAGTTCGGGCTTCTGTTCGGCGCCGTAAGCCAACGCATCGCACAGCACCAGCCGGCCTTCGGCGTCGGTGTTGTCGATCTCGACAGTGTGGCCGGCGCGGGTGGTGATCACTTCGCCCGGACGCATCGCGTTGCCGGCCACCGAGTTCTCCACCGCCGGAATCAGCAGGGTCAGGCGGACCGGCAGGTTCGCCTGCATGATCAATCCGGCCAGTGCGATCGCGTGCGCGGCGCCGCCCATGTCCTTCTTCATCCAGCGCATGCCATCGCTGGATTTCAGGTTGAGGCCGCCGGTGTCGAAACACACGCCCTTGCCGACCACCACCAGTTTCGGATGGCTGGACTTGCCCCAGTTCAATTCGATCAGTCGCGGCGCGCGATGGCTGGCGCGGCCGACGGCGTGGATGGTGGGGAAGTTGGCCTTGAGCAGTTCGTCGCCAACCCACTCGCGCACCTTCGCCTTGTGTGTCTTGCCGAGCTGCTTCACCGCATCGGCGAGCTGCTTGGGTCCCATGTCCTCGGTCGGCGTGTTGACCAGGTCACGCACCCGGTTGGTCGCTTCCACCAGCGGCGCCAGCTGCTGCAGTTCGGCGGCGGAAACGACGAGCCGCGCCGGCGCGCGTTTGGCCTGGCGATAGCGGGTGAACTGGTAAGCGCCCAGCGCCCAGCCCAGTGCGGCCTGGATCGGGTCGGCCGGCACGCCTTCGCTGGCGAGATGGTAGTTCGCCTCGGGCAAGCTGGCTGGCAGCGCGGCCAGCGCGCCGAGTGGATCATGCGCATCGACGCCGACCAGCACCCGCACCAGTTTGCCGGCCGGATCGGCGAGCAAGGCAAACGTGCCCGGCGCGGCCTCGAAGCCGCTGTCGCGCAGCCAGCGGCGCTGCGCTGCGGTGAGTCGCCGACGGCTGGCTGCGTAATGCGCCGCGTCGGTGGTTTCGATGGCGATGCTGTGGCGGTTGCCGGGCTGGCGTTCGATCAGGGCGGACATGCGGAATCCTTCGGGCTTGCGGTGGTACGTATGTCGTGCGAGTGCGTGTGAGTCAATCGCCAATAATGCTCGTTTTGACGGGCGCTGCCTACGGTGAGTGCTGCGCTTCGAGCCAGTCGGCGAGTGCGCTCATGTCACGCAGATCAAGCTCCGGCGCAGGTCCCAGTTCGAGCGGCCACGGCTCAGCGGCACGGTTGATCCAGGCGGTGCGCAGACCGGCATCGCGTGCACCGGCCACATCCATCAGCGGGTCGTCGCCCACATGCAGAATCTGCGCAGGTGCTACGCCGAGTCGTTCGGCGGCGGCCAGGAAGATGCGCGGATCGGGCTTGGCCATGCCGCTGTCGCGCGCGCAGATGTGGTGGGCGAAGTGCGTATGGATGCCGATGCGCTCTAGGTCGGCGTTGCCATTGGTCAGGCTCGCCAGTGGCCAGCGCGCCGCGATGCGTTGCAGTGCCGGCAGAGTGTCCGGATACAGCTCCACGCTGTTGCGTGCAGCAAAGTAGATTTCCCACAGCGCATCGACCGGTGCCGCGGCGATGCCGCAGCTGGCAAAAACATGCTGCAGGGTGAGCTGGCGCTGGGTGGTGAAGTCATGCGCCAGGTCGAGCCGCTCGGCGGCGACCTGGGCACGCAATGCGCGCATGGCCGCGATCGGCCATGCGCGAGCAACATCGGGGTAGTGCTGCTGCAGCCACGCGTCGACCGCGAGGTCGGCGCGTTCCAGTGCCGGTAGCACCGGCCACAAGGTGTCGTCCAGATCCAGCGTCAGCGCGAGTATCTGCACGACACCGTTTACTCAGTGGTCGCTGACGCGCAGCACCTGACCGAGCTTGATCTGGTCGCCCTTGAGATGGTTCCACTCGCGCAACTGGGCCACCGTGACGGTGCTTTTCTTCGCAATCAGCGACAAGGTGTCGCCCTTGACCACCGTATAGGTGGTGCCGGCGGTGGCGTCAGCGCTGGTCTTGCTGGCGACGTGCGACTCGCTGGTGGCCGGGCTGCTTGCGGCGGGCTGCTCAGTGGCAGCCGCCGTGGCGGCAACCGGGGTTGCCGTCGGGATGAGGCGACCGGGGTGCACGCCCAGTTCGGTAAAGATCTGGTCGCTGCGCGAGTCCTCCTTCGAGACCAGCGCGATGCCATCCTGGTAGGGCAGCACGGCATGCAGGCGCATCGCGGCCTTGGCTGCGTCGGTCTGCAGGAAGTCGATGAAGGCCTGGACCTGGACGGCCTTCGGGCTGCGCGGATTGGTCACCAGGTAGACCGGGGTATACAGCAGATAGCTGCCATTGCCGATGCTGGTGGCATTCGGTGCGACGCCGTTGATCCCCACCGCCTTGAGCTTGGGATTGCCGCTGATGTCGCCTAGCGTGGCGGCACCGAAACCGTTCGGGTTGAGCTCAACGCCCTCCTCGAGCTTGTGCGTGTTGACGTACAGGCGCGGTGCCGCAACTGGCTGATTGGCGCGACCGAACAGCAGCTCGCGCAGGCTGTATTCCACACCATCGCCAGGGCTGGCGACCGCATAGACATCGATCGGCGTGTCGCTGCCGCCGACTTCGCTCCAGTTGTGGATCTTGCCGAGGTAGATGTCATGCACCTGCTTCAGCGTGAGACTGCTGACCGGGTTGGACGCATTCGTGATGATCACCAGCGCATCCCAGGCCACCGGGGTGAACGCGAGGTTGGTGTTTTCCGCGCTGCCGTCGCTGGAGCGCAAGCTGCCGGCGAGATCGGCGGTGCCGATGGATACCGCGTCGATGCCCGAGGCCGTGTTGAACGGCTGCAGCTCGAGATTGCCTTTGCCGGTCTTCTGCCATGCGAGTGCCACTTCGTCGACAACACCGGTCGCCGTGGCGACGTCGCCGCGCCAGATCAGGGTGGGGCCTTTCGGTGTAGTGGATTTGGATTTGGCATGCGTGCGCGCATGCGTGGTGGCGAACGCGGGTGCAGCGACGAGGCAGGCCCCGATCACGGCGACGGAAAGCAGGCGGGCAAGACGAACAGACATGGTGGTGGGGAACCCCGGCGTGATTTGAGTGGCAGGAAAGTCATGAGTATGCCGCCAGATAGGCGGTCATACGGTGAAGAAGACAGGGTATTTCATCGACCTGAATACAAAACATCAAGCACTTTCATGCGTTTGCACCTTGGCATGGCGCCAGCTTGTGGCCGGAACACAGCTGGCGCGGGCGCCGTGACGCAGTTTTGTGGCTGCCGGCACCGGTTCAGTTGATCACCACATAGTGGCCGCCACCGTCATCATCGGCGACCACCAGCACCAGCTGGCGCAGGTGCACCTTGGCCAGGCCGCGCAGCATGGCCACGCTGGTGATGCGCAGATTGCCCACGCCGATCAGCACGCCGGTGTCCAGGCCGGCCGCAGCGGCGCGGCTGCCCGGCTGCACGCCGCTGATCGCCACACCGGACAAGCCCTGCGCGCGCTGGTCATCACTCAGGTCGCTGAAGCGCACGCCGCTCAAGCGCGCATCGAGCTGGCCACCGTCGACGCTGGCCAGTTTCTCGGGACTCAGGGTGACGCTGACCTCGGTGCTGTGGCCGTCGCGCAGGACATCCAACTGCACCGTGCTGCCCAGCGGCAGCAGGCCCTCGGCGTTGCGCAGTTCCTGCACGCTGTGCAGCGGCTTGCCGTTGAGCGTGGTCAGCACGTCACCCGGCTGCAATCCGGCACGTTCGGCTGCGGAGCCGGCACCGACGCCAGTGACCACCACACCGTTGCTGTCCTGCAGCTTCAGCAACTGGGCAATTCGTGGCGTAATCGCCTGTGTCTGCACGCCGAGGCTGCCACGCTGCACCTTGCCATGCGCCACCAGCTGCGCCATCACCTCGCTGGTGATCGCGCTGGGGATCGCGAAACCGATGCCGACATTGCCGCCCGAGGGCGACAGGATCATCGTGTTGATGCCGACCAGTTCACCGCGCAGGTTCACCAGCGCGCCGCCGGAGTTGCCGGGGTTGATCGAAGCATCGGTCTGGATGAAATTCTGGTAGCCGGAGTTGCGCAGTCCCGAGCGGCCGAGCGCGGAAACGATGCCGGAGGTTACCGTCTGGCCGAGTCCGAACGGATCGCCCACCGCCACCACGTAATCGCCCACGCGCAGTTTCGACGAGTCGGCCAGCGGCAACGCCTGCAGGTTCTGCGCGGGAATCTGCACCACCGCCACGTCGGTGTCCGGGTCGGTGCCGATCAACTTGGCCTTGAAGTTGCGCCCGTCCTGCAAGGTCACCGTGATGTCGTCGGCGCCGCCGACCACATGGTTGTTGGTCAGCACGTAGCCCCGGGCCGCATCCACGATCACGCCCGAGCCCAGGCTTTGCTCGGTGCGCTCCTGCGGCGTGTCGGGCAGGCCGAAGAACTGGCGGAACACCGGGTCGTTGAAATAGGGGTTGTTCACCGCCACCCGCGTCTTGGTCGAGATATTCACCACCGCCGGTGTCACGTGCTCGAGCATCGGCGCCAGCGATGGCATCGGCTGGCCATCGATCGCCGGTGGCAACGCGGCGGCGGCGCTGGTGCCCGGCACCACAGCGATGACGGCGACGGCGAGCAGGCCGGTCAGCCAATGCACGAGGCGGGAGTGGTGCTGCGACATGGGGTCCTCCATAAAGTGAGCGGTGGAAGCGGCGTTGTTTCGACCGGACGCCGGCGCGGCGGTTCCATCCCCAGCGCGAGATTTCGACGCTTTTGCTGCCGTGGGCACTTTACATCGGGCAGCGTCAGGGTTAACTTGCCTATCCGATCGCAACCACAACATCTTGTGTTCGGCTGCCGGTGCTGAAACTAGTGCTGGTGCTGACCATCGCACTCTTGAGGGGGAGTCGTTGTCGTCGGGAAGCAGCTAACGCACGGGCCGGAGGGCAATCTTCCATGGCTTGTCGGCAGCCATACAGCGGCGTGAATCACGCCGTCGGATCAAATAAAAAAAAGCAACGGGGGCCGTGAGGCCACACCGGGAGGTCAGGAAGCCGATGAGCACAGTGCGTGCGCCAGCCACAAATCCAGCTACAGGTCGTGATGCCATCGTGGAAATTCCACTGCAACCTGCGTCATATGACATCTGGGACAAGAAGTACCGCCTGAAGGCGAAGTCCGGCGAGCCGGTTGACGGCAGCATCGACGAGACCTACCAGCGCGTGGCGCGCGCCTTGTCCGATGTGGAAGCCAGCGACGAGCTGCGCGGCCACTGGTACGAGCGCTTCCTGTGGGCGCTGCGCCGCGGTGCGATTCCCGCCGGCCGCATCACCTCGAACGCTGGCGCGCTGGCGCATAAGCCGGCCACCTCCACGATCAACTGCACCGTCTCCGGCACCATCCGCGATTCGATGGACGACATCCTGGAGAAGGTGCACGAGGCCGGCCTCACCCTGAAGGCCGGCTGCGGCATCGGCTACGAATTCTCCACGCTGCGTCCGCGTGGCGCGTACGTGTCGGGCGCCGGTGCGTACACCAGTGGCCCGCTGTCGTTCATGGATATCTACGACAAGATGTGTTTCACGGTGTCGTCCGCTGGCGGTCGCCGCGGCGCGCAGATGGGCACGTTCGACATCAGCCATCCGGACGCCAAGGAATTCATCCGCGCCAAGCGCGAGGATGGCCGCCTGCGCCAGTTCAACTTGTCGCTGCTGATCACCGACGGCTTCATGGACGCGGTCGAGCACGACCAGGACTGGCCGCTGGTGTATCCGGTGCACGTCAAGGAAAAACACGAGATCGACCTCGACGACGCCACGAAAGTGGTCTGGCGCGAATGGCCGACCCACGAGAACTACGTCGACCGCGAGGACGGCCTGGTCGCCTGCAAGATCTACAGCACGATCCGTGCGCGGCACCTGTGGGACATGATCATGGTCTCGACGTACGACTACGCCGAGCCCGGTTTCATCCTGATCGACAAGGTCAACGAGATGAACAACAACTGGTGGTGCGAGCATATCCGCGCCACCAACCCCTGCGGTGAGCAGCCGTTGCCGCCGTATGGCTCGTGCCTGCTCGGCTCGATCAACCTGACCACCTTCGTGCGCGATCCGTTCGGCCCGAAGGCGCGTTTCGACTGGGACGAGTATCGCGAGGTGGTGAAGGTGTTCACCCGCATGCTCGACAACGTGGTCGAGATCAACGGCCTGCCGCTGGAACAGCAGCGCAACGAGATCGTGAGCAAGCGCCGCCACGGCATGGGCTTCCTCGGCCTCGGCTCCACCGTGACCATGCTCAAGCACCGCTACGGCAGCGCCGAAGCGGTCGCGTTCACCGAGGAAGTCTCGCGCGAGATGGCCGTCGCCGGCTGGGAAATGGCGCTGGACCTGGCCAAGGAGAAGGGCGCCGCGCCGATCCTGCTGCGCGATTTCACCGTCACCGGCGACATGCTGCGCAAGCGCCCGGAAATGGTCACCGACGGTTACAAGGTCGGCGACACGATCCCCGGCCGCGTGCTGCACGCCAAGTACAGCCGCTACATGCAGCGCATCGCCAGCGTGGCGCCGAACCTGGTCGAGCAACTCGCCGAGACCGGCGCGCGCTTCACCCACCACAGCTCGATCGCGCCCACCGGCACGATCTCGCTGTCGCTGGCCAACAACGCCAGCAACGGCATCGAGCCGAGCTTCGCGCACAGCTATTCGCGCAACGTGATCCGCGAAGGCAAGAAGTCGAAGGAAAAGGTCGAGGTGCTCAGCTACGAGCTGCTCGCCTACCGCGCGCTGATCAACGCCGACGCCAAGGTGTTCACCGACGAGGCCGCCAACAAGCTGCCGGATTACTTCGTCTCCGCCGACGACATCAGCCCGAAAGAGCATGTGGACATCCAGGCCGCCTCGCAGAAGTGGATCGATTCATCGATCTCCAAGACCGCGAACGTGCCCACCGATTACCCCTACGAAGACTTCAAGGACATCTATTTCTACGCCTACAAACAGGGCCTGAAAGGATGCACCACGTTCCGCTTCAACCCCGCCGCGTTCCAGGGTGTGCTGGTCAAGGAAGCCGACCTTGAAAATACCCTCTACCGCTTCGAGCTCGAAGACGGTAGCGTTGTCGAACTGAAAGGCAACGAGCAGGTGGAGTACGACGGCGAAATGCATTCCGCCGCCAATCTCTTCGATGCCCTGAAGGAAGGCTATTACGGTAAATTCTAGGCGCGTAGTTGTTCCGGAAGTTTTTCCTGCAAGCTCCGCGAACATGTACGTACCAGAAGGATTACTGCCAGTTCTGAAACGTCGCCCATCTCGGGTGTATGGCATTCAAGAAATTCATCGGAGGGGAACACCAGCATGTCCATCGATAACGAATATGAAGTAAGCAACAGCACCGCACCGGTTGTCACCGAAACGCCAGTGGCAGTCCTGCCGCCGCTGCCGGCCGTGACGCCGACCCCGGCACCTGTTGCCGCCAAGAAAAAGCCGGTCGCGAAAAAGAAGGCAGCAGCGAAGAAGGCTGCGCCGAAGAAAGCCGCGGCCAAGAAAGCTGCGCCGAAGAAGGCTGCCGCCAAAAAGGCTGCGCCCAAGAAGAAGGCTGCAGCGAAGAAAACCGTCAAGAAGGCAGCTGCCAAGAAAGTCGCCAACACCAAGAAAGGTGTAAAGAAGTCGGCGGCGAAGAAGGCTGCTGCCAAGAAAACCGTGAAGAAGGCAACCAAGAAGGTTGCCAAGAAAGCCTCCAGCGCCAAGAAAGCGGTGAAGAAGGCCGTCAAGAAAGTCGCCAAGGCGGTAAAGAAGGTCGCCAAGAAGGGCGCCGCCAAGGTCGCAAAGAAGGTCAGCAGCAAAAAGACGGCCAAGAAGGCCGCACCGAAAAAGGCGGCAACGAAGAAGTCCGCTAGCAAGAAAGCCGTCGCCAAGACGGCCAAGAGGTCCACTGCCAGCACCCAAAAGGGTGTAAACAAGAAGGTAGTCGTCAAGGCGGCAAAGAAGGGCGCCGCCAAGAAAAAGACTGCCGCAAAAAAGAAGTAAGCACCACTGCATCCGGCCCGGCCTTGCGCCGGGCCGGATGATCCAAGCACCACGCCGCGTCCGCTCCGGCACCAACATTCAAAGAAGTGAACACCATGGCAATCAAGATCGAAAAGAAGATCACGGGCTACAACGTGGTCAAACCCGAAGACAAGGTTGCCGCCCCCACGGTCACAGCCATCGCGCCGAAAGAGCCGCCGAAGGCCGAAGTGATCCAGATGCACGAAAGCGTGGAGCGCCCCGAGACCCTGGTCGGCTCCACCTTCAAGGTCAAGTCACCGCTGTTCGAGCACGCGCTGTACGTCACCATCAACGACATCGTGCTCAACGCCGGCACCGCGCACGAGCAGCGCCGTCCGTTCGAGATCTTCATCAACTCGAAGAACATGGACCACTTCCAGTGGATCGTGGCGCTCACCCGCATCCTGTCCGCCGTGTTCCGCAAAGGCGGCGACGTCACCTTCATCGTGGAAGAGCTGAAAGCGGTGTTCGATCCGCGCGGCGGCTACTTCAAGTCCGGTGGCGTCTACATGCCGTCGATCGTGGCCGAGATCGGCGCGGTGATCGAGCAGCACATGAAGAACATCGGCATGATCCACGATCCGGAAATGGACGATGCCACTCGCCGGCTGATCGCCGACAAGCGCGCTGCCTACGAGGCGGCCGGGGCAAAAAAAAACACTGAGGTAAGCACGGCTGCCAGCGCCAAGAGCGAGATCAACGATTCCGGCTTCCCGCCTGGTGCCACGCTATGCGTGAAGTGCAATACGCAGGCGCTGGTGCTGATGGATGGGTGTCAGACGTGTTTGAATTGTGGGTATAGCAAGTGCGGGTGAGTAGCGACAATCAATGATGATTGAATAGAGCGGCAGCGATGCCGCTCTTGTTCTTTGAGTCGTATGAAAGTGGCTCTGAACCGCTTATGTTTTGGCCAAGGGGAGCGGCGATGAAAGTTGCGTCAATTTTTCTTTCGATGCTGGCGGCTCTGGCCTTGCAGGCATGCAGCCCTTCCTCGAATGAGCGCCGAACAAGCAGCGAGTCTGAGGCTGGATCGAAAGTGCCTTCTAGCCAAGCTGATTATTCCGCCGTGGTCAAGCGACTTGAGCCTCTTGCTGCCCGTGGCGATGGTGATGCGGAGTTTCGCCTTGGCCGAATGTACGCTCATGGTCAGGGATTGCCGCGGGATGTGGCCAAGGCAGCGGCCCTGTATGGGGCATCCGCAGCTCAGGGCAACAGCGATGGCGAAAACGGTCTTGGTGTCAGTTATGAGGCAGGCGATGGTGTGCCGGTGGATCTTGATCAGGCCATTGCACTGTTTCGAAAGTCCGCCAACCAAGGCAACGCCAAGGGTCAATACAACCTAGGGCGCAAGTACGAACATGGTTCCGGCGTACCGCTTGATTACGGCGAAGCCGCCAAATGGTTCAAGCAATCCGCCGCACAGGGATATGTGCTCGCTGAATACGAACTGGGATTGATGTACGACTCCGGCTTCGGTGTGGAACAGAACAACGCCCTCGCGTTGAAGTTGTATCTGGCGGCTGCCGAGCAGGGGGATGAGTTTGCAGAAAATAATCTTGGTCTCATGTACGGCGATGGCCGAGGTGTTCCACAAGATACGAAGCAGGCGATGTCCTGGTACCGCAAATCAGCTGCGCAGGACAACGCCAGTGCGATGAATAATCTGGCCAACATCTATCGCTATGGCGCTAGTGGACAAGCTGTCGATTATGAGCAGGCGATCGCTTGGTACGCACAGTCTGTCGAGCTGGACAACGCTCACGCGGAGAACAATCTGGGCGAAATGTACGAGAACGGTCGGGGCGTGCCCAAGGACTTACCTCGTGCGATTGCTTTGTATCGATCCGCTGCTGCGCAGGACTACAGTGGCGCGGAGACGAATCTCGGCAGACTTTACCTAGGGGGTCTCGGTCTCGACAAGGATTGTGCACAGGCTATCCGCTGGTACCAAGCCGCTATCAAGCCGCTATCAAGCAAGACTCCGCGGATGCGGAAAACGGCTTGGGTACGATGTATTCCGATGGTGAGTGCTTGCCCAAAGACAACGTTATCGCTGAGAAACTTTTCCTGATGGCTATTGCGAAGAGCAATGGAGATGCCATGATCAATCTCGCCGCTTTTTATTTCAATGGCATCAACCGGCCAAGCGACCCGGCCGCCGCATACGCTCTTGCCTATGTTGCGGCTCGCCTGAGGTACGCGCCGCCGAATGCAGCTGACACCTGCGACCGCATGCGGGAACAACTCAATTCCCTGCAGCTCAAGACGGCGCAAGACCTCATCGATAGGATGGTCCATCAAGGCCCTCTTGCCGTGCTTGAAGCACGAGCATTGAACATGATTGCCCCGTGAGGCAGTGTGGGGACGCTGTTTGCCTCTGTAGGAAAGGTGCGCCTGTGAGGCGACAAGAAGGGACTTGATTCTGGGGTAATCGGCGAAGTAGCTAATCCGGTCAGAACCACTAACTGGAATATATGTGGGGCTTCATGTTTCGATGGATCAAGGACCTCTGGGTCGGTTCTGAACCAGTTGAGTTCATCAGCGCGTATGGCTTGGCGGAATCCGTGACGCGGCTGAAGGCTGCCACGAAGCAGTGGTCGGTCTTCAATGTTTCCGAGCAAGCTGCGGTCGGCCGAGTGAGCGAAACGCGTGTCTCGCTGCGACGCGCGATTCCGATGATCGGAAATTCGTTCAAGCCGGTGTTCACGGGTCGCTTCGGGCAAGCCCATGGCCAGGTGGTGCTGACCGGACGGTTCGGGCTGAGCTGGTTCGTGAAGTTATTCATGGCGTACTGGTTCGGGTTTTGTGTGCTGTTCGTGGTGCTGTCGCTGACAGCAGCCGCACACCAATCTGCCGCAGCATTCATGCCGTTGGCAGGTGTCGGCATGTTCGCGTTGGGACTTGGCATGGCGCGCCTGTTTGCCTGGTTCTCGCGCGGCGACCCCGCGTGGCTTTCGGAGGTGATCCGCACCGCGTTGCATGCGCCGGTATCGACAGAGGGTGCTTTGGCATTGCCTGCATCGAGGCTGTCCGACGCGCGTCCGCGGTTCATCCTCATCGTTACCGGCGTTTTCTGCGTGTTCGGCGTGATGTGCTTTGTCGGAGCGCTGCAGGGCATGGGCGCAGGCGGCATCCATGCCGGTGGCGCACTGATCGAACGCTATCCGGAAGCCATACGTGTTGCAGCCGTCGTCAACGGCCTGATGCTGTTGGCGTGCGCCTATGGCATCTACCGCCGTTACCTGTTCGCGTGGTGGGCCGGATTCGCGGTGCTGCTGTTGGGACAGGCCTACTCATTGGTCGATCTTCTCACTCGCGAGGATCTGGGCAATGCACACATGCCCGGTATGCTCTTTGGCGTGGGATCGCTCATTGTCGCAAGTCTCTTTGGTCGTTGGTGGTACGCGCAGCGAGTTCACTTCCAGAGGTAGAAAAGCTCGGAGTTAACCGGGTGGGAGCCTCTTCCTGACCAATAACGGGGCCAGCTCAGATTCACTTCTTCAACTACTCGGAAGTGAATCTGGCACCGTTTTATTACCTTGCTGACCGTTCCAAATTGTCCCTGACACATTTTCTCCGGGACTTTACGCAACCCAAAAAAATGGCGCCCGAGGGAGGGGCGCCAATGTGAATCCATTCGGTAAAACGCATGAAGTTGCCCCGCGTGTTCGTCGACCTGACCTATTCCGAGTTGGCAATACCGCCAGGGCGTCCATCCAGCTGGGCTGCGTGTGCCTACGTTATAGAAATGATCTTTCGGACGAACCTGTAGGTTCTGTCAGTTCTTCGGCATGTCTTCTGATGACACATTGACGGAGCCGCGATGCGCGGCCAATGGATGGAGTAGATGATCATGAGTCAACTCAACGTCGAAACCGAACTGGCACCAACGATTCGCCCACTGGCGCGGCTTTGTGCGACCGCCTTCGGCTCGGAGTGGGCGGATCCGGGTAGAGGCCACTTCCTTACAATGATAACCATGACTGCAACCATTCACTCTCCGGCCGATGGCGCTCTGGATTACGATCCTCTGTGATTTCAACCGGCTGATTCAAAGCGCCTTGGCGACAAGGCGCTTTGTCGTATCAGGAGATCTCTATTTGTGACACATACAGTCCACATGCTTGCCTGGGAGGACGATCCGCATGCCATGGCAGTGCGCTGGGCGCTTGAAAGGATGGGCGTACCGGTCGTGCTTAGCCCTGGGCTGGCGCAATGGCGCGGCCATGACGTCGCCATCGAGATAGGGCCCGGACACGCGGGGCTGCGCGACATGGGCAACGCGCCCGTCTCGGTGTGGAATCGCCGCCCGCAAGCGCCGAAGCCCAAGCCCGGTTTGCCGGAGGATCAGGCTTTTCTCGCCGGCGAGTGGCGCTCTTTTTACGATAACCTGGTCGCGACTGCGCCGCAGCTGCTGCCTTCCTTATGGGTCAATGCACCAGCCGCAGCTTGGCGTGCCGAGAACAAGCTGTTGCAATTGGTAGCGGCGCGTGAGATCGGATTGACGTTTCCCGAGACGGTGATGGGCAACAACGCGGGCGCGGTGCGGCGGCTGGCACAAGAAGGCCGCGTCGTATTCAAGCCATTTCGTCCGAACGCATGGCAGGAAGAGGGCGGGCTCAGCGCGGGGGCTACCATACTGGATAACGACCACTTGCCCGATGCTCAGGTAATCGAGTTTTGCCCGGGCATCTACCAGCGCTATGTGGAGAAGACCGCCGATATTCGCATCACGGTGGCCGGTAACCGGTTGCTGGCTGTGCGCCTGCAGCGACGTTCCGGAGAGGCCTACGTCGATTGGCGAATGCATGTGCTCGAGCAGGATTTTTTCGCCGAGCGGATAACGCTGCCTGCTGCGCTGGAGCAGGGCATCCAGGCCTTGATGACGTCGCTAGGGTTGGTTTTCGGTTGCCTCGACTTTGTGGTCGATGTCGATGGTGCCTATCAGTTCCTGGAAATCAATCAGGCTGGGCAATTCTTGTTTCTGGAAGACATGATTCCGGACATCGGGGTCATGCGCATGATGGCTTCGTTTCTGGCTGCGGGCGCGCGCGACTACTCAGTGGTCGAAGACGCTTCACTCACCATGGCGGGGTTTCGCTCCAGCGAAGCTTATGCCGCTTTGACGCGCCGACTGCACATCGATGAACCTTCGATCGCCTAACACGATGTGTGTGCGCTCTTCGAGCATGCCGCTGCGGTCTACAACGCCTTGGTGATGCGATCTGGCCGACGATCGTCTCGTGATTACGCTGGCTGTTGCATCCATCACTAAGAAGCTGACACTCAACAAAGTTCCAGATATTACGGTCACACCCATGTTGGATTCGGTGTACCTCGCGCCAACGCTTTAGCTCTGCGGAGAAGCGGGGAGCTTACGCCCCTGCACCTTTACTTTGCCACCCGCTTACTGAGGCGCGACCCGAGGCTCTTTATATTCAGAACTTACGACTTACGTGCCAGCATACTTTGAACTGTTGAAAAATTAGCTACCAAGAATATCGCAATACTGACTATCTGAATGACTGAAACGCACACTAAAAGATGATCCTGAGAGGATGTTATATATATCTTTGACCCATGCTCATTGAGAACCACAGCGTGAGTTTGATTTATTTCGACACTCCCTTCACTCAGAAATTTCTCGTAAAAGTAAAAATGAAGCAAGGACGACAATAAACCCGTAACCCCTGAGATGAATTGAATAAGAGTAAGTTTCCACTTCTTCACCATAACTTCCCGGAATTGTAGACTGTTGTCCATGTAGGAGCGGCCACAACGAATTCGCCACCGCCTAACCCTGCCGTAAAGCCACCACCACGTACTTTTTTACAACCGTCCCGCGTAATTCCTTCAAAATAATCTATAGCTCCCGCAGCATCGGCGCCTCCGCCACCACCTATATTCATAAATAGGCCATTCAGGCCCTGCACTGTTGACGCAGTTGAGCCAGCGAATTGCTCACCTATAACTATGCCCTGGCCAGCCGATGGCCCAGTTCCTCCAAAAGTATACGCTGCGATTTGACCAGTACTATCAAATGCTGCACCTCCACCGAATGTACCGGCAACGGAAACAAGTCAGAGTGCACTTTTAGAAAGTCGACCCTGGCCCCTGTTTCGATTCTCCTTGCCCGGTTCACTGGCTCCCGAAAGGGGGCCTTTTCGTTTGGTGCGGGTCATCACTTGGACGAAGGGCCGATCAGTCTTGGCACGAATTTGCTATAAAGCAGCACAGGGGTGTTCACCGTCCGCGTGAACCGAAGCAACGCCAACCAAGTCACCGCAGGGAAGAGTTCATATGTCACGAGCATGGACGCGTGTGGGACTGCTGTTCGGACTCTTCCTGTGTGCCGCCATGCATGCCACGTCGGCGATGGCTGACAGTGGTTGGTGTGTCTCGCCTAACCCGGAGGTTTATTACACTTACCAGCAGGGTATGAGTGTTTGCCAACAGGCCCAGGCTCAGGAAGCGGCGGGCGGCATGTCTCCTCTGATCAAGCCTTGTTTCGTTTACGGCGCGGGCACCTACCCGAATAACGCCGGCTACTACGGGAACTGGGAGGCGTTATTTGACGAAAACGGAGCTCCAGGTGGCCCCGTCGTTCAGTGGTTTTGCCGTGGCCTTTTGGCCACACCGAGCCCCGCCAAAGCCCTCGGCAACCCGAACAAGTGCAATTGCGCCGCCGACCCGATCGATGTCGGTACGGGCAACGTCTTCCGCCGCGAAGAAGATTTCCATGCCGGTCACTGGCTGACCTTCGACCGCTACTACAACAGCGATCCCAGTGCGGGAGTCGATACGTTCGGGCAGCACTGGCGCCATTCGTATTCCAATCGCATCACGTACACCCCAGGCACAGCCGGCACCGGCACCGCCACGGTCACCCGTGAGGACGGCCGGGTCAGCACCTACGCGCTCTCCAGCGGCGCATGGGCCGGTGAGCCCGATGTCTTCGATGCCCTCTCCGAACAGACCGACACCAACGGCAATCCGACCGGCTGGACACTGCTGCGCGTCGATACCCGCAGCACCGAGCAGTACGACGCCACCGGCCACCTGCTCAGTATCCAGTACCAGGATGGCTTCACGACGACGCTGACCTACAGCACAGCGACCACACCGACCACGATCGCGCCGGGTGTGGGTTACCTGATCACGATCACCGATGCCTCGCAGCGGACGATCCAGCTGACCTACACCAGCAGCGGCCTGATCAACCACGTCACCGCGCCCGATGGCGGGAGTTACAGCTACGGTTATAACAGCGCCGGTGACTTGGCCACGGTGACTTATCCCGACACGAGCGTACTGACCTACCTCTACAACGAATCGGGCTACAGCGGCGGCGCGACGACACTGGGTCTGCTCACCGGCATCATCGACGAGAACAACGTCCGGTACCTGAGCTACAGCTACAACGCCGCCGGCCAAGCCATCAACAACCAGTTGGCGGGAGGCGTGGGCTCGTACACGATGACCTACAACAGCGACGGTTCGGCTGATGTACTCGATCCCTTGGGCACGTCACGCCACCATGCCTTCACCACGATCATGGGCGTTCCCGACATCACGAGCGTCAACGGCACCTGCGAGGCCTGCGCGCCGATCAGCGCCTGGGCGTATGACTTCAACGGCCTGGTGAACCAGACCACCGACTACAACGGCAACGTCACCACCTACCAGCACGATGGCGACGGGATGGAAAGCGGCAGCGTGGAGGCTTCGACCAGCGCTACGCCGCGACCGATCCAGACCGACTGGAACGACACCTTCCATGTGCCCACCGAGCGACGTTGGCTCGATTACAGCTACAACATCGTCACCAAGACCGACTGGATCTACAACGCCCGCGGCCAGGCGCTGGCCCAGTGCACCATCGACATGAGTGTGTCTGCGGCTGCGTCATACACATGCAGCGCCACCGGCACGCCGCCAGCTGGTGTACGCCGCTGGACGTATACCTATTGCGACACCGTCGGCGCCGGCTGTCCGTTGGTGGGCTTGCGGCTCACCGCGACTGGACCACGTACCGACCTCACCCAGACCACCACCTACAGCTATTACCCCAGCAGTAGCGCCTCCGGTTGCGGGTCGCCGGGAAGTGCTTGCCATCAGCTGGGTGACCTGTATCAAGTCACCGATGCGCTGGGTCACGTCACCACCTATGCCTCCTACGACGGCGACGGTCGGGTGACACGGATCACCGACGCCAACGGCGTCAATACCGAGATGACGTACACTCCGCGGGGCTGGTTGGCCTCGCGCAGCGTCGGTGGTAGTACCACGAGCCTCACGTACTGGCCCTACGGTGAAGTGAAGACCCTCACCGATCCCGATAGCGTCACCACGACCTTCGTCTACGACGGTGCCCATCGCCTGACCGATATCTACGATGCGCAGAGCAACGATCTTCACTACACATTGAATGCCGCGGGACAGAAAACCGGTGAACAGGTCATCACCGCCTCCGGTACCACGGTGCAAAGCAAGACCAGCAACTTCAACCCGCTGGGTCAGCTGACGGCGGTGATCGACGGCTTGGGCAAAACGGTCTTCAGTGCGACCTTCGGCGACAGCTACGACGGCAACGGCAACCTGACCCACAGCGCCGACGGTTTGACCTTCCAGCGCCAGCAAAACTTCGATGCGCTGAATCGCCTTTACAGCACAGTCGCCAACTACAACGGCACCGATACGGCGACCAACAACACCACGACGTCCGTGATCCGGGATGCCCAAGATCACCTGACTCAGGTGACCGATCCACGCACCTACAATACGGTCTACACCTACGACGGCTTGGGCAATGTCACCACGCTACAAAGCCCCGATACCGGCACCAGTAGCTCCACCTACGACGCGGCCGGCAATATCCTGACCCATACCGATGCGAAGGGAACGGTCGGAACATCGACCTACGATGCTCTCGATCGGCTGACAAGCATCAGCTACCCCAGCACGGTCAACAACGTCACCTACACCTACGACGAGAGCAATGCCGTAACCGGCTGTAGCGCCTCGAGCCCGATCGGTCGGCGCACGCGGATGCTGGAAAGCAGCGTGACCACGACCTACTGCTATGACGCGCGCGGCAACGTCATCCAGAAGACGCAGGGTGTGGCGGGCTTTACGGATGTCATCCATTACGGCTATACGGCCGCCGATCGACTGAACAGCGAAACGACGCCCGACCAGACGGCGATCAGCTACACCTTCAACAGCAACGGGCGTATCAGTGGTGTGCAGGTCACACCCAGCGGGAGTACGTCGTCGCCACCGACCGTGGTCAGCAACGTGGTGTGGATGCCGTTCGGGCCGGTGGCCAGTTATACGCTGGGCAACGGTGAGGCCGTGACCCGGACATACGACGCCAACTACCGGCTCACGGACCTGACGAGTAATCCGTCGATCTTCAACCTGCATTTTGCCCGCGATGTGATGGGCGACATCAGCGGCAGAGGGCCGGCGCCCGGGGCCAACCCCGCGACTGAGACCTATCAATACGATCCGTTGTATCGGCTGACCAGCGTGACGGACGCCGGCACCGTACTGGAGAGCTACACCTATAACCGGGTCGGGGATCGGTTGAGCAAGACAGCGACCGGTCCGGATGTGGACGTGGGCACGTACTATTACACCTCCGGCACGCATCAGCTGGCCAGCATCGGCAACGCTACGCGTGCCTATGACGCGAACGGCAACACCACGGGCAGTGTGGTCGGCGGCCAGACCTATGGGTTTGCCTATAACGCCCGTCAGCGGCCCGTCTTGGCGCAGGCGAATGGACTGACGGTCGGCACCTATATCTACAACGCGCTTGGGCAGCGGGTGGACAGCGCGGCGGCCACCACCGAGCGGTTTGACTATGACGAGGCAGGACACCTTATCGGTACTTACGGTGTTGGCCCCAAACGGATATACGTGTGGCTGGACGACCTGCCGATCGCCCTGGTGGATAACACCGTCAATGGCAGCGTCACCACCAGCACGGTCAACTACGTGATCGCTGATCAACTGGGCACCCCGCGGGCGGTGACCAACGGCGCCGGTACGGTCCTTTGGGGATGGGGTTATCAGGGCAATCCGTTCGGAGAGCAGCAGCCGACGTCATCGACAGGTTACGTGCTTAACCTGCGCTATCCCGGCCAGTACTACGACGCCGAGACAGGGACGGTGTACAACGGCTTCCGGAACTATGAGCCGGGGCTGGGGCGATATTTGCAGAGTGATCCGATCGGGCTAAACGGCGGCATATCGACTTATGCCTATGTTGGTAATGACCCGCTAAGTCACATAGATCCTTTCGGTCTTGCAGATGTCAACGTTTGGGCCTATCGAGGATCCACTGGCGAAGGCTGGGGACATGCTTCCTTGAGCCTAGATGATGGTCAGTACATCAGCTGGTGGCCGCAATTGAACGGTCGTGATCCGCCCGACTCTGACATTTATGAAGCGCCGGCCAATATCGATCAGACCTCCGATGGCGACTTTGAAGGTGAGGACGGGATGAGCCCGACTACAGTCATTCACCTCGACAACTTGGACGAGAATGCTATTTCTAACTGGTGGGCGAATTTCAAAAAGAGTCACAAGTGGAAAACGTTCTCGCAAAATTGCTCTACTACCGTCGCTGAGGCTTTGGAGGCTGGTGGAGCAGATAAACACTTGATCGGATATCCAAAACCTTTGTATTGGACCCCCGCAGATGTGCAGGCTTATGCAGAGGCGTTGAAGACAGCTGGTAGCGGACAAATTATCTACACACCCAGAGAGCATTGAGGAGTGATGCCATGACAATGTTCAAGGATGGAAAAACGAGGCTTTTACTTTCTTTGGCAGCAGCGATTGTTGCTATGGCTCTCATAGGGTGCAATCGACAATCCGGGTCGAACTCTATTCCTGAAGGAATAGATGATCCGGGGGTGAGCCCGTGCACCGAGATTGCTTCGGTGCAGAAAGATCTGCTTATTCAGAATGTGGCCAGAGTTAAAATAGGAGACCCACGCTCCGTCGTAGTAGCAGTGCTTGGCAATGCCGCGATGACTGATCACTTAGCTGCCAAAGAGTCTGATCGAGTTGTCGGCTCGCACGCGTACTACTTTGTCAAGAAATGTGGAAATCGGTCAGAAATTGAAGACAATGATCGCTTCGTCAGGCTTTACTTTCACCTTGACGGCCGTCTTGGATCGATTGAGTCCTTTGGTGTGGATGGAGTAGTTCACAGATCGGATTTGCCTGCCGACTCCCAAGTTCGTAAGTGAATGGCATGCACTTCGCGGTAAAAAAGAGAACTATGCATTTTTGGGAAGAGGTCAACGCGGTACCGCCAGGCCAGTACTACGACGCGGAGACCGGGACAGTGTAAAACAGCTCCCAGAACTATGAGCCGGGGATGGGGCCGTATTTGAGACGACGAAGCGGGTAACCATTTCGCCGTTGGGGTCAATAGGCATGCACTTCTCTTCCCCGGCCGCGCCGAAGAGTATGTGCCCGTCTTGCCGCTGACCACCCGCCGCTGTGTTTCATGCGGCGCCAAGATCGCG
>Ga0302228_10000324_pt1 | contig 42698 bp, 40 predicted proteins | sample II_Palsa_N1_2_FD_193519 | JGI IMG/M metagenome (GOLD analysis project Ga0302228, IMG submission 193519) | Peat permafrost microbial communities from Stordalen Mire near Abisko, Sweden - II_Palsa_N1_2 | ecosystem: Environmental > Terrestrial > Soil > Palsa > Peat permafrost | place: Sweden... | reverse complement strand
ACCTGCGGCTGCGGCGCGTTTGATGACCTCGAACGTGGCGTTGTCTTCCTGTTGGGTGGTGCAGTAGGTGCCCTTGCCGTCGGTCAGCAGTTTGGTCCAGTCGCGCGCGCGTTGTCCCAGGGCCTCGCCAGAGAACCATGTGTCGCTTGCGAGCGTGTCGCACTGGATAACCGCGGGCGGTTGATTGGCCGGTGCGCTTGCGTATTTCGCGCGGTAGGTCTGAGCGGCCGGACTATCGGTGAGCGTGACGTTGCGTGACAGCGCGTAGGCTTTTTGTAGCAGTGCTTCATTCAACTGAAAGACTTCTGTGTGGTAATCCAGCGGCGGCTTTTCGGTTTCGCTGTGGGTGTTGATCCCAAGATAGCCGAACTTCCAGTTGCCGGGAATCTCGCGCGCATCGAGTTCCCACTGAATGCCGAAGTCCACGAGATAGCGCGCCCATGCTGCCGAACCGAGCGTGCCTTGCGCCGGATCGATGCCCGCAATGCCCGAGATCAGGAAATAGGTCTTGCGCAGATCGAACTTGCGCGAATACACCAGTGCAGCCATTGAGGCGGCGGCATTCGCATGGCCCATGCCGGTCGTGATGACGCACACGTCATCGCGGTTGCAATGAACAGCCGGATAATCCGGCGATAAACCCGCTACGGTAATGGCCTTGGTTTGCCCGAGATGATCGAGCCATGTTTTGCCTTCTGGTCCGAACATCGAAATGATGAGTACCTTGACGGGCCGCGGCGTAGAAGGAGAGGGCGTTGCATAGGCGCCCGTTTGAATGAGGCATGCAAGACCGGCGCAAACAAGAATCCGCAGCAGTTTGTTTTTATACATAAGGTGCTTTTATTGAAGGTGGCTTGGCTCGATAGCCCAGCTTTGTGCTTGAGTGCCCAACAATCGTGCGCATATGCAGCAGGCTTTGGCAGCCTATGCGCGGACGGTCAGGCAAACGGTTCCCTTTTGAGGCGCGAGAGAGCTATAAGCACAGCACATGCCAAGTCGCAGTGGGCGCAGATGCACCCACTGCGTGACTGCAGCCTGGATCACACCGGCGGGGTGTCTTTACCGTGCCGTGGCCGGCAAAGAGGATCAGCCGCCGGCCCCTGTTTTGCCCCGAGATGCCTTGACGACGCCGGTATCGACCGGCGTGAACGGCGCCTGGAAATGGGCGATCAGAAAGTCGATGAAGGCCCGGGCGCGCGCGGTCTGGTTTCGCTGGCTGGGGTAGTAGACAAACAGATCGGCTGACGGCAGGACGATATTCGGCAAGACCAGCTTGAGCCGCCCGCTTTGCACGTACTTGGCCAGATCCCATTCGGAGCGAATCAGTATCCCGTGTCCATCGAGTGCCCACCGCAGCACGATATCGCCATCGTTGCTTGAAAGCGCGCCTTTGACCTTCAGCGCCTCGGTGTGATCTCCCTGCATATAACGCCATACGCCATAAGCGTCGTCGTTCTGGCGATGAATGATGCAACGGTGCCGGACAAGGTCCTCCACGCGCTCGGGTGTCCCGAAGCGCTCGAGGTATTTCGGCGAGGCGCAAAGAAAACGACGATTGCTCATGATGCGCCGGGCGCTGAGCCGGCTGTCGGGAAGTGTGCCAAAACGGATCGCCATATCGAACGCTTCCTCCACCAGATCGATGGGCCGGTCGGTTACTTCAAACTGGATCTCCACATGGGGGAAACGCTTGGCGAATTCGGATACCAGCGGTGCGATGGTGGTACGCCCAAAACCGAGCGTCGCATTCACGCGTAGCAGACCTTGCGGATCGGTGCGGGCGCCGGAGATCTCGTCTTCCATCTGGCGGACTTGCCCCACGATCTGCGTGGCATAGCGCAGGTAGGTCTCGCCTTCCGGTGTCAGGCTGACACTTCGGGTTGTCCGGTTGACGAGCCGCGCCCCGAGTCGTTGCTCCATCAGCCCGAGGCGCTTGGTGGCGGCCGGCGGGGTGAGATCGAGCGCCCGCGCGGCTCCCGACAGACTTTTCAGCTTGGCGAGGAGGATGAAAAATTCGAAGTCGGACGCCGGATCAGTGCTCACTTCCGTTATTCACCCAAAGTAAAAAATGAAATGAATCTGAGCGAATTCTAACGCCACCGTTCGCGGATAAGCTAGGTTCCGTTGCAGCCGGATGCGTGTCAGCAGATGCACGCAATCCTTGCCCGAAGCCCAGGAGACACCGCCATGCGAATCGTTGAAATCCGCGAAAAGACCGTTCCGATCAGTTCCCCCATCCGCAATGCCTACATCGACTTCAGCAAGATGACGCTGAGTCTCGTCGCCGTGGTGACGGATGTCATCCGGGATGGCAAGCCGGTGATCGGCTATGGATTCAACTCGAACGGCCGCTACGGCCAGGGCAAGCTGATGCGGGAGCGCTTCATTCCGCGCATCCTCGAAGCGGATCCGGCGACGCTCGTCAACGAGGCCGGCGATAACCTCGATCCGCACAAGATCTGGGCCACCATGTTCACGAACGAAAAGCCGGGCGGCCATGGCGAGCGTTCGGTCGCGATCGGCACGATCGATATGGCGATCTGGGATGCGGTTGCGAAGATCGAAGGCAAGCCGCTGTTTCAGCTACTGGCCGACCGCTACGGCAATGGTCAGCCCGACCGCAAGATTTTCGTCTACGCGGCCGGCGGTTACTACTACCCGGGCCAGGATCACGGGAAGCTGAAGGACGAGATGCGCAGCTACATCGACCGCGGCTACACGGTTGTGAAGAAGAAGATTGGCGGCGCTTCGCTCGATGAAGACTTGCGCCGCATCGATTCGATTCTGAGCGTGCTCGGCGATGGACAGAAACTCGCCGTCGACGCCAACGGTCGCTTCGATCTCGACACAGCCATCCAGTACGCGAAGGCGTTGTCGCAGTACGACCTGTTCTGGTACGAAGAGCCGGGCGACCCGCTCGACTTCGAATTGCAGGCGACCCTGCGCAATTACTACGACAAGCCGATGGCGACCGGCGAGGACCTGTTCTCGATGCAGGACGCCCGCAACCTGATCCGCTATGGCGGCATGCGTGCCGACCGCGACTGGCTGCAGTTCGATTGCGCGCTGAGCTACGGCCTCGTCGAATATCTGCGCACGCTCGACATGCTGCATCAGCACGGCTGGTCGCCGAGCCGATGCATTCCGCACGGCGGACACCAGATGTCGTTGAACATCGCGGCCGGCCTTGGTTTGGGCGGCAACGAATCCTATCCGGACCTGTTTCAGCCGTATGGTGGCTTCCCCGATGGCGTGAAGGTGGAGAACGGCTTCATCACGATGCCTGACCTGCCTGGTATCGGCTTTGAAGGGAAGGCCGATCTGTTCGCCGAGATGCAAAAGCTGTCTGCATAAGCGCTCAGGCGGCGAAACGCGCTGGCAAAAGCGCCGGCGCAGCGTTCATAAAAATAGACCAAAGAAACGTGAGCGAAATCGGTCCGCGCTCACCGTAACGGTAGATCCCGCTGCGGTAGCGCGTTCTGACTTTCACTAAAGATGCCACGCATAGGAGACAGTCATGCGGGTTTCAAAGATCAGAAAATCGCTTTCCAGGCTCTACGTCCAGGTGCTGATCGGCATTGTGGCGGGTGTCCTCGTCGGCCACTTCTATCCTGACGTCGGCTCGCAACTCAAGCCGCTCGGCGATCTGTTCATCAAGCTGATCCGGATGCTGCTGGCGCCGATCATTTTCGCCTCTGTCGTGGTGGGCATTGCGCGCATGAGCGACCTTCATGAGGCCGGTCGCGTCGGCGTCAAGGCGGTCGTGTACTTTGAGGTGGCGTCGACGATTGCGCTCGCGGTTGGCCTCGTCATCGTGAACGTCATCAAGCCGGGCAGCGGGATGAACATCGATCCCGCGCATATCGACGGCTCGGCGATCTCAACCTACACGCATGCGGCACAACAGCACGGGATACTCGACTTCCTCATGAGCATCGTGCCGAACAGCATTGTCGGCGCATTCGCGAATGGGGACATGCTGCCCATCATCTTCTTTTCGCTGCTGCTCGCGATCGCGCTCGCCAAGCTGGGCCCGCGCACTGCACCGTTCGTCGACATGCTCGATATGTTGCTGCAGGGTATGTTCGGTATTGTGCGAATCGTCATGTACGTTGCGCCCATCGGCGCTTTTGGCGGCATGGCCTTTACCATCGCCAAGTATGGAATCGGCACGCTGGCATCTTTCGGTCAACTGATGTTGTGCCTTTACCTGACCTCGGTATTCTTCGTGGTCGTCGTCCTGGGCCTCGTGATGCGAGTCAGCGGGCTGTCGCTGTGGAAGTATCTCCGCTACATCAAGGACGAAATTTTCATTACCCTCGGGACCGCGTCCACTGAAGCGGTGCTGCCGCAGATGCTGATCAAGATGGAGAAGCTGGGGTGTTCGCGGCCCGTAGTCGGGATGGTGTTGCCTACCGGCTATACCTTCAACGCCGATGGGACGGCGATCTATCTGACCATGGCCTCGATGTTCGTCGCGCAGGCCATGAACATCCACCTGACGCTGTGGGATCAACTGTTGCTGCTCGGCGTGATGCTGCTGACCTCCAAGGGGTCTGCGGGCGTTGCCGGTGCTGGATTCGTTGCGCTGGCTGCCACGCTGGCCTCGATGCACACCATCCCCGTGGCCGGCCTGGTGCTGCTGCTCGGCGTGGATCGCTTCCTCAACGAGGCGCGTGCCGTCACGAACCTGATCGGCAATGGCGTGGCGACCATTGTGGTTGCCCGCTGGGAAGGAGCGCTTGATATGAACAAGGCTCGCGCGATGCTCGATCGCGACGACACGAGCCTTAATGCGTTGGAGTCCACCGAGGCATTGCCGGCCGGTCGGATGCCGGCAGAGGATGCGGGGATGCGGTCGCAATCGCATTGAGCTTTCCTCGCGTTTCGCCATCAAGCATCGGACCGGATTGGTCAGGCCAACCCGCATCTCGTTGCGGCGCTCTTGCGGATGCTGTGTGATTCGTCAGCCATTGTCGCCATTGACTCTCAGGGCGTAGCTTGTCTATAAATCCGCCTCGTTGTGCACGCCGATCAACGCGGCGGTCTTGCCGGGGGCGTTTTCACCGACGTACAATCTGCGACATAAATACGATAATTAACGACCACACATTTCCGAATCAATGAATAGAATAATCAATCCCCAACCTGCTCAAAGAAATAATCGTTGCTGCGGCCGTACCGCCAACCTGCGTCGATGTGCCCGGCGAGGGAATTGGCGATTTTTTTGTGCAGATCATGACCGCCAATGGATGGGCTGGGTCTTTACCGCGATTTTTACCGTGGGTGCGGGTGCTGCATCGATCTGGAGCGTGCTACCGACTCATCAGGAGCCCTCTGAGCTTTCTGTTCCCGTGAGCGAGAAGGATAATTTACGGCGCGCCATCACGATGGCAAAGATGGAGGGGGCCAAGTTCACTGTGCCAAGTGCCACGGAAGTGGTGGCCAAGTTTTATGTTCGGCCAACCGTGAGTTCCCCTTTGGACAAGAAAAACTCTTTCTTTGCGCTCGTTTCCGTCAGTCCGTTTAAGCCGGCCAGCTCTGACTTCACCTTCGACGGCGGCGAATGTCGTTTTCTAGGGTATGCAACAGATTTTGATCCGTCATCGAATAAAGCCGTTTTGTCGATAAAGACCATTTCCTGTGTGGATAATTCGAATCAAGGCTATTCACTTGTATATAGCGACTATGATCAGAAACCGAGTGGCGTGCTCACCGATTTGAAAGCTCCGACCGAAGGGGCGGTGGTGATGTCCAAAGAAAGCGATGGAACCTATTCCGTTCCGCTGTTGCAGAACGTGCTGCTGAAATTCTCGCAGCCTGTCGATAAACTCGAGAAAACAGGAAAGTCGGCGAACCGGTTTTGATTCAGTAATCCGAGAGTTCCGTCGACATCCACAGCGTCGCGCTCGCTCCAAAAGCCGAAGGGCGGCCGTTACCCCCTTCGGCGCTAGCCCATCATCGATAGCGCTGCCTCGCCGCCAACTAATATCTTTTCCGACCTAATTCAGTCAGAAAAATATATTGGACGTCTTACCGGCGCTCTCGCACACTTCGTACATTCCCAGTACACCGCGCGTCATGCGCACCTTCGCCTGCGGGCGACCGGTATGCCGTCGCCGTCCCCAACGGTGCATGGCGGGCCTGGGCACCAGTCCAATTCGACGACCCCAATACAGAGGACACAGATGCCTGACTATCGATCGCGAACTTCGACGCACGGCCGCAACATGGCCGGCGCCCGCGCCTTGTGGCGCGCCACCGGCATGAAGGACGGCGATTTCGGCAAGCCCATCATTGCGGTGGTGAACTCGTTCACCCAGTTCGTGCCGGGCCATGTGCATCTGCGCGATCTGGGCGCGCTGGTCGCGAAGGAAATCGAAGCAGCCGGCGGCGTCGCCAAGGAATTCAACACCATCGCGGTCGACGACGGCATCGCCATGGGCCACGGCGGCATGCTGTACTCGCTGCCGTCGCGCGAACTGATTGCCGACTCGGTGGAATACATGGTCAACGCGCACTGCGCCGACGCCATGGTCTGCATCTCCAATTGCGACAAGATCACCCCGGGCATGCTGATGGCCGCGATGCGCCTGAACATCCCCGTGGTCTTCGTGTCCGGCGGTCCGATGGAAGCGGGTAAGGTCAAGTCGCCAACCGACGGCCAGGTGATCGCCAAGATCGACCTGATCGACGCCATGATCAAGGCGGGCGACTCCAGAGTCAGCGACGCCGAAGTCGCGGAAATCGAGCGCAGCGCCTGCCCGACGTGCGGTTCCTGCTCGGGCATGTTCACCGCGAATTCGATGAATTGCCTGACCGAGGCAATCGGCCTGGCGTTGCCGGGCAACGGCACGATCGTCGCTACGCATGCATGGCGCAAGGGGCTGTTCGAACAGGCTGGCCGTCTGGTGGTGGATCTGTGCCGCCGTTACTATCAGGAAGACGACGCGTCGGTCCTGCCGCGCAACATCGCCAGCAAGCAGGCCTTCGAGAACGCCATGGCGCTCGACGTGGCCATGGGCGGTTCGACCAACACCGTGCTGCACTTGCTGGCCGCTGCACAGGAAGGTGGCGTCGATTTCACGATGTCCGACATCGATCGCATCTCGCGCAAAGTGCCGTGCCTGTGCAAGGTTGCGCCCGCAACCGATAAATTCCATATCGAAGACGTGCATCGCGCCGGCGGCATCCCCGGCATTCTCGGCGAGCTGGCCCGTGCGGAGCTGCTTGACCTGTCGTGCGGCAACGTGCATAGCGGCACGCTGGGTGAGGCGATTGCCAAATGGGACGTCGCCGGTGGTGCGGGCGAAGAAGCGCAGAAGCTCTTCCGTGCGGCGCCGGGCGGCATTCCGACCACCGTCGCATTCAGCCAGGAAGCCACTTTCGCGTCGCTCGATACCGACCGCAAGTCCGGCTGTATCCGCAGCAAGCAGAACGCGTATTCGAAAGACGGCGGCCTTGCTGTGCTGTACGGCAACCTCGCGGAGAAGGGCTGCATCGTCAAGACCGCGGGTGTCGACGAATCGCAGTGGGTCTTCTCGGGCCGCGCACGCGTCTTCGAGAGCCAGGACGACGCCGTCGAAGCCATTCTGGGCGACAAGGTCGTGGCGGGCGACGTGGTGGTGATCCGTTACGAAGGCCCGAAGGGCGGCCCCGGCATGCAGGAAATGCTGTATCCCACGTCGTATCTGAAGTCCAAGGGACTCGGCAAGTCTTGCGCGCTGTTTACCGATGGCCGTTTCTCCGGCGGTTCGTCGGGTCTGGTGATCGGGCATGCGTCGCCGGAAGCGGCGGAAGGCGGCACGATCGGCCTGGTGGAAGAGGGTGACGTGATCGAGATCGACATTCCTAACCGCAAGATGCACCTGGTGGTGTCGGACGAGGCCCTGGTACGCCGTCGCGAAGCCATGGAGGCACGCGGAGCCGAGGCGTGGATGCCGGTGAATCGTGAACGCGTGGTGTCGCAAGCTTTGCAGGCCTACGCGGCGCTGGCGACCTCGGCCGACCGTGGCGCGGTGCGCGATCTCTCGCAACTGAAGCGCAAGTAAGACCGAACGGCCCTGCCGCAGTCATGCGCAGGGCCGCAGTGATCGATATGCCGGGTTTTCTGGTGTCGAGCGCTGCGCAGTAAAACCCGTCACCAGCCGCACAAGCGCATCTTCCACCTCTTGCAACGGCGGTGGATCGGCGCTCGCCGCCAGCATACGCAGCACGCCCGTCACAGCAAAGGTCAGCACAAACGCCTCGGCTTCGGTGGGTTTGCGAGTGTGCCCATCAGGCATCGCAACTTCATCTGCGGTTGAAATTTCAAGTAGCCGCGCGTAGAACGGTGCGAGGCGTCCCCCTTGCGCGTTGCTCGTCGACGAATGCTCCATCAACAGGCGATGAACGCGGTTTCGCCCGCCATACGAGGCCGTCACGGCACGAACGATTTCACGAATCGGGTCGCCAGGCGCCGTGGGCGTTGCGCGCTGCATCGAATCGGCGATCTTGTCTGTCATGGCGCCGAGCTCGCGCGTCACCAGGGCGTCGAGCAATGCGTGCTTGCTGCCGAAGTACTGGTAAAGCGTGCCGATACTCACACCGGCTTTCGCCGCCACGGCATTGGTCGTCAGCGAGGCGATGTCACCGGTCTCCAGCAACTGCATGGCCGCCTCCAACATGAGTTCGACCTTGTGTTGAGATCGGGCTTGCCGCGGGTTGCGTCGGTTAAGTGTTTGATTATTCATAGACTTTATCGCCGATTTCAAGGCCACGGAACGCGAGTTTCAAAACATGAGTGTGGCTCATATTATTCTTGTTTCGACGATAGAGACGAGGCTCATGATGAATGGCAAGGTACTGATCTCCGGCGCAGGGGTTGCGGGTCTGGCCGTGGCTTACTGGCTGGATCGCGCGGGCGTGGCTACGACGCTGGTCGAGCGCGCTCCGGCATTTCGTCGCGGCGGGCAAGCCGTGGATATCCGCGGCGTCGCGCTCGATGTCGTCAACGTAATGGGCTTGCTGGACGATGCCCGCGCGTTGCGCACGCGGCTTAAGGGCATGTCGATGCTCGATGCCGACGGCAACGAGCTGGAACGTACCGAAGAGCGCACCTTCAGCGCCGGCCGCCTGGACAGCGAAGACATCGAAATCTTTCGCGACGATCTGTGCGAGCTTCTGATGGGTGCGATGAGCGACCGCGTTGAATTCATCTACGACGACAGCGTCGCCGCCATCGATGATCAAGGCGATGGTGTGGCGGTCACTTTCGCCACGGGCGTGAAGAGAGCATTCGATCTGGTGATCGGCGCTGACGGCATCTACTCCAATGTCCGCAAGCAGTGTTTCGCGGATGAAGCCTCGGTTGTCTTTCCGTTGGGCGTGGTGCTTGCTCTTTTTTCGACGCCTAACCTGATCGATCTGACCGATTGGCAACTCGGCCATCGCCAGGACGGCGTGGGCTACGTGATCTACCCCAGCTACGACAAGCGCGAATTGCGGATTGGGGTGGGTTTCGCGGCGCCTGAATCCGCAGTGTCCCGAGGCGATGTCGAAACACAAAAGCGCATGGTGGCCGAGCAATGCGCGCATCTGAAGGGCACGTTTCCTCAATTCATCGATGCGATGAGTACAACCGATCAGTTTTACTTCAACGAGCTCGCACAGATCCGCATGCCGTCGTGGTCGAACGGCCGGGTCGTGCTTGCCGGCGACGCTGCGCACTGCGCATCGCCCTTCTCGGGTCAAGGTACGAGCCTCGCGCTAGTCGGTGCCTGTGTGCTCGTTTATGAACTGTTGCGAAACTGGGATCGTCCTGCGCAGGCTTTTGCCGCCTATGAACACCGTATGCGGCCCTATGTGAATCTCAATCAGGCACTCGTCGACCTCACGCGCGAGGGCCCGACGCCGGACGATCAGATGACCGCGGCCAAGAACGGTATCGACCTGAGCGACGTGCTGAAAGCGGTGGCATAGCGCCGGAAGGACGCGTGACGCGTGAAAGAATCACTAAAAAACCGCTAAAGAATCACAGGAAGTCTGCCGTTATCCAAGATGAGGCGCCATGCGAGGATGGCGCGTTTTCGTCGAATCAATCTATAAAAAGGATGTGCGCTGATGCAGATCACAAGCACCACCAGCGTGACCGCATGGCAGACCACCGGCAGCGGAACCGCTTCAGGCACGACTAACGCCGCGTCGAACGGCACGGCGGCGTCCGGCTCGAAGTCCGCGTCATCGGCGTCCGGTTCCACGTCTACCGCCTCCGATTCGCAGTCGGGCACGACCAGCGCCGGGTCGACGTCTTCGTCTTCTTCGAGCACGTCAGGCAGTGGTTCGTCCACGACGAGTGCGACACCCAGCGGCGGCGGGGGAGGTGGCGGTGGTGGCGGAGGCGGCAGCAGCAGTTCGAGCACCAGCAGCGTTCAGGAGCAGCAGCTCGAACAATTGATCAAGTCGCTGAAGGCTCAGCTCGCGTCGGTGCAAGCGCAGTTGGCGCAGTCTGGGGGCGCATCGTCCGCGGGTTCAGCTCCGGCAAGCGGCGCCGGCCAGCACGGCACTGCCGCGACAGCCGGCGATTCGACCCAATCGACGGCGGATCAGTCGCGAGCCAGCCAGCAGGCCGCTAGAACGACGTCCCTGCAAAACGAAGCCACGACCATCAGCTCCGCTATCGACGTCGCGACCGGCGAGCTCGCACAACTGATGCTCGCATCCGGCACGACGACCGGCATGATCAGCACGCAGGCCTGAAGCGGGCACGATATCGTCAAGGTTGATGCATTCAGCATCAACCTGCCCGACCTCCTCCTTACCAGGCGTCGATTCGCGAGAGCGCGGCTCAATCGCCTTGCTCGGAAACCAACTCTGCTTTACCTTCATCTCTACGAGGCTGTTACCCACCACTAATCGAGCTTTTGTAAAAAAGCCGCCGAGAGATGCCAAGCACCTACAACCCCGGGTTGGTCGCCATTTCCCTTATCGTCGCGACGCTTGCCTCTTTCACGGCAATTGATCTCGCAGACCGGCTTTCCATACTCGCTTACGCTCGCGCCCGCCACATATGGCTGGCGGCTGGCGCGTTGGCCATGGGCATCGGTATCTGGTCGATGCACTTCATCGGCATGCTCTCGTTCTCGCTAAGCATTCCGCTTGGCTACGATCCCGCCATCACCTGTTATTCGCTCGTGATCGCCGTACTCGTGTCCTGGTTTGCGTTGCATGTCGTCACGCGTGAACGTTTGAAGCTGCCCTGGTTGCTCGCGGGTGGCGTTCTGATGGGTTTGGGCATCGCCGGCATGCATTACATGGGAATGGCCGCGATGCTGATGCAGCCCGCGATTCGCTACGAACCACGCATCTTTGCTGCGTCCATTCTCATTGCTATCGCAGCCTCCACGGCGGCACTGTGGGTCGCGCATACCCTGCGCGGCGCGCATCAGGACCATGTGATGCGCAAACGTATTGGCGCGGCCTGTGTCATGGGCATTGCCATCGCCGGCATGCATTACACCGGCATGGCCGCGGCGAATTTCCCCGTTGGATCGGTTTGTGGCGCAGCGCACGGCGTGAAGCCTCAGTGGCTCGCTGACGCCGTGACTCTGTTCGCGCTAGTGATTCTGATTGGGACGCTGCTTCTTTCACGCCTCGATGCCCGAGTCGCGTTTCTCGACAATTCGGTCGCGAGGCTCAACGATCAGATCGAGCGCATGCGAGGTCCGACACGCTAAGCGGGCTGCCTAATCGGAGTCGCGGCAAACGCAGGCCTTAATTCGCGGGCAACTGGAACACGCCGACCACTTCGCTCATGCGCGCGGCCTGTTCTTCCAACGAGACGGCTGCGGCCGCGGCCTGCTCGACAAGCGCGGCATTGCGCTGCGTGACTTCATCCATCTGCGAGACGGCCTTGTTGACCTGCTCGATGCCGTCGCTCTGTTCTTCGGACGCCGCCGCAATCTCAGCCATGATGTCGGTCACGCGATGCACCGCGTCGTTGATCTCCGTCATCGTCTTTCCCGCTCGACCCACCAGTTCGGTGCCATTACCCACACGGTCGACCGATTCGCTGATCAGCGTTTTGATTTCCTTGGCCGCCGAGGCGCTGCGTTGCGCCAACGTACGCACTTCGCCCGCCACCACCGCAAAGCCGCGGCCTTGTTCACCCGCTCGCGCCGCTTCGACGGCGGCGTTCAACGCGAGGATATTGGTCTGGAAGGCGATACCCTCGATCACGCCAATGATGTCGGAAATCTGCTTCGAGCTCGCGTTGATTTCGTCCATCGTCGTCACGACCTTTGCGACGACTTCGCTGCCATCGTGCGCCACGCCCACGGCGACGCGCGCGAGATCGCTCGCCTGACGCGCGTTGTCGGCGTTCTGACGGACGGTCGAAGTCAGCTCCGCCATGCTCGAGGCGGTTTCTTCCAGCGACGCGGCCTGTTCTTCGGTGCGCTGCGACAAATCGGTGTTGCCTGCCGAGATCTGCGCGGTCGCCGTGGAAATAGATTGCGCGCCGTCGCGTACCGAGACCATGGCGTCCCTTAAGCGTGACTGCATCAGACGCAGGTCTTCCATCATTTGACCCATTTCGTCGCGCGAGCGTATCTCGACAGACCGGCTAAGGTCGCCGTCGGCAATGGCGCGGAAGTGATGCATGGCTTCATCGAGCGGGCCGGCAATCGATTTACGCAGGGCGTGCCATGCGAAAGCGGCCATCGCGAGCCCGATCAGAAGACCGACGGCGGCGATGGCGAGAATCGCGTGAAAGCGGTCCTGCGCCGCTTCGTACAGGCTGCGCGCCTGCTCCGCCTGCATCTTGTCGAGCTCCTCGGAACGGTCCGTGATCTCGTTGAATGGCGCCGTCATCTTGTTCGAGATCAGATCGGCGAGTTGCGCGGTGTCGCGCCGGTCGATCGCCGCAAACACCTGGGCGACGGGTCCGTCCATCGCAAGCGTCCGCTTGGCTTCGACCGCTTCGGCCAGTTGTTGCTCTTGCGGTTCGGCAGGCAACGCGCGATAGGTCTGCCAGGCTTTATCGCCGATCGCGAATTGCTCGCGGGCACGCGCTTCGAGGTTCGCGATATCCGGGCGATCAGGTTGCGCGGCGATCCGGTCGAGTACCAGTCGGCCGCGAGCATAGAAGAAATCGAACTTGCCGATGGCAATGGCCGATGCGAGTTGGTTGGAGTACAGCTTCTTCTGATCGGCGTTACTCAGGGCGATGCCGGCCACGCCAAGCGCGGCGCCAATCGCCATGAGCAAGCCGAGAAAACCCATCGCAAGGGCGAGACGGGCGCGGATCGTGATGTTCGAAAACATGGATGCCTCAAGGCGCAGCAAGCGGAACAGGAAAGCGACGCGCCTGGAAAGCACGCGGGTTTATTGGGGTTTACGGCAATGGAGCGGGAATATGAAGGGGAAGAGGGGGACTTGAGCCGCCCGAGGCACTGGAAACAGCGCAGTAGTCGTCTTACGGGCCCTTACTTGCAGGACCGGCGATGGGTCCCGCAACGTGCCGCCCGATCGCTTGCGCCGGCACGCCACAGGATGGCGATGCCGGCGCTGTCGTGTCAGTGTGCCTTCGCCGTATCGCTCAGCAACTGCACCAGGTAGGGCTTCCACACTTCAGGGTGAGCGAGGGTTTGATGGCCGTACGATTGCACAGTCTCCGGAATTTCCACGAACGCGCCGTTCGGCACAGCCTTCATTGCCTGCTGCATGACACCGAGATCGGCGGCGTTGATCAGGTCGTCGGCAAAATTGACGGCAAAGAGCCGCGCGCGAATCTTCGACAACTCCGGCGCGGGGTTGTAGTCCCACGACGATTCGAACCAGTACAGGACGTCGTTGGCGTCGTTCTTCCCGGCGTCGTCGACGAGCGTGTCGTACAGGTGCGTGGCCGCGTCGCGATTGGGCGCATCGCTTTGCATGCGGGCTGGGTTGTTGGTGATGATCGTGAAAATGGGCATCACGCGGGTCCATTGGGTGGGCGGCACGGCATAGTCGCCGCCCTGCCAGCCCGGGTCGTTGCGAATCGCGCCGACGATCATCTGCCGCCAGAGCCAGTTGCGCCCAGCCATCGCGATCGGTTGGCTGGCGATGGGCATCAACGCATCCGCCATCTCCGGATAGCGCTCACCCCACATCCAGGTCTGCATGCCGCCCATCGACGTGCCGAGCACGAGGCGCAGATGATGAATGTGCAGCCCTTCGACGAGCAGGCGATGGTTCGCTTCGACGACGTCGCCATAGCCGTAATGCGGGAATCGCGCATGCAGGCCGTCGCTCGGCTTGCTCGAACCGCCCCGGCCCAGGCCATCGGGGATGACGACAAAGTACCGGCTCGTGTCGAGCGGCTGGCCCGGGGCGAAGAGTTCGCGCTGCATCGCCGGTGCGAGGAAAGCTTTGCCGGTGCCGGTGGTGCCGTGCATCAGCAACACGGCGTTGTCGATCTCGCCGTGCGCATCGCGCTGCGGCGTGCCCAAGGTGACGTAGTGGATGCGAATGTCCGGCAGCGTGGCGCCGTCGGAAAAGTGAAAGTCGTGCTCAGTGAAATCGGCTGCCTGCGCGGAAGCCGGTTCCATTGTCGCGGCGCCGGCCGGCGCGAGGCCGGTCAGCACGTACATTCCTGCGGTGGCCAGCAGGGATGCGAGTCGGGTCATTGCAGAGTCCTGTCGAGGGTAGGGAAGGGAAGACTATCGTAACCCTACCCGGCACGCACGACGAAGATACGACAACAACGACGGCACGCGGTTTATATCGCCCAGCAGGCGCAGCCGAGCGCGCCCCAGAAGCCCTTGAGGTCCGACGTCGGCGCATTGCCGGACCACGCTCGCGCATGCGCGTGACCGTGGACGCCGCACGCGCTCGCGCAGCCGCATTGCGCGGCCATCTGCAGGGGCACGCCCTCGGGATGGTCGCCGCTGCGCCGTGTCATGCCCCAGCCGGCGTAGCCGCCATAGCGGCGCGTCGGCGACCAGTCCGGCATGGCCGGCGGGATGGGCGCATCGTAGTGTGAGAACGGGCCGGCGCCGTAGACGATCTTGCCGCCCACCATGGTGAGAAGCGAGGTCGTGTCGGCAATGTCGGCTTCGGGGCAAGTCAGATAGTCGCGATCCGGCACAATCAGATCGGCGAGCTGTCCGACGGCAATCCGGCCTTTCTTGCCTTCCTCGTTAGAGAACCAGGTGACCCACTCCGTCCACATGCGCAGCGCGGTTTCGCGATCGAGGCAATTGCGTTGCGGATAGAGGCGCAGACCGGCAAGGGTTTTGCCCGTGACGAGCCAGGCCAGTGCGATCCACGGGTTGTACGAGGCCACACGGGTGGCATCCGTACCGGCCGAGACCTTCACGCCTTTTTCGAGCATGCGCGCAACAGGTGGCGTTGCCTCGGCCGCCTTGGCACCGTATTGCTCGACGAAGTACTCGCCTTGATAGGCCATGCGATGTTGTACCGCAATGCCTCCGCCCAACGCCGCAATGCGATCAATCGATCGATCGCTGATGGTCTCCGCATGGTCGAAGAACCAGTTCAGGCCCGCTAGCGGCACATCGCGATTCACCTTCTCGAACACGTCGAGCGAGCGCGCGATGGTTTCGTCGTAGGTGGCGTGCATGCGCCACGGCCAGCGGTTCTGGGCGAGCACGCGAACCACGTCTTCCAGTTCGCCTTCCATATCGGGATTCAACTCGGGCCGTGGCACGCGGAAGTCTTCGAAGTCCGCCGCCGAGAACACCAGCATCTCGCCCGCGCCGTTGTGCCGGAAATAATCGGTGCCATCGGCGTACTGCGTCGACTGGGTCCAATTCACGAAGTCTTGCTTCTCGCCCTTTGGCTTTTGCGTGAACAGGTTGTACGCAATGCGGACCGTCAGTTGGTTCTCCGCGGCAAGTTTTTCGACGACAGCGTAGTCCTCGGGAAAATTCTGGGAGCCGCCTCCGGCATCGATGACGCCGGTCACGCCCAGGCGATTCAGCTCGCGCATGAAATGGCGCGTCGAATTCTCCTGGTACTCGACAGGCAGTTTCGGCCCCTTCGCCAGCGTGGCGTACAGGATGCTCGCGTTGGGTTTGGCGAGCAGCAAACCCGTCGGATTACCCGCGGAGTCCCGAACGATCTCGCCGCCGGGCGGGGGCGGCGTGTCTTTCGTATAGCCGACCACCCGCAGGGCCGCCGCATTGAGCAGCGCGCGATCGTACAGGTGCAGGATGAAGACCGGCGTGTCCGGCGCGGCTGCGTTCAGCTCCTCAATGGTCGGCAGTCTCTTTTCGGCGAACTGATGCTCGGTGAAACCGCCAACCACGCGAACCCATTGCGGCGCCGGTGTGATGGCAACCTGCTCGCGCAGCATCTGCATGGCGGTGGCCAGCGAGGGCACGCCGTCCCAGCGCAACTCCATGTTGTAGTTCAGGCCGCCGCGAATGAGGTGCAAATGATTGTCGATCAAGCCGGGTAGGGCACGTTGGCCCTGCAAGTCGATCAACTGGGTCGTGGAGCCCGCAAGCGGGAGGATCTCGGCATCGCTGCCCACGGCGATGAACACGCCTGCGCGGATGGCGACGGCGCTGGCTTCGGGTTGGCTGCGGTCCAGCGTCGTAAAGCGGCCATGATGGAGGATCACATCGGGTGTCTTGCCGGCAGATTGGTTCATGAGCGTTTATCCGGTGAGTGAGTGGCAGCGACGTCCGATGGGGCGCCGCTATTGCGTCCAGGCAGCGAGCCGAACATGTGTTGGCTGCATTTCGACTCGTTCCACGCGGTATGAAATGCGCTGCCGGAGAGAACCTGTTTGGCGACCGGCAAGAGCTGTTCGCCCGCGAGGATGCCCAACAGCCCGACTAGTGCGATCAACGGCGGCGCGGGCGAACGGACATTCATCAGGCTGTAGATCACGCCGACGAGCAGGCCTGCGAGCAGGGAGAAAAGGTAGGGTTTCATCGACTCACCATGGTGGAGGGCAGCTAGGTGCAGCTAGACGATGCTTACGCCGCAAGGCAGCGCGGACCTGCGCGCAGCCTGGACGTGACGACACGCAAGGCAGCCATCGGGATCGATCGGATTGCGAAGCGAGTCCGGAGCATTCTGCGATGAAGAGAAAAAGATATCGACGGCAATTCCGGAAAGTCATCCATTTCATTTCTTCTATGTCAATCGACGGGTTTTCCGTGTCAAATGAACGCCTCAGTGCTTGCCTGACCGGTGCCGCACGAAGGCGGTGCGGCCTTTACTTTCTCGATTCATGGACGAAATGACTCATGAGCAATCCTAAGCTTGAAGTACTGACACCGCAGAATTCGCAGTTGATCTTTATCGATCAGCAACCGCAGATGGCATTCGGTGTGCAGTCGATCGATCGCCAGGCGCTGAAGAACAACGTCGTGGGGCTCGCGAAGGCGGCGAAGGTGTTCAACATCCCGACGACCATTACGACGGTCGAGAGCGAGAGCTTCTCGGGCTACACATACCCCGAACTACTCGACGTGTTTCCCGGCGAGAAGGTGCTCGAACGGACCTCGATGAACTCCTGGGACGATCAGAAGGTCAGGGACGCGCTGGCTGGGCACGGTCGCAAGAAGGTGATTGTGGCGGGGCTGTGGACGGAGGTGTGCAACACCACGTTCGCCTTGTCGGCGATGCTCGAGGGCGGCTACGAGATCTACATGGTGGGCGATGCTTCGGGCGGTACTTCGAAGGACGCGCATGACTACGCGATGCAGCGCATGGTGCAGGCGGGCGCCGTGCCGATGAGCTGGCAACAGGTCGTGCTCGAATGGCAGCGCGACTGGGCTCGCCACGAGACGTACGACGCGGTGATGCAACTCGTCAAGGAGCATTCGGGCGCCTATGGCATGGGTGTCGATTACGCTTACACCATGGTTCACAAGGCGCCGCAACGCACGGCGACGCCGTCCGTTGTGCTCGCGCCGGTTCCCGCCGCGAAGTAAGCCCGCTTAGCCTGAAATACGAAACGCTATTCCGGGTGCGTGACGAGAGCGAAGGTGAAGGCCGCAAGTTTTCGCCTTCGCTTTCGCTGAAATCGTCTGAAGTTCAGCTTTAGATCGCATCGGCGGAGGCGGGAACGCCGGTGGCCCACGGGGTGCTCGAGAGTTGCTCGGTCAGGTAATCGAGCAGCACGGTTACCCTTGCCGGTCTCAGAACTCCGGGCGGCGTAAGAAGATTTACGTTGATGCTGGCAATCTGCCACTCGGGCAATACCTCTTCCAACTCGCCGCGTTCGATCGCGTCCCATACGATGAAGTCCGGTTGCAGTGCAAGGCCCTGTCCGTTGAGCAACGCCGGGACGATCAATTCCGCGTTGTTGCTCCGCATGCGGCCTCGTACCGATGCGGCGTATTCCTCGCCCGACTTGTGACGGAATTTCCAGGTCTCCGGCGTGGGCAGATTGGTGTAAAGCAGACAGGTGTGCTGGTTCAGATCACGGGGATGACTGGGGCGTCCGTGCCGCTCGAGATAACCCGGGGTGGCGACCAAAGGACGTCGTACGGCGCATAGTCTGCGATAGCGCAGCGATGAGTCTTCAAGCTCGGCGATGCGTATCGCCATGTCGAATCCGCCGGCCACCACGTCGATCATGTGATCGCCGAGGGAAATGTCGACGTCGATTTGCGGATAGCGGTCGAGAAATCCGGGCAGCAAAGGGGCGAGGTACTTCAGGCCGAACGACATGGGTGCGGCAATCCTGACCAACCCTTGTGGCGATAGGGCTTGTGCGGATGCTTCGGCCTCCATGGCTTCAGCTTCGTTCAAGAGCCGTCGAGCGCGGTCGTGGGCAATCTCGCCGAGAGGCGCCAACGAAAGCCTGCGCGATGTGCGATACAGGAGGGGTGTGCCTAAGCGTTGTTCAAGCCGGGCGATGGCCTTCGAGACGGTGGGCTGCGACATACCCAACGACTCCGCCGCTTTGGCGAATGAACCTGTTTCTACAACGCGGGCAAAAATGGCCCAGGCTTCAAAGTCGGGAAGTGTCTGCATGAAGATTCTGGAATGGATGAAATTCCATTCCTTCTATTTGTCGGTTCTGGAAGCTCCCATACTATCGCTGCACCAAACAGAATGCACGTAGTCGAGACAAAGGATGGCGTATGCAACGCTCCGCGGTGCGGCAGCATAGAGGCATGAGTGACAATCCGCCATGGGTGGCGGCGCTTCTCGACCAGCCATGGATGCTGCCGCTGCTGCGCCTTGCGCTGGTATCGGCCTACTTGATCGGTGGCGTGACAAAGCTCGTGAATTTTCATGGGGCCGTCATGGAGCAGGAACATTTTGGACTGCATCCGGGTGCGCTATGGGCCGTGCTGGCGATCCTCGTCGAATTGTTCGGATCGGCCTGTGTGATCGCGAATCGTTGGGTCTGGTTCGGTGCAGGCGGCCTTGGATGCCTGACCGCTGTCGCGATGTATGTCGCAAATGACTTCTGGAATCTCGCGGGACAAGCACGCTTCATTGCCTTGAACAATTTTTTTGAGCATCTTGGGCTGATCGCTGCATTCGCCATGGCAACGTGGATGGTAAGCAGTAAGCAACGCTCCGGAAGCGACCGTTTGTAGACTCCACTTCGAAAGGACTTCATCACTATGCGCAAGCTTTGTTCCGTCGTTCTGACCATGCTGGCCGCCGGTCTGTTTGCGGGAGCGCTGCCGGCTTCAGCTGGACAGCCGGCCAGTCCGGATCTCTCGGTCGGTCCTCAATACGACACCACGCACGTCTACGTGGCGCCGGAGGATTTCGACAAATTCACCGACAGCCTTGTGGCGACATTCGGCGGCCACAAATCGCCGCAGGGCGTGTTCCAGGTGACGCCTACGCCGAGCCAGACCATGTCGCAGCTCGTCTTTACGCCCGCCGGCACGCTGTCGGTGTTCGGCTTCAAGACGCCGATTCCTTATCCGTTCGGTGACGAGCGTACGGGCTACCTGGTGACCGACATGGACGCCGCGGTCAAGTCCGCCAAGGCGCATGGCGCGGACGTGACGGTCGCAACCTTTCCCGATCCGATCGGCCGCGATGTGATTGTCGAGTGGCCCGGCGGCGTGCACATGCAGTTGTACTGGCATACCAAACCGCCCAAGTATGACGCGCTGGAGACGGTTCCGGAGAACCGCGTCTACGTGTCGCCCGAGCGAGCCGATGCGTTGGTGCGCAACTTTCTGGCGTTCTCGCATGGCAAGGTGGTCTCGGACGATCACAAGGCTCCGGGTGTCGAAATCGGCCGGCCGGACGATACCTATCGCCGCATTCGTCTCACGTCGGGTTTCGGAAACATGACCGTGCTGGTAACAGATGGGCATTTGCCCTATCCGTTCGGCCGCGAAATGACGGGCTACGAGGTTAGCGACCTGGCCGGTACGCTGCAAAAGGCGCAGGCCGCAGGCGCAACGGTATTGGTGCCGGCATTCTCATCCGACAAGCGCGAAGCGGCCCTGGTGCAGTTCCCCGGCGGTTACATCGCTGAGATCCACGCGTTGACGCAATAGGCAGAACCGGAGCCTGAACGCACGCTACTGCCGCTCATGGCACGGCCGGCGAGTGTGTTCAGGCCGGAATTAAAGCGTGCTGTCTCGTCTCAGGAAAATTATGCAGTCCGAAGGTAATGTGCCGGCGGAGAATACCGGCTACGTGGACACGTTTGGCTCTGTGGCGGTCCTGGGAGGGCGATCCGTGGCGTTGCGGCTGAAACGACGTACCCGACGTACTGACGCTATTGAGCCCATCGTTCGGCTCATTCTGACGGCAGGCTTTGCGCTCGGATTGAGCGATGGTGCGATCGCCGATTCGACCGGCCCTGCTGCGTCGGATGTCGTACCCGTATGTACGGTCAAAAGGCCGGCGGTCAACTTCAATCGATGGCAGGAAGATTGGTCGGTTCTGGCGAACCCATGCGTGCCGGCCGAACCGTTGGATGGCCTCAAGTACATCCCGCTCGGGAGCCCCGGCTCATGGTTGTCGCTGGGCGCCAATCTGCGGGAACGTGTCGAAGTCAACGATGCGCCGCTCTTTGGTATTGGAGCGGGGCATTCGAATACCTATCTGATCCAGCGTGCGGAGGTGAATGCCGATGCGCATATCGATCAGCATTGGCAGTTCTTCGTTCAATTGGAAGACGCACGAGCCTATGGCAAGGACAACGTTTCGCCCGTCGATAAGAATCCGCTCGATCTCGAGCAGGCGTTTGCCGCATGGGTGAGTCCGCTTGGAGGCGGCACCGTGAAGGTCAGAGTGGGGCGTCAGGAGATGGCGTTTGACTTGCAGCGCTTTATCGCGGTGCGCGATGGTCCGAACGTACGCCAGGCGTTCGACGGAATCTGGGCAGACTACGAGTTCCGGAAGTGGCGTTTCATAGGTTACGCAACCCAGCCGGTGCAAAACCGCGACGTGTCGACGTTCGACGACGTCTCGAACCGCCGCCTCACGTTTAGCGGCGTGCGCTTCGAGCATCAGGAGACAGGGCCCGGCGATCTCTCCGGCTACTATTCGAGCTACAACCGGACTCACGCCAGTTTCCTTGATGCTTCCGGCACCGAGCACCGCGATATCTACGACCTCCGGTACACCGGCAAGACCGGCCGTGCCGACTGGGATGTCGAGTCGATGTATCAGTCAGGGCATGTCGGTGTGGATACGATTGGCGCCTGGGCCGTGGGTTCGCTGGCCGGCTACACGTTTGACACGGCGTGGTCACCACGGCTCGGCCTTCAGATCGACGCCGCGTCCGGCGACCGGCATCCGGGCGACGGCCGTGTCGAGACCTTCAATCCGTTGTTCCCGAACGGCTATTACTTCACCCTGGCGGGGTACACCGGATACTCGAATCTCGTGCATATCAAGCCGTCGATTACGCTCAAACCATCCAGCCGCCTGACCTTGCTCGGCGCGCTGGGATTCCAGTGGCGCGAGACGACAGGGGATGCCGTTTATCAGCAAGGCAATGCGGTGGTGCCGGGCACGGCGGGCCATGGAAGCTTATGGACCGGCATGTATGTACAGCTTCGAGCCGATTGGACCATTGCCTCCAACCTGGTCGGTTCGGTCGAAGCTGTCCATTTCCAGGTGGGCGATTCCATCCGTAACCTTGGTGGGCGGAACGCCGATTACGTTGGAACCGAACTCAAATATGGATGGTAGTTCTACGAACTATTTAGCGGTTACGCCGCCGCCGGCCAGTAAGACTTCCGTCACTTCCTCGGAAAACCGCGTGGGCCGGCCTTCGATGAGCAACCGTTGCGGGTTTGACGGATCCTGTTCCACCTTGGGCAGTCCGTGAGCCATGAGCGCGCGAGCGCAACCGGTCCAGTCGGGATTCTCCGGCCCGGTTGGCTCGTTGACGGAGGCCCAGGACAGCGTACCGAGGACGTTGTCTCCGAAGCCTTGCGTCTCACGCCAGCTCGCGCCATGAGCGAGCAGAAACGCCGTTAGTTCCGCGTCGCCACTGAAGACGGCGTGGTTGAGCGCTGAGGCGTCCCAGTCGCCTCCACGCGCATCGATGGGCCAACCGAGTTCGACCATGACCTTGACCGCAGCACGGGATCCCCAAGCTGCGGTGTCGGGCAGTAGCCGAAGCCGGTCCTCCGGCAGTGAGCCTGGCAGGTCGGGATGTCGTGTCTGAATGCGGCGCGCCCCGCTCTCGTCGGCGCGGGCGCAAGCCGCCACGAACTCATCGTCCGCGGTGAGCTTCTCCTCCGCTCCGTAGGTGCGCAGGAGTGCTACGACCTCCGGTAGGCCGACCTGCGTCGCTAGCCGCCAGGCACTGACGCCGTCCGCCGTCCGTGCTTTGGGATCGGCACCGGCCGCCAGCAGTGCGGCAATATGGCGAGGCGATCTGCGCACAGCGATCGCACGCAGCAACGGCGCTCCCCAGGTTTTCGTGGGTCCTTCTCCGGCCGGCTCGTTAGCGTCGCCGCCATGAGCCAGCAGCAGTTCGAGGGCGGTGGGGTCCGGCATATCGAGCGCTCGCCGTAATGCATTCGTACCGGCAACGCGCGCGCCGTGGCGGAGCAGCAAGCGCGTGCAGTCCGGGTTTTCCAGCGAGTGATAGAGCGATTCACCGTCGTTGGGGTCGGCGCCGGCCTTCAGAAGCAGCTCGGTGAGCGCCGGATCGCGGATCACGCCGGCGGCACCGTAGAGGGCGGATAGCGGCTCCATCTCGTCGGGGGTTGCGAGCGAAGCCGGCGGTAACCGGTTGCCGATATGCTGGTTGGGATTGGCTCCGGCTTGCAGGAGATGTTGCGCGCATTCGCGTAGCTGAGTGGTGAACTCCGGCAGTTGTCCCAGGCACGAGTGGGTTACGGCGACAAGCGGCGGCAGGTTCAGCGGTCCGCCTGCGCGGTGGAGCCAATCGGGATCGGCTGTCATGGTCCGGGACACTGTCTCGAGATGGCCCGCTGCGCAGGCGACGTAGGCGTCGGTTGCGATAAGGTCGGGGTGGTTGTGCAGCAGTTGAACGGCGACGCGTGGGCGTGCTGCGAGATAGGTACCGGTGACGTCGCCGCCGTAGGCGAGGTCAAGCCAGCGGCGTATCAGCACAGCCTGTTCGTGATGCGCGAGGCCGCTTGCCTCGACATGCACGCTGAGTTCTGCCCAGGAAGGAAAGCCATACTCGCGGGCGATGCAGGATTGCGCATCGTGCAGGCGAAGTTGAAGCGCTACTACTTCACTCTCGGTACGGTGCGCAGCAGCGGGAAGATGATGGATGAAGCGCGCGATGGCTGCTGCGTCGCCGTTGCGGTAAAGGCGCAACAACTCCTTCGCTTGCTTCTTCAGATGGTCAAGATTGGCCTTGGGAGGCAGCTTGTTCATGACGGATCCTCGTGCATTAGATGGCCGAAGGTCCGCAATACCGCCAGCACAAAGGATGGGGAAAGATCTGACGCACTGCAACAGGTGGGTTCAACCCTTTCCGCGGACCCGGAAGCGGCCTGCACCGCTAGCTTCGATGCTATGCGATCGTGGGTGAGGGCGTCAACCTGGCCGATTTCGGCCTGTCGACCTTGTGCCCTGATTCATTGACAATGGCTGTTCAAGACAAACCACCGAACAGCTATGCCCATGCTAAATGTCACGCTGCGCCCGGCCAACGAGTCCGACTGGGACTTCTTATGCGTCGTTCAGGAAACGTGCATGAGGGAATACGCCGAACGCACCTGGGGTAATTGGATACCCGAACCACGGGGCAATTTTCGACCGGAAATCCATCAGATCATTGAATGCGATGGAGTCGAGATGGGTTGCATCGCATTGATCGATGAGGCGGACGCTTTGATGCTGGAAAAGCTCTATATACTTCCGAGTCATCAAAGGCGCGGCATTGGTACGTTGTTGCTAGGCCGTGTTATCGAGCGTGCTCACGCTAGTGGGAAACCGATCCGCTTGCGTGTTCTTCGTGTCAACCCCGCCCGGCAACTCTATGAGAGAAACGGATTCAAAGTAGATCGCTCAACCGACGAACGGTATTTCATGTCCTACGCGGCGCCGAGGCTGTAGCGACGGGATCGCATCGAACGAGCGCGTCGCGCAAACTCGGAGCAAGTGCTTGTCTTCTGATCACGGTCACCATGATCCCGGGCCGAACAACACCGTCTTTCGGAACGGCCTGCCGGTGGCCTTCATCGATTTCGATTTCGCCGCGCCTGGAGGGATTCTCGAGGACGTGGGCTATATGGCCTGGACCTGGTGTGTCTCCTCGAAACCCGAACGGGGTTCTGTCGAGCTGCAGGCTGCCCAGTTGCGGGTACTTGCGGATGCGTATGGTTTGGCTCGCCAGGATCGCCAGGGGCTCGTGGCTGCGATGATCCAGCGTCAGTCGCAAAACATCGCATTCTGGAGTGAGCGAATTGATGCCTTCGAGGGTCCCCCGACAAACGCCGCGGAAATTCAGGAGCGTGTCGATTGGTCCAGGCGTGAAATGGACTTCACCAAGGCGCATAGCGAGCTGTTCCTGGAAGCGATTGGAGTTTAATCGTTTGGGAGTCAACTGTGACCAAGCCGCAACCCGCTATCTATCATCTCACCTATCTCGTCGGCGAATTGCTCATGGTCGCATGGGCCGCGTCCGTACAGCGAGCCAACGCATTCAATTCTGAAACCAAAGCGAAGGATCGCCCTTCGACAAGCCAGTTCCGTCAGGATCTTTTGGCCTTCGCGGAACAGAACCTGCTGCCGCATTACGTCAACGGATGCACAGAGGAACAACATCTGCAGAACCTGCTCCGGCTATGCGAGCATGGCACGCGAATCGGCGGCACGCTGTTCGACAAGCACGGATACCGGCTGGGTATCGCCCAGAAGTTCTTCAATCTGTCTCTCAAGTCGTTGTGGTCCGTGGGTCTGATTGCGGAGCCGCCCCATTGCCCGGTGGACCGCCTGATCATCGAGCGGACATCCGGTCAGGTCGAAATCAACTGGACCGAAATCACGTCGGTCGACGAGTACCTGCTTGCAATACGCGCTCTGAAGAAGGAGGCGGCGTCGCAACAACTCTCGCTCGCAGAGTGGGAGCTACGCTATTACGCCCGCCGGAACCCGCTCAAACTTGATCTCGTCCGTCTCATTGATGCCCGGCGCGAGGATGAACCGGAGAGCGTCGTCGCGTCGGCGTCGTAGAGGACGGCAGGACGGGGGCGCTGCGAACGTCCATTCGCCGGCATTCAGGGTGAAGGCGCCGTTGACCGCAGCGGCTGCGCGGCGCTTTCCATCAACTGCTGCGCGAGCAGACTGGCATGCGGTGTCAGCGCAGCAAAATTGCGCGCGCAAAGATGAAGCCGCCTCGCCGTCCACGATTCCGAAAGCGGCGAGATCACGAGTCCCGGCCGACGCAACATGTCGATCGATGCCTCGGACAGAATCGCGATGCCGTTGCCCGCTTCGACCAGCATCGCCACATTCTCGATACTGCGCATCTGGATACGATAGTTGAGCTGACGACCGAGACGCGAGGCGCGATCCGCCAGATGTGTCTCCAATGCCGCGTCCGAAAGTCCGATAAAAGCCTCGTCCAGAATCTCCGCGAACGATACAGGCATCCCGGTGACCACGGGATGCGAACGGTTAGCCACGACCACGAGCTGATCCTGTGCAATCAAATGCGTCTGCAGGGCCGCGAGGTCTGCGATGTCGGCGACGATGCCGAGATCCGCTCGCCCTTCGGCCAACGCCTTGACGATCTCCGGGCTAGGCCGTTCTTCGAGGTCAATCGACAGATCAGGGTAGCTCGCGAGGAAACGGTTGAGCTGCTGCGGCAGAAAAGCGGCCAATGCGGCGGTGTTGGATAGCAGCCTGATGCGCCCCTTCAGACCCGTCGCGTACGTTCGCAATTCGCCGCGCATCTGTTCGACCTGGCCGAGGATCAGGCGGGCATGCCGGACCAGCGCCACGCCTGCCGCCGTCGCACGCACGCCGCGGCGGTTGCGCTCCAGCAGCGGCGCACCCAATGCCGTCTCCATGCCTGCGATACGCTCGCTGACCGAGGCCAGCGCCAGGTGCATGACCCGCGCGCCCCGTGTGAGGCTGCCGTGCTCAACCACCGCCAGGAAAAGCCGCAGGTCGGTCAGATCGAAACGCATGCGTTATCGCTCCTCGATGCCGTCATCGCTATCCTTCGGTTTCGCCGAAGTCCAGCATGGGGAATGCCAGATTGTAGGCATACAGCGGGGCCGCTAGGATGACTCCCATGCATCCTCATTTTCTCATCTTTGGCGCGGGAATACTGGCTGGCGCGATGAATGCGCTGGCAGGCGGCGGTTCGTTCGTCAGCCTGCCGGCGCTCATCGCCGCAGGTGTGCCACCGGTTCAGGCGAATGCTTCGAGCACGGTGGCGCTGTTTCCGGGCGGCGTGGCCAGTGCATGGGCGTATCGCGATGGGATCGGACCGGTGGGTTCCGTGACGATGCGCGCGTTGCTGATTGCGACGTTGTGCGGCGGATTTCTCGGTGGGATCCTGTTGCTGTGGACTTCGTCGGCGGCCTTCTCTTTCGTACTTCCCTGGCTGCTCCTGTTCGCGAGTCTTGCGCTGGCTTTCGGCCGCCGACTCGGCGAAGCGCTGCGCAGTCGCCGGCACTTGCCAGGGTCTGCGGTGCTGGCGATTCAGTTTGCCCTCGGCCTGTATGGCGGTTATTTCGGCGGGGCGGTCGGCATCATGATGATCGCGATGTGGGGGCTGATTGACGGGCGCGATCTCAAGCGTTTGAACGCGCCCCGAACGCTGCTCGTCAGTGTGGCGAATGCCAGTGCGGTTCTCACCTTCATCGTGGCTCGCGCGGTGCATTGGCCCGAAACGCTGGTGATGCTGATTGCGGCGATCATCGGCGGTTATGGCGGCGCGCAAATCGGCCGACGCGCGCCGCCCCAAATGATCCGGGTGGGTACGTTGACGTTGACCTTCTGCGTCACGCTGGTGTTCTTCGCGCGAACTTACGCTCCGGCGATATTGCATCGATGACCGAGGCGCCGTGCGTGCGCGTCACCCTGTGAGGAAGCCATGATGTCAGCCCTGCTCGAGACGATCGGCGCGCTTGCACTGCTCGGCAGCTTCGCCGCGCACCTTTCTCCGTATCGGACAGCACAGGGCAAGCGTATCGCGCTGCGCCTCAAACTGCTGCTTGCGAAGTTTTACCGCCGCTTGTAAGCCGTTCATTTGCTACACTGGGTCGAGAAGCAGACCTGTTTGGTGCTCGGTTTGACCCTGATGGCGACGGCTGAGCAGCAAATCGGCGCGACTCGCTTTGACGGCTTCACTTTCCGCACATTCAACACCAATCCGGCCTGAAAGAAGGGATTCTTGCAGGCCCCGGCGCCGATCCTTCGTCGCCGGGCATGAACGATTGCGGAGGTGTCGCCATGATTGAGTCTTCCGATTTCCGGAGCAAAAAGATCGTGCTGAATCACGGAGGCGGCCGTATGCCCGCGCTCGGATTCGGCACGCTGATTCCCGATGCAGCTACGACCCTCCGCGCTACCCGAGAAGCGCTGGAAGCCGGCTATCGACACTTCGATTGCGCCGAGCGATACCGGAACGAGCGCGAGGTCGGCGAAGCGCTGCAGACAGGGCTTCCTGCCGCAGGGGTCGCACGCGAAGACATCTTCATGACCACCAAGTTGTGGAACTCCAATCATCGGCCCGAGCGTGTCCAACCGGCTTTCGAGGCAAGTCTTGAAAGGCTCGGACTCGACTATCTCGATCTCTATCTGATACACACGCCGTTTGCATTTCAACCGGGCGACGAGCAGGACCCACGCGATGACAACGGTCAGGTCATTTACGACCAAGGTGTGACGCTGCTGGAGACGTGGCGAGCGATGGAAGCGCTCGTCGACCAGGGAAGATGCCGGGCTATCGGACTGTCCGACATCGGCCTGGACGATTTGCAGCCTCTCTATGAGTCGGCCCGAATCAAGCCGGCGGCGGTACAGGTCGAGGCCCATCCGTATCTTCCGGAAACCGAACTGCTGGAATTCTGCAAAGAGAAAGACATCGTGTTTTTGGCCTTTGCGCCATTGGGTCACGGAATCAGGCCGGGGCCGCTTGAGGATCCCGTCATCGCGCAGATTGCCGCGCGAACCGGCAAGACAACAGCACAGGTATTGCTGGCCTGGGCGATCCAGCGGGGTGGGGCTTTACTCACCACGCCGAAGACTGCAGACCGCGCGCGAGAGAATTTCGACATCGCCGCGCTGCCGGCTGACGCGTTCGACGAGATCAACCGGATTGAGACGAGGCAGCGGTTCAACGAAGTGGTCAAGACGGGCAGCCCTGGGTTTATTCCGCGACGTGCGCAATAGACAGATGTCAACGCTATCCGGAGGCACTCCATGCAGGACGAAACAATCCGTGAGGCGCTGAATGCGCACTGGCAGGCATCGGCGGCCGGCGATCTCGACGCAGAACACGATATCTACGATGACGATGCTATCTGCGACTATCCCCAATCAGGCGAACGAATCCTCGGGCGAAAGAATTTGCAGGCACTGCGAGGTCATCATCCAGATAAGCCATCGGGTTTCGATGTCAGGCGCATTCAAGGTGACGGTAATCTCTGGGTCACGGAATACACCATCGCTTATAAGGGACAAGCGGCTTACACCGTCAGCGTGATGGAGTTTCGCAACGGCAAGGTCGTGCACGAGACGCAGTATTTTTCGGAGCCCTTTGAAGCACCGGCCTGGCGGAGTCAATGGGTTCGGAAGATCGCGTGATGGGGCGAAATTTGGCCATCTGGACGGGTTGAATGCGAGAGGGCGATAGGTCATGATTCATTCCCTACCCCTCATCTCCCGCTCCCCATGAATTCCACCCCTTCCGTTTCCCCGTCGCAAGCAGGCTCGCCCACTTACGCTGCATTCGGTAGCTGGAAATCGCCGGTGACCGCCCAACTGGTCGTCGGCGAATCGCTGCGGCTCGGACAACCTCGCATCGGCAGCGCGGGGATCGTCTGGACCGAGGGACGTCCGCAGGAAAAGGGCCGGCATGCAATCGTCCGGTTTCGCGCCGACGGCGAAATCGAAGAACTGACCGCCGCACCGTTCGACGCGGCCTCGCGCGTGCACGAGTACGGCGGGGGCGCCCTGGCGGTGACGGCACTGGGCGCGTTCTTCGTCAACTTCAAGGACCAGCAGGTCTATGCGGTCGACCCATCCGGCCAGCCGAAAGCGGTGACACAGACCGAGGGCGTTCGCTATGCGGATCTGATCGCCGATCCGGCCCGTGGGCGGTTGATCGGCGTGTGCGAGGACCACCGCGCAGGCAGTCATGAGCCGGTGAATACACTCGCCAGCATCGATCTGGCAAGCGGAGCGACCGAAACGATCGCAGAGGGTCACGACTTCTTTGCCTCGCCCTGCCTGAGTCCCGATGGAACGCATCTCGCATGGTTGACCTGGGACCATCCGAACATGCCATGGGACGGCACGGAACTGTGGGTGGCGGAGATTGCGGCCAACGGTGCGATCGGGACGCCGCGCCGGATTGCCGGCGGCCATACCGAGTCGCTGTTTCAACCCGCGTGGTCGCCGGCTGGCGATCTGTATGTCGTCTCAGACCGTAGCGGCTGGTGGAATCTGTATCGGGTGCGCGTCGGCGCATCCACGGCTGCGAGCATCGGCACCAACAGCGACACCGCGCTCGAAGCCCTTCATCCGATGGACGCCGAATTCGGCAAGCCCCAGTGGGTCTTCGGGATGACAACCTATGGCTTCGCGGCAGACGGCCGCATCGTATGTCTTTACGAGCAGGATGGCGTCACGCACCTGGCGGCATGCGATCCGTCGAGCGGCGCGTTCGCCGACATTCCGACGCCATACAGCACGATGCGCGACCTGCAGGTCGAGGGCGAACGGGCGGTGTTCGTCGGCAGTTCGCCGACCTCAGGCGAAGCGATCGTCGAACTCGATCTGCGCACGCACACCTGCCGCGTACTGCGCCAATCGGGCGGCGCCGCGGTGGACGCGCGCTACGTATCGATTGCCGAGCCGATCCGCTTCCCGACGGAAGGCGGTCTGCATGCGCATGCATTCTTCTATCCGCCGGCCAATCCCGACTTCAAGGGCCCCGAGGGCACGTTGCCGCCGCTGATCGTGATTGCCCACGGCGGTCCGACCTCGTCGACGCATTCCGGATTCCGCTTACCGATCCAGTACTGGACCAGTCGCGGCTTTGCCGTTGTCGATGTGGACTACGGCGGCAGCAGCGGACACGGCCGGGCGTACCGTCAACGTCTGGATGGCCAATGGGGCGTCACCGACGTCAACGACGCGATCAATGCAGCGCGTTACCTGATCGAGCAAGGGCGCGTGAATCAGGACGCGCTCGCAGTGCGCGGCGGCAGTGCCGGCGGTTATCTGGTGCTGTGCGCGTTGGCGTTCCACGATTTCTTCAAGGCGGGCGCGAGCTACTACGGCGTGGGCGACCTCGAAGCGCTGATGAAGGACACGCACAAGTTCGAGTCGCGTTACATGATTCGGCTGGTGGGCCCGTATCCGGAAGAGCAAGCCCTTTATCAGGCGCGCTCGCCCATTCATTTCGTGGAGCAGATGTCGAGCGCCATGATCCTGTTCCAGGGCGCAGAGGACAAGGTCGTGCCGCCGAACCAGGCCGAATCGATCTATCAGGTGGTCCGCACGAAAGGCCTGCCGGTGGCCCACGTGCTGTATGAGCGGGAAGGGCACGGCTTCAGGCGAGCCGAAACCATCACCCATTCGCTGGAAGCCGAGTTGTACTTCTACGGCAAGATTTTCGGTTTCGAACCGGCGGACGCGATCGAACCGGTGGTGATCGAAAACATCTGAGATTCAGGGTGGTTCAATGAATCGTCCCTCATCGATCAATGCTCGCTGTCGGCCAGCGACGTGAGAATCCGGTACGCAGCGGTGACCCGTTGATCGATGGGGAAGTTTTTGTTGGCGAGGATGACGATCCCTATTCGCTTCTGCGGAACGAAGGCGATGTAAGCGCCGAAGCCGTTGGTCGAGCCGGTCTTGTTGATCCAGACGTCTTCTCGCGGAGCCTGCGGTGGCGTGATTGGCATGCCCGGCACATTGTTCCCGGCCATCACCGGCTGGATGGCGCGGGTCACTGCGGTTCTGATCGCGTCTTGCTGATCGTCCGCCGCGTGGCTGACCGGCGTGATCGCGCATGCAAAGGCAGTCGCCGCCATGAGGCTTAGGGTTTTTCGAGTCATCTGCCGGAGTCCTTCAAAGCACGAGTTCGCAGGCCGATACGGCTGCAAACGAGGTAAGGACGGAGTATCTCCGCTCTCCGGCTAGTCGACTATCGAGGATATCTAGGCTCGGGCAAAAGAAATTCTTTCGGATAGGCCTAACTGGGGACAGTTGGCGCCGAAGAGCCGGTCATTGACACGTCCAGGCGTGGCTGGCAAATTGAGTCAGTGATACCAAGGAAGTGTGAAACGCGATGGAAAATAACGGACTGCCCGATACGAAGCGCTGGCTGGAGGGACTGGTTCTGGCAGGCGAGGCCGCTCTCGCGGCGGCTGAAAATTGCCCAGGCGTGAGCGACCCGGAAAGCGAGGTCGCAATGCTGGTGACGTTGCAGAGCGAGGTGGTTCGCGGTGAAGTCGTCAGGTTTCGCGCGAAGCTGGAATCGCTTAGCCCAGTCAAGCCGGTCGAGAAGAAGTTCGCTGTGACCTTCGACAAGCGGTACTGGAAGCAGGGCACCTTCGTGTATCCCTTGCACGTGTTTCTCGACCCCGAACACAAGTTCTCGGAACAGCAGGTCCAGCAGATTCAGGCGCTCAAGATCGGCGAGACGATCGATCTTGCCGACGGCCGGACGGTTCAGCGCCAGGTATAGCAGGCGCGTCGGGAGTCGCATCGCGGTTGCGCATGCCGTCGCGTGACTGGGGCACTAAAAACCCTACCGGAAAATCTCGGCAATCAGATTCGCCACGGTCCGTATCCGCTCGCTATCGCGCAGGGCGGGATGCAGCACCATCCACACGTCCTGATCGAGTGCCTTGATGTGCCGCTCGACACAAACCAGATCGCTCGTCGTGTCGCCCGCGAGCTGGGCGAGCACGCCGAGGCCGGAACCGCCCAGCACCCCATCGAATACGCCCATGCCGTAGCTGCTGCGCAGCGAGGGCGCCGGCGCACCCGGCAGCGTCTTCAGCCATTGCGTAGCCGGGTGATCCGGCTGCCGGTCGTCATAGCCGACAAACGACAGCTTGTCCCATTCCTTGCGCGTGATCGCCGCCTTGTGGCGCAGATAGTAGTCGCGCGAGCCGAACAGCCCGAAGCGGATCCGGCCTATGCGCCGGACATACAGGTCGCCCGCGTCGGGACATTCCGACCACAGCGCAATATCCGCTTCGCGTCTTGCGAGGCTATAAGGCCGTCGCGACGTCAGCACTTCGATGGCGAGTCCGGGCAGCCGCTCCTGGAACGAGCCGAGCAGTTTCAGCAGAATGTAGGACGGCCATTCGACGGCGTTGATCCGCACCGTGCCGTGCGGGCCGCCGCCGGTTACGTCCGCGGCGCGTTCGATCCGGTGGGCGAGGTCTTCCATCTGCTCGGCCCAGGCCAGCACCCGGGCGCCGAAAGCCGTCACGGTACAGCCCGACGGCACCCGGTCGATGAGCGGCTCGCCCAGCCGCCGCTCGAGCTCGGTCAGGCGGCGCGACAGGGTCGGCGCGCTCAAGTCGCAAGCCGCGGCGGCGGCGCGCATGGTGCCGCCACGCGCGATCGCCACCAGAATCCTCAGATCGTCCCAGTCCACATGTTCCATTTTTGAAACGCTCGATTTTGAAATTTGGCATAGCATAACCGGGATCGCGAGGATAGGATTGAAGCCAGTCATACTTGTCCCAGCATCTGGCGAAGCCGCTTGACGGTTTCATCAAGGCAGCCGGAGGCAAGCGTGGCATCCCGACCCATCACACGACTCACCGGCTATCAGTACGTAGACCGAAAGAGCGATACGGAGACATCTAATGAACCGCCATTTCCAACCGGCGCGGCGTCGCGCTATCGTCGTCGGCGCTGCCCTCTTCGCAGCGTCGCTTCTGCCCATGCCCGCCGCATTCGCCCAGACCGCCCACAAGCCGAAGGTCGCGCTCGTGATGAAGTCGTTGGCGAACGAGTTTTTCCTCACCATGGAAACCGGCGCGAAGGACTATCAGAAGCAGAACCCCGACAAGTTCGACCTGATCACGAACGGTATCAAGGACGAAACGGACACGGCTAACCAGATTCGTATCGTCGAGCAGATGATCGTGTCGAAGGTCGACGCCCTGGTGATCGCACCGGCCGATTCCAAGGCACTGGTGCCGGTGCTCAAGAAGGCGGTGGATGCGGGCATTATCGTGGTCAACATCGACAACCAGCTGGACCGGGACGTGCTCAAGTCGAAAGACCTGAACATTCCGTTCGTCGGCCCGGATAACGCCAAGGGCGCGCAAAAGGTGGGTGACTACCTGGCCAAGCACCTGAAGGCGGGCGATAACGTCGCCATTATCGAAGGCGTCTCGACCACCACCAACGCGCAGCAACGCACGGCCGGCTTCAAGCAGTCCATGGCGGCCGGCGGCATGAAGGTTGTCTCGCTGCAATCGGGCGAGTGGGAAATCGACAAGGGCAACGCGGTCGCGGGCCAGATCCTCAATGCCAACCCGGACGTCAAGGCGCTGCTGTGCGGCAACGACAACATGGCGATCGGCGCGGTCTCGGCGGTACGTGCGGCGGGCAAGGCCGGCAAGATCCAGGTGGTGGGCTATGACGACATCAGCGCGATCAAGCCGATGCTCGCCGACGGCCGCGTCCTCGCCACAGCCGATCAGTACGCTGCGAAACAGGCGGTGTTCGGTATCGACACGGCGCTGAAGGCCATCGCCGAACACAAGAAGCAGTCGGAATTGTCGGGCGTCGTCGAAACGCCTGTCGATCTGGTCACCAAGTAAGACCGGCACCACGCGTGGCTCGCTCCTGCAGGGAGCCACGCTTCCTGATCTCCGTCCGGCTTTGTCAATGTGATGTCCACCCCCATCCTATCCCTTGTTGATGCCCCACCCGTGTTGTGGGTGGAGGGCATCGGCAAGACCTACGCCGAACCCGTGCTCGCCGATATCTCGCTGGACCTGCGCGCCGGCGAAGTGCTGGCGCTGACCGGCGAGAACGGCGCGGGCAAGAGCACGTTGTCGAAGATCGTCGGCGGTCTGGTCACGCCGACCACCGGCTCGATGACGCTGGCCGGCGCAGCTTACGCGCCCGCCAGCCGCAAGGACGCCGAAGCGCTCGGCGTACGCATGGTCATGCAGGAGCTCAACCTGCTGCCGACCCTCTCGGTGGCCGAGAACCTGTTTCTAAACCGTTTGCCGCAGCGCGGCGTGTTCGGCTGGATCGACCGCGCCAAACTCCGCGAGGACGCGCGGCATGCCATGGCGCAAGTCGGGCTCGACGCGATCCATCCCGACACGCTGGTGGGTACCCTCGGCATCGGCCATCAGCAGATGGTGGAGATCGCGCGCAATCTGATCGGCGATTGCCGCGTGCTGATCCTCGACGAGCCCACCGCGATGCTCACCGCCCGCGAGGTGGATCTGCTGTTCGAGCAGGTCGAGCGGCTGCAGGCGCGCGGCGTCGCGCTGGTGTACATCTCGCATCGCCTCGAAGAACTGAAGCGGATCGCGAAGCGCGCTGCCGTGCTGCGCGACGGCCGTCTCGTGCATGTCGACGAAATGGCGAACCTCTCGGCCGACCGTCTCGTGACGTTGATGGTGGGCCGCGATATCGGCGAGCGAATCGATCTCGGCGAGCGCCGTATTGGCAACGTGGCGCTGAAGGTCGCGGGGATGACCCGCGCGCCGGCCGTGCGCGATGTCTCCTTCGAGGTCAAGGCCGGCGAGATCTTCGGCATCAGCGGCCTGATCGGAGCAGGCCGTACGGAGTTGATGCGGCTTATCTACGGCGCGGATCGTGCGGATGCCGGTACGGTGTCCATCGCCTATGGCGGCGGCGCGCTCGAGCCGGTGAAGATCGCGTCGCCCTCGGACGCGGTGCAGAACGGCGTCGCGCTGATCACCGAAGATCGCAAAGGCGAAGGTCTCCTGCTCACCCAGCCGATTGCCGCCAATATCTCGCTCGGCCATCTGCGCGCGGTGTCGAAACACGGCGTGGTGGATGCCGCGCGCGAGGCGGCGCTGGCGGGCCAACAGATCGACGCCATGCGGATTCGCTGCGCGGGCCCGGCGCAGACGGTGTCGGAGCTGTCGGGCGGCAACCAGCAGAAGGTGGTGATCGGCCGCTGGCTCGCGCGCGATTGCACGGTGCTGCTGTTCGACGAGCCCACGCGCGGCATCGACGTCGGTGCCAAGTTCGACATCTATGGCCTGATGGGCGCGCTGGCGCGGGAAGGCCGCGCGTTGGTGGTGGTGTCGAGCGATCTGCGCGAGTTGATGTCGATTTGCGACCGGATCGGCGTGATGTCGGCGGGACGCATGACGGGCGTGTTCGAGCGCGGCGCCTGGACACAGGACGCGCTGCTCGCGGCAGCATTCGCGGGCTACACCCAACGCGACGAACTGCTGCACGAGCCGATCGAACCCGACGCGCGCGTGCCCGACGAACGGCCCGGCAACAAGCCCGACGAAAAATCAGTGGAGTATTGAAGCATGACCGCACCCACCAGCCTGCCTACGCTGCAGAACGAACCGCCCAAAGACACGAAGCCGATCGGCACACGCCTTGGCTTCTCGAACTATCTCGGCCTGCTCGGCGCGCTCCTCGGCATGATTGTGCTGTTCTCGCTGCTGAGCTCGCACTTCCTGACCTACGACACCTTCAGCACGATCGCGAACCAGATCCCCGATCTCGTCGTGATGTCGATCGGCATGACGTTTGTCCTCATCATCGCCGGGATCGACCTGTCGGTGGGCTCCGTGCTGGCGCTGGGCGCAGCGCTCATCAGCGTCGCCGCCTTGCAGTGGCATTGGCCGGCGCTGCCCTCCGCCTTGCTCGGCATGGCAGGCGCAACCTTAACGGGGTGCGTGACCGGCGCGATTACCGTGGCGTGGCGCATCCCGTCGTTCATCGTATCGCTCGGTGTGCTCGAAGCGGCCCGCGGCGTTGCGTATCAACTGACGAACTCGCGCACGGCCTACATTGGCGACGCATTTGACTTTCTGTCCAACCCGATTGCGTTCGGCATTTCCCCCGCGTTCCTGATTGCTATTGTGGTGATGGTTGCGGCGCAGTTCGTGTTGACCCGCACAGTCTTCGGCCGTTATCTGGTGGGCATTGGCACGAATGAAGAAGCGGTGCGTCTCGCAGGCGTCAACCCGCGGCCCTACAAGATTGCTGTGTTCGCGATGATGGGCCTGCTTTCTGGACTCGCCTCGCTGTTTCAGATTTCGCGGCTCGAAGCGGCGGATCCGAATGCCGGGTCGGGCATTGAGTTGCAGGTGATCGCGGCCGTCGTCATTGGCGGAACGAGTCTGATGGGCGGGCGCGGCTCCGTGACCAGTACCTTCTTCGGCGTGCTGATCATCTCGGTGCTGGCCGCGGGTCTTGCCCAGATTGGGGCGACCGAGCCGACCAAGCGCATCATTACCGGTGCCGTCATTGTCGTGGCGGTTGTTCTGGATACCTATAGAAGCCGGCGCCGCGCCGCCTAATTTGATCATTCGGTGAATGGTCAGCAGGAGAAAGAAAGTGTCGAAAGAAGCGAAGCAAGGTCGCGTTCTCGTGGTCGGCAGCATCAATACGGACCTGGTCGCCCGTTCGCCGCATTTGCCGCGGCCCGGCGAGACTATCAGCGGTCATGAATTTTCGCAGGTGGCCGGTGGCAAGGGTGGCAACCAGGCGGTGGCGGCCGCGCGTATCGGCGCGCGCGTGGCGATGGTCGGATGCGTCGGTAAGGATGCGAACGGCACCCAGCGGGTCGAGGATCTGGAAGCGGAGGGAATCGACTGCGCAGGTGTTGAGGTCGATCCCGTGCAGCCTACCGGCGTGGCGATGGTGACGGTGTCGGACGACGGGCAGAACACGATCGTCGTAGTCGCGGGCAGTAACGGTGAGGTCACGCCGGAAAGCGTCGCACGTCATGAAGCGGCCATCAAGGCCTGCGATGTCGTGGTTTGCCAACTGGAAATACCTTGGGATTCGGTCTACGAGACGCTGGCCCTCGCCCGGCGACTAGGCAAGGTGACGGTGCTGAACCCGGCGCCGGCAACCGGCCCGCTGCCTGCGGAATGGCTGCCTTTGGTCGATTACCTCGTTCCGAACGAGGTCGAGGCCGCGATACTCGCCGGCCTGCCGGTCGAATCGCAAAGTGGCGCGAGAAGGGCGGCGACGGAGCTGCAACGTGGCGGCGCTCGCAACGTGATCGTCACGCTCGGTGCGCAAGGCGCTTATCTTTTGCTGGAAGGTGGCGAAGGGACGCATTTTCCAGCGCCGCAGGTACGGGCGGTCGATACCACGGCTGCTGGAGATACCTTCATTGGCGTGTTTGCCGCGCAACTCGCCGCACGGCAGCCGCTGGAAGGCGCGATCAGCCTCGCGCAACGTGCGGCGGCGATTTCCGTTACGCGCGCCGGTGCCCAGCCTTCAATACCGACTCGTGCGGAGGTCGATAGCGCAGCCTGAAGCGGACGCCTATTGTGGTGGTGTGACATGAGGTAGTCCGACCTGCAACTCTGAGTGGCTTGACATTGAATTACCGGCACCCTCTCTGGAGGGTGTTCCTTGGGTCAATCGCAGTCTATACAGATGACATACAGGACGAAAACATGAAATCACGATACATAGGCATCCTTATTATTCCGATGATCCTTGCCGGATGTGGAGGAGACGTCTCGGTCACCGATCCTCTCGCCACTGCGCCGAAGGTCATCATCGATTCAGACTTCAATACGATGGGAGACGACGGTCAGCTTTTCGCCATGACCACGCAGTTGATGGGACAGGGTAAGGTCAACCTGCTCGGACTCTGCGTCGTAACCGGCAACGACTGGTTGATCCAGGAGGAAGCGGATGCGCTCAAGGCCGTGGAGCGCATGGGTGTGCAGAATGTGGTGGGTGTCTACGGCGGGGCCGACTATCCATTGCAATACGACGTTGCGAGTATTCGTGCGCAACAGGCCGCCAATCCGAAAGGCTATTTCGGCGCGTGGAGCCGGCCGGAACCGACCAGCCAGTCTCAGCTTGTCGCACCGCCGGACGGCTTCGCGGTCTCGACGAAACTGCAGGCGCAAAGCGCCGCGGATTTCATGATTCAGACCATCAAGCGCTATCCGAACCAGGTCACCATTCTCGAGGTTGGACCGCCGACCAATCTCGCCACGGCCATCATGAAGGCGCCGGAGATCGTGCCGCTGATCAAGCAGATCGTCTATATGGGTGGTGCAATGGCTGTGCCGGGCAATGCCAACGCCGTGGGCGAACTCAACTGGTGGTTCGATCCGCTTGCCGTCCGCACGGTTCTGCAGACGACGATCCCCCAGAGCGACATTCCGCTCGACGTGACCAATACGGTGCCGCTTACTCAAACGGTGTACGACGAAGTCGTCAACAATCCCAGCAAGCAGACCGCGGTGACAAAGGCTTACGCCATCGCCAATGCGGGCGCATTCGCTGAGAACACCGACTTGTTCGATACGTTGACGATCGCGTATTTCATGGATCCCACCTATGCCACGCAAACGAAAAGCGCCTACCTCGATATCGACACCACGAGCGGCGAGGATCAAGGGCATGTGACGGTGTACCCCGATCAGCCCGCACCGGGTGCTTCGCCGCAGAAGATCACCTACGTGACGCAGTTCGACAACAATCGTTTCTTCAGTCTCTATATCGATCTGCTCACGCGTCCTGTGCCGATCACGTTGCCGTGATGGGGAAGTGGCGGGCTGCGGACTCATGCATCAAGTACCTTCCCTTAGTACTTCGATGAATGCGCGCAGCCCGGCGGGCACATGGCGGTGGCCGGGATAGTAGAGATAGAGGCCGGGAATCACGGGACACCAATCGTCCAGCACGGTCACCAGGCGGCCCTCATCGAGCCACGCACGCGCAGCGGGTTCGGGAACGTAGGCAATTCCCAGTCCGTTGGACGCGGCCTCGATCATCAATCCAATGTTGTCGAGCGTCAGTGCACCGGGGACGTTGACCAGGACCTCCTGTCCCTGCTTCGCAAACTCCCAGCGGTAGAGCTTGCCGCTCGGCAGGCGATTGCGGATGCAGCAGTGTTGAGCCAGATCGTCGGGCGTTACCGGCCGTGGCCGTTCCGCGAGGTAGGAAGGCGCGGCCACTGCGACAAAGCGAAGCTCATCGCCTAGCTGCACCGCCACCATGTCTTGCGGCAAGGCTTCGCCAAGCCGAACCCCAGCGTCGAAGCCCTGCTCAACGATATCGACGAGGCGTCCCTCCGCGACCAGATCCAACGCCATGCCCGGGTAGCGGGCCAGAAAACGCGGGACCACGGCTTGCAGAAGCAGCCGCACCGCGCCCTCGTTAGCGTTGATCCGCAGCGTGCCGGTGGGTTGTCCACCCTCGTCCGCGACGGTGTCCAGCGCTTCGTCAAGCTCGCGTAGCACCGGCGTGAGTCGTCTGAGGAGTTGCTCGCCGGCTTCTGTCGGCGACACGTTGCGCGTGGTGCGATTCAGCAGACGAATGCCCAGATCACCCTCCAAAGCCCGCATGGCATGACTTAGCGAGGATCTCGATACGCCGAGCGCATCGGCCGCTCGTCGGAAGCTGCGGTGGGTCGCAACGGTGGAAAACGCCGTCAGATCGGCGAGTGTGGGCTTGGCCATTGGTGAATATTTTGCACGGGGTCATGCCAACTATAGCGGCTTCTCGCACCAGTGACGCACTTCTAGAATGGACTTTCAAACCTTCGGGAGAACGTGACATGGCCAAAACGTGGTTTATTACCGGCACTTCTAGCGGCCTCGGCCGTCTGCTCGTTGAACGATTGCTCGCACGCGGTGACCGTGTTGTCGGCACGCTACGGCGGCTGCGCGCGCTGGACGACCTGGTCGTGCAGTACGGCGACCGCCTGCGCATCCTGACGCTCGACGTGACTGACGCCAACGCCGTGCGTGCGACCGTGGCCCACGCGTTTGAGGAGATGGGGCGTATCGACGTCGTGGTGAGTAACGCCGGCTACGGGCTGTTCGGCGCGGCCGAGGAGGTGACGGACGAACAACTTGAACAGCAGATCGCAACGAACCTCATCGGCTCGATCCAGCTCATTCGCGCATCGCTGCCTCACCTGCGTGAGCAAGGCGGCGGGCGAATCGTGCAGGTTTCGTCGGAAGGCGGGCAGGTTGTCTATCCGGGCTTCAGTCTGTACCACGCCACGAAGTGGGGGATCGAAGGCTTCGTCGAATCCGTCGCACAAGAGGTCGCGCCGTTTGGGATCGATTTCGTTATCGTCGAGCCCGGACCCACTGGGACGAGCTTCGGCGCGAACCTGGTGAGCCCGGAACCGATGCCCGTCTATGCCGATACGCCTGCGGGCGAGATTCGCCGCCACATCAGCAGCAATGCATTTCCGCTAACGGGCGATGCGGGCAAGACCGTCGATGCCTTGATCGTCGCTGCCGATGCGGACAGGCCGAGCTTGCGTCTTGCACTCGGAAGTACGTCTTATCACTCGATTAGCAAAGCGTTAACCGGGCGGCTCGTTGAACTTGAGGCACAGAAGGACGTGACGCTTTCCACTGACGTGGATTAATGCTACCTCTCCTCGTGGACAGTATTGCGACGCGGAGTAATCGCAATCAGCACGGACGGCTGACGCGATTGATCTCGCATTATCTTGCGGTCGGCAGATGAAAACCTATGCCCGGCTGCTATCGATTGCCGCGACACAGTCAATCTCGATGTCGAAGCGTCCGGGCCACGCCGGCACATTGACGAAAATCCTCGCCGGCGGGTTCGGTCCGAAGAAGCTTGCATAGATCGTATTGACGACCGGAAACATCTCGACCGAGGTGCAATACACGTTGCATTTAAGCACCTGGTCAAGCGATGAACCGGCCGTCTCAACGCAGAGTTTCAACTGTTCCAGTACGCGTTCCGTCTGACGCTCGATCGGTGCGTCTATGACTTCGCCGGTGTGCGGATCGAACGGCGGGAAGCCGGACACGTAGATCGTGTCGCCGTGGCGAGTGACTGCGGAAGTCGGCGCTTTCCAGCGTTCAAGCCAGCTCGAAAGCGGTTCGACACGGATGATTTCACGACTCATGGTTGGCTCCATGTAAAAAGCGTTTAGTGATTCAAAGACGCCACGTTACTTCGTGTCCTCGAACATGCCGTTCAACCACGTGCCTGACGGCTCCTTCGGCAGGCCGTCAAAGCGGCCGTCTACAAGCGCTTGAACGCTAGTCACAAGACCGCCCCACGCCGCGCGGGCCAGTGCGCCGCCCACGCTCACGCGCCGCACGCCGAGCTTCTCGAGTTCGGCGAGGGTGAACGCGGAAGGTCCGCCAATCAGCAGATTGACCGGCTTCGGGCCGACCGCGGCGACCACCGCTTCGATCTGCTCGCGCGTCTGGATGCCCGGCGCGTACAGACAATCGGCGCCCGCTTGCGCATATGCGCGTAGGCGCGCGATCGCGTCTTCAAGATCGGGCAAACCGGCAAAGAAATTCTCGGCGCGTCCGACGAGTAGCGTGTCGCCGCCGGCCTCATCGATCGCGCGTCTTGCGGCGGCGATCCGTTCCACGGCCACATCGAGCGGAAACAGAGGCGACGCAGGATCTCCCGTCGAGTCTTCGATCGACAGCCCGGCGACGCCGGTATCGACCGCCATCCGGACGCTTTGCGCGACTTCTGCGGGATCCTTGCCGAAGCCGTTTTCGAAGTCGGCGTTGACCGGCAGATCCGTTGCGCGGACCATGTTGCGCAGGTGGGCGAGGACCGTATCGCGCGACACGCCGTTGTCGGGCCGGCCGTTCGACCACGCGAAGCCCGAACTGGTCGTGGCAATCGCCTTGAAGCCGACGGACGCGAGATAACGCGCGCTACCCACGTCCCACGGATTCGGCAGTACGAAACATCCTTCTGCGTGCAACTTGCGAAATGTTTGGCGCTTTTCGGCAATGGTGCGAGACATGATGAATCTCCTTTGTGTGAGGACGTGGTAGCGTGGTGCTGCCACGCAACCTTGGGTTCAACGCAACCATTATGCCGTGCGGGCGGCCGCTCGTTGCTGCCGCAAAATCCGTACAAAGTTCAGCACCGTCGGC
>Ga0302228_10000307_pt1 | contig 43664 bp, 31 predicted proteins | sample II_Palsa_N1_2_FD_193519 | JGI IMG/M metagenome (GOLD analysis project Ga0302228, IMG submission 193519) | Peat permafrost microbial communities from Stordalen Mire near Abisko, Sweden - II_Palsa_N1_2 | ecosystem: Environmental > Terrestrial > Soil > Palsa > Peat permafrost | place: Sweden... | reverse complement strand
CAGAAGGTGAGCTTCGAAACGAAGCAAGGCCCCAAGGGTCTGCAAGCGGCTAACATCAAGCCGCTGTAAAGTTTGAAGGGTCCGGTATCCGACTACGGGTACCGGGCTGCAGCGACATCCCTCGCGGAGTTTGTTCTCCCACAGCTGGTGCAATCGCTAAGCAGTTTCGTTGCGCCAAACGCCTCGCTTGCCCCCTCATTCCCCCCTGGCTTGACCGGCTTAAACGCCTCTCACGATACGCATTCGCTTCGGCTCGAACTGGCTTGTCCAGATCGCCGCGCACGCGTACGACTATTTAAAAATAAAATGCAAAACAAACACATTCATCATTACAACGGCTATGCCGTCCAACCCTCGGCACATCGTCTGCCTGACGGGTCGTTTTCCTCTAACCTGCTGCTCGAACGCGCCGGCACTGTACCTGCGGAAACGCGCTACCAGTTCTATTCGCTCGACTACTTCAACAACGAAGAGCAGGCGCTGCAGCACTCGTGCCGCTGGGCCCGCAAGTGGGTCGACAGCCGCGGCTAAGACGTCCCGACCGCATCCGTTAGCCGCGAAATCCGCGCCCCATACGGCGCGGAATGCCGCTCGCAACCAGGCGAATACTGCCTCAAGGTTTGACTTGAGGCTGGCTGGCGCTCCCAGCGCCAAGATCGATGGCACTGCCGGATTTCACACGCGCACGCAGCTCGAACTTCTGGATCTTCCCAGTCGACGTTTTAGGTAGCTCTCCGAAGCGAACCGCTTTGGGCAGCTTGAAACCGGCCAGAAACAGACGGCAATGCGCGATGATCTCGTCGGCGGTCACCTCGGCCCCCTCCTTGAGTTCGACGAAGGCACACGGCACCTCGCCCCATTTTGGATCCGGCATCGCCACGACGGCGGCCACCGAAACGGCCGGGTGCCGGTACAACGTGTCTTCGATCTCGATGCTCGAGATATTTTCCCCGCCTGAGATGATGATGTCCTTGCTGCGGTCGCGAATGCGCACGTAGCCATCGGACATCAGCACACCTAGATCGCCCGTATGGAACCAGCCGCCCTTGAAGGCATCTTCAGTGGCGCGCTCGTTCTTCAGATAACCCTTCATGCAGATGTTGCCGCGGAACATGATTTCGCCAAGCGTCTCGCCGTCGTTCGGCACAGGCTCGAGCGTGTCCGGATCCAGCACGGTGACGGCCGCCTGCAGGTGATAGCGCACGCCCTGGCGAGCGTTGAGCCGCGCGCGTTCATCGTCGCTCACGCTGTCCCAATGCGCCTGTTTGGCGCACACCGCCGCCGGTCCGTAGACTTCGGTCAAGCCATACACATGCGTCAGATCGAAACCGATCTCCTTCATCCTGGCAATCACCGCAGGCGCAGGCGCCGCACCGGCGACCATGGTGGCGACCCGGTGCCCAATACCCACGCGCCATTCTTCGGGTGCGTTAGCCAACGCGCTCTGGACGATCGGCGCACCGCAATAGTGAGTGACGCCCTCGGTCCGAATCAGGTCGAACACGGTTTTCGCGTCGAACTTGCGCAAGCAGACGTTGACGCCGGCGCGCGCCGCCACCGTCCACGGAAAACACCAGCCGTTGCAATGGAACAGCGGCAATGTCCACAAATAGACTGCATGCCTGGGCATATCCCATTCGAGGATATTGCTCACCGCATTCAGATAAGCGCCGCGGTGGTGATAGACCACGCCCTTCGGATCGCCGGTCGTGCCCGACGTGTAGTTCAGCGCGATCGCATCCCACTCGTCGTCGGGCGGTTGCCATGCGAATTGCGGGTCGCCCTCCTGCAGAAAGGCCTCGTAGTCGGTGGCACGCGGAAACTTGTGCGGATCCGCAGGCATCACGTCGTTGACGCTCACGATCCGCAGATCGGGAAACTCCAGCGAAGCACGATGCGCCAGCTCGGCAAACTCGGTATCGACGATCAACGCCTTGGCTTCGCCATGCCGCAGCATGAACAGGATCGAAGGAATATCGAGCCGCGTGTTGAGCGTATTGAGCACCGCGCCCGCCATCGGCACGCCGAAGTGAGCCTCAATCATCGGAGGAATGTTGGGCAGCAGCACCGCGACGGTGTCGCCCCGCCCTATACCGGCATGCCGCAGCGCGCCGGCGAGGCGCCGGCTGCGCCCGTAGGTCTCGCGCCACGTGCGGCGAATCGCGCCGTGGACGACCGCCAGACGGTCGCCGTAGACTTCGGCTGCACGCGCGATGAAGTCAACCGGCGTGAGCGGAACGTAGTTGGCCTCACGGCGGCCAAGGCCTTCGTCGAACATATGCGTCATCGGATCGTCTCCTCGGAAGCCCGGGGCTCCCATTCGTTTCTGCATCTTATGTTCAAATAGGCTAACAACTTCTATCGTGCGCTGTCTGTCGTTCAAATGACAGACTCCTGTGTTGCGGCGCCTTGCCCGATTCTTTTCTTCTTCAAGCGACCTATGGATGATGCTCCGGATACCGCCATCGACGCTCCCAGAGCGATTCGGCCGGACGAGCTCACGCGCGCGGATCTACCCCGCCTGTTCGGCCAATGCGCGTGGTTTCGCGCGCTGGCTGCGGAACATCAGGCGCTCGTCCTCGCGAGTTCACATGCGGAGTATCGCGAGAGCGGTGCGTGGATTGCGCGACGTCAGGCGCCGTCCGATTACTGGATCGGCGTGCATAGCGGCCTGCTCAAGCTGGCCATTTACAACGCGACGGGTCGCAGTTGCACCCTCTCGGGGGTGCCGCCCGGGGGCTGGTTCGGCGAGGGAAGCGTGATCAAGCGCGAATTGCGCAGATACGATGTGGCGGCCATTCAACCGTCGCTGGTGCTGTTCGTGCCGTCGGCCACGTTCCATGCGTTGCTGTCGTCGAGCCTGCCGTTCACCGGCTTCGTGATCCGTCAGCTTAACAATCGCATGGGCGAGTTTATCGCCTCGATCCAGAATAGCCGCTTGCTCGACGTCGACGCGCGGGTCGCCCAGTCGCTCGCGCAACTGTTCAATCCGGATCTTTACCCCGAGACGGGGCGCACACTCGCGATCTCACAGGAAGAAGTGGGGTTGCTTGCCGGCGTCTCGCGCCAGCGGATCAACCAGGCCTTGCAGAGCCTGGAGAAACAGGGGATTTTGCGGCTCGCGTACAACCAGATCGAGGTGGTCGATCTCGAGCGCCTTTGCGCATTTGGCCAGGAACAGATCTAGCCGGCGCAAACGTGCGCCTTATGCGCAATCAAGCTCAAGCTTAGGCCCGAACTCAAGCGGCTTTGCTTTCGTGCCTTCCGTGTGGATCGCGCTTGCGCGAAACGTAACGGGTCAACACCGTATCGGTGCGAAAAAGTTCGAATGCGATATCCGATAACACGCCCGTCTCGCGCCAACGCAGGTAATACCGATGCGATGTCTGATAGGGAGGGTAATTAGCCGGCATAGCGTTCCATGCTTTACCCGTGCGCAAGACCCACAGAACGCTGTTGACGACACCACGCAGATTGACACAGGGACGCCCTCTGCGAACAACGCCGTGATTCAGCTCGGGCAGCAGGGGAACAATGCGCTCCCACTGCGCGTCGGTCAGGTCCTCAACAGGAAGCGCGAAGGGCGCCGACGAATGCGATTGAGTCGATTCGAGAGTATTCATGCAAGTGAGGAACACGTACTACGCGACAGAGGTTCGCCTTGGCAAATGGGCCAACAGCCACCTACCAGGGCCTTGCATTCAGCTTAACTTAAGCGCTACTCGAAGAAAGTCAAATCTTGTTAGATCTGCGTAATGGATTCGCGCGAATTCGTGTCCACGTTCTACTCGCGAGTCTCGACCACCTCGTCGCCGATCTGTTCGAGCCGGTATCCATAGCCGTAGATCGGCGTGAGGCGGTAGCCGTTTTCCGGCCGCAGACCGAGCTTCGAGCGCAGCATCGAAACATGGGTGTCCATGGTGCGCGTCGGAATGTCGACGGTCTGTTTCCAGACCATGTCGACGATATGCGCCCGTGACAACGGGCGATTCAGATGCTGGAACAGCAAGAGCGCGAGTTCGAATTCCTTCTGCGTGAGGCTCACTAATTGTTGCTTCACGTGTACCTGTTTAGCGTTCAGATCGAATTCGAAATCGCCAAACGCGGCTTTGACCGCGGCCGTGTTGAGCTGGTAAGTGCGGCGCAGCAGCGAACCGACGCGCGCAAGCAGAACGCTTGCAGCGACGGGCTTGACGACGTAGTCATCCGCGCCAGCGTTCAGCATGGAGACAATGTCGCTTTCCCGGCCGCGCGAGGTCATGAAGATTACCGGTACGCGCTCGGCGAGTGTTGAGCGAACCCAGCGCAGGACTTCTTCGCCGGAGAGGTCCGGCACGACCCAATCGAGAATCAGAAGATCGAAGGTCTGGCGGTGTAACTGCTGAACCAACGTACGACCTTCGGCGAAGGTATGGCAAACATGACCGGCCGCTGACATCGTTTCATGCACGAAAGCAGTTTGGGCAGGATCGTCATCGAGTACCGCGATTCTCATGCTCGCCTCTTGTAGTAACGGGGCGCCATACCCACGGCATCAGCCTTTCCTGGCTGTCCGGGATGATTCGTCGCGCAACGCGCCTGTTAGCAACCAGGGCTTTTCGGTTCACAGGCACGCCGCGCATTGGCGTGCATTTATTGTACGCTGACGAAGCGGGAACCGTCAGGCAAGACACGGTCCCGCGGGCCTCTTACCCCTCCATCAAAACCGCGTCTGCACCCCCACTCGCCCAATGAATTGACTCGGACCGCTTGACGTGCCGTCCGCATCGAGCACACCGTTGATCAATGCCTGCGCGCCGTCGTTAGTCCGTTGATAGACTGCCTCTGCATACACGACGGTGCGCTTGGAGAGAATGTGATCCAGAATCGCCGTGACCTGGTGCGCGTGATTGTTGTTCAGATACGCATCCCCTTTCATATACATATAGTCAGCGCCAATCTGCCAGTCCGGCTGGAACAGCCAGCCTCCCCCCACTTCGCCCTCAGCGATGGCGCCGCCATTGAACGTGTTGCGCACGGTCGTCACTAGCGCGGTCGTGGTGATATTGTCAAAACGATAATGCGCCCCAACGCCCCAGTTGCGAATGCCGACCTCGGGTTCGCCCGAGCTCAGGTACTTGACTTCGGTGTACGCGGCGCCCATCCCGAACGGCCCGTTGTCGTAGTTGGCCCCGAGACTGACCGAGTTGCCGCTGCCAAGCGATCCGGGGATGCCACCGAAACCGTAGAGCGCACCGAACCTGAAGCCGCCAATCGAAGGCGACTGGTACTTGATGGAGCTATCGACCGTGGCACCCGCCATGCGGTCCCAGTCGAACTGCTGGGCAAATGGCGGATTGCCGGGAATCGCGATCTTGCTGAACGGACCCGCGCGGAAGTTATAGAGGCCACCGACTTCCATCGCCGCGTCATCGTGTCCGAAGAACAGCGAATCCGTCATAAAGTCGTACTGGTTGCCGAGCGTCACGCTGCCATATTGGTCGCTGACCAGACCCACATACGCATTCCGGCCGAATATACCCTCTCCCGAGAGAATCGAGCCGGTACCTAGCGTGAACTGATCCACGAGATTGAACACCGCATGCAGGCCGCCGCCCAGATCTTCCGTGCCTTTGAAGCCGAGCAGGTTCGGCGTGAAGATACCGTCGTCGAACTTCAGGTTCTTACTGCCCCCTTCATTGCTGACATACGACACACCCGCATCGACCAATCCGTAGAGGGTCACGCTATCACCTGCCGACACACCTTCCGCGTGAGCCTGGGCGACCGCGAAGGCCGAAAGAGCGGCGCACCACAGTGCAAGGTACTTCATTGACTTGCCTCCTTAACCTGATTATTAGATTTATACAATTTAGTATTCCTACTTAACATCGATTGTTTTATATCGGACCACACGCTCCGTAATCCGATATCAGTTCAACGTAACTGGCTTGCCGCTATTGAGTCAGCGCGGTGGCAGCATCTCTTGCACGCCGCCGGGGAGCGGTCTCAATCAACGCCAGAGAGACGAATGCGCCGCATACCAGCCCGATCAGCGCGAACTGCAACGTGAACTGGATGCCGTAGTGCTGGGCAATGAAACCGGCCACAGCCGGGGCGATGCCGCCGCCGAAGATTTCTCCGGTGCCCGAGGTGATGCCAATGGCCGATGCCACCAGCCCCAGCGGCGCCGCCTCGGTGGCGATCGGACCGGTGAGCAGGCCCAGCAAGCCAAGCGCGAAGAACGAGACAACAAACAGCACGATGAACAATGTCACCGGGTTCGCGCCGATCCGGGCGAATACGTACAGGGAGATCGCCGCACCGACGAAGGCAATCACGGCGGTCAAGCGACGGCCCGCGAAGTCCGAAATGCCCGCCAGGCCAAACTCGCCGAGGAAGCCGCCGAAGCCGATCGCCGAGAGGACGAAGCCCATATGCTCGGTGTCGAGGTGCAGATAGTCGACGAGGTAGCTGGGCACCATCGCGCCGATCACGAAGATGCCGGCCATCGCGCACAGCGTGGCGAGCATCGCCAGCACTACGTTACGGCTCTTGAACAGTTCGCTCCAACGCGGCCTGGCCGCTGCACTGGCGGTGGTGGTGGCAGACTCCACCAGTTCATTGCGCGGATGCTCGCGCAGCAGCAGCGCGATCAAGGCGGCGACGATCAGTCCAGGAATGGCGGACACCGCAAACACCCAGTGCCATGACGGCACCACGCGCAGCAACTGGGTGGCAATGATAGGCGCAAGCCCCAGTCCCATCAGCGCAAACATACTGAGCTGCAGGCCCTGATTGAAACCGCGTCGCGAAGGATGCGAAGCCTCGCCGACCGCCGCGACGCTGGTCGGTGTAAAGGCGCCTTCAGCCACGCCCATCACCGCGCGAATCAACATCAGGCTCAGAAAGCCGCTCGCAAATCCGGAGAAACTCGATAGCAGCGAGAACATGATCATGGCCACGATCATGATCTTGCGGCGACCGATCTTGTCGGAGAGGCGCCCCATCGCAATCGAACAGACGCCCCACGCGATGCTGAGAATGCCGATCAGCGACCCCAACTGCTGATAGGACAGCCCAAGGTCTTTCATCATGTGCGGAAACAGCGGCGCGATGATCCAGCGGTCGAGTCCGACCAGTCCAAATCCAATGGCGAGCAGGACAAGTGTCTTGCGTTCGTAACTGCTGTCGTGCGGTATGGGGTTCGGCTTCACGTATTTGTCTCCTCATGTTCGTATATCGAACTGTGTTTCGTTTCTCGAACTTTATGTGTGCTGATCGTAGAAAGATCTATGCTACGTGTCAATCCCGAAAACCCCAGGTTGTACACATAAACATCCAACGATGGCCGAATTTATCAGCGTTAACCCGTGATTTTCGAGAAAAATGTTGAGTTTTTGAATGTCATGTATACAATATGTATTCAGAACGTCGCCGAGCAGCTTCTGGGCGGCATCCATCTACAACGATCTCAACGAGCTACACCAATGTCCGAAAGTGAAGATCTGGCGGTAGACGGCAAATCCTCCTCCCCTGCCTCGCAAACGGTCCGGGCTCTGCTTGGCCTGCGCGAGCTGATCCTCGGCGGCGAGCTGAGCGCGGGTGACCGGATTTCCGAATTGTGGGTCGTCGAGCGGCTCGGCGTGTCGCGCACGCCGGTGCGTGCCGGCTTGATGCGCCTGCAGGAAGAGGGCTTGCTCGAGCCGATTCCGTCGGGCGGTTTCGCGGTGCGCTCGTTCAGCGAAACGGAGATTCGCGACTCGATCGAAGTGCGCGGCACGCTCGAGGGCCTGGCCGCAAGGCTCGCGGCTGAGCGCGGCATCACGCATTCGATGTTCCGCGATCTGCACGACTGCATCGACGAAATCGATCAGTTGCTGGTCGGCGAGCTGACAGAAGGGAGTTTCTCCGGCTATGTCGATGCGAATGCCCGCTTTCACCGGCTGCTCGCGGCCGCAGCCGACAGCAGCGTGGTCGAGCGGCAAATCGAAAAAGTCGCCACGTTGCCTTTTGCATCTGCCAGCGCGTTCGCCGTCGTGCAGTCGCTCGACCCGCGCGCGCGAGAGACGCTGGTGGTGGCGCAGGCACAGCATCGTGCGGTGCTGGAGGCCATCGAAAATCGCGAAGGCGCCCGCGCCGAAGCGCTGATGCGCGAGCACTCGAAGATCGCGCATCAGAACCTGAAACGCGTGCTGGAAAACCAGCGTGCCATGACAAAGCTGATCGGCGGCAACCTGATCCGCCGTAACGCACGCTAAGTCTTGCAGGACGACGGCGGCCGCCGGGCGGTAAGTCCGTGCGTCAGCGCCGGCCCAATCTAAAGGCGTCCCGATACGCCATGGAGGAGATCGATGTTTTTGAAGAACGCCTGGTACGTAGCCTGTACGCCAGATGAAATCGCGGACAAACCGCTCGGCCGGCAGATCTGCGGCGAACGCATGGTGTTCTATCGCGCCGGCGACGGTACCGTTGCGGCGCTGGAAGATTTCTGCCCGCATCGCGGCGCGCCGCTGTCGCTCGGGACCGTGCGCGACGGCCACCTGGTCTGCGGCTACCACGGTCTCACGATGGGCGCGAACGGCAAGTGCGTCAGCATGCCGTGTCAGCGCGTCGGCGGCATTCCGGCCATTCGTAGCTTTCCTGTGGTCGAGCGTTACGGCTTTATCTGGGTATGGGCCGGCGACAAGGACAAGGCCGATCCTGCCGCGATTCACCACCTCGAGTGGGCGGACAATCCGGCTTGGGCCTACGGCGGCGGGCTGTATCACATCCAGTGCGACTATCGCCTGATGATCGACAACCTGATGGATCTCACGCACGAAACCTACGTGCACGCCAGCAGCATCGGTCAGCCGGAAATCGAGGAAGCGCCGCCCGTGACGAAGGTCGACGGCGACACCGTCACCACCAGCCGCTTCATGGAAAACATCATGCCGCCGCCGTTCTGGGCCGCAGCCCTGCGCGGCAACGGTCTGGCGGACAATGTCCCATGCGACCGCTGGCAGATCTGCCACTTCACGCCGCCCAGCCATGTGATGATCGAGGTGGGCGTGGCCCATGCCGGCAAGGGCGGCTATCACGCCGAACCCCAGCACAAGGCGGCAAGCATCGTGGTCGACTTCATTACGCCGGAGACCGAAACGTCGATCTGGTACTTCTGGGGCATGGCGCGCAATTTCGCAGCGCACGACCAGGTGTTGACCGACACCATCCGCGAAGGCCAAGGCCGGATCTTCTCCGAAGACCTCGGCATGCTTGAAGCGCAGCAACACAACCTGCTGACCTGGCCGGACCGTCCGATCCTCAAACTGAATATCGACGCCGGCGGCGTGCAATCGCGCCGCGTGCTCGACCGGCTGATCCAGCAGCAACACGAACTGACGGCGGCGCACTAAGCCGCCGCCCCGGTGCCGCGCATCCGATGCCCCGGATGCCGGCACGCCGGCCGCCTTGTCAACGAACCCATCCATGAAAGCCCTCATTACCCGCAAGCTCCCGGTTGCCACCGATATCTGCATGTTCGAACTGACCGCGCCAGGCGGTGAAGCGCTGCCGCCGTTTTCGGCGGGCGCGCATATCGACGTCCACGTCGGCGGCCATGTCCGGCAATACTCGCTATGCAACAGTCCGTCTGAAACCGGGCTGTACCGCATTGGCGTACTGCGCGATCCGCATTCGCGAGGCGGCTCGATCGCCATGCATGAACTCCCTTGCGGTTCGACGCTGGAGATCAGCACACCGAAGAACCACTTTCCGCTCACGCAGGACGCGACGCACACCATTTTTCTGGCCGGCGGCATTGGCATTACGCCGATCCTGTGCATGGCGGAGCACCTGCTCCACACGGGTCAATCGTTCGAGCTCCACTACTGCACGCGCGAGCCCGAGCGCACCGCTTTCCGCGAACGCTTTGCCGCCGCGGACCTCAAGGCGCGCGCACGACTCTATTTCGACACGGCCGCGCCCGGTGAACGGATCGATTTGCCAGGCGTCCTCGGGCGGCCCGCCGCCGGTACGCACGTCTACGTGTGCGGTCCGGCGGGCTTCATTGAAGCCGTGCTGGCGACGGCTTCGAAAGCAGGCTGGTCCACCGCCAACGTCCACCGCGAATACTTCGGGGCCGCACCGCAAGCTGCGGGCCCGGATGACGCGTTCCAGGTCAGGCTGGCCAGTTCGGGCAACGTAGTGGATGTGCCACCAGGCGTCACAGTCGTCGAGGCGTTGCGCGGCTGTGGCATCGAGGTCCCGGTCTCGTGTGAGCAAGGCGTATGCGGTACGTGTCTCACGCGCGTGCTGTCGGGAGAACCGGACCATCGTGACCAGTACCTGACCGACGAGGAGCGCGTCGCCAACGACCAGTTCCTGCCTTGCTGCTCGCGCGCGCGGACACCTGAGCTGGTGCTCGATCTTTGAACGAGCGCCCTGGCCTCGCAGGAGGCCGGCTCTGTCCCGTGCGGGACCGCTCAACCCGCCTGCGGCCGACGCACAGCAGCGAGCGCAGCCACAGCGGCAACGACGATGACAGGAACGCTCGCTTCAATCACCGTCGACGAATGGGTGCCAATCGCCAACAACTGCCCGGCCGCAAAGGGGCCCACAATCGAACCTAAACGCCCGACAGCCACTGCGGCGCCCACACCGGTACCGCGCATTGCCGTGCGATAGCGGGTGGCAGCCAGCGCGTAGAGCATCGATTGCGCGCCCACCACACACATCCCCGCAAACAGCACTGAAATGGACAGCGACGTCATGCTGCCCGCACTTGCGAGCGCCAGCAGCGACGCGACAATCCCGGCGTAGACCGCCCCTACGACGAGGCGCGCCCGGAACCGGTCCATCAGCATGCCAATGGCCAGTACCCCAATCACGCTGCCTGCGTTGAAGAAGATTTGCGTCACTCCGGCCTGCGCGCGGCTCAGTCCTCGGCTCACGATCAACGACGGCAGCCAGTTCAACAGGAAGTACAGCACGATCAACGTACAGAAGAAGCTGATCCAGATCTGCAGCGTCGCGGCCGCGCGACCCTCTCCAAACAATACCTGCAACGTCGGTTCGGGCTCGGCGCGCTGGCCGCGCGAAAGCGAGGCCTGAGCCTCGAACGCCTGCGATTCAGGCAACCAGATCAGCAATAGCGGCACAATCAGCAGCGGCCCAACGCCACCCGCATAAAAGATATGCCGCCATGCCGTCTCGCCCGCGCTGAGCACGCCGATCAAGGCGGCGAGTGCGCCGCCCAGCGGCATCCCGCAGTACATGATGCTGACCGCAGTGTTACGCAGTCGCGGCGCGACCGCCTCGGACGAGAGCGCAATCAGGTTCGGCATGGCACCGCCCAGCCCGAGTCCGGTGAGCACCCGTGCAACAAGCAGGCTCGGATAGCTCCAGACGAGCGCAGTGAGAAACGAAAAAACCCCGAACACCAGCATCGACAGCAGCAACACCTTCTTGCGACCTATCCGGTCCGCCAGCCGGCCGCCGAGCATTGCGCCCGGCAACAGACCGAGCATGCCTGCGCTGAAGGCGAAACCCATCTGACCGACGGAGAGGCTGAATTCGTGCGCCATGCGTGGCGCCGCGACGCCGGTCGATTGCAGATCGACGCCCTCAAGCACCGCGACAATCAGACAGAGGCTCAATACCCATGCGGTGCCCGTGGCCACGGTGACTGGGCTTTGCGTAGTCGATGACGACACGTTGTCTCCTGATTGTAGTTAATGGCCGGCTTCTGGAACCGGCTCGGGTACTGCTCAGTCACTCATTCGCATCGCTAAATATCGGCCATGATGACGGCCGGATCCCGTTCGTCATCCGCATGCAAGGCTTCGACCAGCGCAGCGCGATGCGTCAGGACAGCGCGTTGATTGATCGACCCCTTGTCGGTGATCTCGCCACGATCGAGCGACGGTGCCACATGCATCAATCGCATCCGCGCAATCCGGGTGGCGCTACCGGTGGCGTGGCGGTTCAACTGCGTCAGCAGGCCGGCGAAGAAATCGCGCACGGCAGGCGCCGTCACGACCTCCTCTGCGCTGGCCGATGTGGTGAGACCCGCCAGGCGCCGGCAATCGTCGGGCTGCGGAAAGATCAGCACACCCACATCGTCGCGATTCATCCCCGTCACGACCACATCCTGCACATAGGGTGCGCCTTCGGAAATGATGCGCGCGCGCAGCGGGCCGACGCTCACGAAGGTGCCCGAACTCAGCTTGAAGTCTTCCGCGATGCGGCCGTCGAACATCAGGCCCAGTTCGGGACGTTGCGGGTCGACGAAGCGCACCGCGTCGCCGCTGCGGTAATAGCCTTCCTCGTCGAACACGTCTTGCATGTCGGGATCGTTCGCGCGCCAGTATCCCGCCATCACGTTAGGACCCCGAAAGCGCGCTTCGAGCTTGCCGTCGACGGGCACGAGCTTCGTCTCGCAGCCGTGCGCCGGCAGACCGATATAACCGGCCTGCATGATTGGACCTGTGGTGAAGATGCACGACGGGGCCGTTTCGGTCATGCCGAGCCCAGCCATGATGCGGATACGTTCGCCGCACCAGGTTTCGGTGACGCGTTCGAGCCGGTCCCAGGCCGCCTGCGACAACCCGGCGCCGGCGAAGAAATACATCTTCACGCGCGAGAAGAACGTCTCACGAAGCTGCTGATCCGTTTCCAACGCAATGGTGAGTTCTTCCCACCCTTTCGGCACGTTGAAATAGAGGGTCGGCGCGATCTCGCGCAGATTGCGCAGCGTCTCGTCGAATTTGCCGGCAGACGGTTTGCCGTCGTCGATATACAGCGTGCCGCCGTTGTAGAGCGCAATGCCCACGTTGTGGCTACCGCCGAAGGTGTGATTCCACGGCAGCCAGTCGACCATCACCGGCGGTTCCTCGGCGAAAACAGGAAACGTTTCCAGCAGCATCTGCTGATTGCTGCATAGCATCCGGTGGGTCGTCGGCACCGCCTTGGGCAGCTTGGTGGAGCCCGAGGTAAAAAGGAACTTGGCAATCGTATCCGGCGTCAACGCGGCCTGAGCGGCATCGACGGTGCGCGGTGTGGTGTCGAGCAATGCTTCGAAGCGGGTCATCACGCGGCGTACCGAGGTGTCCGCGGCCAGCGGCGCGACCGTCACGCATTCGACGTCGCCGGGCACCGCAGCCTCCAGCGCGGCGGCGAGCACGTTCGCGTCGCTGACGAACACGAGGCCAGGTGTCAGCAGTTTCAGCGTGTGCCTGAGCTTGTTGAAGTCACTGGACACGAGCGAATAGGCGGGCGAAACCGGCGCGTGCGGAATACCGGCCCACATCGCGCCGAGGGCCATCTGCAAATGCTCCAGATCGTTGCCGGAAAGGATCACTAGCGGCCGCTCCACCGACAACCCGCGATCGAGCAAGGCCTGACCAATCGAGCGGGCGCGTTCAAGCATCTGCGCATAGCTGATGCCGAGCCAGTTGCCGTCGGCGCCGCGGCACGCGGCCAGCCACCGGTCCGGATGCGCGCGCGCGCCGCTCGCGAGCCGGTCGGTCAGGCAGCGGGGATAGTCGCCGAGCGGCTCCTCCGCCTGCATGTACCAGCACGCTCCGCGCTGCTCGATGCGCGGCGAACTCGAGCCGATCGCCACCGGGCGATAGCCGGCGAACGCCGGTGGCGCGGCGCTGCTGTCACGTAGTTGGGTCGGCTCCGAATCCAAAGCCTGTCTCCTTGTAAGGCCACTGCCGTGCCGACTCGCGAAGGCACAGCGACGCTCTGCTGCAATGTCAGAGAACGCGCGTGTATTTTTATCGCGCGCCTGAACCGGCGCGCGGCGAAGACTCAGATCGGATAGTGACGCGGCCCGGTCTGAATCGTGATCCAGCGCAGGTCCGTGAACTCCGCAATCGACGCCTTGCTGCCGAAGCGCCCGTAGCCGCTTTGCTTCACTCCACCGAACGGCATTTGCGCCTCATCGTGCACGGTCGGGCCGTTGATGTGACAGATGCCCGATTCGATGCGCTTCGCCAGATTCAGTGCCCGCGCCACGTCGCGGCTGAACACCGCGGCGGATAGACCATATTCGCTTTCGTTGGCGACGCGCACGGCTTCCTCGTCGCCGTCGACCCGCTGCACCGTGACCACCGGTCCAAACGACTCGTCCGCGTAGAGCTTCATCTGCGGCGTCACACCGTCGACAATCGTCGGTTGCATCACGGTACCGTCAACCACGCAGCCAACCGGCAACACAGCGCCCTTGTCGCGCGCATCGTCGACCAGCGCCTTGATGCGCTGCGCGGCCGCTGCGCTTTCCAGTACGCCCAATACGGAATCCTTAGCGTCAGGCGCACCCGCTTTCAGGGTGCGCGCCTTGGCGGCGAGCTTGTCGACCAGCGCATCGGCCACCTTGCGATCGACGATCACACGCTCCGTCGACATACAGATCTGTCCTTGATTGAAGAACGCGCCGAAGGCAATGCCCTCGACTGCGGCGTCGAGATCCGCATCGTCGAGCACCACCACGGGCGCCTTACCACCCAGTTCGAGCAGCGCCGGCTTCAGATGCTGCGCGGCGTGTTGCGCAACGATGCGGCCGACGCGCGTCGAGCCGGTGAAGTTGACACGGCGCACCGCCGGATTAGCGATCAGGCGTTCGACAATGGCTGGCGCATCCTGCGCCGCATGCGTGACGACGTTGACCACGCCATCGCCGAGTCCCGCTTCCTGCAACACGCTGCCAATCAGCCGATGCACGCCCGGACACCCTTCCGAGGCTTTCAACACCACCGTATTGCCGCACGCGAGCGGCATCGCGATCGCACGGGTGCCGAGGATCACCGGCGCATTCCATGGCGCCATGCCGAGCACCACGCCACACGGTTGACGCACGGCCATGGCGAGGCTGCCGGGTACATCGGATGGAATCACGTCACCGTCGATCTGGGTGGTCATGGCCGCGGCTTCGCGCAGCATGTTGGCCGCCAGCATCACATTGAAGCCGTACCAGTTCGGCATCGCGCCCGTTTCGGCGACACCCGTTTCAATGAACTGCGCCGTACGCGCGTCCATCAGATCGGCGGCCGCGAGCAGGCGCTTGCGCCGCTCGGTGGGCGCGAGTGCGACCCACGCCGGGAAGGCCCGCGCCGCAGCGGCGACAGCGGCGTCGGCATCCTCGAGGGTCGCGGCGGCCGCACGCGAGGCAACCCGGCCTGTGGCGGGATTGATCCGCTCGAAGGTCCTGCCATTCGACGCGCCGCGCGCCTCGCCATCAATCAACAGACTCACGTCCTGCATGGTGTTGTCTCCTCAGTCACTGCTCGATACGGGGCGTGCCTGTGTCTCGACAAACGCAACGCCGCGCCCCGCAACTCAACGTCATTCAGCTCAACGCTTATAAGCCTGCAGGCCTGGCTTGATGCTCTTGTCGTCGAGGAACTGCTTGAGACCCTTCTCGCGGCCATGTTCTGGATCGCGGTAATTGGCCTGATCGAGTTTGGCGTACAGGTAGTCTTCGTTTTGCTCCCATGTCAGTTCGCGGCTGCGCTTGAAGCCGTGCTTGGCCGCACGCAACACCACCGGATTCTTGTCGAGCAGTTTGGCGGCGAGTGCGCGCGTCTCTTCACGCAGGCCAGCACGCGGCACGCTCTTGTTGACGAGGCCCATCTGCGCGGCCTGCGGTCCGGTGAAGGTTTCGCCGGTCATGATGTAGTAAAGCGCCTGACGATGACCCACGGTATCGGCCATCGCCTTGCTGACGAGGTTGCCCGGCGGAATACCCCAGTTGATCTCCGAGAGGCCGAACACCGCTTCATCCGCGGCGATAGCCAGATCGCAGGCAACTAGCGGCGAGAAGCCACCGCCGAAGCACCAGCCGTTGACCATGGCGATCGTAGGCTTGGCATACATGCGCAACAGCTGCCACTGCCAGCGGCTCGCGTCGCGACGAATCTTCTCCTGCAGGATTTCCGGGCCGGCATCCACTTCGCGGAAGTACTCCTTCAGGTCCATGCCGGCGGTCCATGCGTCGCCCGCGCCGGTCAGCACCAGCACCTGGGCTTCGCGGTCCAGTTCCAGCGTCTCCAGCACATCGACCATTTCTGCATTCAACGTCGGGCTCATGGCGTTGCGCTTCTCGGGGCGATTGAACGTCACCCATGCAATGCCACCCTCCACCTCGACCTTGACCGTTTTCCAGCGACCTTCGTAAGCCATTTCCATTCTCCGTAGACAGTGCCGCATCTGCGACCGTGGAATCAATTTAATATCAGGTAACCTGATATGTAAAGTAGAATATGATTGCGTCGGTACAAACCCCTAAATGCGCTTTTCGTCGATGACAAGAAAGACCCAGGTCGCCTCTCCCAAAGCGAAAACGACCCCACGCCAGGCGGCGCCAGTCGCGCATGCTCAGCCCCACCATGCCCACGCGCCGATGCGGCTCACTTACCTCGTCGGCCAGCTCGATCGAATCGTCTCGCGGCGTCTGTCGGAAGCACTCGCGGCTCACGGCCTGACGCTGCCGCAGTTCACCGCGCTTTCCGTGCTGAATACGCGCGGCCGCTCGTCGAACGCGCAACTCGCCGAGCGCTCTTTCATCACACCGCAGTCCGCGAATGAAGTGGTCAAAACGATGGAAGCGCATGGCTGGGTGATGCGCGAAGCGGACCCGACTAACCGCCGCATCGTGCTGCTACAACTCACACCGGTCGGCAAAGATCTGCTTGAGCAATGCAACGAAACCGCCGACCGTGTCGAGCATTCGATGCTCGAAGGCATGGATGAAGATCAAGCGCTGGGATTACGCACGCTGCTGCATACCTGCGTGAGAAATTTGCGTTCTGCCTGAATCACCGACCGCGACACACGGGCCGCGGTTTCCTGGAGAAGGACGAGGTGGGGCAGGTGGGAGTGGAGCGTCGATTCAGTCGGCGCCCTCCTCGCTGCCAAACCCCGCCATCAACCCACTCGCTCGCTGCACGTTGGCGCACACCGCCTGATCGAGCACGGGCTTGCCTTCGGGAATCGCCAGCGTCAGGAACGCCCGCGCCCGCGTGATGCCGGTGTACACCAGTTCGCGCGTCAGAATAGGGCTGAACGTATCGGGCAGCACCAGCGCCGCGTGCATGAACTCCGACCCCTGCGACTTGTGCACAGTGAGCGCGAGCACCGTTTCCACCGCCTGCAAGCGGCTCGGCAAGACCCACTTGATACCGCCCATACCGTCGCCGGCGGGAAACGCCACCCGTAGCACCGAGCTGTCCTGCGTCGCGCCCGGAAGTTCGAGCGTGATGCCGATGTCGCCGTTCATCAACCCGAGTTCATAGTCGTTGCGGGTCACGAGCACCGGCCGGCCCGGATACCATTCGCCGCGAGCGGCAATCAAGCCCTCTTCCTGCAACAGCCGCGCGACGCGCTTGTTGAGTCCTTCGACGCCCCACGGACCGCGGCGCAGCGCGCACAACAACTGGAACTCGCCGTGCGCCTTCAGCACCTCGCCGGCCCACGCGTCAAACGCGAGGGGTCCGGCGTCACGCTCAGGCTGGCGCTCGCGCATGGTCTGCAGGTAGTGCCGGTAGCCGTGCCGCGGGCGGCCCGGTTCGCCATTGGCGCCGAATAGCTGATCGGACGCCGCGGCCCCGCCGTATCCATCGATCACCAAGGCCCGGAACGACGCATCGTCCTGCGCGGAACAGACCAGCAGTGCGAGATCCGCATGCCCGTGCTTCCAGACCTGCGCGACGCCCGCCGCGTCGCCGGCGTTGACGAGCGCAGCGAGCTGGCCGATACCGCTCTGCGCCGAAAACCGATGGCTTTCCCGCAGCATCGCAATCGACTGATCGAGCGCCGTGCCGTGTTCGTCGATCCTGGCTGCGTCGATCCGCTCGCCGGTCGCCGCCAGCAGCCAGTCGCGCGTGGCCGGCGTGTAATGCCCTTCGCCCGCGCGCTGACACAGTTCGCCCAACACGGCCCCCGCTTCCACCGACGCCAACTGATCCTTGTCGCCCAGCAGAATCAGCCGCGCGGATGCGGGCAGCGCGTCAAGCACAGCCGCCATCATCTCCAGATCGACCATCGACGCTTCATCGATCACAAGCACGTCCACCGGCAACGGATTGCCCGCATCGTGACGAAACCGCCGGCTGTCCGGGCGCGTGCCCAGCACGCGATGCAGCGTGGCCACGACGGTGGGAATCGCCTCGCGCACGGCAGCGCCGTTCGGCAGCGCTTCGATCGGCAGTTTCTCTACGGCTCCCGCGATCGACTCGTTCAGGCGCGCGGCGGCCTTGCCGGTCGGTGCGGCGAGACGAATCCGCAGAGGCCGTGCGGGCCGCAGCGGGTTCCCCGCCGCAGCGCCAAGCGCCAGGGTCTGCAATAACGCCAGCAGCCTCACCACCGTCGTCGTCTTGCCGGTGCCCGGACCGCCCGTGACGATGCTGAACGCACTGCGCGCAGCGAGCGCACAGGCGAGCTTTTGCCAGTCGGCGCCGGTCGCATTCGCGGGGCGCGGGGGGAACAAGGCGTCGAGCGCGGTGCGTGCGGACTCGGCCTGCAGCGAGGCTTCCATTTGCGCGGATGCCGCAAGCCGCCGTTCGATACCGGCGCGCACGTCCTGCTCGTATTGCCAATAGCGGCGCAGATAGAGCCGCGTGCCGATGAGCACCAGCGGCGTATTGCCCGCCTCGGTCCCCACCAGGGCCGGTTGATCGAGCGCCGCCAGCCAGCGTGCGAGATTGACGCCGGCCAGCACCTCGGCGGGCGCTTGAGGCGGTTCTGGCGCCGCCAACGCTTGCGGTCCATCGGGCGGCAACGAGAGCGCGAAGGCGGGGTCGTCGAGCGTTGCCTGCAAGTCGAGGCACACGTGGCCGCGCCCCAGTTGATGGCTCGCGAGCGCGGCCGCCAGCACCAGCAGCGGCGGCGCTTGCGGTTCCTCGGTCCACAGGAAGCGCGCGAAGCCGGCATCGAGCGAACGCAGCCAGCCGCGCTCGACCCACTGGTCCAGCACGACGAGCATGCGCGCGGTGTCGCCCTTCGCGTCGATGACGGCAACGGTGTCAGTAGAGCGGGTCGTCATTCGGCTTCCTTCAACGCGTACTCCTCGGCCTCTTCGCCGTCCGGGCGATGCGCAAACAACGCATCCAGTTCTTCGATCAACTCGCGCGGCGGCCGCTCGATATGCAGCCCCTGGCCGGGCGCACGACCGCCGCGCAGAAACAGGTAGACCGCGCCGCCCACATGGCGGTCGTAGTCGTAATCGGGTAGCCGCACTTTCAGCAGCCGATGCAGCGCGAACAGATACAGCACGTACTGCAGTTCGTAGCGCGAATGCAGGATCTGCGCGCGCATCTTCGCCGGCGTGTAGGCCGTGTCATCGGCGCCGAGCCAGTTCGACTTGTAGTCCGCCACGTAGTAGCGGCCGTCGTGCTCGAACACCAGATCGATAAAGCCCTTAAGCATGCCGTTCAGCCGGGCCGGTTCGAGCGCGGGCCGCGGCGCGCCATCGAGTGTCAGGTCGCACACCAGTTGGTCGAGCACTTGCGTGTCGACCGTATGCGCGGCCAGCCAGAACTCCATTTCTGCCATGTAGGAGGTCAGCTTCGCCAGCACGACGGGCGGCACGGCCTCCCCTTCGACAGCAGGCAGCGCGAGCGGCGTGCGCAGCAGATATAGCAGCCAATCCGTCAGCGGTTCGATCCAGCGCGCCCAGCCGCGCAGATTGCAGCGGCGCGCTACCGTGTCGCGTACCAGTTGTTCGTCGGCGGCGAGCTTTGCAAAGCCCTCGTTGGCCGCCCATTCCATCAGGTCGTGCAGGAAACTGCCGGCATCCGCGCCGCGCTGGAAGCCGTGCAAGGTTTGATCCGCCTGCTGGGCGAGCGCTGCGGCGGCTGAGCCAGGTGCAGCCGCTAACGCTAGCGGTGTGGCCTCGTCGTCATCCAGCGCTTCCGCCTCGCGCAATTCGTGAAACACGTCCTCGCTACGGGTCTCCGGCGCGACGCGCGACTCGTCCGGCTCCACGTCGATCACCGGTGCCGCAACGGCATGGGCCAGCGTGCCGCCGATCACACCGTTGTCCTTGCGCAGGCTCGAATAGCTGGCAATCCACCAATGCTCACGCACGCGCCGCGTCAAGCGGCGCGCGTCGCCACGTACCTGTTGCGCGCCGCGCGGCACGAACGGTTTGTCGTTCGCGGGCGGCGCTTCGGCGACGCTGATTTCTGCGCACTCGCCCTTTAACTGCGTGAGCAGGTCTGCAAGCTCAGTGGCGACAATCGGCCTGCCACCACTCAGCAGATAACCGAACGCGCTCAACTCGACGCTCTGGATCGGCGCAATCCCCACCCACGTCGCGTAGCGCGCCCGCGTGAGCGCCACATAGAGCTTGCGCAGGTCCTCGCCGAGCCGCTCGCGGTCCGCTCGCGGCAGCACGTTAGCATCGCCCAGCGTGATATGCAGTTGACCTTCCTCGTCGTGCCATTTGAGCGGCATGTCGTCGGCCTTGGCCGGCCGATAGGTGCACGCAAACGGCAGAAACACCAGCGGATACTCCAGCCCCTTCGACTTGTGGACCGTAACGACCTGCACGAGCCCCGCATCGCTTTCGAGCCGCAGTTGCCGCGCATCGCCGCCCGCGCCGCCGCCTTCGTCCTGACGCTGTTCGTCGAGATAGCGAATCAGCGCATGCTCGCCGTCGAGCTGCGAACTCGCCTGCTGCAGCAGCTCCGCCAGATGCAGCAGGTTCGTCAGCACGCGCTCGCCGTTGACCGCAGCGCCCGCGGTCTGGCCGAGCAGGCGCTGCGGCACGTGGAAGTCGTTGAGCAGGCGGCGCAGCATCGGCAGCACGCCCTTCTTGCGCCAGCAATCGCGATAGCCGCGGAACTGCAACACGCACTCTTCCCACGCGAGCTCGTCGCGATTGAAGGCATCGAGCGCGGCCCAATCGAGTCCGAGCGCCACCGTCGCCAGCGCGGTGCGCACCAGACGTCCATCGTCGGGGTCCGCGCATGCCGCCAGCCAGAGCCGCAGTTCTCCCGCCTCGTCGGTCTGGAACACCGAATCCCGCTCGGACAGATAGACGCTGCGCACGCCGCGTTCGGCCAGCGCCATGCGGATCGCGCGCGCTTCGGTGCCGTTGTTGACCAGCACCGCCATATGCGCGGGCTGCAGCGGCGTCATGCTGTCTGCACCGCGCAAGCCTGCTGCGCCCGTCTGGCCCAGGTTGAGGAGACGCACCATCTCGGTCGCGCAACTGGCGGCCATGCCGCGCAGGTACGCTTCCTTGCTGAGAGGCTTGCCCTCTTCCGCGGACGGCAGCCACCATGCGCTCAGCGCGGGCACATCGTGACCGTCGGCTTGCAGCCGGTCCTTGCGGCCCTGCGCCTCGGCCGCAATGAACGGCAGCGGGTTATCGCCGCCCTCGGCGCCGCGAAACAGGAAGGCGCCCTCACCGTCCCGCCGCTCTTCCGCCGCGTCGAAGCAACGATTGACCGCTTCCACCATCTCCAGCGTCGAGCGGAAATTCTTCTTCAGCGTGAACAGCCGTCCGGCACAGGCACGCCGTGCTTCGAGATACGTGTAGATATCCGCGCCACGGAAGGCATAGATGGCCTGCTTAGGATCCCCGATCAAAATGATCGCCGTGTCCGGGTCGTTGTCGGCGATGCGATAGACGGCATCGAAGATACGGTACTGCACCGGGTCGGTGTCCTGAAACTCGTCGATCAGCGCAACCGGGTATTGCTGACGGATGATCTCGGCGAGACGCGCACCGTTCGGCTTGTGCAAGGCGTCGTTGAGGCGCGTGAGCAGATCGTCGAAACCCATCTGCGAACGAAGCGCCTCTTCCTCCGCGAAACGCTGCGTGATCCAGCGCGAAGCGTGCGACAACAGGGCGTGGTACGCCGTCGGTTGTGCGTCCAGTGCATCGCGCAGCGTCTCCATCGCGACGAAGGCGGGATGCGCCGGCGGCTCGCCGATGAGCCAGATTTCGGCGAGCCCTGCCGGGGTAAAACGCGTCCACACCGCTGCGGAATCCTCGAAATCGGGCCGCAGCATCTCGGGGGTGTTGGCCCAATCGCGCAGCTTGTCGATCCACTTCTTGCAGTTCGGCGCGTTCAGGCTGGTGGCCTTGAACTGCTTCTTGACGCGCGCGTCGTCGAATAGCGCCTGAATTTCATCGCACCATGCGGGCCAGTTGGCCTTTAGACGGTCGAGATGTTCGCGCTGTTTTTCGCGGGCCTGTTGCAGCGCTTCGAGCGGCGGCGGCGCCTTCGGCAGCAGATCGGCATGGCCGAGCAGACCGCGAATTTCCGCCTGCAAGGCGGTCGGGCTAGCGAACCAATGGCGGACTTCGGATGCGGACAGCGCGTCGAGCGGCGCGAGGAAGGTACGCCAGTAATCGCGCACGACTTCCGCGCGCAACTCGCTCTGGTCGGTTTCGAGCGTCTGCGAAAACAGGCTGTCGCTATCGAACGCATGCTCGCTCAGCATGCGGTTGCACCAGCCGTGGATCGTGGAGACCGCAGCCTCGTCCATCCATTCGGCGGCGAGTTGCAGGCGGCGGGCGCAGGCGGCCCATTGTTCCGTCGCATAACCTTTGCGCAGGTCGTATAGCAGGTCTTCGCCTTCCGGACGCGCTGCAACCGCAGCCTCGACCCTGGCCGGATCGGCGCGGAAGTACTCAGCGGCTTCGATCAGGCGAGCACGGATACGTTCACGCAGTTCCTTGGTGGCGGCATCCGTGAACGTGACGACGAGGATCTCCGGCGGCGTCAGCGGACGCGCCTCGCTATCCGCTCCACGGTGACCGAGCACGAGCCGCACGTACAGCATCGCGATCGTGAAGGTCTTGCCGGTACCCGCGCTGGCTTCGATCAGGCTGCTGCCCTGCAGCGGAAACTCGAGCGGACGTAGCACCTCGGCAGGCCCGGCGAGCGGCGGTGTCAAGGTGGCGTTCATTGCGCGTCTCCGGCGTTGTTAGTTGTGCTCTTCGATTTCGACGACGACGCCGGAATCGCGCGATGCAGCGGCAGCAGCAACGCAACCGCCAGCCGCTCGAATTCGCCGGTCGCGGCCAGGTCGCTGAAATCCGGGTACGCCCGGTACAGGTAGGCATTGGTATCGCGCTCGCCCTGCTGGCGGCCCGAGCCTTCGTAGGCGATACGAGCGGCGTCGCGCGCTTCGACGAGCGCAGCGGTTACGTCTGCGCTTTCGCCGGATTCACCGGCGAAGTCCTCGGCATCCGCGAAGTCGAGCGAGCCAGGCCGTTTCCTGAGCCAGGCAAACGCCGTTTTGACGGCGAGCGGTAACGGCCGACGCGTGCCTTCGTCCCATGCACGCAACAAGGTCAGCAGATGCGCGTGCGCGTCCTCTGTCGCGAGCGGCGCGAATTCGACGCTGCCCACCTTGCTGACGATCACCGTCGTCACCGCACCTACGGCGAGCTGCGCGGCCAGATGCCCGACCCAGTAGGCAATGAGCCGGTCGCCGCGATACTTGCGGTCCTTGATCAGCGTGCCGGGGTCGAGAAAGACCCGACCGTGGCTGCCATCGGGACTGGTGCGCAACTCGCCGATCCAGTCTTCGACGCTCAGCGCACCCAGGTCCGCGCCACCATCGACGCGCAGTTCGTATTGCTCGTCGAGCCGCTCCGGCCAGCGCTGCAACTCGGCGCGATAGCGTTCGAACAGATCGGCCATCGGCTCCATCAGGTCGTCGGCTATCACTTCGCCGAAGCCGCCGGCCGCCAGATCGCCGCTGCGATGCATGCGCTCGAGGCGGTTTTGCGCTGCAGGCAGCAGATCCTGTTCACCCCGTTCAAGCGCGGCGGCCTGGGCGCGAATCAGTTCGTTTTGCAGTTGCCACGCTTCGAGCTGATCCACTTCGAACGGCTCATGATTCTCGCTGGCGGCATCCTCGGTTTCGAAGGCGACGCGCAGACGATGGCGGAAGAAGCTCTTGACCGGATCCTTGAGAAAATCTGCCAGTTCGCGCACCGAGAGCGGCTCGTCACGTTCGAGCGGTTGCAGCTCGGCGTCGTTACCGTTTTCCAACCTATCCACGCTCGCGCCGGACTCCGACTCCGACACCGGCTGGTTCCACTCCCGCGCATACGTGAACAGCTTCGACGCACCCGTTTTCGCCGGAAAATACTCGACGCTAAACGGCTGCAACCGGTGATCGACGGTCAACGCATGCAGCAACGCATCCGGCTCGTTCCCTGCCGCGCCTTTCAAACGCCAGCCGCCTTTCAGATGGTCGCGCAACTGACCGACCAGCACCGACGGCGGCCGCGGCGTGTTGTCGTTGACGCTGCGCCCCACCCACGACACATGCAGATGCTCGCGCGCCGACAACAGCGCCTCCAGGAACAGATAGCGGTCGTCCTCGCGACGCGAGCGGTCACCAGGACGGTAGTCGCGCCGCATCAGATCGAAGTCGAGCGGCATGCGGTTACGCGGATAGTCACCGTCGTTCATGCCGAGCAGGCAGACGATGCGAAACGGAATCGCGCGCATCGGCATCAGCGTGGCGAAGGTGACGGCGCCCGCGAAGAAGCGCTGGGTCAGGCCGCCGCCTTCGAACTGCGAGAGCCAGTAATCGCCGACGATCGACAGCGGCAATTCGCCGGTCAGCGCCGCTTCGTCGCAGGCGTCGCGCCACGCTTCGAGCGCGGCGTCGAGGCGTTCCAGCGTGTATGCGTCTTCGCTGTCGTCGGGTGCGAAGAAGGTAGTCTTGAGCCAACGCAGACGTGTGCACCAGCCAGCCACGGTGGCCGGTTGGCGCAGCGTCTGCCAGGTTTCGTCGAGCGCATCCACGAGACGCGTCAGCGGTCCAAGCAAGGCCGCATCGAGACCACCGATCTCCGCATACGGTTCGATGTCGTGCCACGCGCCGGCCTTGTCGCCGGCCGCATAGCCGAGCAACATGCGGCGCAGGCCGAAGGCCCAGCTATTGGGCGCGCTCTCGCCGCCGGCTTGCGGCAAGCCGAGACTCGCGCGTTGTTCGGCGTGCAGTCCCCAGCGAATGTTGGCGCCGCTGATCCAGCTACGCAGCTTCGGCAAATCATCCGTATCGATACCGAAACGCGCGCGCAAGGCGGGCACTTCGAGCAGGTCGAGCACATCGCTGACGGTCACGCGCGATTGCGGCAGCGCGAGCAGCGTTTCGAGTGCGCCGATCAGCGGATCGAAATCGCGTTGGCCACGGTCCGCGACGCTGAACGGAATATGACGCGAGTCGTCCATATCCAGCAGACCGAACACGGCCTGGATATGCGGCGTGTAGACCTCAATGTCCGGCACCATCACGATCACATCGCGCGGACGCAGCGTCGGATCGGCGGCAAACGCGGCCAGCAACTGGTCGTGCAGGATCTCGACTTCGCGCTGCGGGCTGTGCGCGACGTGAAAGCGGATCGAGTGGTCGGCGTTCGCGTCCACCGCGCCCCACAGCTCGCGCGATTCGGGCAGCGGCCGCAGATCGCGGATGTCGTCCTGCAATTGCTGCAGCATGGTCGACGCATCGTCGCTTTCGAACAAATCGATGCGCTGCCCGATGCCGGTGAAATGCGCGGTGTAGCGCTCGCGCGCTTCGGCGCTGTCGTATTCGTCGAGCAGGCCGATGAAATCGCGGCCCTGCTTGCCCCACGCCGCCAGCAGCGGTTGCGCGTGCAGATGCAACTGCGCGTCGTCCATGGTGGCCGGCGCGCCGTGACGGCGCTGCTGGCGGGAACGTTGCGCACGCAACAGATCCTGATCGGCGACGATATCGGCCCAGTAGTGCGCGCAAGGGTTATGCACGCACATCAGCACCTGGGTCCAGCGCGAGAGCGTGGCGAGCACTTCCACGGCCTGACGCGGCAAGCTCGAAATGCCGAAAATGATGACCCGGCGCGGCAACCCCGGCGGCCGCTCGTGTTCTGACATCTCCGCGGCACGGCGCAGAAATTCGTCGTGGACTGCGGCGCGGCCGGCCGTGGCCGTGTCGGCGCCCGCTGCGGCGTGCGTCTCCACATCCTCCAGCAGCGCCCGCCAGAGCGCGGCCTGCCAGCGGTATTCGTCCGGCAGCGGCGTGCGCTTGTTGCGCGCGTCGATCTGCACGTCCTCACCCGCGGCCCACGCCGCGAGCCAGTCCGCACGATAGACCTGGTACTGGTCGAACAGATCCGCCACACGCTGCGCGAGCTGGAAGCGTTTGCGCTGATCGCCGTCGTGGGCCATGAAGCGCTTGAGCGGCGCATAGCCCGGCGACTCGAGCAACTCCGGCAACAGACGCGTCAGGCGCCAGACGAGGCGTGATTTGTCGAACGGGGAAATCGCCGGCACGGCGCTGTCGCCGAGCACCGCGCGATACACCTGCCACAGAAAGCTCGCCGGCAGCGACATGTCGAGCGCGGCCGAAATACCGCAGCCGCCGTCTTCCGGATCCGCTGCGAGCGCGAGCTTCAGCCACTGGGCAATACCGTTGCTCTGAACGAGGATGACCTCTTTTTCGAGCGGTCCCAACGGATGCTGGCGGATCCATTGGACCATCAGGTCACGCAAGCGCTCCGGCTGATTGCCGTGAACGAGCATCAGTCCTGCGGGAATCGAACTCATGCGGCGGCCCTCAGGTCGTCGATCGCGCGTTGCTTGACGCCCAGGTCGTCCCATAACTCCGGGTGACAGGTGAACAGCAGGATCTGGTGACGGGTCGCCGCATCGAGCAAGGCGCGCTTGAGGGCATCGCGACGCGTGCCGTCGGTATGGACGGCGGCATCGTCGAGCATCAGCAAGGTGGGACGACCCGCGGCCTTCAGCAGGTCGGCGTAGGCAAGGCGCGTGAGAATCCCCATCTGTTCGCGGGTGCCGAAACTGAGGGCGTCGAGCGTGTCGATGCGGCCTTCGCGTTGCAGCGCCACCGGGCTCAGGTCGTCGCCCAGTTCGAGCGCTGACTGCGGAAAAATACGCTTCAGGTAATGGCCCAGCCGTTCGGTCAACGGCGCACGCAGTTGGGCAACCGCGGCATCGCGCTCCTCGACCAGCACCTTGCCGAGCAGGCTCAACGCGCCGGCGCGCGCGCTCAGCTCGTTCTTGCGCCGCTCCATCTGTTCAAGCGAAGCGGACACCGTGGCGAGCCGCTCGCCAAGCCCCGATGCGCCCATCGTCTCCAACTGGCTGCGCAGTTCGGCGATCCGCACTTGCCGTTCCTGCTGCTCGGTGCGCGCGAGATCCGCCGACACGCGATAGCGTTTGGCCTCTGCAACCGGGTCGTCGGTGCGCGCGGCGCCGAGTTCCTGATTGCGCTCGTCACGCTGCTTCGTCAAGGCGGCCACGTGCGCGCGTTGTTCGACGATTTTCGCCTGCCATTGCGCGCGGCGTTCGCGGAACGCGACGTCCTGCAACTGGGCTTCTTTACGCTGCACCTGCTCGGCGAGCGAGCCGCTCATCGCCTGCGCATTCGAACGATGCTCGCCCGCCACGGCCAGCGAGCGCGTCGCGGAGTCGAGCGCCTGGCGTGCGTCGTCCGCCGCGCGGCGCGCGTCGTCCACTGCCGGTGCGCCCGTGACATCCGGCAACGCGGCAAGTCGCTGGTCTGCGGTTTGCCGCCGCGCCGTTGCACTCGCCAGGTCGTTGCGCAAAGGCTCGATGCCCTTCGGCGCATGCACCGCGAGAATCTTCTGCTGGCTCTGCAGTTGCGCGAGCTGCGCCTTCCATTGCTCTTGACGCGCCTGTGCATCGCCCAGCGAGGCTACGCCCAGCGCCCGCAGCAGTTCTGCCTGTCGCGCCTCGGCATCGGACAGTTCGGTACGCAGCGCCGCCAGATCGGAGACGCCGGGCACGATACGCAGTTCGCCCAGGCCCGGCAGCTCGATGGTCTGCTCATCGTCGAGCCGCAAGACGCCTTCACCGGTCAGCGTTTCGCCGCCTACCACGATAGCGCCACCGCTCAGCCTGTAGTCGATGCGCGTCATCGCCGCTTCCTTGCGCGCCTTCAACACGCTGGTGCGCGACTCGAGCGCCTGCAGTTGCTGCAACTGGACCGCGTCGATTTCGAGCGAGGCCGCGGTACGCGTGGCCTCGAGCACCGCGGCTTGCGCCGCTTCGGCCGCGGCGATCGATGCTTCGAGCCGCTCGATTTCAGCGCGATACATCGCGATCTGGCTGTGCAGGTCCTGCGCCATCATCGCGGCATTCGCGAGTTCCAATGCGCGGGTCGCGGCGTCGTTGGTCTGCTGGCAACGCGTCACACGCTCGCTTGCCTGGCCATACTCGGCCTCGACGGCAAGCACGGCTGCTTTTGCGCGTTCGAGTTGCTGCCGTTCGTCAGCGAGCGTCGCTTCCTGGTCCGCTGCGTTTTGCTCCTGCTGCAACGCGAGCGTCAATTCCGCCTCGTGCACTTGCAGTGTCTGCGCCAACCCTTGCACGTTACGCTCGAGTTCGGCCAGTGCAGCGGCACGCGCTTGCGCCTGCACCGCCTTTTGCTCATGCGCTTCCCATGGGCGTTTGCGTTGCGCGTCCTCGAAGGCTTCCTGCTGCGTGGCAAGACGCGTGAGGTTCTCGTCGAACTGACGACGCTGCCCTTCGAGCGTATCGCGCTCGACCGCGAGCGCCGCCAGTGCCTGCTCGGCTTCGGCAAGCGGACCGGTTGCGCGTTGCGTGCGGGCGGTCAGCAGTTGCCGCAATTCGCGTTGCACCGCGCCGATCAGCACGTCTTCACCACCCGAGCCGGTGCTGCCCGAAAGCTGCGTGAGCGCATCGCGCAGATACAGCGCCGCGTGACCGCTTGCGTCGCGCACGTCGTGAGTCTCGCCTTGCTGCACCCATAGCAAACCCGGCACGCCAGCCTGGTCCGCTTTCATCGCGCCGCGCGTCGCGCGCGAGAAGCCGAGCAATGCCGCCAGCCGGTCCTCGGCTTCATCCTCGCCGAAGACCTGCTGACCGATCCGCAAGTCGCAGCGTTGCCGGGTAACGAACTGTTTGGCCAGCGTGCAAGCCACACCGTCGAGATTGAAACTCACTTCAACCGAAGGCTGTCCGCTCGCCTTGCCCCAAGGCAAGAGGTCTTTCAGATGCGACGCCTTGTAGCGTTCGAGAAACACCGTCCGCACCGCTTCCGCAATCGTGCTCTTGCCCGCCTCGTTCGGACCGGTGAAGAGGTTCAGCCCCGGCTCCAGGTCGCCGATAAACAAACGCCCATTGAACTGCTTGAATTCCTGAATCGCAATACTTTCGAGCTTCATGCAGCCCTCGCTTCACGCTGAAACTGGGCGAGCAGCAGCAGCGCTTCCGCTGCGAGCGTCGCCTGCTGCGGGTCTGCCTGCAGATCGCGCAGACGCGCGACCACTTTGCCGAGGTAGCCGCTTTGCGCCCCGAGCGCGGCAAGATCGCTCGCTGTGGGCTGCACTTGCAGCTCCGTCATTTCGACGCGCAGTGCACGCACGCGCGCACGGGTCTCGTCCACCGCGAGACGCACGGCCTCGGCGGAGGCGAGATCGGTCGTGCCGCGGATGTCGAGCTTGAGGACGTCGGCCGCGCCCAGTGCCTGCAAACGCAGCGTCAACGCGTCGACGTCGCTCGGCACCACGATCTCTTCTTCCCAGCGCAGCCAGCGATACTTGCTCACCGGCACAGCCTGCACCGACGGCAGCGCGCCCGGCTCCTGCAGCGTCACATCGAGCATGAAGCCCGGGTCGTTGGCGCGAAAGCGGTCCTGTTCGTGCGTGCCGGCGTACCACGTACGCTCATTCACCTTGAAGTGACCATGCCAGTCGCCCAGCGCGAGATAGTCGAGGCGCGCGGTCTCAGCCCGTGTCGGTGCGATCGGGTTGGTCGAATCGATACCTTCCTGCAGGATGCCGCTCACGCTGCCGTGTGCAAGCCCGACGCGGAAATAGTCGGTCGGGCTTTCGGCGTGGTCGAAGAAAGTGGTGGTGTCGTCATAGGTGATGCGCTGCGTAAGCGGCGCGCACAAGAACGCGCATTTGAGTTCGTCGAGCAGCACGACGCCCGGCGTCAGTACGACGCGTACATTGGTTGGTATGCAGTTCAAGCGCTGTGCACGCGTCCAGACGCTTTCGACCAGCGCGGCATCGTGGTTGCCGGGTAGCATGATCCACGGACCGGCATAGCCCGCCAGCGCGCCGAACAGGCGCCGGATGACCGTGTCGGAGACGGTCTGCTGATCGAAAACGTCGCCGGCTACCAGCACTGCATCGACGCGGCGCGCGGTGGCCTCACTGGCGATCCGCCGCACCGTTTCGAAACGCGCTTCGGCGAGATGCGCGGCTTCCTCGGCGTCGAACTGGCCGAATTGCGTGCCGATCTGCCAGTCTGCGCTGTGCAGGAATCTGATCATGGGGTCTCCATTCGATGAATGACGTATGAGGCTGCGTGCGTCATGAATGGTGGATGTTACCGTGACGTCGGGACAGAGCGTGTCCTGGTACGGCGAACGCCGCTTTCTGCCCGCGCCGCAGGCTCGCGAACGACTGCAGGGGTTTTATACTGAAATTCGATAAAAATACAGTAACAAAACCTGAAAAAGTCGCTTTATCCTAGTGCCCGAAACTGGCTCAAGCACGAAAGCCAACGCTAATTCACGCCCCTACCCCTACTTCCGACGAGGACATCGATGCCCCGCCCGATTGTTGCCCGCATTCATCCCGATGCCGTCCGACACAACCTCCAACTGGTCCGGCAGAAGACGCCCGATTCGCGCGTGTGGGCCGTCGTCAAGGCCAATGCTTACGGACATGGGATCGAGCGCATCTATCCGGCGCTGGCCGAGGCCGACGGCATCGCGCTGCTCGATCTCGACGAGGCGGTGCGCGTGCGCGAGCTGGGGTGGAAGAAGCCGGTTCTGCTGCTCGAAGGGATCTTCACGCCGTCCGACGTCGCGATTGCCGACGAATACGGCCTGACCGTCGCGGTGCATTGCACCGAGCAGCTCGACCTGCTGTGCGCGGCGCAGGTGAAGCAGCCCATTCCGATCAATCTGAAGATGAACTCCGGCATGAACCGGCTGGGCTTCCGGCCGGATGTGTTTCGCGCCGCGTGGGAGCGGGCGCGCTCGTCCGCCTCGATCGGCGAGATCACCTTGATGAGCCACTTTGCGAGCGCCGACGACGGCGACGTCGACTGGCAGGTGGACCGGTTCGACGCCGCCACCAGCGAGATTCCCGGCCCGCGCAGCCTCGCCAACTCGGCGGCCGTGCTGTGGCATCCGCGCACCCATCGAAACTGGGTGAGGCCGGGGATCGTGCTGTACGGCGGCTCGCCGTCGGGCTTGTCGCGCCACGTCGCCGATATTCCGCTGCGCGCGTCGATGAGCCTGACGAGCCAGATCATCGGCACCCAGACGCTGTCGCTGCAGGAGACGGTCGGCTATGGACGCATCTTTGCGGCCAACGAGCCCATGCGGATAGGCGTAGTGGCGTGCGGTTACGCGGACGGCTATCCGCGGCACGCGCCGACCGGCACGCCCATCGCCGTCGACGGCACGTTGACGCGTGTAGTGGGCCGCGTGTCGATGGACATGCTGACGGTCGATCTCACACCCTGTCCCAAGGCCCACGTCGGCTCGCAGGTGGAACTGTGGGGCGATCAGGTCAAGATCGACGATGTCGCGCAGGCGTCGGGGACGATCGGGTATGAGCTGATGTGTGCCCTCGCTCGCAGGGTGCCGGTCGAGGTGCATTGAACGCAAGCGCGCGCGGCGGGCTTGGTGGCCTTGGCGGGCTGCCGGAAACAGGCAGCCCCTGCCCCGCTACCCGGACCTAGGCATGAACCGCGCTGGTGGTCGGCAGTTCGAAGGAAAACGTCGTCCCCGCCCCGTTGTGTTCGACCAGACGTATCCGGCTGTGATGCAACTGCAGCATGCGCTGCACGATCAGCAGCCCGAACCCGCCACCGCGGTGCGCTCCGCCCGAGCTAAACGGCCGCTCGAATAGTCCTTCGCGCAGTTCCGCCGGAATGCCCGGACCGGTATCGCTGACCGTCACCTGGACCTTGCCGTCGCGGTACGCGAGATCGACATCGATCGCGCCTTCCGCGGGCGTATGGCGAATCGCGTTGTCGAGCAGATTGGTCAACACGCGCTCGATCATGCCGAGATCGGCGCAGACCGTCGGCAAACGAGGCGGAATCCCCGCGCGAAGCTGGATATGGCGCGCCTCGGCCGGCAATTCGAACTTCTGGAACACGTCCTGCACCAGATCGACCAGCGAGAAATCTTCCAGCGCCGGTTGCACGTTGCCATGTTCGAGCCGCGCCAGTTCGAACAGCGCCTGCGCGAGCCGCCCCACCTTGACGCTTTGCGCCAGTGCGATCCCCAGATAGCGTTTGCGCTCCACTTCGCTGAGCGAGTCTGCCTTCAGCGACAGCGTTTCGAGGTAGCCATGCAACGACGTCAGCGGCGTGCGCAGGTCGTGCGAAATATTGGCGATCAGTTCGCGCCGCTGCTGATCCTGGCGCCGCAGCGCGCGCCACTGGTCGCCGATGCGATTGGCCATCTGCGCGAACGTGGCTTCGAGCACGGCGATCTCGTCGCGCTGACCCGCTGCCGAGGAACGCGGCACATGGGGCTGCGTATCCGGCTCGCCGTCGGCATCGAAACGGCGCATCGCCTCGGTCAGGCGCCGCAGCGGCCGGGTGATCAGGCCGAATGCCACCAGTCCGGCGACCAACCCGAGCAGCGCCACCAGCGCCATCGACCACAGCGTGGTGCGCAATACCGAACTCGCGGCCACGCGCGCCGCCAACTGGTCATGAGCCTCGCCGAGCAGCACCACATAGATGTAGCCCGACGGCGCCTGCCCGTCCATCTGCAAAGGCGCGGCACTGAACACCTTGCGTCCGTCCATGCTGCGCGGGTCGTCGCCAAGAATCGGCAGCGTGCCGCCGGCGATGAACTGGTGGATCGGCGCGAGGTCCACTTGCTCGCGCTTCACCCGTCCGGCGGGGGCGTCGTCGCCCTTGATGCGCCCCTCGTTGTCCAGTAGATAGACCTCGACGCTCGGATTGACCGCCATCAGTTGACCGAACAATTGCCGCACGGCGTCGGGGCGCAGGCCATTCGCATCCATCAGCGAGGTGCTGCGGGCGATGTGCCCCGCGAGATCGCGCGACAAGCCCTGCACGACTTCCTTCTCGTGCAGGTCGCTGGAGCGGATCTGCAGCCACGCCGAGGCGCCGCAGCAAGCCAGCAGCAGCAGCGAGAAGACGATCAGCAGTCGCTGGGTGAGCGTCAGGTTCACGGCGCATCCTTTGGCGCAGTGCTCTGCGCGACGTGGCCATCAGCCGGTGACGCCAGCTTGTAGCCATGTCCCCAGACGGTCAGGATGCGCGTGGGTTGCGCCGGGTCGGCCTCGATCTTCGCGCGCAGCCGGTTGATGTGCGTGTTCACGGTGTGTTCGTAGCCCTCGTGCTGATAACCCCACACGGCATTGAGCAGATCCATCCGCGAGTACACCTTGCCCGGATGCTGGGCGAAGAAATACAGCAGGTCGAATTCGCGCGGCGTTAATTCGATGCGACGGCCTTCGACGGCCGCTTCGCGCGTCAGCGGGTCGATGGTGAGACCGACGATCTGCAGGGTGCCGGCATCGATGCGCGAGTCTTTCGCCATCGCATCGACGCGCCGCAGCAGCGCTTTCACCCGCGCGACCAGTTCCAGCACCGAGAACGGTTTGGCGAGGTAGTCGTCGGCACCCAGTTCCAGGCCGAGAATCCGGTGCACTTCGCTCGAACGCGCGCTGGTGATGATGATGGGCGTGTAGCGCGTCATCGCGCGGGCGCGCCGGCAAATCTCCAGCCCGTCGACGCCGGGCAGCATCAGATCGAGAATCAAGGCGTCCCAGCCGCCCTGCTCCAGCAGCCGCAGGCCTTCGTTGCCGTCGGCGCTGTGCACGACCTCATAACGCTCATCCCGCAGGTGCAGGCTGAGAACGTTGGCAATGTCGACATCGTCTTCGACGATCAGTACGCGTTTCGGATGATCCATGGAGGCTTCGGACGCCGGTCAGGTCCTGGTTAGCGTGAAAAGCGCGGCTCGCGGGCATTTGCGCCGGAAACGGAACGCCGCCGTTGCGTCATTGTGCAAAATTTCCGCGCCGGGAGTTATCACATTTAATTTAACTTTTCGTGAGGACTTCGACACCGCCCGCGGCCTAGGATGTGCCCAACTCTCCGCACTATCCGCAGATTGGCACCCAGGAGCACATCATGAAAAGTCGAAGAAGCTTTCTGTTCGCAGGCGGCGCGGCCGTCGCGGCGCTGGCCGCCGTCAGCCGCTGGCCCAAACTGGCCGTGGCCCAGGCGAATGCCGGCAAGCCGGCCGCCAGCTTCGAATTCACCCGCACGGACGCGCAATGGCACCAGTTGCTAACCCCGGCACAGTACTCGGTTCTGCGTGACGAAGGCACGGAGCGCCCGTACACGAGTCCGCTCAACGACGAACACCGCAGCGGCGTGTTTGCCTGTGCCGGATGCCAGCTCAACCTGTTTTCGTCACGCACGAAGTTCGACAGTCACACGGGCTGGCCGAGCTTCTGGGCGCCGCTCGACCACGCCGTGGCCACCCGCGACGACAGCTCGTTCGGCATGTCGCGCACGGAAGTGCATTGCCGGCGCTGCGGCGGCCATCTCGGCCACGTATTCGACGACGGCCCGAAGCCGACCGGCCTGCGCTATTGCATGAACGGTCTGGCGATGAGCTTTACGCCCGCGGCCACCTGAGCTCACCCAGCACACATAAGCCTATATCACCAGGAACAGCCATGTTACTCATCGTTCTCGCCTACCTTGGCGGCGCCCTGACGATACTGAGCCCTTGCATCTTGCCGGTGCTGCCCTTCGTGTTTGCGCGCGCCGATCAGCCGTTCGTGCGCAGCGGCCTGCCGCTGCTTGCCGGCATGGCGCTCACCTTCGCACTGGTGGCGACGCTCGCTGCCGTCGGCGGCGGCTGGGTGACGCAGGCCAACCAATATGGCCGCTGGCTCGCCATCGCGCTGCTCGCCGTGTTCGGCCTGACCCTGCTGTTTCCGCGCTTTGCCGATCATTTGATGCGGCCGCTGGTGAGCGCCGGCAACCGCCTGTCGAACTTCGCCCAGGCCGACGGCCAGCAGGTTCGCGCGGGGTCGTCGTTCCTGTTGGGCATCGCCACCGGCTTGCTGTGGGCGCCGTGCGCCGGCCCGATCCTCGGTCTGGTGCTCACCGGTGCCGCGCTGCGCGGCGCGAGTGTCGGTACGACGTTGCTGCTGATCGCCTACGCGGCCGGTGCGGCGACCTCGCTCGCGGTGGCGCTGCTGATCGGCGGCCGGGTGTTCACGGCGATGAAGCGCTCGCTCGGCGCGGGCGAATGGATCCGCCGCGGGATCGGCGCAGCGATGCTGGCTGGCGTGGTGGCGATTGCGTTCGGGCTGGATACGGGCGTGCTGGCCCACGTGTCGACGGTGGCAACGGGTGGCCTCGAACAAAAGCTGGTTGACCGGTTCTCGCCTCGCTCGACGCCTTCGGGCAGCGGCACAACAACCTCCACTACCGCAGCGGGCAATGGGGCGGTCACGGCCACGGCAAGCGCAAGCGGCACGGCTGGCACGGCCGGCACGCCTGTCGCGACGGATGGCGGCGCGATGATGGCGGCGAATCCCACCGCCGCCTCGAACGACGTCATGTCCGCCGCCGACTCGAACGCTGCCGGCGGGGGCGCCATGATGGCCGCTACCAGCGGCATGATGCGCGCCTCGCAAGGCGCCAACGACAACCCGCCGCTGCCCGTCGAAGGCGAGCTGCCGTCGCTCAACGGTGCGGTCCAATGGCTCAACTCTCCCCCGCTGACCGCGCAGAGCCTGCGCGGCAAGGTGGTGCTGATCGACTTCTGGACTTACTCCTGCATCAACTGCCTGCGCTCGCTGCCCTACGTCAAGGCGTGGGCCGACAAGTACAAGGATCAGGGGCTCGTCGTGATCGGCGTGCATGCGCCGGAATTCGCGTTTGAGCGCAATATCGACAACGTGAAGAAGGCGACGCACGACCTCGGCATCGACTATCCAGTGGCCATCGACAACAACTACGCCATCTGGCGCTCGCTGGACAACGAGTACTGGCCCGCGCATTACTTCGTCGATGCACAGGGACGCATCCGCTACCACCATTTCGGCGAAGGCGACTATGCGCAGTCGGAGAAGGTCATCCAGCAACTGTTGGCCGAAGCAGGCCATGCGAATGCAGAGAACGTTCCCGTGGGATTGACGAGCGCCGGCGCGCAGGGCGTGGAGGCCGCCGCCGACAACGACGATATGAAGTCGCCGGAAACCTATATCGGCTACTGGCGCGCCCAGCACTTCGCCTCGCCCGGCGGCGAAACGCAGAACAAGCCGCATGCCTATACCGCTCCGGTCCAGCCCGCGCTCAACGACTGGGGTCTCGAAGGCAAATGGAGTGTGAGCGCCGAGCGCGCCACGCTGGCGGCGGCGTCCGGCGGCATCGTCTACCGCTTCCATGCACGCGACCTGCATCTGGTGCTGGGCCCGAACAAGGACGGCAAGCCCGTGCGCTTTCGCGTGAGCATCGACGGCGCCGCGCCGGGCGCCGCGCACGGCAGCGACGTCGCCGCCGACGGCACCGGCACGGTCACGGAGGAGCGGCTCTATCAACTGGTACGGCAATCGGGCGACGTCAAGGATCACACCTTCTCGATCGAGTTTCTGGACCCGGGTGTCGAGGCTTATTCATTCACGTTCGGCTGATGCCGGGCGCGACGTCGATACGTTTGAACTACCCATCACTGAAGGGACTGACAATCGTGAACACAATCTTTAGCAAGATATCTTCTCTGCGCAAGCGTTCGGCCCTCGCCAAACTGGCAGGCGTCGTGGTGCTTGCGGTCGGCGCGATCGCAGTGCAGCGCGTCGCCAATTCGGCTGAGGCGGCCACTCAGGTTCCCGCGCCGGTCCAGGACGAGAAAGTCGTCGCGACGCATAGCGAAACCGCCGTGTTTGCCGGCGGCTGCTTCTGGGGCGTGCAAGGCGTTTTCGAACACGTGCGCGGAGTGAAGCAGGTGGCGGCCGGTTATACGGGCGGCGCGGCGGGCACGGCGCAGTACGAAACGGTGAGCGAAGGCGACACCGGCCACGCTGAATCCGTGCAGATCACGTACGACCCGACGCAGATCACGTATGGGCGGCTGCTGCAGATTTTCTTCTCGGTCGCACATAACCCGACGGAGCTGAACTACCAGGGTCCGGACCACGGCACGCAGTATCGTTCGGCCGTGTTCCCGGTCAATCCGGAGCAACGCATCGTCGCGCAGGCGTATATCGCGCAGCTCGACAAGGCCCATGTGTTTTCACGGCCGGTGGTGACGCGCGTGGAGGACTTCAAGGGCTTCTACCCCGCCGAAAACTATCACCAGAACTTCCTCGTGCTGCATCCCGACTATCCGTATATCGCGATCAACGATTTGCCGAAGGTGACCGATCTGAAGCGGATGTTTCCGGATATCTATCGCAACGATCCGGTGTTGCTGAAGGTCGCGGCGTCGTAGAAGGAAACGCGCCCGGCGTGTGGAGCGATATACAAAAACACGTCGGCGCGCTACGCTGTACCTCCGTCAATACTGCGCGATGCTGCGGATAGGCCGGCACGCAAACCGAGGACCTCATGACGACATCGACTCAAGCGCCCGTCCTGCTATTTTCGTATGGCACGTTGCAGGACAACGCCGTGCAACTCGCCAACTTTGACCGCGAATTGAACGGGCGCGCCGACTCGATGTTGGGATATGAGCAAACGTGGGTGTACGTTAGCGTTTGATGCGTTCGCGCTACGTCATGAAGATGCGCTTCACGTTCCTGGTGTCCACCGTGCTCGCGGTGCTGTTCGTCATGGGACGAGCATGGGCCGCCGACTCGTTTTACGTCGACCCCAACGCCGCGCCCGCCGTCTGGGCCCGCGGTCATGCGGATGATCCGCGTGCGGCACAAATCGCTGCGTCGATTGCCCGCGTGCCTACGGCTCAATGGTTCGGCAACTGGAATCACGATGTCCGTACCTCGGTCAGTCAATTCGCGGATGCCGCCCGTGCCGCCCATCAGGTGCCAATGCTGGTCGCCTACGATATTCCCGATCGCGATTGCGGCGGCGCGTCCGCCGGCGGAGCCGCCGACGCCACGGCCTATCGCGCGTGGATCGATGCGTTCTCGCAAGGCATTGGTGGCGGCAAGGCGATTGTCGTCGTCGAGCCGGACTCGCTAGCCCAGCTCGACTGCTACAAAACGGTCGAAGGACAGGAGGCCCGTCTGGTGCTGCTGCGCTATGCGGTTGCGCGCTTAAGACTCAATGCGCCCGAGGCCGATGTCTATCTCGATGCGGGCAACGCTCACTGGATCGCCGCAGATGTCATGGCGAACCGTCTTCAGAAAGCAGGCATAGCCGAGGTCAAGGGATTCGCGTTGAACGTGTCGAATTTCTATACGACGCAAGAATCGATCGTCTATGCGAACGCGGTGAACGACGTACTCGCAAAACAGTTCGGCTATACGAAGTCGGTCGTCATCGATACCAGTCGCAACGGCAATGGCTCCAACGGCCAATGGTGCAACCCTGCCGGCGCCCGACTGGGCGAGCCGACCGGCGCCACATCGGAGCCGGTCCTGCTTGCCTGGGTCAAGGAGCCGGGCAATTCCGATGGGCCTTGTGGCGTCGCGCCGTCCATACGGGCGGGCATATTCAGTCCGGATCTGGCGATGCGCTTGATTGAGGGGAATTGAAGCGCCGTAAAAAAGTCCGCGTCCAATCAGCCATCACCCCTGACGCTGGCACTGGTGCATCAGCCTGCCCCCATCTCGCGCGCAAGCTCGGCGATCATCGCTTCCTGCGGCGTCAACACACCGGCACGCAACACCAGCCACATCGCGGAGCGCGCGGCCTTTTCGCGCAGCGGCCGGTACGCCACGCCGTTCACATTGATGCTGCGCAACGACGCCGGCACGAGCGCCACGCCGATTCCGGCGGCCACGAGACCCACGATGGTCGGGGACTCGCGCGCTTCCTGAGCCAACTGCGGCGCAAAGCCCGCTTGCTGACACAGCGCGATGATCTGGTCGTACACACCGGTGCCGCTCTCGCGCGGATACATCACGAAGGCTTCGTCCTTCAACGCCCCCACGGACAGTGCCCCGCCTTGCGCGGCCAACGGATGCCGCGCAGGCAGCACTGCCACGAGCGCGTCTTCGAAGAGCCGCGTGGCCTGCAGCGTGGGCGGTAACTCGGGGCGCGTCGTGCCGCGCACGAACGCCACCTCCATGCGGTGCTCCAGCATCGCCGTCAATTGCTGCTGGGTGGTCAGTTCCTCGAGCCGCAAGTGCACGCCCGGCAAGCGGCGACGGTATTCGAAGATCAACTGCGGGATCACCTCGCTGAACGCGGCCGAACCGGTGAAGCCGATTCGAAGCTCGCCGAGTTCGCCGCGCTGGGCACGCCGCGCCACCTCCCCGGTTCGCTCGGCCTGCGCCGACAACGCGCGCGCCTCAGGCAACAGCGCCTTGCCGGCGGCGGTCAGTTCCACGCGCCGGTTGCTGCGCTCGAACAGCCGCGCCCCCAGTTCCTCCTCCAGCACGCGGATCTGCTGGCTAAGCGGCGGCTGCGCGATGTTGAGGCGTTGCGCTGCCCGCCCGAAATGCAGTTCCTCGGACAACACAATGAAGTAGCGAATGCGGCGGAGATCCATGATATCGATTATGTATCAATAACGGCCAAATCGATATTGGACTTCGACATAACCCGACGCCATCATTCAGTCAGGCATCAAACTGCAAATGGAGTCGCCGAATCATGGGCAAGCACAATGTCAACGTATTGACGGACGTTATCAGCGCCGCCGGCGAGGCGCCTCGCGAGCCGGCAGGCAAGATCGAGCACGGTACAGCGGCCTTCTGGCAAACCAATTTCGCGCTCTTCGCCGCGGGTTTCGCCACCTTCGCCCTGCTCTACTGCGTCCAGCCGCTGATGCCGCTGTTCTCCGCGGATTTCGGCGTCAGCGCGGCGGGCGCGAGCCTGGCGCTGTCGTTGACCACGGGCTTGCTCGCGGTCTCGATGCTTGTGGCGGGTGGACTCTCCGAAGCCTGGGGCCGCAAGCCGATCATGGTCGCTTCGCTGCTGCTCTCGGCTGTTCTCACCGTGATCTGCGCCGCCGTGCCGCACTGGTCGACGCTGCTGTTCATGCGCGCGTTGATGGGCGTAGCGCTCAGCGGCCTGCCGGCAGTGGCGATGGCCTATGTCGGCGAAGAGATGCATCCGCGCTCGCTTGGTCATGCAATGGGCCTGTATGTGGGCGGGACAGGCCTTGGCGGCATGGCGGGCCGTCTGTTGACCGGCGTGATCACCGATGTCTGGGGCTGGCGCGCCGCCGTGCTGGTCATTGGCTTGCTGGGTATCTTGAGTGCGGCCGTTCTGTGGCGCTGTCTGCCGCCGTCGCGTCACTTCGTGCGGCGCGAACTGCGCGTAGCGCCGCTCGTGCGGGCATTCGGCACCCATCTGCGCGATGGCGTCCTGCCGCTGCTGTTCGTCGAAGGTTTCCTGCTGATGGGCAGCTTCGTCACCGTCTACAACTATGTCGGCTACCGCCTGATCGCCGCACCGTTCTCGCTCAGCCAGACCCAGATCGGCCTGATTTTCGCGGTGTATCTGTTCGGTATCGTCAGCTCCACCCTCGCAGGCAGCCTCTCGGGCAAGCTCGGACGCCGCGTCGTGCTGCCCGCCACGTTCATCCTGATGCTCGCCGGCACGGCCATGACCCTGTCGAACCAGCTCTGGCTGATCATCTGCGGCGTGACCGTATTGACGATCGGCTTCTTCGGCACTCATTCGGTCGCGAGCGCCTGGGTCGGCGCACGTGCGCAGGTCGGCAAGGCCCAGGCATCGTCGCTTTATCTGTTTGCGTATTACATGGGGTCCAGCGTCATCGGTTCGCTCGGCGGTGTGTTCTGGAGTCTGCGCGGCTGGCACGGTGTGGTCTCCATGGCGTGCGCGCTACTGCTGCTGGGACTCGTCATCGCGCTATGGCTGTATGCGATGCCCGCGCAAGCCGCGAGGCAAACAGCAGATGTGGGCAGCCGGAAATAACGCGGGGCTCGCCGTCGCATGAAAGCCAATGGAAAGACAGGCCGCGACTTAGGCCCATTGGAACGATCGTTCGTGTTACTCGCTTGCCCGGCTCGCTGAAGCGTTCGAAGTGGCGTGCTAGCATTTCTGCTGGGCTCGCCGCGTGGTGTGTCGAGCGATCTACCTGTCTGTCGTGTCTGGAGAGTTTTGTGGCAATCGAACACCGTGGTTTTCGAGTAAATGTTGATGTGACGCCGGATGAACTTGGCGTTCAGTGGGTATGCCGTGCTGTGATCGAGCGGCTCGATGGGGACCGCGCGAAAGGCGCACCCGAGGGCCCCGAATTGACGATTCCCCGCGTCAAGATCGATCCGTTGATGGCCATCAGCTCGCTCGAGCATCGGGCCGTCACCTTGATCGACGACTTCTATGAGCAAGGGCACGTAGTGGCGTGAGCGTGCTGCCTGACGCTTAAGAACCCCGCTTAAGAAACTCGTCTGGCCGCCGGAGCGCCACACACGGTGCTGTCCGGTGCCAGACGCGAAATCGTTTTGCCAAGGCCACCTGCAGAGCGCAGGCATCGAATCGTACCGGAAGCGGGTTTGCGCTATCAGACTCCAACTCCCCTCGCGGGCATGGCATTTCTGCCATCGCGCACGCTCATCACGCACGCCCCATCTGCTGCCCCATTCGTTGCCGAATCACGGCTTTAACCGACGCCGCGGAGATGGCAAACGCACGTGAAGACGCCATGGTTGTTTTTAACCTGATTGGAAATACTTTCGCTCGTCCCTGATCAAAAACTCAGAGATCGAATGACTTTCTGTATTAGGGCCCTAAACGCAAACGTTTTCCTACGAAAAACGATTACAAAAGGCTCTTACTCGAATAGCAAAGAAACACTAGAATTACTCGTTATGCATAGCGCATCAAGCTGCGGAGCCCCACGGCACACGGCTTCGAGGCGCTGGGCATGGCCTGCAACGATCACGTAATTCGTCCGACGAAAAAAGCGGGTATCGTGTTTTCTGAAAGATACCAAGAACCTGAGAGAGTCTAAAAATTGCGTCCCTTTTTGGTGCGCAATTGCCGAAATCACCATCCCGGTGCTGATATTCAAGCAAAACCGTGGAGGACGGCGCGTCGATGCTTATCCGGCGTCAGCGCGTCATGATTCGGCGATAGATAGAGAAGATCCCCGAAGACAGAGGATTACAACGTGCTAGCAATTCCACTTTCCGACGAAGACTGGTCAAGGGTCTCACGGTTGCTCGTTGAACCCGCTTCACCCCGAACGGGCCGGCCCAGGTCCGACCCACGCCAATTGCTGAACGGAATCCTGTGGGTCTTGATCAATGGGGAGAAGTGGCATCACCTCCCTTCGACATTTCCCGCGCAACAGACGTGTTACGCCAGATGGCTCAAATGGAAACGTGAGGGCGTGATGGAAGCGGTTTTTCGCGAGCTGGCATTGGGCTGCACTGCAACGCCTGTGACGAGTGCAGGGACAATCGACTGCTGCTGAGCGGCCAAACGAAACGCGCTGTCTTTCCTACCGCCCGCCGGAGCGTGCGAGCGGGCTTCCCGCGAACGGATCTTTTTCCCAATCGACGCCCCGTTTAGCCGGCGTCGCCTCCGCAGCCTTGGGCGACAGCGCGAAATGTTCGATGGATTGCCCTGCGCTAATGGCCTGTCTCAGCCATTGAGGCATCTCGCCTTCGCCCGACCAGGTCTCACCCGTTACGGCGCGATAGCGCGCTTTGGTCTTTTCCGATTCATCGCTTGCCAGTGCTGTAGCAAGGGTGTCTGGCGTAATGCCGAACTCTTCCATGCGGTGGCGGAGGTAAGCAATCATGCTGTCTCGCTTCCTTTCGTCCATAGAGTAACCCGTCCTTAATGTGATTCTTGCAGCTTTCCGTCGAGCATTGATGGCTCGATATACGGCGAATGCGTTGGATGAATGCCGTCGCCGTTGCCGGCGGCGACAGGTCGATACATCAGCGGAAATGCTCGTTTGGTCAAATCAGGTGCGGCCGCCCCAGAGCTTGCAGAACGACCTGTCCCCAATGAAAATTCCTATCACGCTCGCCGTGCCGAGAAGCGACTAGTCCAGCGCTCCGCGGTGCGGAAGATAGCGCTGACCCGGCGTTACGGTTGCAATTGAAAAGATAATGCTGAAATGCGGCGATTCCAACCGGCTGGTCTTATCTGCACGCTTCGTTGGCGGTGCCTCGCACAGGCCGGTGTTTTCGCTTGATACGCACATGATAGCGCAATGTCCGACTAGCGTCGGATATGCGTCGCTGGAGCGGACATTAACACCTAACCCACGTTTGGGTTCGCGCTGTGCAAGATGGGGGATTGGGGTCGCCGATAAGGCTTTAGGTACCAGCCGGCGAGTGCCCTGGCGTGCCGTCCATTGCGTCCGTTGCGTCCGTTGCGTCCGTTGCGTCCGTTGCGTCCGTTGCGTCCGTTGCGGGCGGTGGGAAGTATGCACTGACGCCGCTCGTGGGAGCCATGCGTGACATTGGCGCTGCGTGGAAAACGCGTGAGTGGCTGCCGGCGTTCACTGCGTGGCTTCACGCGCGTAAACGCACAAACCCCACCTTTGTGGGGTGGGGTTTGTGCTTGCTGCTAGGGAGCCTGACGATT
>Ga0302228_10000305_pt1 | contig 43728 bp, 35 predicted proteins | sample II_Palsa_N1_2_FD_193519 | JGI IMG/M metagenome (GOLD analysis project Ga0302228, IMG submission 193519) | Peat permafrost microbial communities from Stordalen Mire near Abisko, Sweden - II_Palsa_N1_2 | ecosystem: Environmental > Terrestrial > Soil > Palsa > Peat permafrost | place: Sweden... | reverse complement strand
GGAAGATCTCGGTGGGAAAAAGCACGCGGGTGGGTTGCGAGCGGAGATAGCTGATCGCCACATTGCATGCCGGATTGACGACTGGCAGGGCGCCCGGAACCTGCGCGGGCGACAGGATGGTGTAGACGGTCGGGCTGGTGTAGCCGCTGCCCATGCTTGTCTTGTTGCAACTGGAAATGCCGTAAGGCGTCGTGCTGTCATAGCTGCCGAGCGAGACGGGCGTGCCGTCAGCCTCCTGCGCGATGTACTGGCTGGGAGCCAGGACGAAATAGGAGTCGGCCTTGTAGTGGTCAACCTGCTCCTCGAAGGTGAACTTGGTCTGCGGCAGCGGCTTCCAGTCAACCGCTCCCATGAAGTCATCGGTGCTGTTGCGCTGATACTCCTCGAGCAGCTGAGTGGCTCCGGCAACGTTTCCATAGCCGCTGGGGCTCAGACTCGGTCCCTGCAGGCTGTTCTGCGAGTAGCCAACGCGGAAGGTCAATTTGGAGAGCGGGAAGATGGTCAGGTTGGTGTCGAGCATGTGGCGCACGGTGTTGAACATGAACGGCGACTGCTCCACCTGTGGCCACGGCAGCTGGCCAACCGGGGCATTCGAGGGGCCAATCGGGATCGACTGGCCGCCGGGGATGTTGGGATTGCCCAGAAGGTCGTAGTCGAAGTACTGGCGGTCGCGACGCCACAACCCGCCGAACTCATAGAGCTTGCCTTTGGAGAAGTCCAGCTTGACGACATTGAGCGGGTCGCCGCCGAAGCCATTGGTGTAGCCCGTCAGGGTGTCCAGCAGCGGATGCTTTATGCCCGGAACAGAGCGCAGCGTGATGGTTTCACCCAGCACCCGCGGTCCGGACTGGATATTGACCAGCGTGTCGTACATGGAGCCTGAGCCGGAGATGCCGACCATGTGCCCGCCCAAGTCCACGGTCTGATGGACGAAGAAGCCGCTATTGACTACCGGCGGGGTGGGTAAAGGAGCGTTGGGGTTGGTTGCAGGTGCTGCCTGGGCGGCCGCAAAGCCCGTCGTCAGCAGTAGCACGGCCATTCCAAGGCCCCCGGCGACCCGTTGGGTCAGCATATGTGCGGGGCGCTCTTTGGGCAGCCGGTAAAAGTTTGTCTTCGTCATCTCATGCCTCACTTGATCGAAACTGTTGCTAGCGTTGAACCCTATCGTCGGGTGTTGATTCACGGGTGGAACCTGGCCGCGCTGTCGTTTGGCCGACAGCGCGGCTTGACCTCTTACTTGAGGAAGGCCTGGTTCAGATTCGAGCCGTGGATCATCGTGTGGCAGTCAGTGCAGGGAATGATCTCTGCAGATCCCGCATTGATGCCATGCACTGCGCCGGCGCCCACGGGGCTGTGGCACTGGTTGCAAAGGGTGTTGATGTTGGGCATGTTCAGTAGGCGAGCGTTCTGCGAGCCGTGCGGCGTGTGGCAAGCCAGGCAACCTTCGCCCTTGACAGCCGCATGCTCATACACAAACGGTCCGCGCGTCTCGGTGTGGCACTTGGTGCAGATCGCATTCTGATCTGCCGTTACCCTGAGATTGCTGGCCTGGAACGTGCCGTGCACGTCATGGCAATCGCTGCACGACAGTAGGCCCTCATTCACCTTGTGGTGGAAGGGCATCGAGAACGCAGGCTTGATGCTGGTGTGGCAGCTATAGCACAGGGTCGGTTGCGTCGCGACTAACAGCTTCGTGTCCGGCACCGACTCATGAATGCTGTGGCAGCTGAGGCAGTTCACGCCGGCCTTCGCATGCGGCGAACGCAGGAAGTTCGGATGAGTGTTCGCGTGGCAGCCCAGGCAGGTCTTGTCGACCTCGGTCGGCGTCAACTTGTTGAAGCGCACGATCTTGGTTACATCGCCGCCACCCTCTACGTGCGCCTGGCCTGGTCCGTGGCAGCTCTCGCAGCTTGCTCCCGCTCCACCATGCTGGAGCGCCAGCTTGGCATGCGGATTGTCCACCATACTGTCTGCGTTCTTCTGGTGGCACGTCGCGCAGGTCTCACTGCCTACGTAACCAGGCGCCGGTGTTGCCTCCGCCGCCGTCGTGGCCTGCTTCACGGTCTGGGTCTGCGTCTGCGCGGCCGCCATGCCCGCGCCACATGCGGTCAGCATTCCGACCACTGCAACCAGAAGGAAATACTTCGTTATCTTGCGGGGCAATTGTCCCATGTGAAAACACCTCTATTTGGCGCGTTAAGTTTTGTTCCACTTACTGATTGAAGTCGGCCACATCATCAACATCGCAACCATAGTCTTGCCCCCGGCCGCATACGGTGACCTTCATCACAGGGAGGGCAAAAGAAATCCGTCCCTCCCTGCGTGGATTTGACAAGAGATCGCAAACCGCTGAAAAGGAGGGGGTTGCTGGGTTCTTGGTTGAGATGGAATTGGTGCGGTATACGGTGAAACAGCGCGATAAACGAATCGTGTGATACAAATCACCGCGTCATGTTCAGGCTTGGCATTTTATGGGGTATGCGAGTTCATCTGCGCGACACGAATTCACTGGGGGCCTGTATGCCACTGCAGCTTCGGCGAGGAAGAGCGATGAGAGTGTCGGAAGGCCCGGCAGCTCGGGTCGAGATCTTGTGCCGATCGAATCGCTTTGCGCCGTTTGAAGCTTCACGCCCATGCGAAGACGAAACCATGAGCCATGGCGAGGGAAGAGTTTACCGGGGAAGCTGGGCAGAGCAGAGGGTGGTCGCGAGGTTGGCAACGAACAAGACGAGGAAGGCGACAAGGATCACAACGACACCGCCAACGGTCAGCCGTTCCCAAAGATCTGAACTATTGCGTGCCAGCAACTCCTGCTTACCTGTCATCACTCTTGTCCTCATGAGCAACTTTACAGCCCTCACCGATGATTGCAGTGACCAAGATCACAGGAAGACTCCCTTGCCCCTCGCTGGCGCAGAGGCGCACTCAATTCGCAGGTATTTCCCGACACACATTTCAAGAGAGAAGGTTTGCATGACGTATTCTCACCCAGGCACGACCACGGGCTGTAAGAACTGTTCGGACCGTTCGCTGCGAATTATGTGCGACCTTTCCGGGCAGGCACGCATTGACTTCGAAGCGCTGGGCATGCAGATGAAGCTGCCCAAGCGCGCGATCATCTTCCAGGAAGATGATGTCTGCGATGCGGCGACGATTGTCTGCATGGGCCAAGTAAAGCTGTCGTGCACCTCGCGCGAAGGCAAGACACATATTCTTAAGATCGCGGTTCCGGGGGACGTACTTGGAATGGGTGCGGCGATCTCCGGCACTCACTTCGAGGTGACGGCAGAGACGATCGAGCCGTGCGTGGTGAAGAAGATTCGGCGTAGCGAGCTGCTAGCGTTTTTGGAGAAGTATGGGCAGGCGAGCATGCTGGCGGCGAAGGCGCTCTCCGAAGAGTACAAGTCGGCGTTCTTCGATGCGCGGCGGCTGGCGCTATCGGGATCTACAGCGGGCCGGCTGGCTGGCGTCCTGCTGGATTGGGGACGCGCTGCAGCAGGATGCAATGGAACCGACATGCGGTTCACGATGGCGTTGACGCATGAGGAGCTGGCGAACCTGGCGGGAACATCGCGAGAGACAGTGACGCGGGCGCTGGGGAAGTTTCAGAAGGAAGGCCTGATCGAGATTCATGGCTCATCGTTTCGCGTTGTCTCGCCGCTGGGACTGGAGACGTTGTGTTCGTAAGCGAACAGAGGCTTCGTATCCTAGTCGGCTAACGACTTATTCATACGACCTGGTTGTGACTTTTGTCACAGCCATCGGCTCTCGAACCGCATTGAATCAAGCACAACGCGGCGCTACGAAATGTCCAGTGTGACCGGATGATCGAAGTGCAAGCATCAGAGTTCCTTTCCGAGACCAGCGAAGGTGCGCGTGCAAGACTCGAATGTTGAGTGAGGGCGGCGATGAAACAACTATCCAGCAAGCTACGGTCTCCCTTTCAACGAGTGTTGTTCGCAACCAACTGCTCGGTAGATTACGAAGGTGCTCTCGAGGCAGCCTTCAATTTCTGCCGGGCGAATAAAGCCAGCCTGCGCATTCTGTATGTTCTCAAAACGCAGAGATCGCCGGCTGAGAATATCCGCGCATCCACGGATCGAGGTGCGGCTTTAATTCTTAGGCAAATGAAGGAGCGCGCCATGGGGTTGGGAATCAGCTGCACAACCCAGCTTGAGTCCGGAGTTCCTGCAGAGAAAATTCTGGCGGCGATTGAAGAGGGGCAGATCGATTTTTTGATTCTCGGGACCAGCGAACTACGCGGATCGAAGCGCGGCGCCTTCGGGCCCACTGCCGAACAGGTGATGCGCGAGTCCAATTGCCTTATTATGACGGTCGGTCCGGTGGCTGCTGATCTCGTTTCGACGCATCCGTCCGAAGGGCCAGTGGTGTTTGCGACGGATTTTCATTCGGTCACGCGGCAAGCTATTAAGGATGCGGTTTGCTACTGCAAGAGCCTTGGACTGCAGCTGCACTGCCTGCATGTTCTTCCGCGCGCGCTGCAATCCAGCCATGACAATACGCTGCCTGAGGTCCTGACCGCCGCGCTGAAACACCTGGTCGCAACCAGTGAGGTTCTGATCGAGAAGCCACTTTGCAGTGTGATCTATGGCAGCGAGATTTCGAATGCGATCGTCGACTATTGCCGCCAGCAGGGGGCAAGTTTGATCTTTCTCGGCGTCCGGCGCAACAGCATCTTTTCTCCGGACGACCCGCTGCCGATTGTGTTTCGTGTCATCACCGAGGCTTCATGCCCCGTGGTCACCGTTCTTTGTGACGCCGAGGCTGACCCAGAGCTGACGAGCCATCCCGTGCCCTCGAAGTCTGCGGTGCCGCAGTCATTTCTGCAGTGAATCGGCGGCGCGCGTAGGCCGCGAGCGATCGCGATTTACTGGCGGCTGAGCGCGCGACTAGTGAACCGCTGGCTCGTAGTGGCAGAAGGGATCGCTGGCCAGCGCATCGCCGGTGGCGGCGAAGGCTCGAGCTCGGGAGCCGCCGCACAGCGCGCGGAATTCGCAGTAACCGCACTTGCCCTTGAATAGATTGGGATCGTGCAACGCCTGGAACATGGGGGCGTTACGGTAGACGTCCTGCAGCTGATCGTGGCGGACGTTGCCGATGGTGAGCGGGAGGAAGCCGGCGGGGCAGATGTCTCCCTGGTTGGAGATGAACATGATGCCGTGGCCGTCGCGGATGCCGAAGCCACGATAGACGGGGGTACGCTCGATCTCGGCGGCGACCATGCCGGCCTCGCGCATGCGAGTGAGAGCAACGCGACGATAGGACGGCGCTTCGGTGGTCGCCATGGCGAAGGGTGCGATCTTCGACTGATCGTAGATCCAGTTCATCAGCTGTTCGCCACGCTCGCTCGAGATGGGCTGCAGGACTTTGCCGCGGCCGACTTCGATGAGGAAGAAGAGGCTCCAGCGCATGACGGGGAATGACGACGTTAGCAGGTCGTAGATTGCGGGAATGTCGTCGACCGTCTCCTGGGAGACGAGGGTGTTGATCTGGATGGGGACGCCGAGGTTGGCGGCGGCTTTTGCAGCGGCGATAGTCCAGTCGAAGCAGCCCTCGACGCCGCGAACGGCTTCGTGGCGCGCTGCGTTGGAGCCGTCGAGGCTGAGGCCGAAGCTGTCGACGCCGTGCTCCTTCAGCTTGGCGAGGACATCGTAGGTGAGATCCGTGGTAGCGCTGGGCGTGATGGAGACGTTGATGCCGAGCGAGCGCGCTTCGTCGATGAGTTCAAAGAGATCTTTACGGCGCAGCGGGTCGCCACCGGTGAAGACCAGGTGCGGCGTGGGGTGGTTGAAGGCTGCGATCTGGTGCAGCAGATTCATTCCTTCCTCGGTGGAGAGCTCGTTCGGGTGAGGCGTGGAGACAGCCTCGGCGCGACAATGGCGGCAGGCGAGGCCGCACGCCTGCGTCATCTCCCAGTAGACCAGCATGGGCTGATCTGAATAGCTGTGGGTGGAGGAGTGCTGCGGGTGCGTGGACGGATGTCCATGCTTGGTGGGGGTGGGGATCGGGATCGAACGAATATCTTTGATCGAGGTTGGGGACGACATCGGGTGGTTCTCCTAAGTGGCAACAGGAACAGGTTGCGCGGTAGTGCTAGAGGGCGCGGTAGATTGCAGCCTTTCAATCTTGGTGGCGGTATCAACGCCGCTTTGAATGCAGTCGGGGATGCCCGAGCCGCGGTACGCCGCGCCGGCGAGATAGAGGCCGGGATGCGCGGAGACTCGTTGGTCTATTTCATTGATTAACGCGCTGTGGCCGACGTTGTATTGCGGGTTTGATTTCGTCCAGCGGTAGGCGCGGGCGAGCACCGGCGTTGCGGTGATGCCCATGATCTCGCGCAGCTCATTGCGGGCGATGTCGATGAGCGTGGCGTCGTCCTGCTCGGCTAGGTCTTCTGAGAAGGCGCCGCCGATGAATACGCGCATGAGAACGAAGTCGTCGGGTGCGCGGTGGCTAAACTTGGTTGAGGACCAGGAACAGGCATTGATCTTGCGACCTTCGGTAGCGGGCACGATGAAGCCGAACCCGTTGAGGTCGCAGGTGATTTCGCTGCGACGGAAGGCGAGCGAGACGGTGGAGGTGGAGACGTAGCGGATGCGGCGAAGGTTTTCGGCGAGCGCGGGATCTAGCTGCTGCACGATCTCTGCTGTCACGTAGGCGGGCGTCGTGAAGATCACGTTGTCGGCGACGAGGAAGGTTCCGTCGGCAAGGGTCAGCTTGTACTGATCCGCTTGGGCGGCGATGGATTGCACGCGGGTGTTGAGCTTGACCTGCCGCGGATTGAGGCGTGCGGCGATGGCGTCGGGGAGCTGTTGGAGGCCGCCGGAGAGCGTTGTGAACATGGAAGGACGTGAGCCGGTGGACGGCTGCGCCGCCTGCTCCTTTTTGCGATTCATCATGCCGAGCACCAGGCTGCGATGCTTCTTTTCCATGTCGGTAAACATGGGGAAGGTGCTGCGCAGGCTGAGGGCTTCTGGATCGCCGGCGTGGATACCAGCCATTAGCGGGCCCGCGATTTTCGCGAGCAGTTCGGACCCCATGCGGCGGCGAACGAAGCTGCCGAGGCTTTCGTCGGCGACGGTGGTGTTGCGGCCGATGAAAATCTCGAGGCCCATGCGCAGCTTCCCGGGCCAGGAGATGAGCTTGGAGCGCAGGATGGGAAGGATCATCGTGGGCGCCATGAGCATCATGCCTTCGGGCATGGGGTGAAGCTTGCCCTTGCTCAAGACGTAGGTGGAGGGTGTGGCGGTGTGGTTGGAGCCGATGAGCTGGTCGCCGAGTCCAAGCTCGCGGCAGAGATCGAGGGCCGCGCGTTTTTGGGTGAGGAAAGAATCCGGGCCGCCTTCGATGAGGAAGCCGTCGCCGGCGTAGGTGACGATCTTGCCGCCGAGGTGGTCGGAGGCTTCCAAGAGAAGATAGTTGGCATGCTCGCCCTCTAGTTTTTGAAGAGCGTACGCGGCCGCGAGGCCAGAGATCCCACCACCGATGACGATAGTTTTTGGCATCACGCTGGTTCACTTTCGGTGAGCATTGTTACTCCTGGGAGAGGGCTCGTTGTTGGCGAGCCCGCGAGTTCGTCATCGCCCTTAAGGTTAGCGGCGGATGAACGGGCGCACTGTGACTTGAATCACAGGGCTGCTGCGGCGAAGATGCGATATCGACAGGAAATGCGCAGCGATATCGCGAAAGCGCCGCTTGATTCGACCGTAAACTCATTGGGAGTGAGGGTCAAGCAAGGGATCACGCAACGACGCAGCAGAGGCTCGATGGCGACTGCTGCGTTGTCGGAAGCTGCCCTCGAGGGAGGTTTCGGTTGTTATTGTGGCAGCATGCTCCCGGTCTTTAGGAAGCGGCTGTGCCAGGACAACGATTCGTCGAGGAGGTGGGGAGTGTGTTTGCCGGGCGCCAGTCTCTCCGCACGATCGAGATAATCGCGCAGCGCGGGACGGAAGTCGGGATGCGAGCAGTTTTCGATGATGAGCCGCGCGCGCTTCTTCGGGGAAAGGCCTCTTAGATCGGCGAGGCCCTGGTCGGTGACCATCACTTGCAGATCATGCTCGGTGTGGTCCACGTGCGAGACCATGGGGACGATGGTGGAGATGTTTCCCTTGGCGGCTGTCGAGGGCGCCATCATGAACGAGAGATATCCGTTGCGCGTGAAGTCGCCTGAGCCGCCAATGCCGTTCTGCATGCTCGAGCCCATGATGTGGGTGGAGTTCACGTTGCCGTAGATGTCGCCCTCGATCATGGCGTTCATCGCTATGACGCCGAGGCGACGGATGATCTCCGGGTTATTGGAGATCTCCTGCTGGCGAATCACAACCTGGTTGCGATAGCTGCCAATCTTCGGCATGATGTTGGCGATGCCGTCGGGGCTGAGCGAGAAGGCGGTCGCGGAGAGGCTGCAAATCTTGCCCTTGTCGAGCAGCTGCACCATGCCGTCCTGGATGACCTCGGTGTAGGCCGTCATGCCTTCGAAGGGCGCGTCTTCCAGGCCAAAGAGCACGGCGTTCGCGATGTTGCCTACGCCGGACTGCAGCGGGAAGAGGGTCGAAGGCAGGCGACCTTTTTTGACCTCCCACTCGAGAAAGTTGATGATGTGGCCCGCAATCTTTTTCGACGCTTCGTCGGGGGCCTTGAAGGGGCTTGCCCGGTCTCCTATGTCAGTCGACACGACCGCGATCACCTTCTCCATTGGCACCCTAAGGTAGGGCGTGCCGATGCGCTGGTCGGACTTGAGTAGCGGGAGGGGCTGGCGGTTCGGTGGGAGACCCAGGCCGTAGTAGATGTCGTGCATGCCCTCGAGCTCGAGAGGCTGCGCCGAGTTGACCTCGAGGATGACCTTGTCCGCGCGGTTGATCCAGGTGGTGTTGTTACCAAGCGAGGAGCTGGGAACGATGCGGCCGTCTTCGAGAATCGCCGTGACCTCGATGATGGCCACATCCATCTTGCCGAGGAAGCCGTAGTCGACCATCTGCGCAACGTGACTGAGATGGATGTCCATGTAGTCGGTCTCGCCGCCGTTGATGCGCTTACGCATTTCGGGGTCGCCGCTATAAGGGAGGCGCAAATTGACGCCATCCGCCTTGGCGAGCGCGCCATCGAGTTCGGGGCCGGTGGACGCCCCGGTGAAGACACTAACCTTGAAGCTCTCACCATTCTCGTGCGCGGCTACAATTCGCTTCGCGAGGGCTGTCGGGACGGCCTTTGGATATCCAGAGCCAGTAAAGCCGCTCATGCCAAGAATGGACCCGGGCTGGATCAGGGCTGCTGCTTCGTCGGCGCTCATCACGCGTTGAGCGAGAGCGGGGTTCAGAATTCTTGAGCTCGTGGGGATGGTGGAACTTGTGGAGGCCATTGAAATTTATACCTTCCCTTTTCTGTTCGTTATCTTTGCCGGGCTCAATCGGGATGAGTCTCGCAGGCCTAGGGAACTCCTCATCGTCCCGCCATGAAATTTCATGAGGCAGGCCGCACTGGAGGTTCCGGCGGGCTGGATTCCCCGGCGTCGATCATTCTATCGGGTGTAAGCCAGGGACTCTTCCGATGGAGCTCCATAAGTATAAGAATCAGGAAGCTTCCTTTGCTCATAGCCGGTATAAATCTGTCGCGGGCGGGCGATTTTCTGCGCCGGATCGTTGATCAGCTCTTGCCATTGGGCCAGCCAACCCACCGCACGTGGAATGGCAAACAGCACGGTAAACATCTTGGGCTCAAGGCCCATCGCCTCGTAGATGATGCCCGAGTAGAAATCGACGTTCGGGTACAGCTTCCGCGAGACAAAATACTCGTCGGTCAGCGCAATCCGCTCAAGTTCCATGGCCAGGTCGATCTTCTTGTTCCTCCCGGTGACCTCGAAGACTTCCTCTGCCGTCCGCTTGATAATGCGGGCGCGGGGATCGTAGTTCTTGTACACCCGATGCCCGAAGCCCATGAGCTTGTGCTTGCCCTCTTTCACTCCCTTGATAAATTCAGGAATGTTTTCCTTGTCACCAATCTTGTCCAGCATCTTGAGCACTTCTTCATTGGCGCCGCCGTGCAGCGGACCAGCCAGAGCGGCGGCGGCGCCGGCAATGGAGAGGAACGGATCTGCTTCCGAACTGCCTATCGCGCGCATCGCGTTGGTCGAACAGTTCTGCTCGTGGTCGATGTGGAGGATGAACAGCACGTCGAGGGCGCGCGCCAGCACTGGATGCTTGAGGTGTTCGAGCGGGCTGCGGTCCCACAACATGTGCATGAAGTTTTCCGCGTAGCCAAGCTTCGGCTCCGGAGCGATGTAGTCGAGGCCCTTGCTGTGACGGTATCCATAGGCCGCGATGATGGGGATTTTCCCGATGATGCGGCGGATGCAGTGCATCTGGACCTCGGGATTGCGCACGTCCTTGGCGTCGGGATAGAAGGTGGAGAGCGCGGCGAGAGTGCTGACCAGCATACCCATGGGATGAGCGTCGTAGCGGAAGCCTTCCATGAACTTCTTGATGTTCTCGAAGATGCCCATGTGGATGCGCAGGGCGGCCAGCCACTCGGTCTCCTGCTCGGGATCGGGGAGCTCGCCGTGGATTACGAGATAGGCTACCTGCGGGAAGGTGCAGTGTTCGGCCAGGTCGGCGATGTCATAGCCGCGGTAGCGCAGAATTCCCTTGTCGCCATCGATGTACGTGATCTTGCTTTCGCAGGACGCAGTGTTCATGAAGGCAGGATCGTAGGACATCATCCCGAAGTCATCGGGGGCAACCTTGATCTTGCGCAGATCCATCGCGCGGATCGTGTCGTGCGTAACAGGAAACGTGTATTGCTCCCCTGTTCGGTTGTCGGTGACGGTGACGGTGTTCTCCATGGGTACTCCCTTTCGATGGGTCAACAATCCACTTCCGCGATTATCGTTGGCTGTGATGTTTATCACAGGCCCGATTAATAGCTCCGAGCCCCTGAAGTTACTGTATTCAAGGGGGACAGGGCCACGGTTAGGTGGGAACCGAGGCTGATCGATTACCGAAACGAGTAGCTCGTGGTCCTGCCCTTTGAACTTGTAAAGTTGGAATGAAGAGTAAAAAGGAATCTGCAAGAAGATTCTGCGCAAGCGGCGCGAATTGGGGCGCATACGATCGTGAACAGGACACCCGAGATGATTGAAGAGAGCGTAAAAGGCGTACGTGTCGAGTCCGACAGCATGGGGCAGATCGACGTGCCCGCCAACCATTATTGGGGAGCGCAGACGGAGCGTTCGCTGCATCACTTCGCTATCGGCGACGACCACATGCCGCTGGAGTTGATCCGCGCGTTCGCGATCCTCAAGAAGGCTGCGGCACTGGTGAACTTCGATCTTGGCAAGCTGCCGAAGGATACGATGCAGCTGATCGTGAAGGCCTCCGATGAGGTGATTGCCGGCGAGCACAACGGCGAGTTTCCTCTGAGCATCTGGCAGACGGGCTCAGGCACGCAGACCAATATGAATGTGAATGAGGTGATCTCGAACCGCGCAATCGAAATTGCCGGCGGTGAGATGGGTAGCAAGAAGCCCGTGCATCCCAATGACCACGTGAATATGTCGCAGTCATCCAACGACACCTTTCCGACCGCGATGTATATCGCTGCGGCAACGTCGGTGAAGGAGCGGCTGATTCCCGCAGTGCAGCATCTGCACGACGCGCTGGCAGACAAGGCAAAGGAGTTTGAGCCCGTCGTCAAGATTGGGCGCACGCATCTGCAGGATGCTGTACCGATGACGCTGGGACAGGAAATTGGTGGATGGGCGAGCCTGCTCGAGCGCGACATTGCGCGGATGGAATCGACGCTGGATGGGCTGTATGAGTTGGCGATTGGCGGGACGGCCGTGGGCACGGGGCTGAACACGCATCCGGAGTTCGCGGACCGCGCGGCGGCGAAGATTGCGGAACTGACCGGGCTTCCCTTCCGCTCGCATCCCAACAAGTTTGCGGCGCTCTCGGCTCACGATGAGCTGGTGTTTGCGAGCGGTGCGCTCGTGACACTCTCGGCATCCATGATGAAGATCGCGAACGATGTGCGCTGGCTGAGTTCGGGACCTCGCTGCGGGATTGGCGAGCTCATCATCCCGGAGAATGAGCCGGGAAGCTCGATCATGCCGGGCAAGGTGAACCCCACGCAGAGCGAGGCGATGACCATGGTGGCCGTCCAGGTGCACGGCAACAACGCGGCGATTGCGTTTGCCGGCAGCCAGGGCAACTTCGAGCTGAACGTCTTCAAGCCGGTCATGATCTACAACTTCATGCACTCGGTGCGGCTGCTGACCGACACGTCGCACATGTTTGTCGAGTTCTGCGTTCAGGGCATGGAGGCCAATCTTCAGCGCATTAATGAATATGTAGAAAAGTGCCTGATGCTGGTCACCGCGCTCAACCAGCACATTGGCTACGACAAGGCCGCCAAGCTGGCCAAGACGGCGCATCACAAGGGTTTGTCGCTGCGGGAAGCAAATCGCGAGCTGGGCTACCTGACCGAAGAGGAGTTCGATCGCTACATGCGGCCTGAGAAGATGACCAGCGCACAAGGCTGATCGGGTCAAGCCAAGCAAGGAGCTCCCTGGCGGCCGCAAACTTGCGGCTGCTTTTCGTCGCTCACCTCGATGCCCGGAGTGGGGACTTTGCAAATTTTTGGCTTCCGCGACGAACCGGCTGAAGCGGTCGCGCTAAAATGATCCAACCCCTCATGCCCATGGCTGCACGACGACCCACACTCGCCGCCATCGCCCTCCCGGCAATTCTGCTGCTAGCGTCCGCGCCCGGGCTGGAGGCTGCCGGGGCGCCTGCTACGCCGACGCCCAGCCATCACGAGGTATTGCAGTCGCCGGCAGGCATCACCGAGGTCGGCCTGCTCAACGGCGCTGCCTATCGCATCGACATACCGATGCACTGGAACCATTCGCTGGTGGTCTTTTATCACGGCTATGCGCTCCAGCCCATCAGCTTTCACATTGCCGCGCGGCTGACTGGCCAGGAGCAGCCGTTCTTCGAGCGGCATTATGCCGTCATTCAAAGCGCTTTCTCGAGGACGGGATGGGCGCTGGAGCAGGCCTATCCGGAGACCGACGCGCTGCGGCGTTACTTCATCAAGAAGTATGGCCAGCCCAGCGAGACTTATGTTGCCGGCGGTTCCATGGGCGGCCAGCTGGTCGCGGTCACGCTGGAGATCAATCCCAAGCCCTACCTTGGCGGGCTCGACCTCTGCGGCTCGGTCGGCCCAACGTATGTGAACTTCGATCACCGCTTTGCGATGCGCGCTGCGTTCGACTATTACTTTCCTGGGGTAATGCCGCCGCTGGTGCCGGTCCCTGCCAGCTTCGAGGACACGATCGCCGACCGCGACAAGGTGCTGGACGCGCTGCGTGCGGATCCTGCCGCCGCGACCACCATGCGCAACCTCACCGGCCTGCACACGGACGCGAACCTGGCGCACGATATTGCGTACTGGACGTTCATCGTCAAAGACTTGCAACAGCGCGCGGGCGGCAACCCCTTTGACAATCGGAATTTTGTATACAACGGCACCAGTCCGAGCAGCGCGGGCGAGGATTTCGAGCTAAACGCCAAGGTGAGGCGCTACGCCGCGTCCCCCCAGGCGCGCGCCTACCTGTTGCGCCACTACACGCCGACCGGTCGGCTGGGCCGCCCCATGCTCGCCCTGCACACGATCTACGATCCCATCGTGCAGTTGAGCCAGCTTGAGCTGTACCAGGACGAGGTCCAGGTTGCGGGGGCGGAACAGAATCTGGTGCAACAAATCGTCGACCGGGAGGGTCACTGCGACTTTACCCAGGACGAGATTGGCGATGCCTTCGACGCGATGGTTCGCTGGGCAAAAGGCGGGCCGCGGCCTATACCCGGGGTGATTAAACCCTGAGCGGGCTGGCTCAATATGCGGCGCTCTGCCGCTGCCAGAGCCCACGTGACGCTCGCGTTACCCCTTCACGACAGCCCTGCACGCGGCCCGTATAATAGAGTATGGAATTTGTGCGGCCGGAGACTTCGGACTCCAGCGCTCCTGAATCTAGCGCGCCCGCTCCCTCCGGCGCGACCCCAACCAGCGAAACCGGCATCGAGCTCGAAGCAGCGCTCCCCGCCATTCCGCATACTCAGGCTGTGTCAAAGGCCTCCGTCACACGGGAAGCGCCCGCCGGCAAGCTTGCGCCGGTGTTTCCGAAGGCGCCGCCCACTGGTCTAATTCCCTCATCCGACCGCGCAGATTTAGAGACGCGATTCGAGCATCTGATCGAGACGGTCAAAGCCAATCGCCCCGCCGACGATCTCGACCTCATCCGCTCCGCGTGGGCCTTCTCCATCCAGAAACACGAAGGGCAGCGCCGCGCATCGGGCGAGGCCTACATTGGCCATCCGCTGGAGGTCGCACAGGTTCTTGCCGAGCTCAAGATGGACGCGACGGCCATCGCCGCCGGCCTGTTGCACGATGCTGTCGAAGATACCGACGTCACCGCCAGCGATATCGCGAAACGCTTCGGCGAACAGGTCGCGCACATCGTCGAGGGCGTCACCAAGCTCGACAAGATCAAGTTTGCGAACCGCGAAGACCACCAGGCCGAGAACATCCGCAAGATGCTGCTGGCCATGGTCACGGATCTGCGCGTGGTCATCATCAAGCTCGCCGATCGGCTGCACAACATGCGCACGCTTGAGCACCTGAACCCTGAGAAACAGCGCCGCATCGCTCGCGAGACGCTCGACGTGTATGCGCCGCTGGCACATCGTCTCGGTATGGGCAAACTACGCGGCGAGCTCGAAGATCTCGCGTTCCGCTACATCGATCCCTTCACGTACACGCAGCTCTCGTCCGAAGTTGATTCCCTGCGCGGCGAGGGTGAAGCGTTTCTACAGCGCATCGTGAGCACGCTCGAGACGAAGTTTAAAGAAGTTGGCGTGACAGCGCGGGTCGAGTCGCGCATCAAGCGGCTTTTTTCTATTCAGCAGAAACTTATCGCCCACAGTATTCCGGTCGAGCAAGTCTACGATCTCTTTGCCGTACGCGTGATCACCGAAACCGAGTCCGACTGCTACGCCGTACTCGGCCTGCTGCACAGCATGTGGCGTCCTGTTCCGGGACGCTTCAAGGACTTTATCGCGATGCCGCGGCCTAACCTTTACCAGTCGCTGCACACCACGCTGATCGCCGAGGGTGGGCACCAGTTTGAGGTGCAGATTCGCACCGAGGACATGCACCGCGTCGCAGAAGAAGGCATCGCTGCGCACTGGAAGTACAAGGCTACGGACAACGTCAGCGCGAAGGATGAGCAGCGCCTGGCGTGGGTTCGCCAGTTGATGGAATGGCAGCGCGAGATGACCGATCCCAACGAGTTCATGTCGACGTTGCGCATCGACTTGTATCCGGAAGAGGTCTACACCTTCACACCGAAGGGCAAGGTCATCGTGTTGCCCAAGGACGCGAGCCCGATCGACTTCGCGTATGCGATTCACACGGACGTCGGCCATGCCACCATCGGCGCGAAGGTGAATGGCCGCATCGTTCCGCTGCGCACAAAATTGCGCAACGGCGACATTGTCGAAGTCACCACGCAGGCCGGCCATGCGCCTTCGCGCGACTGGCTGAGCTTTACGAAGAGTTCGCGCGCACGTAACAAGATCAAGCACTGGCTGAATGAGAACCAGCGAGCCCGCGCCGTCGAGATCGGCAACAAGCTGCTGCAGCGCGAGGCTCGCAAGTACAAGCTCTCGCTGGAGAAGTTCAAGAACCCCGATTATGAGCGGATTTCTTCGGAGTACGGTCTCAGCTCGGTGGACGATTTGCTCGCCGGCATCGGCTTCGGCAAATACTCGGCGCGCCAGGTACTGAACAAGCTTGAGCCCGGCAGCACGATGCCTGCAGAGGCAGCCACCAGCGAACCTGGAACTGCGGGCAATACGCTTGCGCACATGTCGGAGGCGGTCAAGCGCGTCTTCTTCGGCAAAGGCTCGGACTCGCTGCAGGTGGAAGGCCAGGACGATCTGCTCGTCTATCGCGCTCGATGTTGTAACCCGATTCGCGGCGAAGAAATTATTGGCTACGTGACGCGCGGCAAGGGCGTTGCGGTCCACGCCCGCAGTTGTCCCAATGTGCAGAACCTGCTCTACGAGGCCGATCGCCGCATCGACGTGGCGTGGGCCGAAAACCCCAGCAACACTTCACCGGGCGCCCCCAAGCCAACTACGTATCCTGTCAAGCTGGTAATCCTCGTCGACGATCGATCGGGATTGCTCAAGGAGTTCGCCGCGATCATCTCCGAGGACGGTACCAACATCAAGTCTGTCGAGACGCGACCGGCCGATGACGAAGCCGTATACGTCGACTTCGTCATTGAGACCCTAGACCTGCGACACCTCACCCGGCTAACGCAAAATCTGCGCAAAGTTCCCGGTGTGCGCGACGTCCATCGCGTGCAGAAGGTTTAGACCGCGGATTTCGACTTCGCTGATAGCTACGACAGGACGGGCACGTTAATCTGCTGACCTACCTTGACGAGATCCGGATTGCTGATGCTGTTCGCCGAGGCAATCTCTGTATAGTGATTCGGATTGCCGTAGAACAGCTTGCTCACTTTGCTCAGGTTGTCGCCGGGCTTGATCGTATAAGGCTGATCCGCGCCGCCGGTCGTCGCAATCTCGTGCTCCAGATCGCTGTAGGTCGGGTCAACTTGTTTGATCACGTCCCATACACGATTGGCGATCACCGTCGACGGCACCTCACCCTTGAGGTGCAGTTTTTCGCCATCAAGATCGACGGAGTCCAGCTTGGCTCCGTACTCTGAAAAGCTGTTGATTGTATCCAGCACGGGCGCATACTTCTGTTTCAGTGCATTCAGGTCAGCCATACGATCCATCCCTCCATGAGCTTTCTAGCTCACCAGATGCGGTTTGTACGTCTCGAGGATGCTAATTCTTCAAGAAAAAGTTGATTATTTTATTAAAAAAGACATCATCGCCGCGTGGTCGATGGCGGCCTTCGAGGTAAATGCTTCTCACTTAAGCGCATGCTGCTCGCGCTTAGGACAGCAACTCCATCCGCTTCGCTGTCCCTGTCAAAACTTCCAGCGCCTTATCGATCTGCGCCTGCGTGTGCTCGCTGGTCATGATGCAGCGTACGCGTGCCTTGCCTTCGGGAACCGTCGGGAACGCGATGCCGGTCGCCATCACGCCCTGTTCGAAAACAGCGCGGCTGAATTCCATCGTCTTTCGGCCATCACCGATGAGGATGGGCGTGATCGGCGTCTCGCTTTTCGGGGTTGTCCGCCCGCCGATGTCGAAGCCGGCGTGGGTAAGTTGCTCCTGGAAATAGCGGGTGTTCGACCATAGCCGCTCGATGCGCTCTGGCTCATTCTCGAGGATGTCGAAGGCAGCGATGCAGCTCGCGGCAACGCTGGGTGGATGCGAGGTGGAGAACAGGAACGGCCGCGCGCGATGGTAGAGATAGTCGATGAGATCGCGGGATCCGCACACATAACCGCCCAGCGCGCCGATCGCCTTGGAGAGCGTGCCCACCTGCACATCCACGCGCTGCGTACAGCCAAAGTGGTCCACGCTGCCGCGGCCGTTGCGCCCCAGCACTCCGCTTGCGTGCGCGTCGTCCACCATCATGATCGCGCCGTACTTCTCGCACAGATAGGCCAGCGATCCTACCGGACCAATGTCGCCATCCATCGAGAACACACCATCGGTGATGACGAGTTTGTGGCCGGGCTCATGTTGAATCTCCTTCAACAGTTCTTCGGCGTGTTCGACGTCCTTGTGGCGAAAGACTTTGATCTTGGCGCGCGAGAGCCGTGCGCCATCAATGATGCTGGCGTGATTTAGTTCGTCGGAGAGGATGAAATCGTCTTTGCCCAGGATGCTCGAAACGGTTCCCGCATTCGCCGTAAATCCTGACTGAAATACGACGCACGCTTCCACACCCTTGAACCGCGCAATCTTTTCTTCGAGCTCGATATGAATGCGCATGGTTCCGGCGATGGTGCGCACGGCTCCTGAGCCAACGCCGTATTTCTCGATCGCAGCCGTCGCGGCCTCACGCAGCTTAGGGTGATCGCATAGACCAAGGTAGTTGTTCGAGGCCAGGTTGATGACCTCGCGGCCATCGTAGTGGCACACCGGAGCCTGCGCGTCGTCCAGCACGCGCAGCTTAAAGTAGGTGCCTTGAATCCGCAGGGCTTCTAACTGCGCGCTTAGGTGGGCCAACTGCGGGCGCTTCGACGATGTCTTTTCGAGAAGGGTTGTCGCGATACTCATAATGTTTCGATGTTAAACCTTTCTGCCGTTTTAGGCAGTCCGCTCAGCGTCAAAGGGCATCCTACCGAGCATGCAAGATCGTGGCGTTAGCCCTTCTTCGCAAGCCATGCGCAGGCATGGAAGGAGATCTATGACCATCCAGAGGAAGTTCCGTGTCATTCTGAGCGGCGCCGGAATCTTGACCCTCGCATTCGTCGCAGGCTGTTCCAGCAAGTTAAATCGAGCGGTCGACCAGGCCAAGTCTCAAGCGACGACGACCAATACGCCGCAACAAGTTCAGTACATCGACAGCGATGGCAACACGATCACCAAGACTGTGGAGCCGCCCGCAGCTCAAGGCCAGCAGCCGGCTGTTTCTACGCTGACCACGCCGCCGCCGTCGGGGCCGAAGCCGCACAGCACGGACCCGGTGATTACGCCGCTAACCTCTGCGGCACAGGGCGCACCCATGCAGGGACCGGATGGTCAACCTATGGCTATGGCGGGTGCTCCGCCTGCGTCGCAGCCGTCGCAGCCGGGCCAACCGCCTTCGGTCTCCGTTCAAGTTCCTGCGGGCACGGAGCTAGCCATCCGCATCGATCAGCGCATCAGCGTAAAGACCAGCCAGGCCGGCGACCATTTCAATGGCAATGTCGTTGAGCCAGTGTCCACCAACGGTACCGTAGTGATCCCGAACGGCACACCGGCTAGTGGACGCGTCGTCGAAGCGCATCATGGGGGACATTTCCGGGGGCGCTCGGTGCTCGAATTGCGGCTGACCGCGATGACCCTCAACGGCTACGAATATCCGCTCGACACGCATGATACCGTGCGCAGCCAGAAGGGCAAGGGACGTCGCTCGGCGGGCATCATCGGTGGCATGACCGGCGCCGGCATGCTGATCGGCGGCCTCGCCACCGGTGGCGTTGGCCTGGCGATTGGAGCGGCGGCGGGCGCAGGCGGTGGCACGGCCATTGCAGGCGCCACCGGCAATCACAACCTCGACATTCCCGCTGAATCGGTTGTGCACTTCCGGCTCGCCGATCCGCTCATCGTGCAAAACCCCTAAGTTTGCCCCACGTGCCCAAACGGCCCATCTCGCGATGGGCCGTTTGGTTTTTCCTGAAGCGCACGCTGCAACTTGCTCGGCTCCGGTTCGTCCAACCTTCCAGATACGCGCACCCGTTACACTGAGCATGGAACCGTCACTGAAACATCTGTACCGCCCGCACATCATGAAGCCTGTCGCCGCCATCCTCTGCTACCTCGCGCTGCTCGCCGCTTCGTGCGCGCACGCGCAGAGCACGGCACCCGGCGCGCAATCACCCTCCGAAACCAATTTTCCGACTGCATCGATCACGGTCAAATCCAACCTGGTCATTGTTCCTGCGTTGGTCCGCACGAAGTCTGGCGAGCTTGTCTACACGCTCAAGGCCGACGACTTCATTCTCACCGACAATGGCGTCGTCCAGAAGCTGCGGCTTGAACAGGACACCGGCAGCGAGCCGCTGGCGATGGTCATCATCGCGCAGACAGGTGGGGACGCCTCCGCGCATCTGGACCAGTACCAGCATCTCGGCCCCATGCTCGACAACATGCTCGGCGGCGTCGATCATCGCGTTGCTGTGGTCGGCTTCGACAGCACGCCCGTCCTGCTGCACGGCTTCACCTCCAACCTCGACTTCATTAGTCACTCACTCGACATCCTCGACCCGGGCGATAATCACGCCGCTGTACTCGATGCGATTGTGTATGCGGTGAACCTGCTTCGCCAGCAACCCGCCACCTACCGTCGTGCCATCCTTCTGCTCTCGCAGACCACGGACAACGGCAGCCACGTAACGGAGCTGGAAGCGCTGCATGCGATCAGCGACACCAACACGGTCATGTACAGCGTCGGCTTTCACACCACGGGAACGGAGTCAAAGAAGGAAGCCGCGAAGTTCAATGACGATACGCCCGGACCACAGCATGGCTGCTTCAGCCGCGATATGGGCACAGACGGTGATGGGAAGAAAATTCAGCCCACCGAGAGCGCCGGCTCCCAGGATTTGAACTGCGTGGAAGAGCTTCTGCCTCCGTTGCGCCTCGCCCATATTGCCGAGATCGCTGCGCGCAACGCGCTGCGCAAAAACATCTCTGAATCAGTCGCGCATCTCACCGGTGGCGAATCGTTCAACTTCAAGAACGTGAAGACGCTGGATCACGACCTCTTCACCATCGCCAACCATATTCCCAATCGCTATGTGCTGAGTTTCGTGCCGACCTCGCCCACCCCCGGCTTCCACTCCATCGTGCTCAAGTTACGCGACGGCTCGAAGCTCTCAGTCGAAGCGCGCAATGGCTACTGGGTGAATGCCGACGACGGCTCATCAGCGCCGCAACCCTGAGTGCGTACACTTCACTCTCCGGAAAATTTATGGATTAAGCGGCGGTCGCGCTTGGTCGGGCGGCGCGATGGCGCTGGCTGGGACGCAAACATCGCCTTGCGCTCCTCGGCAGCCTTTGCCCGCGCTTGCTTGCTGTCTTCGGTCTCGCGATAGAGAGCCTGCGCAACCGCCGCGGGGCCGCGAACCTCGCTTAGTGTCAGGACCTCGATCACGAAGTCGCCGGCCTCGTTGCGCACTTGCAGCGCATCCCCGACGCGCACTTCACGCGCAGCCTTTGCGAGTACCCCGTTTGACTGCACGCGTCCCAGTTCGCATGCCTTTGAGGCCAGCGCGCGTGTCTTGAAGAACCGCGCCGCCCACAACCACTTGTCGATGCGTACACCGTTCACTGCAGCTTCCCTCCTTCGATCAGGCTCCGCGACCACTGCAGCGCTTCCTCCTGCACGGCAGACTCATCGCCAAAACCCTCTAGCCAGCGCATCGCTTCTACTCTGCGAAACCACGTGCCCTGCCGCTTCGCGTAGTTGCGATGTCCCTGCTGCGCGGCCGCGACCGCAGCATCAAGTGTGCTCTCGCCCCGCAAGACTTGCATGGCCTGGGTATACCCCAGCGCGCCGAGCGCGCGGCAATCGTCACTGTATCGTTCGCGGAGCATCTCTGTTTCGGCTACCAAACCGCGCTCAAACATCTCCGACGCACGATCATTGATGCGTGCGTAGAGCCGCTCGCGTATCGGCTTTGAGGTCGTCGGTGCGAGGCCCATCTGCAGCACGCGATAGCCGCGCAACGCATCACGCCCCGCCTGCCACTGCTGGGTCTGCGGCTGCCGTGCGGCCAACGTTACCTCGATGCTGCGAATCAGTTTCGGCACATCGTTCGCATGGATTAATGCGGCTGCCTGGGGATCGAGGCGTTGCAGTACGCGATGCAGCCATGCGGATCCACGCTGCTCTACACGCGTACGCAGTCGATCGCGCAACGCTTCGTCTCGCTTTGGAGCCGGGGCTAAGCCTTCCAGTAGCGCACGCAGATACAGCCCCGTTCCACCGGCAACGATTGGAATCAGACCACGCGAGCGAATTCCGGCGATAGCCTCGCGCGCCGCTCGCGCATAGTCGCCGGCGGTGCTGGCTTCGTCGGGCCAGTAGAGATCGATGCAATGATGCGGAACGCGCTGCCGCTCCGCCAAGGTTGGTTTCGCCGTGCCAATCTCCATGAGCCGATACACCGCAACGGAATCGCAGCTGACAATCTCGCCGCCAAGCTCCTCGGCCAGGCGCAGCGCCAACGCAGACTTTCCGCTCGCCGTCGGGCCGGCCACCACCAGCAGCGGATACTCGTTCTCTCCGCACGCCGTCACTAGGGCCGCCACCAGCCGTGCACAAAGACTCGGTCGAGGCCCGCGCGCGCCATGCTTCCCACCAGCAACACGACGGCCAGCAGGATCAGACCGCGCACAACGCTGCGTCGCTCAGCCTTTTCTCTGTCGCTTCGATAGCGCGCAAATGCCTGGCGATCGCGCGCGAATGCAGGGGACAGCGCTGGTAACTTGGGGGATGCTGCACGATGCTCGTCTACACGCTCGGAACCGTGCATCGTCACTGCTCCGTATCTTGATTGACCAGGTAATGAATGCGCAGCTCGAGGTTGGGTCCGTGGAACTGTTTGGGCAACGGCGGAAACTGTCCAACGCCGGTGATTGATCCCCACGCCGCTTTGTCCAGCGCAACGTCATGGCTCGAGCCATCGAGGTGCATCGCCGCGATCGTTCCATCCGGATTGATGGTAAAGCGGATCTGCGACGTGCCTCGCTTGTTCAGCGGCGGACGCGCCTCTTCTGGCAGCAGCGGAATCCACTGTGCATAGATCAAGCGAATGATCCTTTGCAGATACGGCTGGAAATTCACGCCCTGCGTATCTGAGAGGATTTCGGCGCCGGACCCCACTCCCGTGCCGCGATTGCTGCCCCTGATTCCCACGCTACGATCGTCGCCCGCGCTCTGCGAGCCCTGCATCGCCTGCTGCATGTCGTCGTTGGCGGTCCGGCCGGTGTTGAAGTTTGGCCGTGTGGAAGGCTGCGGCGTGGGTGCCTCCGGCTCCGCGGAATGGTTGGCGGGCCTGGGTGCCGAGGGCAGCGGCAACGCAGGCGAAGGAACCGGCGGGGTGGGCTGCGTCAGCGCTGCCGGCGGAGTCTGTGTGGGAGGTGCGGGCGCGGGTGCCGCGGTTGGGGCAGGTGCGGGCGGCGCCACAGCTGGCTTCGGCGCCATCGCTTTCACCTTCGCGATGGTTCCCCGGTCGATCCTCGGTGCTGGAGCAACCGCATGGTGCCGCAGAACCGGCGCATTCAATTGCACGACTTCCTGCTGATGCAGCGCGTCCGCCGGCGTAATCAGCTGCGGGGAGTGCCATAGATATTTCGGCCCGTAAAACAGAACCCAGGCGATCGCGAGCCAGACAAACAGCGAAATATAAATGGATTCGCGGAACCGGCCCCTCGCCCGCTCATCCTCAATCGTGTCCAGCAGCTTGATGAGCTCATGCTCTTCCAGGTGACCGAACCGATTGGTACGGATCCGCACTGGCGCGGAGACGGTTTTGCTTGTGCCTTCGTGCGGGACCACGGACAACGGCGCATGGCCGTGCGGCGTCCCGGCGGACGGGGCGACCGCGTCGGGTGTCGGAGCCGACGGGTCATTGGGAACCTGGGCCCCGGACTCCTGGCCCCCGGAATTCTGGGCGCTGGGATCTTGCGGTGCTTCAGGCTGCATCCCTGAGCGCTCTGGATCGATCTGTGGGGGTGTTGTCGGCATTAGCTCGTTAGTCTGTGACGGATGTGCCCCAGTGAAGGTTGCGTACGCCGGGACAAATCGCCAGACCAAAAAGACGCTGGCCCTTCTATTTTCTCATCTTCAGTGCGATTCCGCGCATCCGCATCTATTCTTGAGATATGTCGTCCACCACAAGCCTAGCTGGCCGCACCGCCATCGTCCTGACCGTCAGCGACCGCTGCTTCGCCGGCAACCAGACGGACCTATCCGGCCCTGCCATCGTGCGGATCCTGACCGCCGCCGGCGCCCAGATCGTGGAAGCCGCCACCCTCCCGGACGAGCTGGATCAGCTTACCTCCGCGCTCCGCTCCGCTGCTTCCCGCGCCAGCCTCATCCTTACCACCGGGGGCACGGGCCTGGCTCCGCGCGACATCACGCCCGAAGCCACGCTCGCCGTTTCCACGCGGCTTGTCCCCGGCCTCCCCGAGCTGATTCGCCAGGACGGCGCCCGCCAGACACCGTTCGCCGCCCTCGGCCGCGGCGTCTGCGCGGTCTCCGCTAACTCCCTTATTCTCAACCTGCCCGGCAATCCCAACGGTGCCGAAAGCTCTCTGCGCGCCGTCCTTCCTCTGCTTCCCCACGCCCTCGACCTCCTCGCCGGGCACACCGAGCATCCGGCGCAGCGGTAGAATTACCCCATGGGCGGTAGAATATAGATTCCGTGAAACTTGGACCCATCGCTCTCCTACATAAGTTCTCTGCCGTTCTTTTAGCCGTCCTCAAGCCCCTTGGGATCTGGGGGGTTGGCGGCCTGGCTCTCATTGACTCCGCGCTCATCCCCATTCCCGTCTCCATGGACGGCGTCGTCATCGGCTATGTCGCGGCCGACCATCATCGATTCTTGGCGTACAGCCTCATGGCCGCGGCCGCTTCTACCATCGGCTCGCTGGTTCCCTTTTATATCGGCCGCGCCGGCGGCGAGTTCTTCCTGCTCAAACGCATCAACCGCGAGCGCTACGAAAAGATTCGCGACCGCTTTGAGCGCCAGGAGTTTCTCGCTATCATGATTCCGGCGATGCTCCCGCCGCCCACCCCGCTCAAGCTTTTCGAGTTCTCCGCCGGCGTCTTCGAGATGAAGACAACTCCCTTCCTGCTGGCGATCTTCAGCGGCAAGCTCATCCAGTTCCTGGTCTGCTCGCTACTCACCATCTGGTTCGGCCCTGCGCTGGTACACTCGCTTCGCCACGTCGTGCATGAACACCACAGCCTGGTGATTGCTGTCGCGGTAGCCGGGGCTCTCTGGCTCGTCTTCTATGCCGTCCGCAAGATATTCGATCGCCGCAAAGGCGTCTCGCTTCCCAGCGAAGAGAATCTCTAGATCCACGCACACGCACAAAACAAAGGCCGCGCATAAGCGCGGCCTTTCTCTTGTCACTTAACTCTTTCTGGCGCTAGATTGTCTCGGGCGTAGATCGCGTGCTCTCCGCCATCCGCTTCGCCAGCACAGGCAGACCGAAGAACGCCGTTGCAAACAATCCTGTCGACAGCAAGTCGTTGCCATAGAACGGCAGAGCCGCAACATAGCATGCAGCCAACCCGCTCAAGGTATGCGGATACATTGCCGCAGCTCCGAACGATGCACTGTTCGCCCACATCGCAAAGTTGCTCAGCAGGAAGAAGCTCGTAGCCGAAGCCAGCACGCCGCCAGTAACGCGCAGCACTGTCACCTTGCGCAGAAGCGCACTGCCAAGCAAACAAACCGCTGCATACCACGCCCACGTCACCAGGTAACCCTTCACGTGAAACGCGTAGCCGTACACCTTCGTCGTCAGGTAGACGTCCATCAGCGCCATGATGGCCACGGCAAGCACCGTCTGCCAGCGTGGTCTCCGCGAGCCGAAAAACAGCAGCCCGGCGCCAACCGCCGTGAAGTTGAACGCCATGTTGTGGAAGATGTGCGGCAGAAGGCGGCTCAACGCAGCGAGCACGAGTACGAGAATGGCAAGCATAATAGTCAGGCCTTCAGAGTGGGTTCGCGGCATGACTGCCGCTACTCGATTGTAGCCTGTGTAGCGTGCTCCCTTGTCAAAAAGACTTTCACGCTATCAACAAACGGGCCGCGCAGTAATGGAGACCTTGCCCTGTCGCGATCTACGGCTCAACGTGGCCGTCCATCGTCTCGAGCACCACGTGGTCAGCCGCGTCCAACTCCACCGTCCCTGTCAGTGGCTGCCGTCCTGTCTCTCGCATCCGGCCACCGAGAAATCGCGGATCGCGAAACGTGACCACGGTCGCTGCGGCACTGGGCCCTCCGTCTGCCGCGAGCTCACTGTCTGCCTTCGTCACTTCGACAAACGGCATCGGCGACCAGTCCATGTACACGCGCCCAAGCTTGCTCTGCTGCGCAGCCAATACTGCGGGGCTTCGATCGGGCTTTGGATACGTAGTCTCGCCGGTCGTCAGCGTCCCGCCATAGGTGTCGATCTCCGCCAACCGGTAGACCGTCCCAAAGTCCATCACCGCGGACCAGCGAAAGGGGTTCAGCAGATCCGGGCTCGCCAAGGCTGCACGCGCCGATAAAAAGGTCGGGACGTAGGCGGTGTCAGCGGCCGGCGGCTGCGCAGCATCCTGTGATTGCTGGACATCCGGCGGTTGCAGTGTGTCCGTCGCACTCGCCGGCGTCGGCGCGACCATGCTCTGCGTCATCGCCATCTGCACCGCGCGCTGATGCTCTACCGCGCGCAGACTCCACCATGCCACAATGCCCACCAGCGCAGCGATCGCCCAGCCTCTTCCCCTGAACGGCTGCTTCTTCGCTCCTACTTCCGCACTTACCAGGCCGAATATCCAAGGCAGAATCAGCGCGCCCAGCAGCAGCGCAAGCATTAAAGGGTCAACGATGAACACGATCGACGCGGCATACCAGCGGTCATTGAACGGAAAGAAGGGGCGGAGGCCATAGTTGTTGGTGTAGTCCAGCAGCAGATGGCTCAGCAGCGCCACCAGCGCCAGGCCGTACAACACACCCCAGCGGACAGGCGCAACGGTCAACGGCTTTGCCCTGACACCTGTATGCGTGCCCGCGCGTTTTACCCGCCATCGATGCCACGCATAAACTCCCGCAACAATCAGGGCCGCCTCGAAAGGCAGCCCCAGAAAGGTATGCGTGACGCCGCGGTGATGCTGAAATCCCTCGATCGGTCCGCGCAAACTCCACAAGGTATCGATGTCGGGAAACTCGGCCGCCACAACCATGGTGAGCGTGGCATAGGCCGCTCGTCGATTCAGTCCGGTTCGCGAAAGACAGGCGCCGGTAAGCAGATGCGTTACCGGCTCCATGCGTTGATTACCGTTGCATGGCGATCGAGTGAATGCCCATGGCCTGCTGCGTAGCTTGCGTCGCCTCTACCTCGCGTTCGGCACGAACCGTGCGCTCCTGCTCAAGCTCGCGCTCACGCGCCCGCTTCGAACCTGCCGTGAAGGCAGTCATCTCAGCAGGTGCCAGCATCTCCGGCTTGAACCCCGCGATGGCCACAAAACCCGGCTCATCCCCCAGCGCCTCCGAGATGCGATTCCAGAGGAAGAAGGGCGAGGTCGTCGGCAGCAGGATCATCTTGCGTTCCGGCTGCGGCAGGGCGAAATACGTTCCCCATGTCATAAGAGCTACGCAGCTGCCCAGCGTGCTCAAAACAAAGATAGGCGAGTAGAGTGTTGGTGCTCCGGTTACGGTCCATGCGGACTCGACGAGGCTCACCGTCGCAAATACTCCAAGTCCCAGAGTGACGCCGAAGATGTGGCTTCTATACGTAAGGCCGAGGTATCTCGTTGAGAAACAGACAAACAGCAGAAGGCAGAGGATCAAAATGCTGATGCCTTGCTGCACTTGGCTGGAGAAGCTTGCCATCGTGTACGAGCCTGTAGTGTGCGGCCCCATCGCAAGGATAAGAGACAAAGCGAGGGAGACCCCGCCCACCCACCGAAAGACAATCTTGCCCGCGCGATGCAATCCTTCCAGCGGCTTCATGGCTTGACGGAAAACGCCGTAAATCACAAGCAGCAACAAGGCATACTCAAGGAAGTAGAAGGCCCAGTGCGAGTAAAGGTAAATCTCGTACGCACGGACCTTGGAGATTCCTAGATATTTGCGGAAGAAAAGAATAGGGATGGACGTGCCATCTTCAAGAGCGTTGACAAAAAGAAACGCCGCGAGGAAATAAAACTCGGGCATTACACGCTTCCGCACCATCAGTACCAGGACTCCGACGGTGATGATCAGATCTGCGAAGATGGAATATTCCAACAGCAGCTTGGTGTCCATGGCGAAGCCTCCGGTGCGCGATAACCAATATCGTACACAGGAGGCGATGCCATTGCACTACCTAAATTCGATTTTTCTCTGATTTTTTAGAGAGTTAGGCCGAGATTAGTCGAGGCCACAGGTGCTGCCAGGCGAGCACATCGTCGTCGGTGTGCTTACGATACCGGGGTGTGCCACAACAACCTTCGCCTGATTGGCGCGGGCCGTAGACGCAGAGTAAGAGGAGGCGGTGAAACCGGCTACTGCGAGGGCGACGACGAAGGTGCGGATGGCGAGGTTTTTCATGAGGGTATTTCTCCTTGGCAGTATGAAAGTGGTAGAAAGATTTCTAAAGATTTCTCTGGACAAACCAGATGAGAACAACATAGAGTCATACATACTGTAAGTCCATACCTATCAACAACATAACTATATACTATTTAGTTAACGTTACTAAAGTCATTCGTTACTGTTAATGAATTCATAACGAAATTTTGGTACTGAAATCAGTTACTTACTGGCTTCCCTCGCCAGCAATCGGGTTACTTTCCCGTTCTTTGGTTGTAAACCTGCCCCGAAAATGCGCATTTTTGCCTCTCCGCGTATGCTCGTCCTAGGCCATGGCTCGCACTCCAACCCCACGCACTGACAGAAATTCGCTCGGGCGAAGCGATCGCGACCTGCTCGCCCGGATTACCCGCTCGGCTGGCGGCAAGGCAGGGTATAAGCAGCTCATTCGTGAACTTGGTTTAGGCGGTGGGCGCGAACGGCGGCTGCTGGTGGAGCAGCTCACACGCCTGGTGGCCCGTGGAGAACTGGCCCGGCTGGGCGACGATATGTGGACGATCCCTAAGCGGGAACCATCTCAGAATGAGATACATACACCGACCGACCGGTCGGGGGCTGCGGGCCTGTGGGATGGCATGGAGGCTGCGGTTCGTGGCGGACGTGAGCGGCTGGTGAGTGGGCGGCTGGATTTGCATCGGGATGGATTTGGGTTTGTGCGGCCGGAAGTCATTGCGTCGCGAAACAAGGCTAAAGAAGGCGATTTGAAGCCCCAAACCGGGCTAAATACACACCAAAAACAAGACGATATCTTCATTCCGCCGAACGAGATTCACGGGGCCATGCAAGGGGACTTAGTCCTTGTAGATGAGGCACTTCCGGGGCGCGACGGACGCCGGTCCGGGCGCATTGCGCGGGTGCTGACACGGCGCAATCCCACCATCGTAGGGATCTTTCACTACGCGCAGCGTCACCATCGTAATGATTACGAAGCACTTAAGGGGAACTATGTGTCGCCATGGGATGAGCGCCTGGGTGGGCCTATCCTGATTCCAGACGGCGCGGAAAGCCTGCCGGATGTGGCGAATTCGCCACATCGGATGCTTGGGGAAGAAGCTCGGAAGGCACTGCAACCTGCTGAATCGAAAGATCCTAAACACCCTCTGGAGGGTATGGCGGTAGACGTCGAGATCATCAGTTTCCCGACACCGGGGCGGCCGGCGACTGGGCGGGTGATTGAGGTGCTGGGGCCACCGGATGCGTTCGGTGTGGATGTGGAGATCTTGATCCGTAAACATCACATTCCACACGCTTTCCCAGCGCCTGTGCTGGCAGAGGCGGAAGATCGGGCGCTCGAAACTGTTGCTTCGCTTGACCCGGAAGCGCTTGAAAACAGGGAGAATTTCCGAGGTTTACCGATTGTCACCATTGACGGCGAGACGGCTCGGGACTTCGATGATGCCGTGCTGGTGCACCGTATGTCCAATGGTAACAATGAGTTGCAGGTACATATTGCGGACGTGAGCTGGTATGTGCGGCCGGGGGCGGCGCTGGATACCGAGGCGCGGCTGCGGGGCACGAGCGTCTATTTCCCGGATCGGGCGGTGCCGATGCTGCCGCATGCACTCTCCAGCGGCATGTGCAGCCTGCTGCCAAATGAAGACAGGCTTGTACTTAGCTGCATTATGGAGATCGATCCCAGGGGCGAGATTGTGGGCTATCGCCTGGCCGAGGGCATCATTCGCAGCGTGCGGCGGATGACGTATACGAGCGTTCAGCACTGTATTAATGCGGGCACTCCCGGCGAGAATTTGCATGACTTAGCCCAGTTTCGGGATGCAAATCGAGTGACACAGCCTAGTTTGGAGGACATCACGGAGCGGGAGCGGGTGGATCTCGAAGCGCCTAGCCTTCCCCGAGCTTTTGACGCGATGCTCGACCTCGCGCTTCGGCTGAACCAGAAGAGGGTGCGTCGGGGGTCGATTGATTTTGATCTGCCGGAGCCGATCGTCGAGTTCGACCCGGACGGGAATATGAAGGCCATCGTCCGATCGGAGCGGGGGTGGGCTCATCGGCTGATTGAGGAGTTTATGCTGTCGGCGAATGAATGCGTGGCGCATTGGCTGGAGGCGCAGGGGATTGCTTCGATCTACCGGATCCACGAGATGCCGGATCCGAAGAGGATTGTGGACTTTGAAGAGACCGCCGCGGGGTTTGGACATTCGCTGGGGTTGGGGAGTCTTCCGGTTAAGAAGTTGACGATGAAGTCGGACCGGCGGGAGTCGCGGCAGAGGTCGGCGCGGGGGAAGGATTCGAGGGGCGCGCAGACGCATGAGATTCCGGAGAGCATTCCTGTGACGCCGCAGATGTATCAGAAGCTGGTGCGGCGGATTAGCGGGACGCCGGAAGAGCGGATCCTGGCGTACCTGATGCTGCGGTCGTTGAAGCAGGCTCGGTATGCTGAGAAGAATGAGGGGCACTTTGCGCTGGCGTCGCCGTCGTATACCCACTTCACTTCGCCGATTCGGCGGTATCCCGATTTGATTGTGCACCGGCTGGTGCGGGCGATGCTACGGGGTGGGGCGGATCCGCGGGGTGGGGCGATTCGGAGTGATGATCCGCAGCCTTGGAGTACGGAGTTGGCGCGGTCGCGGGGGAAGCATGGTATTCATGCCGGGGGAAAGGAGAACCAATACAGGGGTCTCTCCACTGCGGCGCAAAAGCGCGCCTCCGGTCGAGATGACGGATCTGTTCCGCTGCGTTCGAAGTCCGGTCGAGATGACGGATCTGTGGGAGGAGCGGTTGAAGGGCCGATTGCGGCGGATGAGTTGAGTGATATTGCGGTGGAGAGCTCGCAGGCGGAGCGGCGGGCGGCCGATGCGGAGCGGGAACTGATTGAGTGGAAGAAGATGAAGTTTATGGCCGATAAGATCGGCGATGACTTCCCTGCTGTGATTTTGTCGGTCACGAAGTATGGATTTTTTGTCGAGCTCGATGACATGTTCATCGAGGGGCTGGTGCCGTTGGGGTCGTTGGTGGGCGACTACTATACGTATCGCGATACAGATCGCACGATTGTAGGGTCGCGCACAGGGCACGTGTTTGCGCTGGGGCAGAAGGTGCATGTGCTGCTGGATCGGATCGATCGACAGCAGAGACGGCTGCAGTTTGCACTGCTGCCGGGGACCGAGCCGAAGGTCGTTGCAGGGTCGGGTGCGCCGGGGCGCGGTGGGAAGAGTGAGGCGAAGAAGGCTAAGGCGAAAGAGAAGAAGGTTGGTGGGAAGGCGAAGGCGCGGCAGCGGAAGAAGCGTTAGTCGATGCTGGCTGTCTTCCCGCGTTTCTCGCCGAGCTGTTCGAATTGCCTATCGGATGACTGTAGTAGCGAACCGGCTGCTATTTAGATAGACCAGACCCGCGATGATAGACGCGATGACCAAGGGGCCGATCGGAATGATGCTGAGGCCGAGTAGGCCACCCACATATGCCGACACAATACAGCAGCAGGTCATTACACCCATGGCCATCGCTCCAATGCCTGGCCATTGATAGGTGATGAGGAATGTCGGAAGACCGAGAGCGGGGAGGAAGAGAGAGACAAATCCTTGTTTTGAAAATCCGTACTTGAAGCCGCCCGCTAAAAGAAACGCACTGGCTAATAAACAAAGGAGGGTCCCGACGGCTATTAGCGTCGCGTTGATCGGTGTGTAGCGTGTCCGTCTCAAGGGCATGATGATGACGGATTATAACGGGGCGCGGAGGATGAAGCGATGGGTGCCTCATCCTCTGCGGTGGGGTGGCTACTTCGCTAGGGCGAAGTTTACGGTGATGGTGGTTTCAACGGCGACGGGGTTGCCGTTGAGGAGATAGGGCTTGTAGGTCCATTGCTTGACGGCTTCCCAGGCGGACTTGGTGAGCTCGGGTGGGCCGGAGACGAGTTTCAAGCTGGAGATGCTGCCGTCCTTGCCGATGACTGCGTCGAGGACGACGCTGCCTTGAATGCCGGCGGCCTTTGCGTCGGGAGGATAGACGGGCTCCACGTACTTATCGCGATTGACTGTCATGTCGTCTGGGCGAATTTGGACGGTGCTTACGATGTTGGCTTGGATGTTGGTCTGGACGGGTTCGACGACTACGTTGGCGAGGACTTTGACGACGGGGTTAGGGCTGGCTGCGTCGGCGATGTCGACCTTAATGGAGGGTGCGGGTTCACCGACGGTTGGGCGAGGGACGGCGAGGATCACTGTGGACGGCCCGTTGCCGGTTGGGGCGGGGCCTATGTTGACGACCGACGGCGCGTTCTTGAGGTCGGGCGCAGGAGCCGCCAGGTTGACCGTGGAGGGTGCGCCCTGGTCGCTGGGTGGAGTGCCGATGTTCACCGTAGTTGGCGCCGTGGTGGTTTGCGTTTGTGGGGCGGCTACCTGTTGGCGGAAGGCCAGGGCGGAGGTGCAGGCACCTCCGATGAGTGCGACGCTGAGGGCGGTGGTGGCATAGCGGGCTGCACCTTTCAGCTCGATGGAATGGTTGGTCAGGCTCATAACTCTCCTCTCGAAATTGTTGAAGGGGTGGGCATCGAAGATTCCGATGGCGTGGGGTGCGGGGACAGCGTGGGGGTGTTGAGCGAACTGGGTCGCTAGACGTAGTAGCGAGCGGGCGTAGCGCTGGCGGCCGGCGACTGCGTTGGCGGCCAGGTCGTCGCAGATCAGCTCGCGGGTTTCGGACATGCGGCTGCGCGTGAGCCAGGCGAAGGGATGGAAGGCGATGGGGAGGGAGAGGAGTTGGTAGAGGAGATTCTTGGCGAAGTCGCGGCGGCGGATGTGGGCGAACTCGTGGGCGAGGACCGCGTCGAGATCTTCGCTGAGGAGGGTGGTGTCGAGGTGCGCGGGGAGAAGGAGGGTGGGGCGGCGGATGCCGAGGGTGATGGGGCTGGCGATCTCGGTTGAGCTTGCGACGCAGGCGTGGGGTACGGCAAATAGTTGGGCGTAGCGGTGGTAGCTTTGTCGGGCGTGGCCGGTTAGGTCTAGCGGCTGGGCGCGACGGCGGAGGAATGCCGTTTGGTGGAGGCCAATGGCCAGGCGGATGGCGAAGAACGCGAGCGTGGCGAGATAGAGGAGCGCGGCGGTTGCTAGCAGCGCGGGTGGGAAATGGAAGCCGGCGGCGGCGTGCGGCGTGCCCATCATGATGGTGATGCGCGCGGTCTGCGGGACGTTTGTGCGGCGCAAGGATGCCAGCCAGTGGAGTGCGGTTTGGAAGGGCTGGGCGGAGCAGGTGGGGAGGAGAACTTCGGCGAAGAGGGCGGTGGTCCAGAGAGCGTGGTGGAAGGCGGGGCCGGCGCGGCGGGAGGCTCGGGCGGCGATCCATGCGGCAGCGAAGACCAGCGGGACTTGCCAAAGGGCGTTGAGTGCGTAGGTGAGGAGCCACGCTTGTAAAGATTCGAGGGAGGGCGGGAGAAGGTGCATCTTAGCGCTCCTCTTCTTCGAGGCGACGGGTTAGTTCGGCGATTTTTTGGGGGTCGATCTGGCGGCTCTTGATGAGGCTCATCACTAGCTCTTCGCTGGAGCCGCCGAACATGCGGTCGACTAGATCGCGGACGGCGTGGGTGGAGGCTTTGGCTTCGGTGACGGTCGCAGTGTAGGTAAATGCCCGGCCGTGGAGCTCGCGCTTCAGCTTGCCCTTGCGGTGGAGGATGTTGAGCATGGTCTGGACAGTGGTGTAGGCGAGGTCCTGGGGGAGGGCTTGCTGGACGGCGGTGACGGTGCTCGCGCCGTGCTTCCAGATGACCTGCATGATTTGGAGCTCGAGCTTGGTGAGAGTGGGTTTTTCGGATTTGGCCACGGGCGTCTCCTAGATGATTAGGACATTAGGGCGCGAGGGGCGGAGTGTCAACTAAATTCTTAGGAGATAGGCGAGGGTGGAAGAACAAGCAACGGCAAAGACGGAATACAGGGGTCTCTCCACTGTGCGTTCGCAAATTGCGCGAACGCTCCGGTCGAGATGACGAAGGTTTCGAAGCGGACCTGATCGAGAGCGGGGAATCTAGGAGTTGAAAAAGTTTGCGGGGGAACACAATATTCTTCGCGCTCGTACGTTAACGAAGGTAGACGATAACGAAAGAGCGCACGGGGCGATCGGAAAGGACGTTGATGCCGAGCCCGGATTTGACGATTAGCGAGCAGGACCGTTTTATCGCGGAGGCGTTTGAACGCGATGAGTCGCGGCTGCGCGGGTTCATTCGGAAGCGGGTTTTGGATACGGCCGATGCGGAAGATGTGCTGCAGGATGTGTTTTATGAGCTGATCCAGGCGTATCGGATGATGAAGCCGGCGGAGCAGACCACGGCTTGGCTGTATCGCGTGGCGCGGAATCGGATTGTGGATTTGTTTCGGCGGAAGAAGGCTGTGTCGCTGAATGAGACGGTGAGCGCGGACGAGGATGCTCCGATGCTGGAGGATTTGCTGCCGTCGCCCGATGCGGGGCCGGAGGCGATCTATGCGCGGAATGTGCTGCTGGACGCGATCGACGAAGCGCTGGAAGAGATGCCGGAGAATCAGCGCGAGGTGTTTGTGGCGCATGAGTTGATGGGGCGGAATTTTAAGGAATTGTCGGATGAGACGGGCGTGAGCGTGAATACGCTGTTGTCGCGGAAGAGGTATGCGGTGCTGTTTCTGCGGGAGCGGTTGCAGGAAGTGGACCGGGATTTTGCGAAGTGAACGATTTTGGGAAGTAAGGTTTTCGGAAGTGAGGATGAGATGAGAGGTTTTCGAATGTTTAAGGTATTGAAGATCATCGTGCTGGTGGCGGTCGCGCTGACGGTGTTCGGATTTGTGACGGAGCATTTGTGGAACTGGCTGATGCCGGCGATCTTTGGGTTGAAGACGATTTCGTTCCTGCAGGGGCTGGGATTGGTGGTGTTGAGCAAGATTCTGCTGGGCGGATTTCACAAACACGGCGGGGGTGGGCCGAAGGGATGGAAGCGCGGGATGGAAGAGCGCTGGGCGCGGATGACTCCTGAGGAGAGGGAGCGGTTTCGCGCCGGGATGAAGGGTCGGCGGGGCTGCTGGCCGGGCGGCGAGGGCTGGGAAGGGCGGCGCGGGGGTTGGGGTCCTCGGCCGGAAGGATGGGGAGGGCATGGCGAGGGGCCGGGCGCGGAGACGAGCCGCGGAGAAGGAATCTAGAGGGGGAACGAAGAGGATGATGACGATGACGATGCGAGTAAAGTTTGCCGGAACTTCAGCCGATGAGGGCTTCACCGATATCTTCTGGAAATCATTAAACCTGAAGGCTCGGGGGAACGTACTAGAAGACAGGACCTTGGTACATCAAGAGCTACGCGATGTGAACGTTCGGGCTCGAGACTTGCGGGCAGAGGAATTGCCTGCGACGGAGTTGCCGGTTGCGGTATCAGTTAGTGCAGGGCGGGTTTCGCAGCGGCTTGTGGAGCAGGATGCGCTTTCGGAGATGTTGGCGGAGATGTCGCTGAGTACGTTGTTGTATTACGTGCTGGCAGGAGAAGGGACGGACAAGGATGAATCTTCATGATCCAATTCGGATGAGTCCCCAGGGTGACTGGAGGCTCTGGCTGGTGATGTCAGTGATCGGGCTAGCGTATTTGTTGACGTAAGTTTGAAGCGACGATTGGCGGCCGGTGGGGCCGGGTGGCTGCGGAGCGGGCGACGTCCTGGTGGGTGGGTAGAACGGCGTGGGCCGCGGTGAACTGAATGGCGGGACTGAAAGATTCTGGTGAACGTTGAATCGAAAATGTGCGGTGGGACGTCTACCATGTGTTGCTGGTGCTTGCCCAAGCTGTCTGTGAAGATTATCGTTGCGGCGGGGGACGACTGGCACCGGTTTCGGCAAAAGGGCCCTGTCTTTCCTCAAGATACGCATGCCTGCGGAGGCTGCCATGAGCTTGAAACGCTGCTTCTCCCTCTCCTTATCGATGGTTGTGGCTTTGGGCTGCGGAGTTGTCTCCGCGCAGACGCAGATGGCGCCGGGAACGGCGGCGACGGCGCAGGCTTCGCTGCATCCGGGAGAAGTGTATCCGCAGATTGTGCGGCTGAGCCTGGTGCAGGGCGATGTGCGGGTTGCGGTGGGCAAGCAGAAGGGGCAGCCAGAGGTGGCGCCGTGGGTGCAGGCGGCGGTGAATATGCCGCTGGAGTCTGGGTTCAGCGTGGTGACGGGGAATGGTCGCGCGGAGATTGAGTTTGAGGATGCGTCGACGATGTACCTGGGGGAGAACTCGGCGCTGGCGTTCGACACGCTGACGACGAAAAATGGGGTTCCGAGCACGGATATGGTGCTGCTGGCGGGTGTGGCTTCGCTGCATCTGCGGCCGACAGTGCCAGGCGAGCGCTACGACGTAAGGACGCCCACAGATGCGTTCCACGTTCCGTATGGCAGCCATTCGAACGTCCGGGTGAATAGCTACATGGACGCGATGACGATCACGCCGCAGGCTCCTACCGAAATTCACCTGGGGGATGTAAATTCGTCGGCCGCACTGATCGGGAAGACATTCACATACAGCAATGGGGTATTTGTGCCTACGCCGGCGAGCCCAACGAACAACTTCGCGGCGTGGGACAAGTGGGTGGCGGCGCGCGTAGCAGCGCGCAATAAGGCGATGGTTGCGGTGATGAAGGAGTCTGGACTGAAGGAACCGCTGCCAGGTATGGCGGACATGAACGCGCGCGGAAGCTTTTTCGATTGCCAGCCGTATGGAACATGCTGGGAGCCGACCAACGGCTGGGCTAAAGCACCTGCCGCGAAGCAGGTGAATGATGGGCCGCCGCTGGCAGAGGGCGCTCAACCAGCGGACGCGACTTTGCAGGAACAGCAACCGCAGGCAACAGCGCAGGATACTGCTCAAAACGCCAGGCTGGCTCAACAGGCACAAGGGGATGAACAGCGGGCCGAGGCGCAGACGCAAGGGGGCGTGGCTCCGGCGATCTGGTTGGAGGATGAGGACGCATTTCCGTGCTCGCCGTATTCGATTGCTAACTGGATGACGCTGGATCCGATGACGGGCGCACGCATGGTGCTGGCGAGCGAAGTGGTGTGGGGCGGTTACGACGACGACTTTGGGTTTGACTGGGCGGTATGCCATGCGGGGAGCTGGGTGTATTGGAATCACCGGTATGCATGGGTTGCGGGCGAGCATCGGCACCATCATTGCCCGGTGCATTGGGTGAAGGTGGGAGGCAAGCTGGGATATGTGCCGATTCATCCACACGATCGCGAGCGCAAGGATCCAGAGAATTTGAAGCATGGAATCTTTGTGCAGGGGGAGCGGAAGGGCGGAGGGATGGAGCGCGTGGCCTATGATCCGGGGGCGCGCGTGAAGGTGCTGGCAGAGACGCCGAAGGAGTTCAGGCAACCGCAGCTGCCGACGTTGCGGGCGGCAACGGCTCCTTCGTTGGAGGCGCGAAGTTTGCGGGAAGGGGCGGGCGGCAAGGCTATCGCGCCTATAAGCCTGATAGCGTTCGACAGCAGGGCGAGGGGATTTACGGTGACGTCGCAAGTTAATGAAGGCGGCCGAAGCCACACGGAGGTTAGCCACTTCGGCGGCGGGACTAGCGGAGGCGGCCATGGGTTTAGTGGCGGCGGGGGTGGCCGCGGATTCAGCGGCGGTGGCGGCGGATCACATGCATCCGGTGGCGGCGGCTCGTCAGGCGGAGGAGGATCGCATGGCGGTGGTGGATCGTCGGGCGGTGGATCGTCGGCTGGCGGCGGTGGAGCTTCGTCGGGCGGTGGCGGATCGCACGGGCATTAGCGCGAGGCGCGGCTGAGTTGGTGGCGCGCGCGTGGGACAGGATGCCAGGGCTTTCGAGCTGAAGGATTAGGCCTTGCCTTCGACGAGGAGCTGCTCGATCTTGCCGTCAGGTTGGAGGTAGACGCTGAAAATCAGGGTGGTGCCGCCGGAGAAGGCTACGCGGTAGGAACTGAAGGTCATGCCGCCGCGGAGGCGGGCGTGGCCGACGGTGACAGAAGTGACGGCACCGAGGGGGGTGAGGCTGGACTGGTAGTCGGCTAGCGCGGTGGCGTCGAAGTAGTCGTTGCAATTGGCGGTGAAGAGGGAGCGGTCGATCGCGCCCTTCTGTAGGTTGGCAACGATGGTCTGAAGGTGGGGAGCGAAGGCTTGGGCGGTGGTGGTGGCGGGGTCGGTGGCGCCGGTGGTGGCGGGCGCGGTGGCGGGAAGCAATAGCGGCGCAATCTGCTTGGTGATGTCGGCGGCGGCCGCGGAGGCTTCCTGGTTGGTGAGGACAGCGATGACGATGTGGTCGTTTGGGAAGAGGATGTTTTCGGCGACGAAGCCACCGACTTCGCCGGAGTGCTCGATGGCTTTGTGGCCTTTGTAATCGAAGATCTGCACGCCGAGGCCGTACCCGGAGTCCTTGCCGTTGGTGAGGATGTAGGGGGTCTCCATCTGCTTGTAGCTGGCCGGGGTGAGGAGTGTCTGATTGATAATCGTGAGGTCCCACTTGAGGAGCTGGCCGACAGGCATGGCGAGGTCGCCGTCGCCGAAATACCAGCCGGGGGCTTCGAGCGCGGCGGGGCGGATGGGCGCGAGCGCGTTGCGCATGTAGCCAGTGACTTGGAGTTTCGCTTGATCAGTGTTGAGGTTGAGGACGTCTTCAAGATGCGCGGGTTTGAGGACGTTGTCGCGTAGGAATTTTGCGAAGGGCTCGCCGGAGACTTTCTCGACGATGAGGGCGGCGAGGACGAAGTTGGTGTTCGAATACTGCCACTGGGTGCCGGGGTCGAAGTCGAGGGACTTGCCGGCGAACTCGTGCACGACTGCGAGAGGGTCGCCTGGGACTTTCCAGGCGGGGATGGTGTAATCCTGCGGCGCGTAGTCCTGGTAGCCGGAGGTGTGGGTGAGGAGGTTAATGATTTTGACGTCCTTCGCGCGGGTGAGCTCGGGGAAGAATTTGCTGACGGGATCCTGAAGAGAGAGCTTGCCCTGCTGCTGCAGGATGAGGATGGCGGTCGCGGTGAACTGCTTGGAGATGGAGCCGATGGGGTAGGCCATGGAGGCTTCAGCGGGCAGGGGCGGGGTGACGCGCGCGAGGCCGAAGGCTTGGGCGTAGACGATGTGGTTGTCCTGGACGATGCCGATGGAGGCGGAGGGCACACCGCTGTCGGCGAGGACTTTTTGCGCGAGGGTGGCGACCTTGGCGGCGGTGTCGGGCGGTAGCTGCTGGGCGGACCCGGGGAGGGAGGTGGCGAGGAGAGCGGTGGCGAGAGCGAGGCGCATGATGGGGGAAGAATAACATTCCGCTTGCGGCATTCTCTTCTGGTAGTCTGCTCTCTCAGCCGTCGCGGAACCTCCGATGTAGAACGATTTCTAACAAGGAGCGACACAATGAGCTCACGATCAGCCTCTGAAACTCCACTACCGGTGGCGTGGCCGCTGGCAGGCAGCCTCATCCTCACAACCGCGGTTGTGGCGGTCGTCTGCACTCCAGCGTCAGGCTCCATGCATTCTTGGGCGCAGATATTCTCACGTGCCACGCTGTATCTGCTGGTTGCGGGCAGTGTGCATGCGCTGGCGGTGTGGGGCGTGTGCAGGGTACGCGACGAGAGCGAAAGTGCAGGCCTGCCGCTGATCTGGGGCTTGATATGGACGGCGTGGATCACGGTCGTCTGGCTTCCGCTGGTCGCGCTGCTGACGGCAGAGCACTCGCCGTGGGTCGCACTGGTTCTGCCCATGACGGTTGTCTTCGCAACGTTGCTCTTGAAGTGGCGTGCCACCCAAGCAGAGGTCGAGGACGATTTTTCTTTTCGCTATGCTCTCCCATCGAGCCGGTTTCAACTGCTGCAGTCGCCGCCGCTGTGGCGAATCTTGTTGCCGGCGGCCGTTACGTCCGTTGCGGCAGAGATGGGGATTACGCTGCTGGCCGCAGGCCACGACTGGGGAGCAGGTTGCCTGTTGGGTGCGGGGATTGTTTATCCGGTGAGCAGCTGGCTGGATCGGCGCGGGGCGCCACGGGGCAAACCGCGCGGGCGTGCATGGGGTCGCACGGCGGCTGGAAATTCACTTACGGTGTGGCTGCTGCTTGTGTTGGCGTTGGTTCCTCTCATGGCTGGCTACGCGGCTGCAAAACTGAGCGGCTTACTCGGCATCGACACGCACGCGCGATCGACCTTCAGGCCCCCGGCTCTCGTGCTCCGCAAGTCCGGCGGCTATGACAGCATTATCCTTATACAGCCTAAGAAGCCGCATGAGTTCATAGCGCCTGCGGCATCGGCGGCGAGCCGCGCTGCTCCTAAAGACGCCGGCGTGATTCCCTTCGACGGCGCGTATTGGTACTTCCAGGAGCCAGACACGCATCCAGCGCCGAACGCCCATGTCATGCGAGGCGACCCCGTCAAACGGCGCATGGTTTCAACAGATCGGCAGCCGCTGGTGATGGAAGCGCACCAGCCGCTGGATCGGGAGATCGCCATGAGCTGCTGCCGTTCGTTGCGAGTGGACGTGAAAAACGCTGATAACGTGGCAGGCAGCATCGCTATTGAGGTGTTGCTACGCGATAGGCTCTCGTCGAAGAAAACGTTGGCCGTTTCCCTGGGGACCATTGTGCTTCCCACTAGCACTGTCTCACCCATGCCATTGAACCGGCCGCCAGTCGACGACAGGGTGACGTTTCAGCTTCCACGGGCCGCGCGCGGCAAGACCTTCAACGAGATCACCGTGCGCATCAAGCCCGAGATCTCGCGCAGACTCGCAGGCGCACAGGTCGGGATCAAGGACTTCGTTCTGGTGCCTTAGTTCGTGCGAGCGGTTTTCAGCAAGAAACACAAAGGCCGCCCGGGTGGGCGGCCTTTGTGCTTGAGGCATGGACAGCGATTACTCGCTATCGTCGCTCTCGTTTTCGGACTGCTTCCACTTGAGGAGGTCGCCCAGGGTGGTGCTGCCGGCGTTGGCGCTGGAGGAGGAACCGCTGTTGCTTCCCTGCCCCTTGTTGCCGCCCTTGCCCTTGTTGTTGGACTCCTTGTAGTTCTCGACCTCGGCGCGTGTGGCTTCCTCGCCGATGGCCTTGATGGAGAGGCCGACCTTCTTCTCTTCCTGGTTCATCTTGACGATCTTGAACTCGTGCTCGTCGCCAACTTCCAGGGTGATCTGCTTGCCGGTATCGTCGACTGCTTCGGAGACGTGGCAGAGGCCCTCGACTCCTTCGGCGATCTCGACGAAGGCGCCGAACTGCGCAGTGCGTAGCACCTTGCCCTTGATGACGTCGCCGACGCGGTGCTGGGCGAAGAACGTCTCCCATACATCGGGCTGGAGCTGCTTGACGCCAAGCGAGAGACGGCGGTTCTCGGGTTCGACGCCGAGGACGATTGCCTTGACCTTTTCACCCTTCTTGAGAACTTCCGACGGATGCTTGATGCGCTTGGTCCAGCTGAGGTTCGACACGTGAACCAGACCGTCGATGCCGTCTTCGATTTCGATGAAGGCGCCAAAGTCGGTGAGGTTGCGCACGCGGCCTTCGATGACAGCGCCGATCGGATACTTCTCCTCGAGCTGCTCCCAGGGATTGTCCTGGAGCTGCTTCATGCCGAGCGAGATGCGGCGGTCGGTGGGGTTGACCGAGAGGATGATGGTCTCCACTTCGTCGCCGGGCTTAACCAGCTTGGAGGGGTGCTTCATCCGCTTGGACCAGGTCATCTCGGAGACGTGGACGAGGCCTTCGATTCCCTGCTCGAGCTCAACGAACGAGCCGTAGTCAGTCACAGAAAGGACGCGACCCTTGACGTGAGCGCCAACTGGGTAACGCTCCGTGGCGTCGAGCCATGGGTCAGGCGAGAGCTGCTTGAAGCCGAGCGAGACGCGCTGCTTTTCCTTGTCGAACTTGAGAACCTTGACCTGGATCTCGTCGCCAACGTTGACGAGGTCGCGGGGGTGGGTGAGACGGCCCCAGCTCATGTCCGTGATGTGGAGCAGGCCATCGAGGCCGCCCATGTCGACGAACGCGCCGTAGTCGGTGAGGTTCTTGACGACGCCGGTGAAGACGGAGCCTTCTTCGAGGGTGGAAAGCGTTACGGCCTTCTTCTCGTTCTGCTCTTCTTCGAGGATCTCCTTGCGGGAGATTACGACGTTGCCGCGCTTCTTGTTGAGCTTGATGACGCGGACTTCGATCTCGGTGCCGATGTAGCCGTCGAGGTTACGGACGGGGCGAACTTCGACCTGCGAGCCAGGCAGGAACGCCTTGATGCCGATGTCGACAGTCAGGCCGCCCTTGACGCGCGAGACGACCATACCCTTGACGGGGGTCTTGGTGTTAGCAGCCTCTTCGAGCTTGTCCCAAACCTTGTGACGCAGGGCCTTCTCGTAGCTGACGAGATAGCCGCCCTCCTTCTCCTCACGCTCCACAACCACTTCGATGACGTCGCCAACGGCAAACTTGGGCGCGCCTGTGTGGTCGAGAACCTGATCCAGCGGAATGAGGCCTTCGGACTTGAGGCCGATGTCGACCACCGCGTGCTTGTCGGTGATCTTGACGACGGTGCCGGTGATGACGGCCTCTTCGGCAGTCAGCGCCTGGGCAGCGTCTTTCTCGGCAGCCTGTTCGCGATCGAAACTTTCGAGCGCCTTGGCAAAGTCTTCGGCATCGTACTCGGGCTCGGGAGTGGCGACGTCGTGGTCGGCAGTATCGACAGCGACGTGGCTCTTCTCGACTGCAGGCTGAACAGTATTTTGTTCAGAGGCAGTGACGTTCTCGGGCGCGGGTGTGCTGGGGTTAGAAGAAAGGTCATGTGACGCCGAGGTTTCGGTCGTCGAGTCGGGGGTGGTTGATTCCAATGTGGTGTTCAGGGCTATGCTCTCGGGATGGAAAGAATTGTGGTCGATGTCGGCCATGGATAAAACTGCTCCGGGGTCCAGTGACTCAGTCGCTTGCATCAGTCGGTGGACGGCCCATTCGAGTGGCAGAAGACTGCCTCCCAAAGGGGGTGTTCTATTCGATGATGTCAGCGGGAATGAGTGGTGCAAATAAATGAGAGCCTGCGACTGGATCCCGCGCGCATGTCCTCAATCAAAAGTGTAGCAGCGTGCATGGTGAGGGTCAATGCGGGGGAAGGTCTTGACCGAACATCGCGCGTTTTGGGCGGGTGTGACGCAGGGCGTTGCAGCTCCGATCGAGGTGTGATTGGTAGCGGGGCAGACTGTCCGGGGCGGGGCCACATCGGGTCTACATTCCGGGTTAGGATGCAGCCTATAATCTGCTGCAATGGATCATCTTTGGACACCGTGGCGCTACGCCTATGTGACGGGCGCGGACAATACCAGGCCGAAGCTCGGTGTTCCGCAGGCGCTGGCCGGCTGGCCGGGAGAGAGACATTGCGTCTTCTGCAACATGATTGCGGCAGTCGATTATGCCATCGAGCAGGGCATGCCGCCGGAAGAGGCGGAGGAGGCGGTGTACCTGCTGGAGCGGGGGAAGAGGTGCTTCCTGGTGCTCAACGCCTTTCCTTACAACAGCGGACACCTGATGGTGGTGCCGTATCGGCATGAGCAAAGCCTGGCGGGGCTGACGCTGGAGGAAGCAGACGAGCTGCTGCGGATGGCGCGGCGGGCGGAGCGGGTACTGCAGGCGGTATACCAGCCGCATGGGCAGAACCTGGGGTTGAACCTGGGCAAGGCGGCGGGAGCAGGGGTGGCGGAACACCTGCATTTGCATGCGGTTCCGCGTTGGCTGGCGGACAACAACTACATGAGCGTGCTG
>Ga0302228_10000304_pt1 | contig 43762 bp, 39 predicted proteins | sample II_Palsa_N1_2_FD_193519 | JGI IMG/M metagenome (GOLD analysis project Ga0302228, IMG submission 193519) | Peat permafrost microbial communities from Stordalen Mire near Abisko, Sweden - II_Palsa_N1_2 | ecosystem: Environmental > Terrestrial > Soil > Palsa > Peat permafrost | place: Sweden... | reverse complement strand
GAAGACGGTGGGGGTTTTGTGGGGGGAATGGGAGCAAGAAATGCGGCGGGATGGAGCGCGTCGAGGTCCTTCGGCTGCGCGCTACGCGCTTCACTCAGGATGAGAACTATATCATAAATAACTAGAAATAAAGTACATAATTTTTTATAATGTCCCATACAAACCCTGCACAGCCACGAAGAATCAATGGCTTGCACGAGGAATCTACACGGAAACTGCACAGAACGGAATAACCGCAGGAGGCAACATGGCGTTTATTACCGAGAAAGAGGAGCTGAAACCCGGCCTGATTCTCTTCCGGCGCGGCGACGTGGATCATCGCATGTGGTACTGCCGCATGAAGATGCCGAAGGCCGACCGCTATAAAACGGTTTCGCTCAAAACAACCGACATTAGCGCGGCCCGCGAGCGGGCCTTCGATCAGGACGCCGACGTTCGATTTCGCATCAAGCATGACGTTCCTGTATTCAACCGCCCCTTCCGCGACGTGGCGCGAGAGTATCTGTTGACGCAGGAAGCGCGGGCGAAGCGCGGAGAGATCAGCGCCGCGCGGCCCAAGAAACTCCGCGCCGTCATTGAGGGCACGTTAGACAGGTATACCGGTTCCACGCAGGTTCATCTTATCGGTGACGAACGCTGGGGCGGCTATCCGGCATGGCGGCGGGAGAACGGCGCGGGACGCCACCGGCGCAACGGCGTTCGGGAAGTCACAGCCGACGCAGCGCAATCCTTCGCAGACCATGAAGCCGAGCGCCGCACCAAGGTTCAGCACACCCTGGGTATCAGGGTTTTGAAACCGATTGAAGTCAAACCTTCCGACGAACGGGTGGTTCCTTTCATCAGCGATTCAACCATCCGCTTCGAGATGTCGATCTTCGGGGCGATTATGAACTATGCAGTGAAGAAACGCTATGTTCCCGCAAGCCAGCGTTTCGACGAACGCCCGAAGCTCAAGACGATGCGGCGTGACGAGTTCACGCTGGAGGAATATCGCAAGCTCCACACCGTAGGCCGAAAGTGGATTGGGGAGGTCGATAAGCCTTCGAGCGTCTGGTATCGGACTGTTACCTACAACATGATTTTGATTGCCTGTAATACCGGCATGAGGCCAGCGGAGATGAAGAATCTCCGCTGGAGGGACATTATGCCTGCAAAAGACCGCGAGGGCCGCGAGATCTTCGTGCTGTTCGTGCAGGGCAAGGGCAAATCGCGCAAGCTGGTGGCTCCCAAGAGCGTCGGAGATTATTTGGAGCGCATTCGCGCAATCTCCAAAGCCACGGAACTGGACGGCAGGGTATTTACCAACATCACAGGCAAGCCTGCAAAAACTCTTTACAGCAGTCTGATTGCCGATCTTCTAACCGAAGCGAATCTACGCGAAGGCACGCAAGGCGTGCCGCGCTCGACGTATTGCTTCCGGCATACCTATGCCACGCTTCGCTTGCAGGAAGGCGTGGACGTGTATTTCCTTGCCGAGCAGATGGGAACCTCCGTCCACATGATTGAAAGCCACTATGGACACGTAAATACCATCAAGCACGCCGACCGCGTGTTGCAGGGGATGGCGGGATGGGAGTTGCCACAACCGGACGATACCAAAGCCAAGGCGTCGAAGGCGGCGGAGACGCACGATAAAGGCAAACGAGGTCAGCGCCACAGGCCGCGCTGACCCTGAACCTCCCGAAGCCGTCTTTTGCCGGAGCCGCTGGCGGAGGCTGGCACAGGGAGGTATCGTCCGAATGTCCGGCCCGGACATTCCTTGCAGATATTGCTCTGATTTGCCGCTGCCCCGCCGGGGCGCTTTTAGCGGCAAATCGCACTGCACGAGCCGCCGCTGGCGGCTGTACTTCGTGCAGTTCTAATTTCTTGGTGTCGGGAAAGTTGGCGGGTAACCGATTTTGCTCTGAAGACATAGGGCAGTATGAGGGTTTAGTTCTGAGACATATCCGTCTTCGCAAGATTTGCAAAAATGGCAGGTAGAACCTCCTGCAGCTTTCGATATTCGTCGGAATACGAGACCAATGGATCAGAAAGCCGCTTCGCTCGTTCAATCTCCTCCTGCGCTTCGGCGCGGGTAATGAGTCCTGGATGCAGGCCGATCTCGTCCGTCTTCGTGACATCGACATAGAGCGCCGACTGTTTCTTTTTATCGAGTGCTCCGTCGGCGATTTTGCGTGGTTTAGCCAAACATAGGTGTACCCCGAAGGTAGCACCCGATTCCTTTAGCTTATTGATTCTTTGGTTGCGAGGGCCTGCAACCACACGAACTTGCTATCGATGCCATTCAGAAGGCCACTGGTTGAACCTGTGGCATAGTGATTTGAGGGCTGACTAACAGTAGCCATATCCGTCAAATAGCGATGCGGCTCCATTTCACGCAATTGTGGTGACCGGCACGGTTGGCTGGAGCATCCCGTATTAGCTCTGTGGCTGAATCTGCTGCAGCAAGCAGTTGTGGATGTTGGCAGCGGAGTCTCCCGCGTATCTCATTCCGGTTCCAGTGCGTCACAGAGCTTTCCGCCCATTCGAAGCCTGGAAGGAAAAACAACCTGAAAGACGTGATGGTTTCAAGCCGAATGTCGATGGGTTCGAGGTTTTTCCGATGCCGATGAAGGCCGGATAACTTATGCGGAGTAGAAGCGGGTTCGAGCCTGCTGACGAAAGCTTCGCATTTCTCACCTTCCACTTGAACATCAGCAATGCTTCCTATCTTTGCTATCGCATTGTGAATCCGAAGACCGAAAGCAGCGTGAAGGTTGAACCAAAAGCGGGCCAGTCGCTCCTCCCAGCGTGGACCGCACGTGGGAGGCGAGGAATGTAGCATGTCCAGGTGAGAAATGTTCGCTCACGGTGAGCAACCCTTCCTCACCTGTTTCTTCTTGGCAAACTCTGATCTTCTGGAACTCACTGAGGGAGACTGATCTCTCTTCATGTGATCATCTTCGTCATCGCCAGAATCGGAGTTACCACCATGAGCTACCAAAGCGTCAATCCGTATACCGGTGAACTACTGAAAAGCTTCCCGCTTCATACGGATGAAGAAATGCTTGCTGCGCTGAAACGCGCAGATGATCGGTTTAGGTCCTTTGGCACGCTCGATGAACGAACTTCGATCTTGAGACGGGCGGCGGCGCTCATGATCGACCGGCGTGAGGAGCTGGCGGCTCTAGTCACTCTCGAAATGGGCAAGCGTATTCACGAAAGCCTGGATGAAGTAAATCTGAGCTCCGCGATTCTTGCGTATTATGCGGAGCATGCCCCGCGCTTTCTTGCCAAACGCTCTCTCGAATCCACAGTGGGAGAGGCCTGGGTAGAGTTCGAACCTATTGGGGTTCTAGTCGGCGTGGAGCCTTGGAATTATCCCTACTATCAGCTCGTCCGGTTTGTCGGACCAAGCCTTGCTCTAGGGAACACGATCCTGATGAAACATGCTTCGAGTGTTCCGCAGTGCGCTCTGGCATTCGAGAAGATCTTGACTGATGCCGGAGCGCCAGAGGGAGCATATACAAATCTCTTCTTGTCGACCGATCAGGTTAGTACCTTAATTGAAGATCCAAGAATCCAGGGGGTGGCGCTGACAGGCTCCGAGAAGGCCGGAGAATCACTGGCGTCGCAGGCCGGCAAGCAGCTGAAAAAGTCGACGATGGAGCTTGGGGGTAACGACGCCTTCATCGTTCTCGAAGATTTCGATCCAAAGCTCGCGGCGAAGTTTGCTGTACAGGGGCGCATGACAAACGCAGGCCAGGCATGCGTTGGGTCCAAGCGCTTCATTGCTGTCGATGCGATCGCGGACGAGTTTCTAGCCGAGGTTATAAGACTCTTGGCCGGCTACGTTCCTGGGGATCCGACCAACGAAGCGACCACGCTCGCGCCGCTATCGTCGAAAGACGCGCAGAGCCGTTTGCTGGAGCAAATAGAGGCCGCAGTAAACAACGGTGCGAAGTTGCTTGTCGGAGGAAAAGCGCCAGATGGTCCCGGCGCATTTGTTCTAGCAACTGTGTTGACGGAGGTCGCCAAATCAAACCCAGCGTACGATCAGGAATTCTTTGGGCCAGTCGTTTTGTTTTTTCGGGCGAAGGATGAAGCGGAGGCACTCGCCATCGCTAATGATTCTCCCTTCGGCTTGGGAGGATCAATCTGTACCTCCGACCCGGAACGTGCTCGAAGACTCGCATCCAAGCTTCAATCCGGCATGGTATTTCTCAACTTCTCGGCGTTGACCACTCCCGAGTTGCCCTTCGGCGGCATCAAACGCTCGGGATTCGGTCGCGAGCTCTCCAGTTTCGGGATCGAAGAGTTTGCGAATAAGAAGATGGTCTGCTTTGTGGACTCTACCAAGGTTGCAAACGTGGTTGCATGAGACGCAGAACAGGGAGTGCGCAGGAATAACTTCCGTGTTGCAAGTTTTGTAAGACGGATTTTTCTCTTGACACTCGCATGCCCGGCTCGGAAAGGTGTTCCGTTTGTTCAAGCTAATCGAATTCGTTGGGAATGTGAGCGCATTCGCTTTCCGGGTGGTAGTCGACCTTTTTCGACCCCCCTTTGAAGGCGAGCAGATTATGCGCCAACTCGCCGAGATCGGGTATAGGTCATTGCCGCTTGTTATAGCCTCGGGATTCGCTCTCGGTGCAGTAATGACGCTTCATACAAGGAGCATGCTTGTCACGTTCGGAGCTAGTTCCATGATTCCGGCCGTTCAAGCGATGGCCTTTTTCCTGGAGATCGGTCCGCTGCTTGCGGGGCTGTTATTGGCAGGAAGGGTAGGCTCCGGGATCGGAGCTGTGTTGGCGAACATGCGGGCTAGTGAGCAGATTGATGGCATCGAGTCGCTATCGATTGATTCCTTCAAGTTCCTTGTAGTTCCTCGGGTTGTGGCTTGTGTGATTGCTCTCCCTCTCTTGACCTTGTTTATGGACTTTTCGGGCCTGATGGGGGGATGTCTCTCCGAGTTCTTCTCCTCAGGATCCTCGTTCTACTTGTATATGACTCGTGCCTTTTCAACCATGGAATGGTCGAATTTCATTCCTCCGACTCTCAAGACTGCTGTCTTTGGATTCATCATTGGAGTCGTGTCAGCCTTTTTCGGTTACACGACCAATGAAGGAGCACAGGGAGTTGGCAAGGCAGCAACCTATAGCGTGGTGGTTTCTTCATTGTTCATCATCCTTGCTGACGTAATCCTGATCAAGTTCATCTTCTTCGTGTTCCCGGAGAACGCCATATGAGCGCTCTAACCATCCCTGCCGTCACTTTCGACCATGTATCTAAGGCGTTCGGAACCAAACAGGTCCTTCGCGACATATCATTTGAAGTTGCCCCAGGAGAGATCCTTTGCATTCTTGGGCGTAGCGGGACCGGCAAAAGTGTGACGCTAAAGCTCCTTATGTCTCTAATCAAGCCTGATGATGGAAGGATTTTGGTGCAAGGAGAAGAGATCACCTGTCTGAAAGAAGCCGGCATATCGAAGGTCAGGCGGAAAATGGGATTTCTATTTCAGGATGCGGCACTCTTCGATTCCTTATCGCTTTACGAGAATCTGGCCCTTCCACTCCTTCGGCTCACCGACAAATCACAGGATGAGATCAACGCGATTATCGATAAGGTCCTGGGACAGGTGCAATTGAGCGGGGACAAGGCAAAAATGCCAGCCTCTCTATCCGGGGGAATGCGAAAACGCGCTGGTCTAGCCCGCGCACTTGTGCTTGAACCGAAGATTCTCCTTGCAGACGAGCCGAGTAGCGGACTCGATCGGATTACTGCTGCAGAGATCGATGAGCTTTTGCTCCTGCAAAAGGCAGAGCATCAGACCACCGTCATTGTCGTTACTCATGATGTCCATGGCGCGCGCCGAGTCGGCGACCGCTTTGCCGTCTTCGATACAGGGAATCTTGTTGCATTTGGCACTGCCTCAGAAGTGGAACAAAGTGAAAATGAAACGGCGCGAAAGCTAATTTCGGAGTTCTAACATGATGAATCGAAACTTCATTGTCGGGTTGTTCGTCGTGGCGGGGCTTTTGCTCTTCACGGTCGGTCTATTTATGATTGGCAATCGGCATGAGGCCTTTACTCATCACATCGACTATTACGCTGAATTCGTCGATCTATCTGGATTGACCAAGGGCTCCAAAGTACAAGTTGCCGGAATGGATGCGGGACAGATTGTCGAAGTAAAAGTCCCCAATTCGCCATCGGGCCGTTTTCGAGTGAAGATCCAGATCGACGATGTTCTCCACGGTCTGGTACGGACCGACTCGATTGCGACCATCGCGACCGAGGGAGTTGTGGGCAATACGTTCCTCCTCATTCATCCCGGTTCAACCGCGGCTCCGGCCGCGCTTTCACAGGCGACCCTCGTCAGCAAGGAGCCGACGGAACTGGCAGATCTACTCGAACAGGGGAAGGGAGTCCTCACTGACCTAGATGGCACTGTGAGGAATGCCAACGGTTTGCTGACCTCGGTTGGAGGGAACCTTAATTCAACGCTAAACGGCGTGAGAACGACAGTTGCTAACGTGAATGATGTCGTCGTGGATGTGAAGGCGGGCCGGGGGGCTGCTGGCATGCTGCTGCATGACGACGCGCTTGCGGCCCAGATCCGGCAGACAGTCACCAATGCACAGGAAGCGTCAGTCAGTCTGAATGACCTCTCCGGCCATGCAAATACCCTCATGACGGACTTCCAGTCTCGCCACCTTCCGCAGAAGATCGACAATGCGCTTGGTAGTGTCGGCAGCGCGGCTTCGAATATGGATGCAACAAGTCGCCAAATTCTCCGGACGATATCGGAGGCGACAGGCCCGGACATTCAAGGACTTACCGCGGGAACAAACCTCAGTGAGACATTGTCAAATACCAATGCGGCCACTGCGAACATGGCGGATGAGACAGAGGCCCTCAAACATAATTTCCTTATCCGAGGTTTTTTCCGCCAAAGAGGCTACTACAACCTTGCGCAACTTTCGCCCGACCAATATAGAAAAGATAAGGTATTCACAAGCACATCGAACATACGCGCCTGGTTGCCTGCGAGCGAACTCTTTGAGTCGGGCGCAGATGGGTCAGAACGGCTCACAACTCAGGGGAAGAGTCTGTTGGACAACACCATCGCTCAATATGGTGACTCCTTCCTCCAGAGCCCCATCGTCATCGAAGGATACTGGGACAGACGAGGTGCTGCAGAACAATTTGCTCGCTCTCGTAACCGCGCCATCCTCGTGCGGCGGTATTTGCAATATCATTACCAGCTCGACGCTTCGCATCTGGGAATTGTCGCGCTGCAGAACATTCCCCCTAGTGGGCTTGGACACCCAACGTGGGACGGAGTTTGTGTAGTGACGGTGCGGTCGAAGCCCTAGAGCGGATCACTCGATCTGACTTTCGATTTCGGTTAACCAAGACAATGGAGATTGAGGCTCAGCCGCAACAAGTGAGTGATGCAAGAAGATAGTGCGGTAAAGATCGCCCGTCCTTCCATCACTCACAATTTAAGCATACACGACGATGGAGCAATGGGTATGCCAGCTAGCCAACCTGCGGCGAGAGACGCCGTGCTACTGCCGATAGATGACTGCATGAAGTCGAACTCATGCCCGCTTGTGCCACGAGGCACGAGCATCGGGTTTGCCATAAGAGATGAAGGATTCGGCGAGCAAAGAAAGCTGTCACGATTAGGGAGCTAGCGATTGCGGCGAGCGAGAATTTACAGCTGCTGAGTGAGGAGGCGCTCCTGCATCGGCTCAAAAAGCTTGTGATTATCGCTGTAGTCGACATGGATTCCCAATAGGACTGGACCTTGAGTTTCGAACGCTTTCCGCAAAATGGGCGCAATCTCATCAGGCGATTGAATCATAAATCCCTGCGCGCCGAAGGCCTCCGCATACTTCACAACATCCACCGGGCCAAAATCCACGCCGGCAGTCTGGTTGTATTTGGCTTGCTCCTGGACCGCAACCATGTTGTAGACACCATCTATCCATATCATGTGAACGAGGTTCAGCTTGAGACGGACGGCGGTCTCAAGCTCCATGGCCGAGAACAGAAAGCCACCGTCTCCGGAAATTGATAAGGTCTTCTCGTTAGGTCGCACGAGGCAAGAGGCTATTCCCCATGGCAACGCCACTCCCAGCGTTTGCTGCCCGTTGCTGATCAGGATTTGACGTGCGCGAAAACTGAAGAGGAAATGAGCGATCCAAAGATGAAAGGATCCCATATCCAAGCAGAGTGTCACATCGTCGGTCAGCCATTTCTGTAGCTCGGACACAATTCGCAACGGGTGAATTGGATTGCCAGCGTAACGATTTGCCTCCTCTAGCCTCAATGCACGTCTCGAGGCGAGCGCTGTAAAGAACCGGTCAACATCTGGAGCCAACACAATCGGATTCGTCAGGTCGGCAAGAACGGAGAGACTAGCCGCGATTCCTCCCAACACTTCAACAACCGGCACATAGAAATTATCGATGTCCGCTCGTGTGGAGTCGATGTGAACTATCTTCGCGTTCCGAAGGCGGTTCCATATAGAAGGATCGTACTCGACCGGATCGTACCCGACAGTGACGATCGCATCGGCCGCTGCCAGTAGTTCATCGCCCGGCGCGTTATCAAGCTGTCCAACCCGGCCTGCGAAACTGCGAAATAAATCAGGGGACACGGTGCCTGCTGCCTGGAAAGTTCCAACCACAGGCAGATGTGTCTTGCGCAGGAAGGCTCGAACCGCATCTGCGTTCTCCGGTCTGCTTGCGAGCAACCCGAGAAGAGCCACCGGGCGCTGTGCCGCCTGTATGATCTTCGCGGCTTCCTCCAAAGAGGATTTGGTTCCAGGTCCATACGATGGATTCAGCGCCGTACAGATCGCATCGCACGCAGCCGCCCCTTCCATCACATCCTTTGGAAGACTTACAAACGCCGCCCCGGGGCGATCCGACTCGGCGGCTCGAAAAGCATTTGCCATAACTTCACCGATCGACTCCGGAGAGCCCGCTTCTTCGCTGAACTTAGTCACCGGCTTCATAAGCGGAACTGTCTGCAGCGTTTGGTGAATCTGTTTCAGGCTCTGGGACGTTGCCACAGCTCCGCCCAGCGCCACGAGTGGGTCGCCCTCGCTATTGGCCGTCGCAAGACCCGTCGTAAGATTGCTGACACCCGGACCGGAGGTGACGATGGCAACCCCCGCCTTGCCGGTCAGTCTTCCAATTCCTCCAGCGATAAATGCGGCGTTTTGCTCGTGACGACACACCACGGTCTGGATGGGAGACGACGCAAGAGCTTCAAAGACTCGATCGATCTTTGCTCCCGGAATTCCAAATACATATTGAACGCCGTGAAGCTCCAGCGATTCGACCACCACCTGGGCACCAGTCCGATTCATCTTTGAAGTCATATGACCCTTTTGAATTCCGTAGCGTTGTTACTACGAGTGGTCTTGTTCAGCACTCATAAGGTCGTTGTTCGGATCTCTCGAAAGATCCGCCTTGAGGAACTCTTCAGTCTCCGGCAATGAGACGCGCATCTCGCTCATCGTGCAACTATCGATCGTGATGTTCCCTGCGCGACACGCAAGAACGTGTCCGCCCCGCTGGCGGTCTTTCGAAAGAAAGTGGAAGTGGTAGCCGGGAACGCTGAAGGACTTCGCAAATGCAGGCGACCAAAGACCAACGAGTGTGCCGTCTGTCTCTTCAAAGACGAACTCTTCTTGCGCGCTCGCGGCCACTTTGAGGCCAACTCCATCCTGCACTGCTTTCATTACTCTTGTTTTTACAGATGAAAAGCTGCCATCGATGCGAAATGCGTAGAAGAGATTGTCTGACTTGCGGATGTCATCGCATATAGCAACAAGATCTCCGAAGGACGCGAGCTCTTGATATTCTTTGCTGGTCTCAGTCGTAAAACGAGTGACCACTGCATAGGGAATGAATCTTTCGCCCTCGACCGTTGTGACCGCTCCACTCGGAGATACCTGATAGCAAACACCATCCAGCACGACCATCTCTCCGTCAAGGTCCACAAACGTTCCGAGTCCGAAGTCACCATGCCTTAGAAGTCGCGAAACCTGAACGGCACCTTGGTATAGGCCCTCGACCAAGGCTGCAGATGTGGAAACCTGGAAGAGCGTGTGGAGCGGCTTGCCAAGAAACCGCGATAAGGCATCAGCGATGATGTGGTCGCAGCTGGCCTGATCCATTGACATTCTCTTTTCGAGCGCTTCATAGAGCGAATTGGGGAGGTTGCACCGTATCGTCTTCAAAGTTGCTCCTGATAGTTAAGATTGGCAGAGTGTGGCGAGGAATGCACCGTTAGGAATGGATATCTGACGGTGAGGACGTTTCGAGAAAGAGTGGGAATGTCGTCCCATTCTGTCTCGATACAGCTTCCAAGAGTCAGACATATCAACATCCTCTCTGCTGGTGCGTCCCCAGTTGCAGAGGCATCGGTTACTTCGCTTCAGGATATTTCTCCAGGCAGTTTGGCGGCCCCTTCCGCCGCCCGGAGCAGAGCTTCCTTAAGCTTCTCGTCGGTGAGGGGCTCCACGATGACATCGTAGCCGCCTGCTTCGAGCACTCCCGACCATAGTTGAAATGTGGCCGCGTGGGCATACACGAGAATCGCCGGTCTTGGAGTGAGCATCGCCAGATCCCCCCATATTGCCCACCAGTCTTCTGTATTGGAAAATGAGGACGGAAGAAGAACCACTTGATACGCCTCTCCCGCCCGGATGTGGGGAGCCAACTCCATCGCGCTATTCACCACAGTCGCCAGCATTCCAAAGGAATCGATCTGTCGATGCAAGTTCTCTTGCATGTCTGCAGGCGCTATTGCCAGTACCCGGATCTGCCTGGGTTGGTGTGCCATTTCGCCCTCGCTTGTGTAGAGGAGCATTACAGAAAAATCGCCGGCTCCAAGCTATGCAGCTGTTAGATCACTGTGATAACAGAAGGATCTGACATCGTTTTGCTACCAAGTCGAGACCGCCGTGCCGGGAAGGTTCGCTCGGGCAATGCCGACAGAGCAGATGTCGGGTAGTCCCCTCGCTCTCCGTTCAGCGACAGTTTCCCGATCCCTGGTGCCTTGATGGTCTACAATCTCTGATATACTCCCTTGGAGTGTAATCCAGGCATCGGAGCGATTGGATCAACTGTTGTCCCTCTCGAGCGGCAGGGTTTCTCGAAGTACGTTCAGGAGACACCGTGGATTGGAAGCCGACCAATTTAGACGCGAGTTTCAGCCTCGCCTATGAAGAACTGCGTCGAATGGCGCGGGGAATCATTCATGGCGAGGGAGTTCGCGACATCTCGGCGACGACTTTGGTCAACGAGGCGTGGCTGAAGCTCTCATCGGCAGTCGCACTGTCTCCTGTCGATCACCTGCACTTCAGACGAACCGTGGCTCAGGCAATGCGCTTTATCCTTGTCGATGCTTCCCGGCGACGGTCGTCGAAGATAAGGGGTGGGGACGAGGTCTTGGTGACGTTCGATGAATCCCTCTTCTTCGGCTGCAGCTTTCGGCTCGGGCCGGAATTACTCGCACTAGACAAGGCTTTGGACACGCTAGCAACGTTCTCTCCGCGGCAGGCCCAGCTGATTGAAGCTCGATTCTTTGGCGGGCTGACAGCGGACGAGATGGTGCAGGTGTTCGATGTGTCGGAGTCAACGGTGGTTCGTGAGTTGAGAATGGCGAAGGCATGGCTTGCGCGAGAACTCCGCCCATCTCGGGGCACTGTTTCTGCATAGAGAGGAGAGCCCTGCAATGGATGTAAAGCGTTGGAACACCTTGCAGGACACCTTCGATCATCTGGCGGATTTGCCGCCTTCGGATCAGGCTCGTGCTCTTCGAGATTTATACGAGAGCGATCCTGTAATGGCTCAGGAGGTTCGAGAGTTACTAGACGAGGATTCCTCGGAGTCAGCACTTCCCGAGGTGAACCTCGAGAGCTTGTTGCAGCAGGCTCTGCATCGGGACGACATGACCTTGCCGATCCAAGGCCAGATAGGCCCCTATAGCATCCTCAAGTTGCTAGGTGAGGGTGGAATGGGAGTTGTGTATCTGGCTGAGCGGACTGACATTGCGGGGTACGTCGCCATCAAGTTTCTACGCGACGCATGGCTCTCTCCTGTGCGGCGCCAGCGCTTCGCCATAGAGCAGCAGATGTTAGGGCTGCTAAAGCATCCTTCGATTGCGCGAATCTACGACGCTGGCACAACGAAGGACGGAACGCCCTGGTTCGTCATGGAGTTTTCAGACGGTGTCCCTATCACCGAGTACTTAAATCGGCGCACCCGCTCGGTACGCGAGATCATGAAGCTTGTCGGGACCATTTGCGAGACTGTCCGGTATGCCCATAGTTTGGCGATCATTCACCGAGACCTGAAACCTTCCAACATCCTTGTCAACGACGACGGTCAGATTAAGCTTCTGGACTTTGGTATCGCGAAACAGATGGACATGGTGAACCGCGGAAGCACCGCGACTACGGCGGGTTTCCGTCTTTTCACGCCGGCATACGCCGCACCCGAACTTCAGAGCGAAAACAAGGTAGGCGTCTTCACAGACATTTATTCAGTAGGGGTGATTCTCTATCAACTGCTAATCGGCAGTTTGCCCTTTCCGGAAGACGAACTAGGCCACCGCGATCCGCGAAGACCCTCAAAAGCTAATGCGTCCGCCGACTTCGAGAATCGACTCGCACTGAGCAGAGGCGAATGGGCAGACATCGATGCCATCTGCATGAAGGCGCTCGATAAGGAGGCTGAGAGCAGGTACAGGTCGATGGACGCATTGATCTCCGATATCGATGCCTTCCTCGATGACCGCCCTCTCGATGCGAGAAAGAACGCCTTGCTCTATACCGCAAGAAAATTTCTACGAAGAAACCGGTTGCCGGTACTCAGCGTAGTGTTGGGACTGTTGGTTCTCATCGCCGGCACCACCGTATTCACGGTACGCCTCGCAAAGGCGCGGGACGTGGCAGCACGTGCCCGTGACGAAGCCATCGCAGAGGCTGCCCGGAGCGCACGGGTCCAACATTTCAGCGAGTCCCTTTTCTCTGGCGGAGTCAGGTACGGAGTTCCGCCACCCGGGATCAAGGTGACCCAGATGCTGGACAGGGGCAAGGTCGAAGCCCTACAAATCACCGGTGATCCCCGCCTTCAGGCTGATATGTTTCAGGCGTTGGGTACTGCCTATCTTCGGCTAGGCGAGGGTGGAGTTGCGGAGCCGTTATTAAGAAGGGCGCAGCAGGTTATCTGCTCTGCGGATCGTTCTGTTCAGTGCGGTGATGTTGAACTTCAGTTGGGATTAGCGATCGGTACACAAGGGTCCATGGATGAGGCACGAACGCTGGTTAGCGATGCAGTTCTCATCAAACAGACGAAGCTGCCTGCAAATGACCCGGCCATCGCAACCGCAATGGTAGACCTGGCCGCTTTAACCAGAGAAGCTGGGGATGCTGCACGATCGAAAGATATCGCTTCCCAGGCATTAGCAATCGCATCGGCGTCAGGGCGTTCCCCCCCCCAATTGGCAGACGCGTTAGCGATTTTTGCAATTGTGGGGTTTCCGTATAACGATCCGCGAGCGATTCAATATGAGGAACGAAGCGCCCAAATCAACGAGCAACTCTATGGCAGCAACTCTTTCGAGCACTCGGATAATGAATGGGGACTTGGGAACATTTTCGAAGCATATGGGAAGTATGGGCAAGCGGAACAACACTTTCGCTCTGCGCTCGCCGAGGTTCAGGCTTGGTCTGGAGCGGATGAAGGAGTTAGCGCGAGATACATGAATAGCCTGGCAGGCGCGTTGGTGCTGGAAGGAAAGTTCGGGGAGGCGAAGGAATGGCTTCACCACGCTCTTGACGTCACCTTAAGAAGCGAGGCTCCGTCCACCTACGACGAAAGCGAAGCTCATTTTTATCTCGGCTTTATCGAACTTCAGCAAGGCAATCTGAAAGCCGCCGAAGACTACTTTGAGTCAGTGACAAGTATCGCCCGTCGTCATGCTGCTGTAAATGAGATCTACCTTGAATACAGCGAACTCAGTCTCGCCCACATCTATTCCAAACGAGGCGATGACCGCCGCGCTGAGGCGATCATCCGGCAGGTTCTCGCAACGACAAAGCTGAAGCCGAGCTATGTCGTAGTGGCCGGTCTTACTTTGCTAGGTCACGTTCTCTTGCGAGAGGGAAGAGTTGCCGATGCCGAGATCCAGTTGCAGCCAGCCTACGCGTGGTTTTCCCACGATGCCACTCGCCCTCACACTGTTATGGCCTATCGCGATCTCGCTGAGGCAGAAAGACGCCTTGGAAAGCCCAAGGAAGCCACTAGAATCCTTGCGGAACTTCGTGCACGTCCCAAATGAGCGTCCCTTGACCTTTGAACAGGAGCCCCATCCGATACCACTTCCTGAACCCCAAAGCGACAACGTTTGGAGTGAAGCGAAGGCGCTGAGGCAAGCAGTCGCTACTGATTCCAATCTGGCTCGTCAGCCGCCAGAGCTGGTGAGCTCTTCCCGCAAGAATCTGATGTGACCACTTTTTCCGGTTGTTCTCGATTAGGTAAGCACCGGAGGTACAGATGCTTACCGAGCGTTTACTGCCAGGCAGCAAAGAGGCTTCGCCCATGGCTTCAACGTGGCGCGAGAAGGGATCGTTGCTCCCGAAACCATTTACTTTGGACAATGTCCCGAGGACCGGCGGTCGACAATCCCCGCTTTCTCAAGGGATTCGCGCAACTGATCCCTATCGCCGAGAGGGCGCGGATCGGCGATCGGCAGAAGACTTCTCTCGTAAAGGCGAGAACGATGCGGCGATCGCGCCATGCGATGAAATGGGACTGCCACCTTCCGATGCCGCAGTCTTTCAACAACTTGCGAAGATATTGCAAAGCAAGATATTCATTCAGTCCGAAAAGCTGAGCCGGTTCCTTCGATTCGTGGTCGAGCACGTGATCAAGGGCAATCCAGAGTGTCTCAAAGAATACCTGGTTGGAGTGGAAGTGTATGACCGTAAACCGCCGTACGATCCGAGCCAGGATTCGATCGTGCGGACAGAGGCCCGTCGTCTCAGAAACAAGATAAAGGAATACTACGATCTTGAAGGCAAAGACGATCCGGTCTACATCTATTTGCGACCCGGAAGCTACATACCGGCCTTCCAGTTCAAAGAAAATCTGGTCGGCGCTTCCAACCGAACGGATACGGAATCGTTCGGCCTGCGAAACGCTTCCTCGATTGTGACTGCAGTCCTGCCCTTCATGGACGTATCGGGAACCCCGGTCTCTGCGGCATACGCGCGCGAGATTCCGGATGAACTCGCATACGTGCTTATGCTCACCGACGGCTGCACGCTTGTGTCGCCATCCTCCATGGCGTGCCCTGATGCATACGGATTCGATGTTGCGGCGGCGATGAAGAGGGTGGGAGCTCACATTGCCTTTGAGGGAAGTACCCGAACGGACGGGTCAAACCTTCGAGTGACCGCAAGAATCATCGACGCGGCCGGAACCCAGTTGTGGGTCAAACGGATTGATGTGGAGGTTGGGGAGACGGCTTCGTTTGCCATTGAGGAGCAGATCGCAAATGCAATGTCCGCCGGATTTGGCGTTGTGCGAACCCTGGCTTTAGTCAATTTGACCAGCCCAGGATCCTAAAGGATTCTCAGGATACTTGGTCCATGATCGGAAAGATCTTCTCACAGTTAGCTAACGGTCCATCACTTCTCCAAGTTGCGCGCGCGTGTTGCGATGAAGAGCGGGAACATTCGCTCGCAAAGATTTTTAGAGCTTTCTGCTCATCGCACCTGACGACGGGAGCTCGATGCCAGTCCAGAAGAGTGGGCGCGATCAGCCCATCGTGACATTGACTAAACCGAAGACCGTCGTTGTAGTCGCGTCGTGCAACCTAAGGAACCCACAACCGATATTGAAGAGGAGCGAATCTTATGACGAACGAAGCCGATGTGAAAGAGATCAATGCGCGCTACCGTGCTTACTGTGATGCGTGCCAGGGCGGTCAGTTGGAGAAGGTGCCTTCCTTCTGGTCACTTCCTGCACTGTTTGCTCTTGACACAGGGAAGCCGGAGGCTTCGCAACAGCTGTTGAGCACTCCGGAAGAAATGATCAAGCTATACAGCACGCTCTTTGGCTCCTCCACGGGCGTCGACAAAACTATCATCGACGAATCCAACGTAACGTTCTACGGGGATAAGCTCGCAACGATCAGCACTTCGCTGCGCCACATGATCGGCAGCAAGCTCCATGATAAGCAGGTCGCGGTATACGGCTGCCGCAAAGTGGACGGTGAGTGGGTGTTCTTCTCTCACATCAGTGTTGACGAAACCGATTGAGACATGGGCGTGGGACGCCAGCCGGCGGGCTGATCCCGGGTTGGACAGGCGGTTGGCTGGCGTTCGGATCTAGAGCGCCAGTACCCGTCACCGGCACGTCATCGAAGCTGATTTGGCCCGTCGTTCTAACTCCGACCCTGCGGCAAGGCTACGCGGAATCATCGCATCCACCGTAATGGTTTTCAACTTAGCAGATCAATGTGCCTGGATGAATGTTTGTCGCGATTCGGAGGAGCAGTATGAAATCTCACTCCCAAAGTATTCATAAGATGAGTCGGCGGCAGTTTGTTTCAGCGAGCGCAGTTTCGGTTGCGACACTCACAATCGCCACCTCCGCGACTGCGTCTCGCCTGTCAACATTTTCCGGACCAACAGCCTACAAGGAGAAACCTATGCAAATGATCACCGTGAAGGATGGAACGCAGATTTACTACAAGGATTGGGGCATCGGCCAACCGATCGTTTTCCATCATGGCTGGCCGCTCTCGGGGGATGACTGGGACGTACAGATGATGTTCTTCCTGCAGCACGGGTATCGCGTGATTGCGCACGACCGGCGTGGGCATGGACGATCGACCCAGACCGCTACAGGCAACGATATGGATACCTATGCGGCAGATGTTGCGGAACTGACCACTAAGCTGGATTTGAAGAGTGCGATTCATATCGGGCACTCGACGGGCGGCGGCGAAGTAGCGCGTTATGTGGCACGGCACGGAAAGGGCCGCGTGGCGAAAGCTGTACTGATCAGTTCAGTATGTCCCGTCATGATCAAGTCCGAGAAGAATCCAGGAGGAACCCCTATGGAAGTCTTCGACAATATCCGCGACGGCACCGCAAAGCACCGCGCGCAGTTCTATGAAGACCTCACCATGCCGTTTTACGGCTTTAATAGGCCGGGAGCCAAGGTTTCGCAGGGTATCCGCGACAACTGGTGGCGCCAAAGCATGATGGGCGGAATCAAGGCACAGTACGACTGCATCAAGGCATTCTCCGAGACCGATTTCACAGACGATTTGCAGAAGATCGAGGTGCCGACTCTCGTAATGCAGGGTGATGATGATCAGATCGTTCCGTATGCCGACGCTGCTCCGCTCGCAGCAAAATTGCTGAAGAACAGCACTCTGAAGATCTATCCGGGCTTTCCTCATGGAATGGCGACAACCAATGCCACGGAGATCAATGCCGACTTACTCTCATTCATTACGACGTAACGGATACCCGCTGCGAAGGATTGAAGCCTCATCCTTCGCAGCGGTCGATTATGTGTGTCTGCAGCGCGAAGCTGTCGACGTCCGGTCTGATTGATCTCGACGGTCGAGAATGTAATTTACGAGCAAGAGTACAGGATTGAAAGAGGAGGCTATATTGTGGGAAAGCCAATTGTGGTAGTCACAAACCATTTCTTGGGTGAGGTTGAAGCGCGGATCGAGCGCGAGTACATCGCTCGTCGGAATCCCAACAAGACGCCGTTCACACTTGAGGAACTGTTATCTATCTCAGAGGGAGCGGATGCGATGCTGGTGACCTCGTTCGACAGGCTTGACTCAGCCTTCTTTGGTCGCGTTTCTTCATCGGTCAAGATCATCGCAACCTATTCTGCCGGATATGAACACATCGACCTTGGCGCAGCTGCTACGAGGAAGATTCCGATTGCACATACTCCGGGAGTTAACAGTAATGCAACTGCGGATATTACGATATTGCTTCTTTTGGGTGCTGCGAGGAGAGCATATGAGGCTCAAAACCTGCTGCGCACAGGCGCCTGGGTGCCGTTGAGCTCCGCGAAGTTGCTGGGCCGCGAACTGAGTGGCAAAGTCCTGGGAATTGTCGGAATGGGACATGTGGGGCGAGCAGTTGCCCAACGCGCCCGGGGATTCGGAATGAAGATCCACTACACCAATCCAACTCGCGTGCAAGACGAACTCGTGGGTGATGCGATATTCCACGAGAACCCTTTGGATTTGCTTCCGGAAAGCACTTTTCTTAGTCTCAACACGCCGGACACGCCCGAGACCCACCACTTCATCAACTCGACGACTATCGATCTCTTGCCGCAGGGCGCAATAATCGTCAACACCGCTCGGGGTGGCCTAGTTGTAGACGAAGATCTCATCGCTGCCCTAACGAGCGGCCGCATTGCGGCCGCTGGTCTTGATGTCTTTGAAGGCGAGCCAAAGCTTCATCCTGGATATCTACCGCTTTCGAACACGTTCCTTTTGCCCCATATTGGAGGCGGGACTGTGGAGGCTGTCACAGCCATGGGTATGCTCGCCTTAGATAACATTGACGCGGTGCTCGCTGGCAGACCCGCCCCCACCTTAGCGAAGAACTGATGCAGAATTGTCATCGTGCGGGTCCGAAATGCTGAACTCATTTCCTGGGAGGCTCAATATGAGCCCTTACTTAGGAATGCTCGCATCTCCTGGCGGCATAGGGTGCTGAAGTCGTGGAGCGGGTCGACATGCGGAGTGAGGGTCTCATTTCTAAGATCTTCAATGGAGAGAGCCTTTTCGCCATATCGCCTGGTAACGCGTGTCGCAAACTGCTCTGCCGCTCCAATCACCGGCTCTGATGCAAAGAGACGGATTCTGCTCACGAGGGCATATAAAGCGATCAGGTCGTCGACGTCATCAAGTTGCTTCGTGGTGGCGTTGACATAGACCTTGGTGGCGAATTGGATGAAGTCGGCGTACAAAGTCTGGCGTTCGGCGAGTTCTCGGCTTAGCATCTCCCGCTTCACCAGACCTTTCTGAATCAAGTAGTTGCTCACCAGGGGAGTGATCCCTCCGAGGGCAGAACCACCCAATGCTGCAAGGGCACTTAGGGTGGCTGTGTTCATACCTGTTCCTCCTGATGCGACTGCGATCGCCACGCCGCGGTCGTCAATCTTTTAAGCAATTGTTCCAACGTGAGAAGCCTGACGGTGAACTCATCGCTGATTGTGGCGCTTATCGTCAATGTTCCTACGGGATTGCGTGTCGGCTAAAAGCGGTAGTCCAAAGCCAAGGCAAGTGCGTTGTTGGCTTTGAGGTTGACTCCAGGTGCAGCGCTCGAAACGACGTGCCCGGTTCCGATGTCCACGCTCCACTTCATATCCGGATAACGTGAAATGCGCACAGCATAGATCAACGTGGTTGGAATATTCGCATAAGTCACATACGCGAGATGGTGCGGCTCCTGGTCCACTTCAAACGTCGGCGCGATCAAGACTTGCTTGATTGGAAATGGAAAGCCAATGGCTCCGAATGCGCGCGCCTGCCAACTGGTCGCGTTTCCACCGTATCCGTAGACTTCGGCGTTTGTGCCGCGAACCCCTCCGCTCAACAGAATAGGCAACTTCTTGTCGATGAGGATCAGCTTAGTCGCAACTCCATAAATGTCTCCGTTAGTCGCGTTCTTGTGTGCGAACGTTTGGCTGACATATGGAACATTGGTGCGTAGAACTCCTCCGATAGCGATGGCGGGAACCCACTTCAAATGATAGGTGTTTTCAGCAATTACCTTTGCCTTCACATTGAAGATGTTCATGCCCGCGTAATTGAATAGGGGGCTGAATGTTGGGTCCCCGCCGTCGGTATGATTTCCTCGTGTGAACCCAAACTCTAGCCAGTTCCCAAATCCCTCTTCGACGGAGACGTTAAAGTAATCTCCTGCCACGGGACCGGCCGTCACCGCGTGGTAGCTCAAAGTGGGGCCGTTCCACTTCCGTGGCGCTGCCGGGACGACGTTGGCCCAAGGCTGAAAGAATACCCCTGACTGACCATCCATTGTCAGGGCCTGTCCTTGCGCAGGCCCTCCATTCACAAAGACTACTGCTAGTGAAGCAGAGAGGAGAGTTAGGCGAAGAACTTTGGGTATGGCACTCATGTTAAATCCTTTTGGCTCGGGATGTCAGACAAATGAATCTGCCCTACATCCTCATCGCAACACGCGCGCGCGATTTACAGGAGTGAGCGATCTGTGAGCTAACCGTGAGAAGACACCCTTGATCACGAATCGGGTGTCTAATCGTGCTCAGCGACGCGTAACCTGCGGCTCAAAGGAGAATCCCTATGCCCTCACCGCTCCACCACACTTCGTCCACAGGTGTAACGATGGATGGAAGCAATCGGTCTGAAATCCCTGAGCCGCGGAAGAAGTGGATTGTCGATCGCAAGGCTGAAGCAGCGCGTACCGGCGATTGGAACATGAGTCAGATGCACTTTGCGCGTCTCGGTAAGATCACCGAGGAGATGGCCTTTGTCGCTCACAAGGAGAAAATCTCTGCCGAACTCGTTCGTTCCGAGATTGCCGGGGGCACCATGATCATCCCGGCGAATATCAATCATCCCGAGCTGGAGCCCATGGCCATCGGCGTCGAGTCGCTCTGCAAGATCAACGCCAACATCGGCAACTCAGCACTCTCGTCCAACGTCGACGAAGAGCTTCGCAAGCTGCACACGGCCGTCCACTATGGAGCCGACACGGTCATGGACCTGTCTACAGGGGGTGATATCTACGCTATCCGCGAAGCCATCATCCGGCACTCCCCCGTACCCATCGGCACCGTGCCGTTGTACGAGGCATTGAGCCGTGTCAAGCGTGTCGAAGACCTCAACATCGATCTTTACCTCGAGGTCATCGAAGAGCAAGCGCAGCAAGGCGTCGACTACTTCACTATTCACGCCGGCGTGCTCATCCAGTATGTCCCGATGATTTCTAAGCGCATCACAGGCATTGTCAGTCGCGGAGGCGCCATCCTTGCCCAGTGGATGACCGCTAACCACAGGCAGAACTTCTTGTACGAAAACTTCGACCGCATCACGAAGATCATGGCGAAGTATGACGTCAGTTACTCGCTCGGCGATGGTCTCCGTCCCGGCTCGGTTGCCGATGCCTCCGACGAGGCGCAGTTTGCGGAACTGAAGACGCTGGGCGAGCTCACCCGCCAGGCCTGGAAGGACGATGTACAGGTCATGATCGAAGGTCCCGGCCATGTGCCGATGGACAAGATCAAGGAGCAAGTCGATAAGGAAGTCGAGCTCTGCGACGGCGCGCCGTTCTATGTGCTCGGGCCTCTGGTCACGGACATCGCTCCCGGTTATGACCACATTACCTCCGCCATCGGCGCGGCGATGATCGGCTGGCACGGCGCGGCGATGCTCTGCTATGTCACGCCGAAGGAACACCTCGGCCTGCCTAACGAGAAGGACGTGAAGGACGGCATCATCGCCTACAAGATCGCCGCGCACGCGGCCGACATCGCTCGGCACCGCCCCGGCGCCCGCGACCGTGACGATGCGATCTCTCACGCTCGCTACACCTTCGACTGGAACGCCCAGTTCGACCTTTCACTCGATCCCGAAACGGCGCGCTCTATGCACGATGAAACACTTCCAGACGATTACTACAAGGAAGCCGCCTTCTGCTCCATGTGCGGCCCCAAGTTCTGCTCCATGAACTGGTCCTCCAAGGTCGACAAGTACAACGAAGAGGTACACGGTCTCAAGAAAAATGACTTCACACAAATCATGACCGAGCAAATGGCAATACGGGGGCACTAAGTATGGATCAACCTCTTATCATCGCCGGCGTGATTTTTCACTCACGCCTCATCGTGGGCACGGGCAAGTACAAGGACGGTGACGAAACCAGACATGCAGTGGAAGCCTCTGGTGCGGAGATGGTGACCGTCGCTGTCCGGCGGGTCAACCTTGATCGCACTACTCCCTCACTTCTTGACTTCCTGGACATCAACCGATTGAAGATCCTTCCCAACACAGCAGGTTGCTACTCGGCCGAAGAGGCGATCCGGGCGGCGCGGCTCGCTCGGGAAGTCGGCATATCGGATTGGGTCAAGATTGAGGTGATCGGAGATAACGCAACGCTTTATCCCGATATACAAGCCACCGTCGAGGCGACGAGGGTTCTCGTGAAAGACGGATTCACCGTGCTGCCTTATACATCGGACGATATTGTCTTTGCGAAGCGGCTGATCGATGCCGGCGCGGCAGCGGTCATGCCGCTGGGAGCGCCCATCGGTACCGGAATCGGTCTCGCCAATGAGACCTCGCTGCGAATGATGCGTGAACTGATAACGGAAGTCCCATTGATCATCGATGCCGGATTGGGAACCGCAAGCGATGCAGCCAGAGCGATGGAACTTGGCTTTGACGGCGTTCTGCTGAACACAGCCATTGCCGCGGCGAAGGAACCGATCATGATGGCTTCCGCAATGAGGGACGCCGTGTCGGCAGGCAGGAAGGCGTTTTTGGCGGGCCGTATGCCTCGCCGGCTTTATGCTAGCGCGAGTTCTCCCATGGATGGCGTATCCGTCTAACCTTTTCCATCTCTTAGAAGATGAGGGCTGATGTTTAGGGAAGGTGCGTGATCTCGATGGTTTTGAATCTAAGTGTTAACGGCCAATTGCGATCTGTGCCGATCACCACGAACCCTGCTGCACTAGATACAGTTCTCACGGCTCTTGCCGTGCGGAGGGAACTCGTTGCGATTGCCTTGAACGACACAATCGTGCCACGCGCTCAATGGAACGAAACCATGCTCTCCGCGGGAGATCGAATCGAAATTGTGCACTTTGTCGGTGGGGGGAGCCATAGCGATCACGGTGATCTAACCGCCTCAGTACTGCAACCCCCTCTGCGACGGCTTTAGCCTGATTCGCATGAAAGCTATTCAGATCACTACCGTAGGCGGACCTGAAGTTCTTAAGGTAACCGAATTGCCGGATCCTGCGCCGGGTAGCGGCGAAATCCTTATCAGAGTTCACGGGTCCGGTGTGAACTTCGTCGATGTCTACTATCGGGAAGGAAGGTACAAGGCTCCGCTGCCGTTCGTATTGGGCGGCGAGGGTTCAGGAATTATTGAGTCGGTAGGCCAGGGAGTGACTGGATTCTCTGTTGGAGATGCAGTTGCCTGGTTTGGACCGCTCGGCAGCTACGCTGAACTCGCAGTGGTGAAGGCTGAAATTGTGGTTAAAGTGCCACAAGGTGTTTCTCTCGAAACGGCCGCAGCGATCATGATGCAGGGCGTTACCGCCCACTACCTCGCATACTCGACATTTCCGCTCAAAGCAGGAGACACCGCTCTGGTACATGCGGCCGCGGGTGGAGTAGGAGCTCTTTTGACGCAAATGGCAGCCGCTTTAGGTGTTCGTGTCATCGCAACCGTCTCAACTGAGGAGAAAGCAAAAGTCGCGCGCGAGGCCGGGGCCAGCGAAGTGATCTTGTACAGCCACGCGGACTTTGAGATAGAAGCAAAGCGGCTGACAGGCGGTCGGGGCGTGGACATTGTCTATGACGGTGTCGGGAAGACTACCTTCGAACAGTCGCTGCGAAGCATACGCACACGAGGCTTACTGGCTCTCTATGGCGCCGCGAGCGGACCAGTACCGCCCTTTGATCTTGCCAGGCTGTCTCCATTGGGATCGCTCTTCATCACTCGCCCGAACGGCTTTGATCACGTGAAGACACGCGAAGAACTTACTCACCGCACGGATGCGCTGTTTCGCTGGATACTCGAGGGGAAACTAACCGTTCGAATCGATAAGTCCTACCCTCTGGACCAGGCCACGCAGGCGCATGTTGATCTCGAAGGGCGGAAGGCCATTGGCAAGCTGATCCTAGCGATGTAAGACGCACATGGCATCTGTCGCGATCTACGATGATGGCTTTTCGAGTTCCATGTCAAAGATCAAGCTTTATGAGCATCCTCACTGTGACCTTACCTTAGCTCACTCCTGAACGTCCTTCATGACTGGATATGGTTCACGCATGAGAGACCATATCAATCACGCCTCGTATAGCGTCAAGATGATCGAAACGACAGCGCAGGTTGGCCACTTTCTTCAACCTGTACAGCATGCATACAAAATACCGCTGTCTGGATCGAAGGCCCTTGCCTGCATCATGTCTGTCTTCATGGTCGTGATTCCGTCTCACCTGACTGCCCAGGTTCCAGCATCCAACACTGCCAAACCTGACAGCACTGTCTCACAGGCGCCGGATGACGTGGAGACAAACGAGTCCGCCAAGCTGGCATTGAAGCTTACGAATCCGGTGGCCTCGCTGATCAGCATCCCCATCGAGAACTGGTTCGATTTCAACCTGGGACCCAAGAAGGACGGCTTTCGTTACACCATGGAGGCACAGCCGGTATACCCGATGCAGATTTCAAAGGACTGGAATCTGATCAGCCGCTCCACCATTCCGATCGTTTATCAGCAAAATCTTTATGGCAGAACCACTCAGACGGGCCTGAGTGATTCAACCGAGAGTCTTTTCCTATCGCCGGTTCACACGAAGTCTTTCATCTGGGGAGTCGGTCCGATCTTTCTGATTCCAACAGGCACCTATGGAGAGCTAGGTACACGGAAGTTCGGCTTGGGGCCGACCGCTGTAGTGCTTAAGCGTCAAGGACATCTGAACATTGGTCTCCTCGCGAATCACGTATGGTCGGTAGCCGGTAGTGACAGTCATCCGTATGTGAGTCAGACCTATGCGCAACCATTCGTGACATACACCACGAAGACTGCCTGGACGTATGCCATAACCTCCTATGACACCTATGACTGGCACGCAGGGCGATGGACAGCGATCGTGAATCCCATAAGAGTTTCCAAACTGGTGAAGTTAGGGAGCCAGAGGCTGAGCATCGGCGCCGCGCCACGTTGTACGGTGACCTCGCCGCAATTCCAACCAAAGGGTTGTGGTCTTGAGTTCACTGTCACCCCCCTCTATCCCGCGAAGCGATAGAGAACTATCCGCAGAGTGCATTCAAGCGACCGTTCTACGACCACCAGAAGCGGGCAAATCTTATTGGAGGATGGGACATTGAGTAAACCAAAGTTGGTCGTGACAAGTCATTTCACCGAACCTGTTGAGGATCGCATCCTTCGAGAATATGAAGCTCTGCGGAGCCCGGACGAGAAGCCTCTCCATCTGGAGGAGCTGATTGCGCTAACGAAGGGAGCGGACGCGATGTTCGTTACTCCCCTCGATCGCCTGGATGAAGCATTCTTTAGTGAGATCTCGCCAACAGTCAAAGTGATCGCAACCTACTCGGTAGGACTAGATCACATTAACCTTGAGGCGGCAGCCGCAAAGAGAATACCTATCGCATTTACACCAGGTGCAAATGCTGATGCCACCGCAGACATCGCCATGCTGCTGATGCTTGGAGCGTCGCGCCGTGCCTACGAAGCGCAGGAGATGCTTCGTACCGGTGCATGGGGCTCCACTCACACCTCTTACCTCGGCTGGCAGATGACTCAAAAAAATCTTGGGATTGTGGGTATGGGACAAGTAGGTCTGGCGGTCGCACGTCGAGCGCGAGCTTTTGGGATGGAAGTTCACTATACCAACCCCAGAAAACTTGAGTTTGGATTAGCTGGTGACGCCGTATTTCATGAAAAGCTCTCTGATCTCTTAGCCATCAGTCAATTTTTGAGCCTGAACGCTCCAGAAACAAAGGAAACCCATCATATCCTTAATAAGGATTCGCTTGCACTGCTTCCCGCGGGTGCAATCATAGTCAATTCAGCCAGAGGTGGTCTGGTGGATGACGAGGCGCTGATAGCGGCGCTAACGAGCGGTCGTATAGCAGCTGCCGGCTTGGATGTTTTCGATGGAGAGCCAAATATTAACCCCGGCTATCTCCATCTCACCAATACCTTTCTTTTACCGCATCTAGGGAGCGCGACCGTGGAAACGCGGACGCATATGGGAATGCTTTGTCTCGATAACATCGAAGCCGTCTTGCAAGGGCATGCAGCACCATCGTTGGTGAAGTTCTAACACTCGAGCCGAAATAGGTTTCACAGCACTTCATTAGTCATTTTGTACAAAGCAGACCCTCATCGCCCCAGGCGATGGGGGTCTTTCATAGAAGCGTGGTCGTCTGGCCGTTGGGCGGTGCGTTAGCAATTGCCCTTACCTTCTCCTGAGCTGCCTCAGACGGAGACTTGCTATGTTGGCAATCCTCACGGTGAGCTAGCCCCACCGATACTGCACATCCACTCGTCCGGAGCGTTTGATCGATGTGGAGCTACCGCCTTGACATGGCGATGCGGATTCTCTATGCCGCAGCTTCAGAGAGGAAATACAAATGGCGACTGAGAAAAAGCTTACTGTTTGGGAAGCAACATACGATCTATTGAGGTCGCTGGGGCTGACCACTATTTTCGGAAATCCTGGTTCGACCGAAGAACCCTTTCTGAAAAACTTCCCGCCTGATTTCGAGTACATCCTCGGTCTTCAGGAAGCAACTGCGGTTGCGATGGCTGACGGATTCGCTCAGGCCACGGGAAAACCAGTTCTCCTCAACCTGCATACCTCCGCCGGTACGGGTAACGGCATGGGCAACATCATGACGGCTTTCCAGAACAAAACGCCGCTCATCATCACAGCGGGCCAGCAGACCAGGGAGATGATCGTTTGCGATCCTCTGCTGACAAATCGAGACGAAACGATGCTTCCCCGTCCCTACGTGAAGTGGGCGTATGAACCGAAGCGGGCTGAGGATGTCCCCAGAGCAATTATGCGTGCGTATGCATTGGCGCGCCAACCGCCGGCTGGCCCCGTCTATGTCTCCATCCCCCTGGACGACTGGGATAAGACCGCCCTCGGGCCCGCTGATGTCAGAACCGTTAGTTCCCGAGTCGGCCCCGATCCAGATCGCCTAGCAGACTTCGCGAAGCGGATTTCCGCAGCGAAGAGTCCGGTGCTCGTCTACGGGGCTGAGGTTGAGAAGGCGGGTGGCTGGAAGGCGGGAGTTGCACTGGCGGAAAAGCTCCATGTGCCTGTCTTCCGAGCTCCGGCTGCGGAACGAGCATGTTTCCCTGAGACGCACCCTCTTTTTCAGGGCGAGCTCGTGAGCGCCATGGGTCCATTGAGCCATCAATTAGCGGGTCATGATCTCATTGTTGTCATTGGTGCTCCAGTCTTCCGCTACTACCCATATGTCCCAGGTCCTGTAATCCCAGAGGGCTCTACTCTCTTACAGATCACCGATGACCCGACGGATGCTGGCAGCGCGCTTATAGGTGACAGCCTACTTTCCGATGCAAAGCTTGCACTGGAAGCGTTGCTGAAACTTGTTGAAGACGGCGCAAGCCGGACGTCTCCCAAGCCACGGCAGATACCGAAGAGTTTGCCTGAAATACCGGGTTCACCACTTACAGCGATCGAAGTGTACGCAGCACTGAGTGAGGTGCGGCCGGAAGGGGCAATTGTCGTGCAGGAATCTCCGTCGAACTACGGCGACTTCCTCCATTGGTGGCCATCAATCGAGCCAGCAGCGTACTACACGTTTGCCAGCGGTGGGTTGGGGCACAATGCGCCGTCGTCCGTTGGTATCGCCTTGGCCCAGAGAAAACTTGAAACCGGCCGACCTGTGATTGCTCTCATCGGCGATGGCTCTTTGCAGTACTCGGTACAGAGCCTCTCAGCGGCAGCGCAACACAAGCTGAAGGTCATTTTCATTGTTCCGTGCAACGGTGAGTATGCGATTCTGAAGGAGTTTGCCGACCTTGAGAACACTCCTAATGTCCCTGCTCTTGACCTGCCCTTCCTGGACATTAACTCTCTAGCGAAGGGTTACGGTTGCTCCACCATCAAGGCCTCGACCAAGGAAGAAATACAGGACGCTTTCAGGACGGCTTTAGCGACCGAAGGTCCGACAGTCATCACAATTCCCATCAAACGGGAACACAAGTCGCTCGTACCGGCCGACGCAAAACACTAGCGTCTTGCGAAAGAACCCCACCGCCGAGAGGGGGTGGGAGTTCTGCATTGTCGTGAGACTTTACCAACGATGCCGTGATATGTCCTTATCAAACACGGTATCACTGGAGCCATCGCATTTACCGACTGGCAAGTTGGAAGTGTCGGTGGCCAGTACGGTCGCCGCCGCAAGTTGCGCAAGAGCTCGGACGTCAAGTTTATGCGTTTAGAGGCTGTTATGAAGTTTGAATCTGTTTAGTGACTTTGCTGGGTTGTGTCGTTTGTTAAGCATAGTTGGATGAGGATCAAGGCTCCGGGGGAATATCCGAGCGATGTGACGGATGAGGAATGGGCGTTTGTGCTGCCGTATCTGCTGCTGTGCCGGGAGGATACTCTTCCATGTGCAAAGCACAGATCGAGGCTGAGCGGGCCAGTGCCAGATCCGGCGACCTCATCATCGCTTACACGTGTTCGACTGCGGCTACTTCCACATTGGACACGCCGATCTCTCCCAGCAGATCGTTCGTGTGCCCCTCGCGTTGCGCCCCTGCCAGCATTGTGGTGAGCCCATCCCGGAAGCCAAAACGCTGAAGGCTGAGCGTTTCCACTCGACCGCGCTCTACTGTTCGGATCAGTGTCAGAGGAAAGAGCAACGGAAGAGAAGAGCCATGCGAATACGCCAGGAAGAAGAGAGCCCCGATTAGAGCGCGAATAGGATAGGCTTAGCAGCCTCCATCCGTCGCAAACTCTAAGGATAACGGCACGCTGCGGGGGGAGAACCGATGATGGATGGATCGATCAGCGGACGGCTCAAAGATGGTGTGCCAGGCCAGATTCTATTGTCGCCCACGCTCAGCCTCACTCGGGATGGAGTGCTCGGAGAGACCACCACTCATGTGGACGAGCAAGGGCGGTTTCCAGTTCCCGCGGCCACGCCGGCGAGAGCTTTCTTAGCGCCGGGTTCTCCGTGCGCGAAGCCGTAGCCACCGATCACGATGGCGATCAGGCTTGCAGCTTTCGCGATGGTTCCGGTGAACAGGGTCTGCAGGTTGGAGAATCGCTGTGATGGCAGCTAATGTTCTCAGCTGGCTCTGGGGAGTGTAACGACCTCCACTTCGAACTCCGAAACCTTCCCACTCCACAGCCCAACCCACGAGGGGCGTATGCAGGAATCAACACAACCGAGGCACCGCAAAAATCGCGTCTTCAAGAGCCTGCATAAGCCCCTCACTTACCTGGGTGTCGAACGCACACTCTTCTATTTCGTCTGTGTCGGCGCAGTCGGAGCCTTCAATTTGTTCAACAGCATTCTGGCTGGAATCGGAGTCTTCATCGGAGGCTTCGCCTTCGGCCATTGGGTGACCTCTACGCTCCCCTCTATCATCGGCTCACCCTCGAAGAGGGGGAGGCCATCGAGAACCTGACGATTTCTCTTACGCCGGGCGCCTACCTTAAGGGACGAATTCTGGACGAGGAGGGCTACCCTCCACACCGCTGTCATTTCACTTTGATACGAGCTGACAATCGGGGAGAACGGTCGGGGTATATCAAGGACTCGGGCGACCACGAGGTCACTCCGAATGGAGTCTTTGCTTCGCCGCCACTCCACCCCGGACGGTAATTTCTACGCTTCGCTGGAATCCTCCGGAAGCCGTCCGAAAGTGATCCCTCCCAGCCCGCTCATGGAGCTATGCAACAGCGCATCTTCGACTTCCTCTATCCGAATGCTAAAGAGGTCGAGGAAGCTTACCCTTTCAACCTTGGAACCGGCCAAACTTTGGCAGTCCTCGAAATCAGGATTCCGCGTCCGGTTTGGCGTACCGTCCGGGGCAAGGTGACCGGCGTTCTGCCGGAGGACTTGTCGAACGTCTAACTCCACATCGTCCGAGACGTTAGAATGTTGGATGACTTCGGCGGCGGGGACCTCTTGTGAAGGCGGATGGAACATTTGAAGCCCCGGCGCAACGGGTTCGCTACCGGCTATCCGTTTGGCAGATGACTCCACCTTCGTCGGATGGTCACACCCAAGGCATAAAGCAGTTCTGTTCCGTCGAGATCACGGTCGGAGATCGTGATCTCGACGGGGTGGAAATCGCTCTCTCCTAGTTGACGACTACTCAGGAGCCGAAGCCTTCTTCATCTCGGCCAGGACGAGATGGTGGGCTACGTTGAGGCATTCCATCCGGCGGATCAGAGAGTCGCGGCAGGGCCCCGGCTTGATGCGGTCGGCGCGGGTAGACAGCAGATCGAGCTGGCGTTTGATGCAGTACAACGTGAAGTTCATGAAGCCTCCGAGGGGGCATAAAGCCTCCCTGCTATAGCCATCCGGAAGTTCAGAAACGCCGGTACGCTGCTACGCAGCGGGAGAAGGTGCTGACACATCACCCCCAAATGGGTGCTGTAGGTAAACCGGATGTTCCCGGCGGAGAACGCGATTACCATCAGCTACTTAGCCATTCCGCGTTTACGTCCGTAAACGCAAGTTGCCGTCTGGAATCACTTTGTCGCGTTCGCGTAAACGCATTGAATACTAAAGCATTTGACCGGCAAGTGCGGTTTTCATGGGTTGACTAATGCCATTGTCGGATGCAATCTGTTTTTGAGGTGGCCCTCCCCATGACCACTCCTCGCATTCCGGCCCCGGCGCATCCTCCATCGCCACCCGACGATGAAGTTCGCCCTGGCCTCCGCGCCAAAACGGTAGCAACCAGACTCACACCGGAAGAGCTGCGCGAGGTCGAAGCCGCCGCTGGGCGCGACGGGAAGTCGCTTGCGGAATGGCTGCGCGAGTTGGCCCTAAAGACGGCGCGGCAACGCCCAGCGGACCCGATGGAGCTGCTGCTTTCAGAGGCCTCGGCGACCCGGTACATGCTCCTGAATCTCTTCCATGCGACCGCCCAGGCGAACGCCGAAGGCAAGCATCTGCTCCCTGAGTCCGTCCTAAAAATTCGTGACCAAGCCGACGTGCGGAAGCTCGAAAGCGCCCGGAAGTTGATGGCGGATTTTCTCGCCCAGGGAGGGCAGGACGGAGGCAAGCCCTGAGCCGCCCGATGCAGTTTCCGAACCGGACAGGGAGGCTCTTCTGGCTCCTTGTCTGGGTCACCCTGGGGCCGCTCGCGCTCATTGTTTCGGTCTCGGCCTGGCTCGCTTGGACACTCCCCCCGCTCCAGAAAATCTATCTCCCGGTGTACTCCGCGAGCACCGTTGGGGTTCGGCTGCCCGGCAATCTGATCACCATCAGGTGGGTGATGAAGACCGCTCCTGGACGAAAACCCGAGACCCTTTTGCCTGAGGATGCGGTCTCTGGGCCGAGTCCAAAACTGCCAGTCAGCCTCTCAGCCAAGGCCATCGAGGAGGGTTGGCGCGGAGTGGTTCAAGCCCCTCCGGAGAAGGTTCGCTCATCCGAGCTGGTTCCGTATCTCCAGGCTACGATCTACGACGGAGAGAGCGTTTGGTGGCTCTTCGCACGGCCCATGATCTACGGCTTGGCTGGGATTTTATTGCTGTACGCGCTCCGGCTTCAGCTTAGACAAGGACGCAGTGGGCAGCATGAGGAGCGGCACGGACGGCGGACCAAAGGCCCCGAATTGCTGTCGGGCGGATGGCGTGGCCGACTCGGAACGGATGGAATTTCTTTCGACTTGCGCTTTAAAAAGACTCCTTGGAGCTGGCTTCCGTTCGGGCCGAGTTTCCGGATTCCGCGCCGTCTGGAATCGAGCCATATCGAGTTGATCGGCGACACCGGGTCGGGTAAGTCGACGGCCATCAGGCAGATTCTCCGCCATGTCCAGCAGCGCGGCGAGACGGCCATCGTCTACGACCCGGCGATGGATTTCGTGGGGGAGTTCTATGACCCCAGTCGCGGCGACCTGATCCTGAATCCCCTCGACGCCCGGTGTCCCCACTGGAGTCTCGATCAGGAGATCCTGCGCGATGAGACCGCCGCTACGATCGCTGCCGCTTTTCTTCCAGAGAAGGAGTACGAGAAGGCATTCTTCACCGACGCTCCGCGCCGATTGCTTGCCGCCATGCTGCGGCGTCGGATGCCGACGCACTTCCTTTTGCAGTGGATGAGCGACCCGGAGGCGCTGGCTTCCATCGTGGCAGGAACGCCGTTGGCCGCGCTGATCGATCCGACAGCTCCGGCGCAGAGAGCCGGGGTGCTGTCGAGCCTCAACTTGGTGGCGGACTGCTTCGAGCTACTGCCCGAGGGAGGCGGTGGGCGGGCGAGCTTTGCCACGGCTGATTGGAGAAAGGAGCGCAAGCGCTGGGTGTTTCTGACCTCCAGTCCCGATTACCGGGAAAAGGTCTTGCCACTCCATTCGGTATGGCTCGATCTTTTCATCCTGCGGATGCAAGGCCCCTGCGATGATCCCGCCGTCAAGCCGGTATGGTTCGTCATTGATGAGCTAGCCAGCTTGAACAAGCTACCCCAGCTCCACGCTGCCGTGACTGAAAATCGCAAGTACGGTAATCCCGTCGTGCTCGGCTTCCAGGGGCGCAGCCAACTCGAAAAACGCTACGGCCATGATGCCGAAGTCATGCTCTCCCAACCCGCTACGAAGGTATTTTTCAAGACCTCCGAGCCGCGCGCGGCCAAGTGGATTTCTGATGCTATCGGCGAGATCGAGGTCGAGCGCTTGAAGGAGTCACGCAGCATGGGGCTACTCGGCAGCAAGAAGTCATATGCGATGGAGATCGCCACCAAAGCGCTCATCATGCCGTCGGAGATATCAGGCCTTGAGCCGCTGCACGGCTTCATCAAGCAAGAGAATCGCGTGGTGCCCGTCGTCTTCCGGCTGACAAAGAAGCGCCCGAAAGAGCCTGAGTTTGTCGAGCGGAAGATTCAGCAGGCCGTGTCCAGGCCAACTTCGCCGGTGCCAGCATCGTCGGCACGGACGTCGCCTCCGAAACAAGCCAGGCCGACGGCGGCAGTGCAGGCTTCACTGCCCCTTGCCGATCCGTCGTCCACTAACGGAAGACCCAGGGAAGGGTTTGTGTGGGATGAGAGCAAAGGGATTGAGTGACGAGATGAGCGTTTATCGCGACCAATGGATAGAGTCCAGACTGACAGCGCGGGACGCATTGGGATGTTAATTTGAAATAGACTCGTTGCAATATGAAAAAACGCATACGCCGTGTTGGGTCCGTCGCCAACGAATTGGTGAAAAAGTCCCGCGAGGCGATGCTCACTGCCGTCCAGATTTATAACAATCCGCAGATCGATTTCAAGTCAGAGCTCTTCATCGTGACGGCAGTCATCGCATGGACTTACCTCTTACACGCGTATTATCGCAAGCACAAGATTGACTACAGGCAGCTCTCTCGTTTACCAGGTCGCAAGAAATACGCGATAACGCCTCGTGGGGCCGTTCGACTTTGGAGTCTTGAGGAATGTCTGGGGGCTAAGAATTCACCAGTCGAAGCAATCGTCAAGCAGAATCTGCTTTTCCTCATCGGCATCCGCCACGAGATCGAACATCAAGGAACATCGCAAATCGACGATCAGATGAGCGCAAAGTTCATGTCAGCAGCCTTGAATTTCAATGCAGCTATCAAGACGCACTTCGGACAAGTTCACTCATTAGAGAGGGAGCAGGCGTTTAGCATCCAGTTTTCGACATTCGATGAGGACACGGCCAAAGAGCTTCTTTTACAGTCCGACCTTCCCGCCAACATCCGCACTTTCATCACAGACTTCGAACGCGGGATGAGCGAAGAAGACTATAACGATCCGCGATTCTCGTTCCGGGTAGCCTTTATCCGGAAACTTGCCAATGGCAAGGCTTCGGCGGATAGACTCGTTGAGTTTGTCCCCGCTGGTACGACAGCCAATGAGATGAACCGGGTCTATGTCAAGGAAACTGAAAAGACTAAGTATCGGCCCAAACAGATCGTAGACATGATGAAAGCGGAAGGATACAAGGGCTTCACAATGCACCAGCATACTGAACTCTGGCAGGCGCTCTGCGCCAAGCAGCCGGACGGCAAGTTTGGAACAATGGTCGCAGAAACGACATGGCTTTGGTATCCGACTTGGATCAACGAAGTGCGAAAACACTGCGAGGAAAATGCAGCGCTGTACAGACCAAAGTCGATCTCTAATACTGCTAATGTCGCCACTCACGGTCCCGCAACTTCAGCGAAAGACGACATTTAGCCTTCTTCGCCGAACGAAGCTACCATGTCTCCCTAATGTTCGCTTGGCTTCCCAGGGTAGCGGCTGAATGTGCTGTAGTCGACTGTCAGCTCTTCACCAGCGGCGATTTCTCGTAGTGCAAAGAAATCATAGTTTTCGTCAGACCGCGTGTTCGGTTTCTTCGATTCGTTCAGAAACCAAGCAGGAGTGAGCCTGTTGAACGAGGTGGGACATCCATAACGATCCTTCTCTATCACAGCGAAGGCGTCGTAAAGTTCTCGCACTGCTTTTCGCTTGGGCAAAGACGATTTGGGAATCCAGCAGAGCTCCTCGTTTTCGTCGGCAAATATCCGTGTGCCCTTAGGAATCGTTCTGATCGCAAAGACGCCCACCCCTTTCTTGTCCAGCTTGGACGGTTTTAGCCGAACATAGACGCCGTTATGTGGGCGGTCGATTTTTACATCCCGGTAGCTCGTCACAAGGGCACGGCCCAACCCTTCGAGGTCAGGAAATATCAAAGTCTCGTCGATGCCATAATTCTGTAGATCGAGCCGTATGTCGCGTACAGCATGTCCTGGCACAACGATTCTTGTGAGACAAGCACCTTTGCCTTTTTGGAATCTTAGAAACCCGGATTCATCACTACCGTGAACTGTAAAGCTTGACTTCTGGCTGCTGATTCGACGTGCGATATGCGTAGGAAAGATTGCAATGGGCTCTTCTGGAGGTTTTCTTTTGGTCCATCGAGGGGGTAGCCAAGGATTCACCCGCTCTACATCCTTTGGATTGGCGCCCGGTGCGCTAGGCGCGACAATTTCCCGCTTACCGGTAACGCGCTTGTTCAACACATAGGGGTCTAACATCCACACCGCAGAATCGTAATAGCCGGGATTGTCACGGACCGCAAAATACAACGCGATCGCAGGGCTATCTGTCCAGTCGAGCAATCTAGTTGGCGCCCCATAATGCTGCATCAGGAAATACAAGTCCCAATCACTGGTAGGCAACGTCTCGAACCGGCTCAGCGCCGGAGCACGGACAGCAAATTCCTCTCGAATTTCATCTTCAGTCTCCCTGTCTCCGCAGCCGATCCGAACGATGTTAGGCACTAATGGCCAGTGTTTCCTCTGTTGGCCACGAAACCACGGTCCGCCAACATCGTCCCGGGAGAAATTCCAATTTTTACGTATTTCGCTGACAGTCTTCAAAAACTTGGTCAGACTGGTTGCTGTCAATATTTGCTCTCTGCTACTTGATTTGACCATCAGCGGCTCGCCTCCGTCGGATCTTACATCTCCTGTTTATGGGCAATCTGCAAATTATCACGCTCACTCCTAAATTGGTGCAAAATCGCTATGCCTTCAGCTCATCGCCGGATCTCTTCGTAGACTTCGGCCTGTGTTTACCAACGTGTCATAGAATTTTGCTGTGGCTCACCTAGTCGTTTGGAGCAAGCCCCATGCTCTCGATGTCTCCCAAACCGTTATCGGCAGGCCAGGCACGGACGTATCACGAGCGAGAGTTCGCGTCCCAGGGGCAGAACTACTGGAGCCGGGATCGGCAGGGCTACAGCGAGTGGCAGGGCAAACTGGCCGAGAGGTGGGGCCTGCAAGGTCCGGTCGGCAATGAAGAGTTCGCACGGCTGACAGAAGGCCAACATCCTTTGACTGGCGAACAGCTCGTTCGCCATCAGCCGCAGAAGACCTACGAAAATCAGATCGGCAAGGAAGTCACCAGTGTGGAGCACCGTGCTGGATGGGATGGAACCATCTCCGCGCCGAAGTCGGTTTCGATCACCGCGCTTGTGGGCGGTGATGACCGCGTAAGAGAGGCACACCGTGAGAGCGTCCGTGTAGCCCTAGGGGAGTTGGAACAGTTCACCCAGGCGCGGATCGGCAACGTCCATAAGCCGGAGACGACGGCGAAGTTCGTTGCCGCCACCTTCGAGCACGACACGGCGCGGCCCGTCGATGGCTATGCCGCGCCGCAGCTCCACACCCATGCCGTTATCTTCAACGTCACCGAACGCGACGGAGGTCCCGGCAAGCTGACCCGCTCCGTGCAGTCGCACGAGTTGTACGCCGCCCAGAAGTACGTGACGGCTGTCTACCGGTCGGAGCTGGCAACACGGTTGCAGGGTTTGGGGTATCAGTTGGAGCGTGGGGAATACGGGCAGCCCGAGATCAGGGGCTATACGAAGGAGTATCTCGAAGCCTCCAGTCTGCGCCGGGAACAGATCCAGGATTACAAGCGCGAGCAGGGCTTGGACGGTTCCTCGGCTGCGCAGATCGCCGCGCATCGGACGCGCGATCGCAAGGAACTGCTGTCGCCCGAAGAGGTGTTGCAGCGACACCGGGACCTTGCCGCGCAGTACGGCCATCAAGCGGATCGCATCGTCGCCCAAGCCACGGAGCGGGGGCAGCAGCAGATCCGGGAACCCGAACGGGGCGTGAGCCAGGCGCAACAAGCCGTGACCTACGCCCGCGATCATCTCTTCGAGCGCGGGGCTGTGCATGCGAAAAAAGACATACTGGCGGCGGCCCTTGATCGTGGCATGGGCGAGGCGACTTCGAGCCATGTCCGGGAGGAGTTTGAGCGCCGCGTACAAACCGGGGAGTTTCGCCATATTGAGAACGTCGGGACCGGACCTCAGTACACGACCGCCGCGATGCTGCGCATGGAACGCGAGACCATCGCCCACATGCAGGCAGGCAACCGGCGCGGCTTCGAGGATCCGATGCTGGTTCCTCCAGACATTCGAATTGCGACGGAGGATCGCCACCGGGAGCTAAACGCCGGTCAACTCCGCGCCGTCGATGAAATCTTTCTCTCGCGCGAGAAGATCGTCGGTTTGGATGGAGTCGCGGGCGGGGGCAAGACGACGACGCTGGCAGTCGTGCGCGAGGGTGCGGAGAGTGCTGGATATACCGTGGAGGGTTTTGCGCCCACATCGAGGGCCGCGCAGAAGCTCGGTGAGGCCGGGATCGAGACCAGGACCTTGCAGGCACATCTTGCCCAAGGCCAGAGGGTAGACACCGGCGAGCACCGGCTCTACGTAGTGGACGAGAGTTCGCTCGCGTCCACTAAACAGATACACGAGTTCGTGTCTCGCCTGCATCCGAACGACCGCGTTCTCTTAGTGGGCGATATCCGGCAGCATGAGTCCGTAGAGGCGGGACGAATCTTCGCTCAACTCCAGGATGCAGGCATGAAGACGGTGAAGCTCGATGAGATCGTGCGGCAGCGCGACCCGGAGTTGAAACAGACCGTCGAGCAACTCGCGAGAGGCGATGTCCGCGCGGCGCTGGCAGGGTTAGAACGGCAGGGCCGCATCCATGAGGTACAAGGCCACGACGAACGCGTAGCAGCCATCGCAAAGGAGTATGCGAGGTCGCCTGAGAGCACTTTGGTCGTCTCACCCGACAACCGCTCCCGCGTGGAGATCAACCAGGCGATTCATGTGGAGATGCAGTCTAAAGGCGTTGTCGGTCAAGAAGAGCATCGCGTGCAGGTCCTCGTTCCCCGTCAGGATCTTACCGGCGCAGATCGTACGTGGGCCGAGCGGTACAACATCGGCGACGTGCTGCGTTACTCGCGCGACTCCAAAGAAACTGGCATCCACAAAGGCGAGTACGCTAAGGTGACGGAAACCGACGCAGCCAGCAATCGGCTTACTGTCAAGATGAAGGACGGTACTGAGAAGACCTACGACCCACGCCGTCAACAGGGCGTCTCCGTCTACCGCGAAGAGGAGCGAGCTTTCTCCATCGGAGACCGGGTGCAGCTCACCGCGCCTTCCCATGAGCTGAAGTTTGCCAATCGCGAGCTGGGGACGGTGGAGGGTATCGGCGAGGATGGGAGGCTATCCCTCAAGATGGATGGAGGCCGCGCCGTCGAGCTTGATTCGGAGAAGCACCCGCATCTCGATCATGGCTATGCGGTGACCAGTCATTCCAGTCAGGGTCAGACCGCCGACCGCGTTTTGATCCACGTCGATACCGAGCTGGGGGCCAAGGACCTGCTCAACAATCGCATGGCCTATGTTGCCGTCTCGCGCGGAGCGCACGACGCGCAGCTCTTCACCAACGACCGGGAGAAACTCTCCTCTGCTCTCGGCCACGATGTATCGCACCAAAGCGCCCACGCAACAGAGATCACTACCTCGAAGTCGATTCAGCAGGAGATTGCACCTAAGCATGAACAGCAATACGAGCATGGAATCGGTCTGTAGCCTGCCTGCCCAGATATATATTGAGTCCTCGCTTGCCGCCACCGCCGACCTCACGATCATGTGAGATAAATTCGGGCCAGCGATCAGCGCATTCTCCGGGTTCAAACCGAGGCAAGGTTTCGAACGGGCATCGAGTTATCCTACTTGGGGAGACTGGTGGCAGAACACTACCTTCGCATGATAAGGGCCTTATGAAAACCACGATTATGGTCATGGATGTATTCGTGAGATTCCGCTTAGTCGCCATCGTGCAATCAGAGCAACAGACGCAGGCATGGGAGATGCAGGTCATGGTCATCCAACAGGTTGCAGACATCCTGATTTCCCTTGGCTTTTTGGATTCCAAAGCTGCTGCGCTGCTTACGGAAGCTAGTACCACCATCACGCCTCAACCAGGCATCAAAACGATTCCGTTTTCGGATTTCGTCACTTTAACCGAACTCGTTTATCCTGACTCCGAGCCAGTAAGCCTGGAGGCTCAACAGGGCCATGCGCTCATCGCTACTGGCGAAACGACAGAAGAAGCTCTCGCCTCCGCAGGCTTCGTATTGAAGATGGACGGCCCGTTGCAGTGACGATGTCTTGAACAGGCGCAATTTCTTCTAGGCGAAGAATTTGTCCGACCTACAGTTTCGCCAGAAACTTCATCAATGCCATATCGTCACGCCATCTCCTCCGTCCGCGCACCGGGCTCAACTTGTCCAGTTGTGTCCTACATCGTTCCGGCGTAAGCGATAAATTTCTCTCCGTTGAGCCGACACCCATCTGTTCCATATACGCGGCAAGTGCAGGGAGCATGCGATTGAGGTCCGCGTGATGGAGATCTATCCTTCTTTCGTGGGAGGAGGTGTCCTCCCGCGCTGCGACCGCTACGCGTTCTCCGCTTCCCACCTCTGCGGGCCTTTCCCGCCCGCAACGCCCATCCTATAAATTGGGTGCGCTTAGGCGCACGTATAAGGAAACCAAGCCTCCCTAGTGGGCTCCGCCCCCCGCGCGGCGACAAGGGCTTCCCCAATCTTCCGCGCTTCGCTTGTGCAGACCTTCGCTGCGCTCGCCCTTCGCTTTGCTCCGGGTGGGGAGACCCCTCCCTTGCACCTTGCTACCCCCGCCTTCGCCAGGTGGCGTTCGGCATGTACATGCCGCGTTTCTACGCGGAAGTGCAAAAGCCAAACCAGGGAGCAAACACCATGAAGACCATCGCCACCAAGAAGCCCAGCACCAAGCAGGAATTGATTGCCACGAACATCAAGCTGCTGATTGAGCAGTTGGAGGCCGGACACTCCGAAGCCCTCACCAACTACCTCACCGCCATGAGCCGCTTCCGCACGTATTCGTTCGGGAACGTGCTGGAAATTGCGCGGCAAATGCCCGAGGCCACCAGAGTAGCGGGGTTCTGGACGTGGAAGAATCTTGGCCGCAGTGTTAAGGCGGGACAGAAAGGCATCCGCATCCTTGCACCCATCGTTGGCGTGCGTAGGAAGAAGGACGCCGAAGCAAACAAGGACATTACCACGCAGAATGAACGCGTCTTGCTTGGCTTCCGTAACGCCTACGTCTTCGATATCTCGCAGACCGAAGGCGTAGAACTGCCTTCCTTGCGGCAAGTCACCGGCGACCCAGGCGAGAACATCGAACGGTTGATCGCCTTCCTCAACAGCAAGGGCATTTCTGTCAGCTATAGCCAGAACATTGCGCCAGCCCTCGGTATGAGTTACGGCGGACGCATCGCCATCCTAGCAGGACAATCCAAGGCGGAAACCTTCGCCACGCTGGTGCATGAGGCGGCTCACGAACTGTTGCATCGCAGCGAACGCCGCACCGCTACCACCAAGATCGTGCGCGAGACGGAAGCCGAGGCCGTGGCGTTTGTGGTGGGAAAAGCCATTGGTTTGGTCAACGAAGAGGCCAGCGCGTCTTATGTTGTCTTCGCAGTTATGTGACGTCTAGCTTTCGCGGCCCTATGAACACTGAAGATTTGTGTTGCCGAACGTCACATAAGCTGGTCTAGAGTTGAGCGAGGAAGGTGAGCAGGTCGGGGTTATCCCGCCAGCGTTTCCTTCCGGTTGGTTGGTTCTGTTCGCACATGCCTAGCGCCTTCGCTTTCATATCGAGGTCGGTCTCAGCGTAGACATTGGTGGTGTCGAGCGAGACGTGCCCGAGCCACGCGCGGATGGTATTGATGTCCACGCCAGCGCGAAGCAGGTGAGTTGCGGTGGTGTGGCGGATGGTGTGCGGGCCGATCTTCTTCTTTTTCATCTCGGGCACGGACGCCATCGCAGTTCGTGCGTGGCGGGTGACGATGTCATGCACTCCGAAGCGTGTCAGCGGTTTGGCTGTGCGGCTCAGGAACACGCGCTCATGATCCTGCCGCCCGCGTGTCAGCTCGCGCAGTGCAAGTACGGTGGAAGCCCACAGCGGGCAGAGGCGGACTTTATTTCCTTTGCCTTTCAGGCGCACCGACGATAGAGTGCCGCTGCCATCGCCGCATAGCGTCATATCGCCTATCTCCAGTTGCGCGGCTTCATCGGCACGCGCTCCAGAGTTGTAGAGGAACAGTAGCAGCACATGATCCCTATGCCCAGCCTTCGTCGTCCGGTCGGGTGCGGCCAGCAGAGCATCGATTTCGTGTTTGTCGAGATAGGCGACGGCTACGCGTGTCGAACGCTTGAACTCCACCGACCGCAGTTGTGCCGACCAGCCAAGATCCTCCGGGCTGCGCTGTCCGACGAAGGCAGCGAACGCATGGTAGGCCGCCAGACGTTGATTGCGAGTGGAGATCGTGCATCCACGCTTCTCTTCGATGTGCCGCAGGAAGACCCGAACAAGATCGGCGTCGATGTCGGCGAGGAGAAGCTTGTCCGCCTTCTTCCGCACCTTGCCAGCCGCGAACACGATCAGAAGACGCAACGCATCCCGATAGCTCTGCTGCGTGTTCCGCGAGAGGTTGCGATCATCGGGCAGATGCTCCAGCAGGAAGCGCCGCACCCAGGGGCCGAGAGTACGTTTATCGTTCATCTCCACCTCCGCATACATAGCGTTCGAAGCGGCGGTTGGCCTCTCCCAGAAGCTCCGGCGTCATCGTCAGATAGCGTTGCGTCGAGTGCAACTCAACATGACCGAGATAGGTCGACAGTGCAGGCAGCAGAGCCTGTGCATCGTCACCCTTTCGATACCACTCTGTCAGCCGGTGGACCGCGAAGGTGTGCCGGAGATCGTGGATGCGGGGCTGATAGGGGCTGCTCTCTTCCCGGCGAACGCCCGCAAGGTTGCGCAAGAGCCGGAAGCGCTTTTCAACCACCTGACGTGGAACTTCCTTGTGTAAGCGGGATTGGAAGAGCGGTTCATCGTTGCGATCCACTCTTCCCGGCAACGCAAGATACGCTCGCAGATGTGTGTGAACATCAGCTCCGAGCGGAACCAACCGTGACTTATAGAACTTCGTTCCCCTGACGGTGATGATGCCATTGCCAAGATCGACATCGCCACCACGCAGCCGCAGCGCTTCACCGACGCGCATCCCCGTGCCGTAGAGCAGAAGCAGCAGAGCACGGAACGTGGATGCCGACATAAGGCACTCATCTCTCTGCTGGCAGCGAGGAACGGCAGCAAGCAACAGCCGTAACTCGGATACAGAGTAGACATAGGGAACGAAGCTGGTCGTGTACTTCGGGGCCGGCGGCGGTAGTGGTGCCATGTGCAACTCTTCTCGCACGCGCCAGTGCTCGAAGAAGACCCGCAACGTGCCGTACTTGTGCCGCCACGTTGCAGGGCCAGTACGTGGGCCAGCCAGGAAGGATGACATCTGGTCCGGCGTAAGAGCGGAGAGTTCTATCTCCCCATGACTGCGCGACAAGGCGCGGAGCACAGCGGCTGGGCTGTAAAACTTTTCACCCATAGCCTGACGCTTTGCGATGTACAGATCGATCGCTGCGGACAGTTTCATAGCAGACCTCCCAGATCGAAGTCCGCCACACGCCGCAACATGGTGATATCAACCTTGGCATAGATGCTCGTGGACATCGCGCTCCGATGTCCCAGCAGGTCGCCGATCTCCTTCAGCGACAAGCCCTCCTGTAGCAGATGCGTCGCGCAGGCATGACGCAGACTGTGCGGCCCGTTCCGTCGGCACTGTATGCCTGCGGCCTTCAGCCGACGGCTTGTCAGTGCCCATAAGCTCGACGGCGCGACGCATCGATAAGGCATATGAAGCGTCACGAACAGATGCCGGCATTCGGTGCGCGGCCGCGCCTTGGTGATGTACTCGAGGATCGCTTCGCCCACCTCGTGCTGCAGAGGGTATCGCTGCGTCCCGCCGCGCTTGGAGTGCGTCACCGCGAACGTCTCCGCTGACCAGTCGAAGTCACTCAGCAAAAGGCGCGATACCTCGCCGCTGCGCAACCCATAGATGGCGAACAACGAGACGATCGCTCTCGCACGCAGAGCGGACGCGCTCTTGCCCCGGATGCCTTCGAGCAACCGCTGCACTTCCGTCCATGTCGGCCCTTCCGGCAGACCTTCATGGACGTACCTGCGGGGGCCTGCGATCCCTTCCGCGATGCCGTGCTTGCACCATCCACGCCGTTCCGCATGACGGAAGAAGGATCGCAGCGCCTGTGCGGCCACAGTCACCGATGTCCGGTTCCAACGGGTACTGCCCTGCAGGATCAGGAACCCATCCACATCCTGAAGCCGCACACTCGCCAGGCAAGGATGCATCTCGGCGAACCACGCCAGGAACCGCGAAGCCTTCCATCGATGCGAGCGCACCGACAGCGGCGATAGCCCCTGTTCCTCAGTCATCCACTGAGCGAAGTCTTCAAGATGATCCGTGAACCAAGTGCGTGGCGTCAGCGGCGACTTCAGCTTACCCGCGAAGTGCAACCACTTCTTCGCCACATACTCGAAGTAGCTCTCCGTTCGAACGTAAGTGCGGGCCCTGGCGTTCGCTCGCTGTTGTTCGCCCCAACGTCGTGCAGCCTCTTTGATTTCGTCTGCCGAGACATCGCGCAGCGTCTCCAGATTCAGCAGATCGATGACATGCAACATCTGCCCAGACACATTCCGCAGCGCGGCGCGGCTTGTCCCGCGCTCCTGCAAATACTTCAGAAAGGCCAACCGCTCCTCCAGCAAGGGAGCGTCGCGGTGACGGTTGAGTGCGAACGGAAGTTCCAACAGCGTATCCAGCATAATCGGGGTCTCCTTGATCCCGGCTCATGCTAGACCTCCAACTTATGTTGTCTCCAAAACCACCATCCCCAGTGTTCATAGGGCCGCGAAAGCTGGACGTCACATAACTGCGAAGACAACATAATCGGCGTTATGTTGAGCACAACATAACG
>Ga0302228_10000302_pt1 | contig 43806 bp, 36 predicted proteins | sample II_Palsa_N1_2_FD_193519 | JGI IMG/M metagenome (GOLD analysis project Ga0302228, IMG submission 193519) | Peat permafrost microbial communities from Stordalen Mire near Abisko, Sweden - II_Palsa_N1_2 | ecosystem: Environmental > Terrestrial > Soil > Palsa > Peat permafrost | place: Sweden... | reverse complement strand
AGCGCGAGCCCGCCAGCGCACCTGCATCCGTGAGTCATGCGCCGGGCGGTTGAGACGCATCGTGGCCCAGTTGAGCGAATGGCTGCAGCTCATGCTGGCGGAGATCGCGCGCAAGCAGGACGAGGAACGATGCGCCGCTGAAGAGCAACGCGCGCGCGCGGTGGAACAAATGGCGCAAAAGCCCCAGGCTGCGCAATCCGGTTAGGCGCGCTGTGCTACATTTGCGCCCGAGCTTCGAGGACAGGGCGTGCCCGAGCTGGTCGTCTCCGAAATAGAAACTGAAAGGCTGATTCGGCTGCAGCCGCCCATTGAGCGTGCCGCAACCGCCGTCACCGCCTTTGTCGGCCGCGCGCTCAAGGGCCCGGTCGAACAGGCCACGACGATCACCAGCTTCGACGAATACCAGCGCGTCTTCGGCGGACTGTGGCAGCCCTCGACACTGTCCTACGCGGTCGAACAGTTCTTCGAAAACGGCGGCCAGACCTGCATCATCGTGCGCGTCTGCAACGGCGGCCGGGCGGCGACGCTGACTTTGCGTTGCGCTGACGGCGAGCTGACGCTGATCGGCCTCTCACCGGGAACCCGGGAATACCTGCGCGCGGCGGTGGATTACGACGGTATTGCTGCGGCCGAGACCGATCGATTCAATCTGGTGGTGCAGCGTCTGCGCGCGGCCGGCACCGAGCTGATCGAAGACCAGGAGATCTTTCGCCGGGTGACGATCCGTACCGATGCCGAGCGTTCGCTGCCCGAGATGCTCTCGGCATCGCGACTGGTACGGCTCGTCGGCACTGTGCCAAAGGCGCGGCCCGATCGGACCGTGGGTCCGGGGAGTGCCGGTGGACTGGGCTACGTCGCCTCGAATCCCGACGGCGATGACGGCGATGCGCTCACCAACTACGACATCATCGGCGATGCCCGCAACTGCACCGGGCTGTTCGCACTGCGTCCCGACCTGAATTTCAATTTTCTGTGCATCCCGCCGCTATCGCGTGAGCTGGATGTCGGGCTGCCCGCGCTGCTGGTGGCGTTGCGTCAGTGCCGTGAGCATCGCGCGATGCTGCTGGTCGATCCACCGGCCGCGTGGAACACGCCCGAGGCCGCACTCGAGGGTCTGCGCAACTGGCCGTTTCACAGCGACGATGCCCTGATGTTCTACCCGCGAGTGCTGGCCTTCGATCGTCTGCGAGGACGCTACGAGCCATTCGGCTCGGCTGCGGCGGGAGCCGGCCTGTTGGCGCGTTCCGATCAGATCTGCCCGGTCTGGACCTGCAACGAGGCCGATGAGCCCATGTTGCGGTTGGGACTGCGCCCGGCCGTGAGCGTCAACGACGTGGACCGGGTGCGGCTGGCGCAATCGGGTGTCAACACGCTGACCGCGCAGCGCCAAAGCAGCCGGCAGCGCGGCACGTTACGCACGCTGCTGCCCGAATCGGGGTCAAAATCTGATTGGCGCAGCCTGGTCGCGCGGCGCATGGCACTGTTCCTGATGTCGAGCATCGAACGCGGAACGAACTGGGTGCGGCTGGAACATGGCGGGCCGCCACTGTGGGCGCAGGTGCGTGCCCAGGTCATCGCTTTTTTCGAGAGCCTGGCGCGCGATGGTGCTTTCCGTACCGGGCTGCCGGCCGAGAATTACTTCGTCGTCTGCGACGAGCGCCTCAATGATGCCGCCGCAGTGGCCAGCGGACAGTTCCAATTGCTGTTCGGGTTTGCGGTCTCGCGACCGGGCGAGCACCAGACCTGCCTGGTGACACACCAGCCCGAGAGCAGCACGGCGCGCATGGTCAGCGTCAATCGCTTCGCCCTGAGTCGCGGGAGCTGACCGCGGTCCAAGTCGGCAGGAGTATCATGCAGAGCGATGGCTCTCGCCGGCTGGTGCCGCGTCAAAGGAAAATCTCAGGATGGCGAATCGCTATGTGGTGTTCTCGCATGGCAAGGACAGCGGGCCGTGGGGCAGGAAAATCACGGCCCTGGCCGACGTCGCACGCAGCGAAGGCTACCAGGTCGAGTCGGTTGACTATCGCGGCATGGAGACGGTCAAGGCCCGCAGCGACCGCCTGATCGAAGTCTGCAAGACTCTCTCCGGCGACCTCGTGCTGGTCGGTTCGAGCCTTGGCGGATACGTGGCGGTCGCGGCCTCATCCCTGCTGCATGCCCGCGGCGCCTTCCTGATGGCCCCGGCACTGTATGTCGAAGGCCTGCCGCCGTTGCGCGAGCGGGTGCTCGACTGCCCGGCAGCCCTCGTGCATGGATGGCGGGACGACGTCGTGCCGTTCGAACACAGCGTCCGTTTTGCGCGCGAGTACAACTGCTCACTACACCTGCTCGATAGCGATCATCAGCTGCACGATCAGCTCAGGTTCATCAAGTACCTGTTCGAGTACTTCCTGATCGGACTCGATCTGCCGTCCGAGCGCGGCGCCGCTTAGGCTGCTGCAACCATGCAAGGGGTCTTGAGCCGGGTCCTTGCGCTGTGGGTGCGGGCGACACTCCGTCCCGAGGATGCCGCGGCGCGCATCGGCGGTCGCACTACACCCGTGTGCTACGTGCTCGAACAGCGCAGTCGAGTCGATCTTGCGGTGTTGCAAAGCGTCTGCGTGCGCGAGCGCCTGCCGCGACCCGGGCGCCGGCTGCTGTCACAACGGTTGCGCCGCCGCCGCTCCTCATTCGCGCTGGCCCGTACCGTCGGGTTCTGGCGCTCGCGACTCGACCGCCGGCCACCCGAGCTGCTGCTGATGCTGATCGAGGCGCTGCGCGCCGACCCGAGCCTCGATGTCAGCCTGGTGCCGGCTGCCGTCTATTGGGGGCGGGCGCCGCAGAAGGAGCGTTCCGTCATCCGGCTGCTGCTGTCGGAGAACTGGGTCATTGGCAGCCGCGTGCGTCGATTTTTCAGCGTGCTGGTGAACGGCCGCAATACCACCGTGCAGCTGGGCGAACCGATTTCGCTGCGCCGCTGGCTGGAGCAGGATGCGGATACGGCGTTGAACGGGCGGCGCGTGGCGCGGTTGCTGCGCACGCAATTTGCGCGGCTGCGCGCAGCCCGGATCGGGCCGGATCTTTCGCACCGTCGCACCATTGTCGCCGAGGTGCTGCGCACGCGCGCGGTGCGCGCCGCCGTGGCGCAGGAGGCCGGCGAGAAGAACCGCGTTTCGCGTCGCGCGCTGCTGCTCGAGGCGCGCCGTTACGCCGACGAAATAGCTGCCAACTACTCGCACGCCTTCGTGACGATGATGTCGCTGGGACTCTCGCGGCTTTGGAACAAGCTGTACGACGGGGTGGAATTCCAGCACGTCGAAACGCTGCAGCAGGTCGCCGAGGGCAACGAAATCGTCTATGTGCCCTGCCATCGCAGCCACATGGACTATCTGCTGCTGTCGTACGCCATCTATCAGCGCGGCTACGCGGTGCCCCACATCGCGGCCGGACTCAACCTGAATCTGCCCATCGTCGGCCGGCTGTTGCGCAAGGGCGGTGCGTTTTTCATCCGCCGCAGCCTGCGCGGCAGTGCGCTCTACACCATCGTATTCATGAAATACCTGGCCGCCATGATGGCGCGCGGGCATTCGATCGAGTACTTCATCGAGGGCGGCCGCAGCCGCACGGGCCGGCTGCTGACGCCGATGACCGGCATGCTGTCGATGACCGTGCGCAGCTATCTGCGCGAGCCGCGTCGGCCGGTGGTATTCCTGCCGGTCTATTTCGGCTACGAACGCATTCTCGAGGGGCCTACCTATATCGGGGAACTCTCGGGCAAGCCAAAGGAAAAGGAATCGGTGCTCGGGCTGCTGCGCAGCCTGCGGCGGCTGTCGCGCCAGCGTCTGGGGCGCGTGCACGTGAATCTGGGCGAGCCGATTTATCTCGATGCGCTGCTGGATAACCATGCCGGCGGCTGGCGTTCACATGCGTTCGATGACCAGAACCGACCGCCCTGGGTCGGCGCGCTGGTGGCTGAACTGGCGCAGGCGATCATGCGCAACATCAACTCCGCAGCCACCGTGACACCGGTCAACCTGCTGGCGCTGATCCTGCTGTCGATGCCGCGCCAGGCAATGCTCGAATCCCATCTGCGCCGGCAGATCGAAATCATGCAGTTGATCCTGGCGATGACGCCGTACGGCGATCGCGTCACCATGACGCGGACGACGCCGCAGCAGGTCGTGGAATATGGCCTGACACTCAAGATCATCTCGCGCGAGCAGCACCGCGCCGGCGACATCGTGCGCATGAGCCCCGAACATGCCGTGCTGGCCACCTACACGCGCAACAATGTGCTGCATCTGTACGCGATGCCATCGCTGATTGCCTGCTGCTTTCTGTCCAATTCGGCCATGGCGACCGAGGATGTGCAGCGACTGGCCAGCCGTATTTACCCGTATGTGGCTGCCGAGCTGTTCCTGCGCTGGTCCGAAGCCGAGCTGCCCGATGTGGTCGCGCGCACGCTCGAAGCGCTCGCCGGGCTGGGACTGCTCGACAGCAGCGCCGATGAGCCGCGCTGGAGCCGGCCCGGCCCGGACTCGATCGCGGCGATGCAGTTGTCGCTGCTGGCGCAGACCACCGTGTCGACCATAGAGCGCTACTACCTGGCAATCGCGCTGCTGATCGGCGCGGGTAGTGGCCAGATATCGCAGCAGGCGCTCGAGGAGCGTTGCCAGCTTATGGCGCGGCGTATGACGGTGCTGTATGGATTCAATTCACCGGAGTTCTTCGACCGCAGCCTGTTCGAGAACTTCATCGACCTGTTGCGCGCGCGTGGCGTGGTGCGCGCCAATGAATCGGGCCTGCTGGTGTTCGATGAGATATTGCTCCGGGTGGCCGCCGACGCTCAGCTGGTACTGTCCGAGCAGATCCGCCACAGCATCCTGCAGGTCACGCACCCCTAGCGGCACCACCGTTGCATCCATTAGTCGTTGCCCGACGTAAAGGGATGGCAATGACGCGGCACCCACGCGGGCTTGCCCTGGGAGCGAACAAGCCGATGGATCTGTCTGGCCCGGAAAGGCGCCGCGCTGTCGGCATCGCCAGCGTGGCGTGCGGATTATCCGTCCTCACCGGCGCGCGAGCTGACGATTCGACGAACACTTTGGTCAGTTCAGCCGCGCAACCGCTGGCCGAAGTCACCGTGTCGGCCGAGCGGCTCGAGCTCATTGGCTCGGCCTCGACCGCCAGCGAAGGGGTGGTGGTGGATCAGGAGATCCAGGAGACCCCGGCCTATCGACCCGGCCAGGTACTGGAAACGGTCCCCGGCCTGATCGTGACCTTGCACAGCGGCGAGGGCAAGGCAAACCAGTTCCTGATGCGAGGCTATAACCTTGATCACGGCACGGACCTGGCGACGTTCGTGGACGGCATGCCGATCAACCAGCCCACGCATGCGCACGGACAGGGCTATACGGATCTGAACTTTCTGTTCCCGGAGATGGCCCAGGACATCCGCTTCACCAAGGGTCCCTACTACGCCACGGTCGGAGATTTTGGCGCCGTCGGGTCGCTGCAGATCGACTATCGCGACACGATTTCCGATCAAATCGCCGTCAGCGCCGGGACGCTGGACTATCAGCGCGTATTTGCCGCGGGCACACAACCGCTCGGCGACGGCCAGCTGCTGGCGGCCGCCGAGCTGCAGCACTACGACGGCCCGTTCACGACCCCTGATGATGCCCGCAAACAGAATGCGGTGTTGCGCTACAGCCAGGGCGATGAACACAACGGCTATTCCGTGACGGGGATGTTCTATCACCAGTTGTGGACCAACACTACGGACATTCCTCTGCGTGCGATTGACGAGGGCGTGGTGTCCGACCGCTTCGGCACGCTCGATCCGACCGACGGCGGCCGGGCGCAGCGCGCCAGTGTCTCCATGCAGATCCATCAGACCGAGGGCAGCGGTCAGTTCTCGGCCAGCACCTATTTCATATATAACCAGCTGCACCTGTTCAACGACTTCACCCATTTTCTGGTCGATCCCATTCACGGCGATCAGGAAGACCAGTTTGAGAATCGCCGCGTCGTCGGCGGGGCAGCGAATTACACGCTGCCGGTATCCCTCGGAGCGATCGACAATGATCTCGCTGTCGGCGTGCTCACGCGCTACGACTGGCTGGGTGTCGGACGCCTGCCCAGCCAGGCTCAGGTGCCGCTGTCACCGCAGGATGATCCTCCTTCCTTCTCGAATTCGGATGACGTGTATCTATTCGGTGCCGCCGCATATCTGCAGGCGACCACCCGCTGGACGTCAACCCTTCGCAGCGTGATTGGCCTGCGTGATGACTACCAGCATGGCACTGACATCGATTATCTGGCCCGCCTGCATGAGACGGCGGGCTACACCAATGGCGGAACGGCCGCCCAATCATTGCTGCAGCCCAAGGGAAGCCTGATCTATACACCAAGCCAATCGCTCGAATTCTATTTGAGTGCCGGCCGGGGATTTCACAGCGCCGATCTGCGCGGCGTCAATCAGGACAACAGCGTGGGCCTCGGGCTGCCGCACACGCCACTGCTCGCGAAGCAGGACGGCCAGGAAGTCGGACTGCGCGCCGCAGTGCGACCCAATTTCGTCGCTACATTGGGCGTCTATAACCTGTGGCAGCAGTCCGAGACCATTCTTGACCCGGACATCGGTCAGGACATTGCGGGCCCACCGAGCCGTCGCTACGGCTACGAGGTCAATCTCACTTACCAGATCAACCGCTGGCTCGAGTTCTATAGCAGCTACTCCGGCGACCACACGCGTTTCACGCGCCCATTCGACGACGGGACCGGACATCTGGGCACCTACATCACGGATGCGCCGATTGCGACCGGGTCCATGGCGCTGTATGTGACCAATCTTGGGGGCTGGAGTGGCGGCCTGAGCTATCGTTATCTGGGCAACTATCCGCTTTCCTCGGGACCGTGCGTCAACTCGGCCGCGATCCGGGACTTCCCTGGCGTCGCGCGCTCCTGCGCCAACGCACCAACGGCATTCGGGCAGGTCGACGGTCATGGCTTCGGGGAATTGAATCTCGAAATTCAACACGCGTTCACCGGAGGTTGGGCCGTCGCGCTCGGTATCTATAACCTGCTCAACAGCGACGCGGCGGCGGCGGAGTTCTGGTACGTCGACCGGTTGCAATCCGAGCGTGATCTGTACCCGGACGGCCGGGCAGATGTGCACGAACACCCACTCGAGCCGCTGGCGGCCCGCTTCACGATCTCGAGGCATTTCGGGCTCTGATCCCCACTCCGGCGAGATCGAGCCGCGGGCGCCCGGCGCGTGAAAATTTTCCCGGCCCGACGCATCCGACTCAACACCTCATTCGTATGGTCCTAAGCAACCCGTGCCGTAGTTCACCAATTCCGGGGAGAATTCCTATGATCAAGACCAACCGCAGTCGAGCCTGGATGGCGGTCATTGCCGCCTTCATGGCGGGCAGCGCCATGGCATCCAGCCATCGCGAAGCTCCTTTCATCACCACCCGACCCAAAGTCGATGGCACCGATTTCTACCTGTTCAACAGCTACGAGGCTGGCCGCGCCGGCTACGTAACGCTGATCGCCAACTATCTGCCGCTGCAGGACCCGCAGGGCGGACCTAATTACTTCTTTCTGGACGATGACGCGCTGTACGAAATCTCCATCGACAGCACCGGATCCGGCGTTGCCGATACCACCTTTCAGTTCAGATTCACGACCACGACCCAGGGCCTGTCCGTGACCGCAGGCAACAAGTCGATTCCGGTGCCATTGATCAACATTGGCCCGGTCACCGGTCCCGGCGGAGCTACCCAGAATGTCTCGCAGTCCTACACGCTGACGCTCGTCAAGGGCGACCGGCGTACTGGAACCGCGACGCCCATTGTCAACGCGTCGACCGGTGCAACCACCTTTGCCAAGCCGCTGGATAACATCGGCGCCAAATCAATTCCCAACTACGCGACCTACGCGGCTCAATTCATTTACCCCATCACGATTCCGGGCTGCAGTGCGCCTGGCAAGGTGTTCGTCGGGCAACGCCAGGATCCCTTCGTGGTGAATCTCGGCGAGACTTTCGACCTCGTGAACGTGAAGTACCCGGCCTCTCAGCTGGCCCCGACGGGGACCAACGGCCGTAACTACGTGCCCAATTCCTTGGCCGGCTACAACGTGACCGCCCTGGAATTGGAAGTGCCGGCCTCCTGTCTGACCAGTGCTTCAAACAAGATCATCGGTGGCTATACCACTGCGAGCCTGCGACAGGCGATGGTGCTCAACCCGGTGCCGCAGAGTGCCAAGAGCGTCGGCAGCGTCGGAGCGGTCACCACTCCAACCGGCGCGGAAATTGCCGGCGGTTCCTGGCTGCAGGTCTCGCGCCTGGGCATGCCGCTGGTCAATGAGCTGGTGATTGGTCTGCCCGACAAGGACCGTTGGAACGGCTCGAGCCCCTCGGGCGATGCCCAATTCGCCGACTACGTGACCAATCCGTCGCTACCGGTGCTGCTCCAGGCGCTGTTTGGCAGTGCAGGCGTCGTGGCACCGAATGTCTATCCGCGTACCGACCTGGAAGCGGTGTTCCTGACAGGTGTCGCCGGCCTGAACAAGCCCGCCAATGTCGTGCCAGCCGAGGAGCTTCGCCTCAACACGACCACCCCCGTCACGGCGATCGCGTCGCAAAATGATCTGGGTGTGCTCGGCGGCGATCTGAGCGGCTTTCCGAATGGACGTCGCCCCATTGACGACGTGGTCGACATCACTCTGCGCGCCGCGATGGGCGCATTGCTGATGCCCTTCGATGGCAGCTCGATGGATCCGGATCCGGCCTCGGATGCTTCGCGGCAACTGGGGTACGAGGACGGCGCGGAGCCTGATCCGACCAACTACCTGCCGGCCTTTCCCTACCTGAATACGCCGCTTGCCGGCTCGCCGATCAGCGCCACTGAGTGAGGTCAATACCATGAATGACAAGACAGCTATCCTCGCGGGCGCCACGGCATTGGGATGCTTGGCGCTGGCCGCCTGCGGGTCCGGGGACACCACCACCCCCTTCCCCCCGGCGGTCAGTAATCCGGGACCGGCGACCACAGAGCTGAATACAGCCGATGTGCTCGCGCTTGCCCAGAAGACGTCGGAGACCTCGACGCCGTTCAACGTCGACGGCGGGGCCGTGGCCTTGACCCCGGTCGACGATGAGACCGGGGAACCCACAGTCGTCGACGGCACGTGAATGCGGCGAAACCTGGTGCGTGCTCTCGCCTTGCTGATCGCGATGGGCACGGCAGTGGCTCATGCCGAGCCGTACGTGCCGGACAGCGACACGGTGATCCTGGCCGAGTTGCCGGCCGGTGCGCACTACGCCGATCTGGCGGCCAGACGGCTTGCGCGCGGCCGGCTCGATGTCGCCTTGCCACTGGCGCAGTTCTACATTCAGCAGTCCCGTCTCTCCGGCGATCTTCGTTTTCTCGGCTACGCGGACGCGGTGCTGGCGCCATGGCTGGAACATCGTCCGGCCGCTGTCGATGCCTTGGTGCTGCACGCGACCGTGCAGCAAAGCCGGCATGAATTCGAGCCGGCGCTGGCGACGCTCGAGCTCGCATTGGCGGCCCGGCCCTTTGATCCGCAGGCATCGCTGACCAAGGCGACGATTCTGCGCGTGCTGGGGCGCTACCCGGAGGCGACGCTGGCTTGTGATCAGTTCGCGCGCAGCGTCGATGCGTCGCTGGCCGCGCTGTGCAGTCAGAGCGTGCGCGGCCTTGACGGTCATCTCGATGCAGCCTACGCGGCGCTGCTGCAGGTATCGTCGCAGGGATGGCTCAACACGGAGAAATCCTGGCTGTACTCGGAGCTTGGCGAGATGGCGGTGCGCCTGGGGCGCGATGATGAGGCCCGGCGCTGGTTTCAACGCGACCTCGATCTGCTGCCTGGCGATGTCTATGTGCGTACCGCGTATGCGGATCTGCTGCTGCGCCAGGGACTGGATGCCGAGGCACTGGATCTGCTGCGCGGAATGGAGAGTTTCGAGCCGCTGTTGCTGCGCATCGCAATTGCGCAACAGCGATTGCACGACCCCGCCCTGGCGCAGAGCAGCGCCCGGTTGCAGGTGGCATTCAGCGTCGAACTGCAGCGGGGGGAAGCCGTCCACCGGCGTGAACAGGCGCGATTTCTGCTTGAAGTCGAACACCAGCCGCTGCTCGCGCTCGCGGCGGCCCGGGAGAACTGGACAGTTCAGCGTGAACCTGAGGACATCCTGGTCCTGGTCGCGGCCGCACGTGCCGCCGGCAATCTCGATGCAGCAGAGCCGGCCCTCAAATTCGTGCGCAGCACCGGCCTTACCGATGCGCGTCTGACTGCCGCCCGATGAGCCTGTCGCACGGTCTTGGGATGATTCGGCGCGCGCTGGGAGTGCTCACACTGCTTGCGGCGGCGCCGATAGCGCAAGCCCACATCGCCAGCAACGGGTTTCTGAGTCTCGAGGTCGAGCGAGCTCACATCACGGGCGCCCTGGAACTCGCGATACGCGACGGCGAACTCGCGGTCGGTCTGGATCGCGATCGCGACGGCAAAGTCAGCTGGGGTGAGCTGCGCGCGGCCCAATCCGCACTCCAGTCCTACGTGGGCAGCCATCTGCGCCTGCTGGGCGCGGAGGGACCCTGCACCCTGAGCGTCGGTGCGGTTCAGGTGAACCAGCGCGTCGATGGCGCTTATCTTTGGCTGCCGATTGCCGCCGATTGCGGTCGCGAATTCGCGCGCCTGCGCATCGACTACAGCCTGCTTCGCGAGGAGGACCCCTCGCACCGCGGATTGCTGACGCTGCGCGCTCACGCCGTGGTTCAGACCGCGGTGCTGGGAGACACCGCCGGGGCGCGCGCGTTCGATCTTGATGATCCCTCTCCGTGGGAGGCAATCGGGGAGTACCTGCGTGCCGGCGTGTGGCACATCTGGAGCGGCATCGATCACCTGCTGTTTCTGCTGTCGCTGTTATTGCCGGCGGTGCTGCTGCGGGAACACGGCCACTGGCGTCCCGTGCCCCGGGCGCGGCCCGCCTTTATGAGCATCCTCAAGATTGTCACGGCCTTCACGCTGGCGCACTCATTGACGCTGTCGCTGGCCGCATTCGATGTCGTGCGCCTGCCCAGCCGATTGACCGAATCGGCCATCGCTGCCTCGATCATCGCCGCGGCACTCAATAACGTCTTCCCGGTATTCACGGAAAGTCGCGCCCGCATCGCCTTCGCCTTCGGATTGCTGCATGGCTTTGGCTTCGCGTCGGTGTTGGCGGACATGGGTCTGCCCCATGGGGCGCGGCTGCTGTCGCTGCTGGCCTTCAATCTTGGAATCGAGACCGGGCAGCTGGCCGTGGTCCTGCTCGTCATGCCGGCGGTGTACTGCTTTCGGAAGCAGCTCCTGTATCGGCGCACGGTATTGCCCTGGGGATCTGCCGCGATCGCCACGTTGGCACTGGTATGGCTCGTGCAACGCGCATTCTTTCCGAGCTAGAACCCAGGCCGAGCTAGAACCCAGGCAACTGTACCGCCGCCTTCCAGGCCGAGAGCTTCTGCGCCAGCCGCATGCCCGCGTGAGCGGGGCTCGTCGATGGCAGTTTCACGATCGCGACGCGCGCGAACTCACGCTGCAGCACCGGACCGAAATGCCGCAGCAATTCGCGGTAGGCGGTGCCGCCGTTGCAGCAGATGCGCGTGATCTGTACGTGCGAGCGTAGCAGCGCCGGAATATCGTTCGGCACCGCACTCGATGCCTCGATCGCGGAATCGAGGCTGCCGGGCCGCACGCAAGACTGCAGCACATCCCAAAGCGCGATCCGGTATTCCTTGAGTCGTTCCAGCCGCAGCGCGTAGGGCAGGGCGCGCCCGGCGCCGCAGATCGTCTCCATGATGGGCCAGAACTGATTCTGCGGATGAGCGTAGTACTGGCCGGCGGCCAGTGAGGCCGCACCGGGCATGCTGCCGAGTACCAGCGTGCGCGCATCCGCGCGCGCCACCACCGGAAAGCTGAAGTGGCGAACCTGGGGCTGGGCCGACATCCAGGGAGTCTAGCCCATTGCCTTCGCTTCGCTGGCGGTCGGCCGTGCGTGCAGGCAGCGCGCGCGCGTCAGCCGGTTCCGACGCTCTCACTCATCGTGTACGCGCCCGCGCAATTGCTTGAGACGCTTGTGCTGCGTCTTGTGCTCCATGCGACGCTGCTGCGAACCCTTGGTTGGGCGCGTTGCGCGGCGCTTCTTGGGCTCGACCCTGGCGCGCGCGATCAGTTCTTCGAGCCGCGCCCGTGCTTCGCGCCGGTTGCCTTCCTGGGTGCGGTGGTTGCGGGCGCTGATCAAAAGCGCGCCCTCGCCGTTCATCCGATGTCCGGCCAGCGCGCGCAGCCTTAATTTGACCGCGGGAGAGAGCGCCGCAGTGCCCGCGAGGTTGAACCGCAGGCGCACCGCGGTCGCCACTTTGTTGACGTTCTGTCCGCCGGGACCCGTGGCCCGCATGACCTCAAATTCCAGATCGTCTTCCGGAATCGGATGCGCCCCACTCATAGCGGCGGGGGTTCGTGCCGGATGAAAACCTCGCGCTGCGCCATGGGGATGGTGATCTTCGCATCACGGAACAGGCGCCAGATCAGCCGATTGACGTCCGAGCGAACGTTGTTGACGCCGCCTTCCGGATCAGCGATCCAGAAGCGCAGTTCCAGGTCCATGCCGTGATCCGAGAATTGCATCAGCCGCGAGACCGGCGCCGGCTCGTGCAGGATGCGCGGATGGCCTTCCACGGCGCGCAACAGGATATCGAGCGCCTGTTCGGGATCGTCGTTGTAGCTGATGCGTACCGGCAGCTTCAATCGCACCTTGCGATCCGAATAGCTCCAGTTGATGACCGGGTTTGTGATCAGGCTCTGGTTGGGCACGAGAGTCTCGACGCCGTCGCGGTCGCGCACCACCACGTACCGCCCGCGCAGCGCCTGTACCCAGCCGAAGCTCTCAGTGCTGGTGCCCGGCATGCCCGTGAAGCTGATGACATCGCCGGGTTTGATCGACTTGTCCATCAGCAGCACGAAGCCACTGACGAAATTGCTGGCGATGGACTGCAGCCCGAAACCCAGGCCCAGGCCGACCGCGCCGGTCAGGACCGTGAGCGCTGTCAGGTCGACACCGGCGGCATTGATGCCCAGCAGGACGCCCAGCCCCACCAGGAAGAAATAGCTGAATTTGTTGATGCCGATGCGCGTCGACAGCGCGATCGACTCGATCGTCATGATGCGCCGCTCGAGCGCCCGCGCCAGCACGCTGGTGACCAGCACGAAGGCGCTGATGATCACCAGTCCCTTGAGCAGCGCCCAGAGGGTGAACTGGCCCCGGCCGGGCAGCAGGTTGATATCGTTCAGCGTGTTCTGGATGGCTTCGAACCAGCCGATCAACTGAAATGAGATCCCGATCCAGATGATCAGCGTCAGCGGCTGTTCCCACTTGCGCATCCACGAGTCCGGACCCAGCCCGAGGCGCAGCAGGTACATGCCAAGTCGCACCAGGATCAGCGTCGCCGCCATCTCCATGCCGATATCGAGCAGGTGCACCGAGCCACCCGCCGCGGCGATCAGCGTGCGCAATATCAGCAGGATCAGCAGTGCCAGCACCACCGGCGCCTCGATGACGCTAATCTCCGTCAGCCGCGCACGGGCGCCTCGCGCCCCGATCAGGGCGGCGCGCCGTGGACGCGACAGATTCAGCCGGTGGGAGGCCAGCAGTGCGCTCAGCAGCGCCGCGGCGATCGCGGCCGCCTGCAGCCAGGTCTCTCCGCTGCTGATGGCCGTCAGAAGGGCCTGTAGCGCGCCGGCGCTTTCGTTTGGCATCAGGCGTTCAGGTCCGGGATCAGTTGGCTTTCGAGCTTCAGGATCTGGTCCTTGAGCGCCAGCTTGCGCTTCTTGAGGCGCTTGAGCTGCAGCTCGTCGATGTGAATGTCCATGGAGAGCCGTGAGATGACTTCATCCAGGTCGCGATGCTCGATGCGCAGCGCCCGGAGCTTCTCGATGTTGCGGAACAGCTCGCGGTCGACGTTGTCTTCCTGATCGCTCATCCGCTGATATCGCTTACAGCTCGAGCCGGGCCGCAATGGGTGTAATCAGGTCGGGTAGCTTAGCGAAGCGGCCGAGCGGCCGCCAAGGTAAATCAGGCTCGTGGAAATCAGATCCCACCGAGCCCTCAAGTCCAAAGCGCCGCGCCAGCGAGGCGGCACGATCGGCGTCGCCCGCCGCCATGCCAGGCAGGCTGATTTCCAGGCCGAGGCCGCCGGCGGCCTTGAACTCCGCCACCAGCTCGCGCAGCACGCCGTGGGACATCTGGTAACGGTGCGGATGTGCCAGGACCGGGATGCCACCGGCCCCGCAAATGCGCTGCACGGCGATTTCCAGCGTCGGCCATTGGGCGGCGACATAACCGGGCCGGCCACGCTTGAGCCAGCGATCGAACGCCTGCTGCACATCTTCGGTAACACCCAGCTCGCACAGCGCGCGCGCCAGATGCGTCCGGGTCGGCAGCGGTACCGACAGCGTCATTTCGGCAAGCTTTGGACCGGGCAGGCCTGCGCGTGCCAGCCGTTGCGTCATCGCCTGCATGCGTTCGCGGCGACGCTCGAGCAGTGCGGCAAAATGGGTTCCCAGCCGGGCATCATCGATGTCGAGCTCCAATCCGACCACGTGAATCTCGCGGTCGCGCCACTGGCAGGACAGCTCCGCGCCGGCGACGAAGCGAATCGCGGTACCGGCGCAGGCGGCGCGGGCCGCCTCGCAGCCACTCACCGAGTCGTGATCGGTCAGCGCCAGCAACTCGACGCGTCGATGCACGGCCAGTGCGACCAGGTCGGCGGGCGAGAGCGCGCCATCCGAGCAATTGCTGTGCGTATGCAGATCGATGCGTTCGTACATGCGTTTCAGTTGCCTGACAACAGGGCGGCCCAGTCGCGCGAGCGGTCGGCGTAGGCCATGAATGACGGATTGATCATAGTGTCACGGGCGTTATAGCGCAGCGGCACGCCCGCGAGGTCCACGACCCAGCCCCCGGCTTCGAGCACGACCGCATGTCCTGCCGCCGTGTCCCACTCGGAGGTCGGGCCGCGGCGCACGTACAGATCGGCGCTGCCCTCGGCCAGCAGGCCGAATTTCAACGCGCTGCCGACGCTGATGCGCTCGTGCTTGCCCACGCGGTCGATCAGCCGATCGAGCACCGCATCGCCGTGCGAGCGGCTGCCCAGCACGCGCAAGGTCGGGGGGGCGTTGGCATGGACGTGCAGCGCCTTGCGCGAGCCGTCGGCATCGCGCCGGAACGCGCCGGCACCGCGCGCTGCCGCATACATGACTTCACGCGCCGGTGCATGCACCACGCCGAGCACCGGCTCGCCGTGCTCCACGAGCGCGATATTGACGGTAAATTCGCCATTGCGTTTGACGAACTCGCGCGTGCCATCGAGCGGATCGACCAGCCACAATCGCAGCCACTGGTGCCGATGTTCGAACTGCTGCGGCGGCGACTCCTCGCCCAGCATCGCGATATCCGGCGTCAGCGCTGCCAGACCTGCGGCGATGATGCGTTGTGCGGCCAGATCCGCCTCGGTCAGCGGCGAGCGATCGTCCTTGAGCGTGACACCAAAGGCCGTGCGGTAAATGCGCATGATCTCCCGCCCGGCGCTGTCGGCGACATCCATGACGGTGGGCAGCCAGTCCGACAGCTGCCGGGTGTCCAGATTCGAATTCATGGCGACACTCATCGCACTATCATAGCCGACACGATGACAGCCCCGATTCTGAGCAGTGCGCAGTGGCGCCAGATCGACACCGTGTTGCTCGATCTCGACGGCACTTTGCTCGACCTGGCGTTCGACAGCCACTTCTGGGGCCACCAGGTACCGGCGGCCTGGGCCCGTCTGCGGGAGATCACGCTCGAGCAGGCGCAGGCTGCGCTGCGGCCGCGATTCGCGGCGCGCGAAGGCACACTCGATTGGTACTGCATCGAGTTCTGGAGCCGGGAGCTCGAACTGGACATTCGCGCCCTCAAGCAGGATCTGGCGCACGGCATCCGCTGGCTGCCTGGGGCCCGTGAATTCCTGCAGCGCGTGCGCGCGCTGCGCAAACGCCTGGTGCTGATTACCAATGCGCATCCGGCCACGCTTGCGATCAAGGATGAACGCACCGCGGTGAGCAGCTTCTTCGATGCGGGCTTCAGCTCACATGTGTTCGGCGCGCCCAAGGAAGATCCGCGGTTCTGGAGCGAACTTGCCAAGGTCGAGACCTTCGACCCTGCGCGCAGCCTGTTCGTCGATGACAGCCTGAGCGTGCTGCGCGCCGCGCGTGCCGCGGGCATCGGATTGATCTACGCGGTGCGAAAGCCCGACAGCTCGGGAGCCGCGCGGATGCAGCAGGAATTCCCCTCGATCGACTCGGTAGCCGAGCTGTTGGAGCCTGTCTAAAGCCTACCGCCCTGAGCGCTGCGAACCGCCGCGCCGGCTGTGGCCGCGAGCGCCGCCGGGACTGCTGCCGGGCCGGCCACTGCGCTGACCGCCCCTGGGACCACCGGGTCTGCCGCCGCGGAAGGGCGGTCGATCGGACTCTTCCATCGGCGGTGCCGGTTCGATTTTTGGCAGCAGTGCCGGGTCCACGGACGCCACCGGGATCTTGCGGCCGATGTATTCCTCGATGTCCGGCAGCGAGATGGCGTACTCCTCGCAGCCGAAACTGATGGCATCGCCGTCCGCGCCGGCACGCGCCGTGCGGCCGATACGGTGGACGTAGTCGGGCGCGTCCTGCGGCAGGTCGAAATTGAAAATGTGGCTGACATCGGGAATGTGCAGCCCGCGAGAAGCGACGTCGGTGGCGATCAGCACCGCGAGCTCGCCCTCGTGAAACTGCCGCAGGAACCGTAGCCGCTTGTTCTGCGGCACATCGCCGGAAAGCGCCTGCGCGGCAAAGCCGTTGGCGCGCAGCGAAGCTTCCAGACGCTCGGCCATGCGGCGGGTGTTGACGAACACCATCGTGCGATGCGCCTCGGTCTCGCGCAGCAGCCCGATCAGCAACGGGATCTTCTCCTCCATGGCGGGGAAGTAAATCACCTGCCTGATGCGATCGATCGTGACCTTGTCCGGTTCGATGCGCACCAGCTCCGGATTGTTCATGTGCTCATAGGCCAGCTCGAGCACACGCTGGGAAAGCGTCGCGGAAAACAGCATCGATTGCCGCTGCTCGGGGCGCGGCAGCCGGCGCAGGATGAAGCGGATGTCGGCGATGAAGCCCAGATCGAACATGCGATCGGCTTCATCGAGCACCAGCACCTGCGCGTGGCGCAAATCGAACACGTGTTGCTTGAAGTAGTCGATGATGCGGCCCGGCGTGCCGATCAGCACGTCGACGCCTTCGGAGACGATCTGGCGCTGTTTCTCGTAGTCGGTGCCGCCGAAGACCACCGCGAGCTTCAGGCCCGTGTGCTTGCCGAGTACCGCCGCGTCTTTGTGGATCTGCACCGCTAGCTCGCGGGTAGGTGCCACTACCAGCGCGCGGACCGAGGTGGCGTGTCGCCCCGGCGGCGGCGGCCTCGTCAGCAGGCCCTGGAACAGCGCCACCAGGAATGCCGCGGTCTTGCCCGTGCCGGTCTGTGCCTGCCCGGCCACATCGCGTCCCTGCAGCGCTATCGGCAGGGTTTGTGCCTGAATCGGCGTGCAGAACACGAATCCGGCATCAACGATGCCCTGCATCAGAGAGCCTGCCAGGGGCAGGGATTGGTAGGTCAGGGAACTGAGATGTTCATCACTCATTACTACGTTTCTTGATGTCCTCAAACGGCGACAGGTCGGTCATTGACTCATGCGCGCCGTAAGACTTGCAAAGCGCCCCGGAAAGGGCAAAAATATCCACATCGGCGGTCGTTCTGTCTGCAGCCGCTTCAGCCTCTGACGTACCATCCTTAAGCTAGTGTAACCGTTAGACGGCTTTTTCGGGGCTCGGTGTGGGCACCGCTGCCAATATATTCAATCGGGTCAATACGCTTATCCCATCTTCTAATTTCGTTTTCCGCCCCAAAATACAGGGCTTTCTCCCCTCAACGGAGGCTCAACTGCGTGAGTAACGAGCACATTGTGCACACCTCGGACGCCAGCTTTGATCAGGACGTCCTCAAGGCTGAAAAGCCGGTATTGCTGGATTTCTGGGCCGAATGGTGCGGCCCCTGCAAGATGATCGCGCCGATCCTGGACGAGATCGCATCCGAATACAAAGACCGTCTGCGTATCGCGAAGCTCAATATCGACGAGAATCCGCAGACCCCGCCGAAATTCGGCATTCGCGGCATCCCGACGCTGATCCTGTTCAAGAACGGCTCGGTCGAAGCGCAGAAAGTCGGGGCGCTATCCAAATCCCAACTTGCAACATTTCTGGATCAACACCTGTGAGAGGCTACCTCGGTAATCAGGGCCGCAATCGGCCGCAGAACAACAATAACAATAACAACAACAAGGGTCCGCGCCACGGCAACCGCGACGGCAATCGCGGCAATGGCCGTCCGGACGATGTGATGCTGGATATCGAGCCGATCGGCGAGGATGACGCCGAGGTCATCAGTCCGGCGGAGCTCGCGGCATCGCGCAAGTCGATGAACCTGACCGAGCTCAAGGCCAAGCCGATTCACGAACTGGTGAAGATGGCCGATTCGATGGGCGTGGAGAACGTCGCCCGTTCGCGCAAGCAGGACATCATTTTCTCCATCCTCAAGGCGCATGCGCGCAATGGGGAGGACATCTACGGCGACGGCGTGCTCGAGATCCTGCAGGACGGCTTCGGTTTCCTGCGCTCGGCCGACGGTTCCTACCTGGCCGGCCCGGACGATATCTACGTCTCGCCCAGCCAGATCCGCCGTTTCAATCTGCGAACCGGCGATACGATCTCCGGGCTGATTCGTCCGCCCAAGGACGGCGAGCGCTACTTTGCCCTGCTCAAGGTCGGCGAGATCAACTACGACTCGCCCGACAGCTCGCGCAACAAGGTGCTGTTCGAGAACCTGACGCCGTTTCATCCGACCAAGCGGTTGAAACTCGAGCGCGGCAATGGCAGCACCGAGGATCTGACCGCGCGCACCATCGACTTGGTGGCGCCCATCGGCAAGGGCCAGCGCGGCCTGATCGTCTCGCCGCCCAAGGCCGGCAAGACCATGCTGCTGCAGAACATCGCCACCTCGATCAGCTGGAATCACCCCGAGGTGATCCTGATCGTGCTGCTCATCGACGAGCGGCCGGAAGAGGTCACCGAGATGCAGCGCACCGTCAAGGGCGAAGTGGTCTCGAGCACCTTCGACGAGCCGGCCGCACGCCATGTGCAGGTCGCCGAGATGGTCATCGAAAAGGCCAAGCGCCTGGTCGAGCACAAGAAGGACGTCGTGATCCTGCTCGACTCGATCACGCGCCTGGCGCGCGCCTACAACACCGTCGTGCCCTCATCGGGCAAGGTGCTCACGGGCGGCGTCGACGCCAACGCACTGCAGCGTCCGAAGCGATTCTTCGGTGCCGCGCGCAACATCGAGGAGGGCGGCAGCCTGACGATCCTCGCCACTGCGCTGATCGATACCGGCTCGAAGATGGACGATGTCATCTACGAGGAATTCAAGGGCACCGGCAACAGCGAAATCCACCTGGACCGCCGCATCGCCGAGAAGCGCGTATTCCCCGCCGTGAACATCAATCGTTCAGGTACGCGCAAGGAAGAGCTGATCACCGATCCGGGTGAGCTGGCGAAGATGTGGATCCTGCGCAAGCTGCTGCACCCGATGGATGAGCTGGCCGCCATCGAGTTTCTGCTCGATAAGATGAAGGACACCAAGGCGAACTCGGAATTCTTCGAGGCTATGAAGCGCTGATTGCTGTGCGGGCTCTTTCGGGAACGAGATTCAGTTCTCTGTTTGAGCCCTCGCCCGGCCGGTACGGTGGCACAGTGCCTGCGCTTGGGTGATCATGTGGTCTCATTGCGGGCGACGCCGCAGCTCTTGAGAGACCGACATAATGCCGCGCGTAGGTCATCGTGCACTGCTGCTCGCGCCGCCGCTGCTGGCCGTGGCATTGGCCGTCCACGCTGCACCCATTCCTCCGGCCTCGTTCGTCGTTAGCGAAGACTCACCGCCGCCCGCACTGCCGGCCGATCCGAGCCCGATTACCGACCACCTGGCCCTCGAGGCGCTGTACTTCTGGGGTCGCGTCAGCACCTTCGGCCAGTTCGACGGCGGCCAGGGCCAGATCGGAACCCCGCTGTCCGCCGAGAACAATCTGGGCCTCAGCAACCAGGCCTACCAGCCGCGCTTCGAGCTCATGTTTCGGCTGCGCCCCCGCCATAGGGTGCGTGTGAATTTCTTCGATCTGCGTCGCAGCGGCTCGAGCGTGCTCAACAGCGCCATCCAGTTTGGCGATCAGACGTTTCAGGCCAGCCAGCCGCTGAATTCGACCCTTGACTGGCGCCAGATGGATATCACCTATACGTACTCATTTCTGCGCGGCGAGCGGTATGAACTTGGTGCAGGCCTCGGCCTGCATTTGCTCGAGGCCGAAGCGATCGCGCAGGTACCCGGGACGGCGCAGCGCGTCGATTACAACCAGGCGGGACCCTTTGCGACGCTGGCCCTCGACGGCACGTATTTGATTGCCAGGCACTGGTCGTTCAACGCGCGCGCCAACTACATGCATCTCACCGTGCACGATTTCAGCGGTGAGCTCGAGGATTATCACGCCGATGTGCAATACCGCTGGCGGCGCAACTTTGCCGTCGGCGCGGGCTATGACTACTCGCAGGCGCAAGTGGACATTCGCGACCGCGACCCGTCCGGCATCGTGCAGCTGCGGATCAATGGACCGCAGCTGTTCCTGCGCGTGAGCTACTGACCCACAGCACGGCCACGACCACGAATAGCGCCGCTGCCGCCATTGCCAGGGAGGCGTGGATTCCCACCACTTCCCCCAACAGTCCGACCGTAATACCACTGAAGAATCGCAGTCCCAGGCTGGACATCGTATAGACGCCGATGATGCGGCCGCGCAGCGCAACGGGCGCACTCATCTGTACCAATGCCTGGGCCATCGCCTGAAAGGCGAGCTCGAGGAATCCGGCGCAGAACAACGCCGCCAGCGACAGCGCGTATTGGTGCGAAAGCGCAAAGATCGCCAGCGCGCAGCACCACAGCATCGCCAGCACCAGCGCCGTGGTGGTGCGCGCCTGCAGCAGGCCGCGGCTCTCGAGCACGATGGCGCCAAACAGGGCGCCGCCGGCATCGGCAGCCGCCAGCGCAAAATAGAACAGGCCCGGATTGCCGTGCCCCACATCGATGGCGAATCCGGGCATTTGAGCCTGGTACGCGGTGCCGATGAAGAACGAGGCCGCCCCTGCCAGCAGGGTCATCAGCAGGATCACGCGGTTGTCGCGGATATGTCGCAGGGTCGAGAGCGCATCGCCCAGTCCCCGCACCGCAACCCGCCCGCCGGCGGGTTGTCCGCCAGCGGATGCCTGGCGAAATCGCGGGCCGTATGGAGCCTTCCACAGCCAGATCAGCATCGGCAGGTAGATCAGCGCATTGACGAAAATGCCGTGCGCCGGGCCGAGCAACAGCATCAGCGCGCTGCCAACCGCCGGACCCAGCAAGGTCCCTACATAGCGCGCGGTGGCGCCCAGCCGGACGGCGCTTTGCAATTGATCCATCGGCACGATGTCATAGATCAGCAGCTGCGCCGGCGGCGTCCAGAGCACGCCGGCGAAGCCGTGCAGCGTCAGCAGCACCACGGCATGCCAGGTCTGCAGCGAGCCGCTCAATATCAGCACGCCCCAGCTGATCGAGACGAGCATGAACAGCAGCATCCCGAGCTGGATCATGCGGCGTGGGTCGAAGCGATCCGCCAGTGCTCCGCTGTAGCCCGAAAACAGCAGGTAGGGCACCCAGTGCGAGATGACCGCAAAGCCGGCCAGTGCCGGGGAGTGGAAGCGCTGGTACAGCACCCAATAAGTGATGACGTGCTCGATGTTGTCGGCCAGCATCGCCGTGGCCGTGCCCATGAAGAAGAAGCGGTAGCCGCGGTGCTGAAGCGCAGCAAATGAGACGTGCCGGGTGGGATTTACGGTCGACATGCGGCGAGCTGATCGGCAATGAAATCGGCCACCAGCGAGACAGCGCGCGGATCGCGCAGCGTGCCGCCGTGGGTGAGCGTCGGAAACAGATGCAGTTGGCTGCGCTTCAATGAGCCGGCGACTTCCTCCGAGTGCGCGGCCGGCACCAGTTCATCGGCGCCCCCGTGCACCAGCACCGCCGGCATCTGCACCCGCGTTGCCATCTCCACGGCCCGGTAACTGTCGGGATCGCGCCCATAGCGGCGCCGAAACAACCGGCGCATGCGTTCGATTGCCGTGGGAGGTAAAGCCATCACCGCCGCAAAGGTGTCGAAGAGAAAGGCGACCCCACGGGGGATGCCGATGAGCGCCGCGGCGCGCAGCGGGGCGGTCCGGGGCCCATCTGCCAGCCAGCTCAGGGTGGCCAGGGCGCCGAAGGAATGTGCCACGACGGCCTGGGCAGGACCGCAGTCGCCTGCGACCGCGGCAATCAGCTCGCGATAGGTTTCCAGGTCCAGCTGGTGTCCGGGCGAGCGACCATGTCCGGGCGCATCGAAGGCGGCGACGCGCAACCGCCGCGCACGCAGGGCATCGATGATTTTGCGCAGCCGCGCGCTATTTGATCGCCACCCATGGACGATCAGCGCCGCGGGGGCATCGGCCGCCCCACCGTCCGCCGGCCACTCGTATATACGCACCCGCCCAGCGGTGCTGGTGAACCAACGGCTGTGGGCGGCATCGAGAAAAGCGCGGTCGTCGGGCTCGATAGGGCGCGGGCGAGGTCTGGTGAACAGCCGCATCGCGATTCGCGCGGCCAGCGCCGGGCTGAGCGCGGTCAACAGCTTAAACAGCGTCCGCAGCCGCCGTTTCAGCAAAGGAGTGAGTCCCGGAATCGCGGGTTCGGCCGACGAGCGCGCCTCAGTCACGATCGGGCCCGGAACTACGCTCCCGCTCGATGGCGCGATAGCCGATATCGCGGCGCCACTGCATGCCGCGGAATTCGATCGGTTCGATCAGCGCATAGGCCTGTCGCTGCGCCTCGCGCACCGTGTCGCCGAGGCCGACCGCGCACAGTACGCGTCCACCGCTGGTGACGATCCGATCCTGCTCGCAGCGGGTGCCGGCGTGGAACACTTTGCCGGGCAGCTGCGCGGCCGCGTTCAGGCCCTCGATCGCATCCCCCAGCCGCACCGACTCGGGATAGCCGGATGCAGCCAGCACCACGCCGAGCGCGGCGCGCGGATCCCACTCCGGCGTCATCGAATCGAGCTTGCGAGCCAGTGCCGCCTCGCACAACAGCGTGAGATCGGAACGCAGGCGCATCAGCATGGGTTGTGTTTCCGGATCACCGAGCCGGCAGTTGAATTCGATCACGCGCGGAGCTCCGGCGGCATCGATCATGAGTCCGGCGTACAGAAAGCCCGTGAAGGGCGAGCCGTCGGCTGCGAGCCCGCGCAGGGTTGGAGCGATGACTTCGCGCATGACGCGCTCGTGCACGCTGCGCGTCACCACCGGGGCGGGCGAATACGCGCCCATGCCGCCGGTATTGGGACCGCGGTCGGCTTCTTCGAGCCGCTTGTGATCCTGTGCGCTCGCCAGCGGTACGGCGTGTTCGCCGTCGGCCATGACGATGAAGCTCGCTTCCTCGCCCTGCAGGAATTCCTCGATGACGATCTCATCGCCGGCATCGCCGAAACGCCCCGCAAGCATTTCCTGTGCCGCGGCCTCGGCCTGGTCCAGGGTTTCGGCGACCACGACACCCTTGCCCGAAGCCAGGCCGCTGGCCTTGATGACGATGGGGGTGCGTTGCGCGCGCAGCCAGGCCGGATCGTAGTTGGCGCGCGTGAAGGTCCGGTACGCTGCGGTCGGCACTCCGTGTCGCTGCAGGAAATCCTTGGTGAAGGCCTTGGAGCCCTCGAGGCGCGCGGCCTGCCTGCTCGGTCCGAAGCACGCAAGCCCTGCCGCCTGGAATGCATCGACGATGCCGGCGACCAGCGGCGCCTCCGGACCAATGATGGTCAACGCCACGGATTCGCGGCGCGCCAGATCGACCATCCCGGCGATGTCCATGGCCGCGATCGGCACGTTGCGCACCCGCGGTTCGGTAGCGGTACCGGCATTGCCGGGCGCGACGATGACTTCGCTGACGCGAGCGGACTGGGCGCAGCTCCAGGCCAGCGCATGTTCGCGTCCGCCGCCGCCGACTATCAGAATCTTCACCGCGCCACTTCAGTGCCGAAAGTGGCGCACGCCGGTCAGCGCCATGGCCATGTCATGTTCGTCGGCCGCGGCGATGACTTCCTGGTCGCGCAGCGAGCCGCCGGGATGGATGACCGCTGCCACGCCGTAGGAGGCAGCCACATCGATGCCATCGCGGAACGGAAAGAACGCATCCGAGGCCATGACCGCGCCGCGCACCTCGAGCTTCTCGTCCGCAGCCTTCATGGCAGCGATGCGTGTGGACCAGACCCGACTCATCTGCCCGGCACCGATGCCGACCGTACTGGCTTCGCGCGCAAACACAATGGCATTGGACTTGACGAATTGCGCCACGCCCCAGGCAAACAGCAGGTCCTCAAGCTCGCGCGCATCGGGTTTGCGGCGGCTGACGATCTTCAGATCGGCGGGTGCCAGGTGAGCGATGTCGCGTTGTTGCGCCAGGAGCCCTCCCGTCACGCTGCGCAGCTCGAGCTCTTCGCGCGGCTCATCGACGTTGGCGTGCAGATCGCCCGTTTCGAGCACCCGTACGTTGGCCTTGGCGCCACAAGCGGCGAGCGCCTGCGGGGTCAGCCGCGGCGCGGCGATCACCTCGGCAAACTGCGTCGCCAGGATGGCCTGCACGGTGGCCGCGTCGAGCTCGCGGTTGAAGGCGATGATGCCGCCGAAGGCCGAGGTAGGGTCGGTGCGGTACGCGCGCCGGTAAGCTTCGAGCAGATCGCCCGCGACGGCGACGCCGCAGGGGTTGGCATGCTTGACGATCACGCAGGCGGGCGCGGCGAAAGTGCGGACACATTCAATGGCCGTGTCCGCATCGGCGATGTTGTTGAATGACAGCTCCTTGCCTTGCAGCACGCGAGCGCTGCCGACCGAGCCGCCATGGGCATCGGGGCGCCGGTAGAAGGCTGCGCGCTGATGCGGATTCTCGCCGTAGCGAAGCGCCTGGGCACGCTCGAAGTAGAGCGCCAGCACTTCCGGAAACGGCTCATCGGCAAAGTCCTGGCGCTGCTGCAGGTAGCTGGCGACGACCGTGTCGTAGCGCGCCGTGTGCGCGAATGCCTTGGCCGCCAGCCGCGAGCGCGTGTCGATGGAGGTCTCTCCCGCAACATCGATCTCCGCCAGCACGCCGGCGTAGTCGTCCGGGTCCACCAGCACAGTGACATCGGCGTGATTCTTGGCCGCGGCGCGCAGCATGGCGGGCCCACCGATATCGATATTCTCGATGGCCTCGGCGTAGGTGCAATCGGGTTTTGCGATGGTCTGGGCGAACGGATAGAGGTTCACCACCAGCAGGTCGATGGTATCGATCCCGTGCTGCCGCATGACGCCGTCGTCGGTGCCGCGCCTTCCCAGCAATCCGCCATGGACGCGTGGATGCAGCGTCTTGAGGCGTCCATCCATGAGCTCGGGGAATCCCGTGTAATCGGAGACCTCGCGCACCGGCAGACCTTCATCCGCCAGCAGGCGCGCAGTGCCGCCCGTGGACAACAGCTCGATGCCGCGTCGATGCAGCTGCGTGGCGAAGGATGCGAGCCCGCTTTTGTCCGAAACCGACAGCAGCGCGCGCCGTATGGGCATGGCCTCGGCTATTCCGACAGGCCGAGCTCTCGCAGCTTCTTGCGCAGTGTGCCGCGATTGATGCCGAGGATGACGGCGGCCCGGCTCTGGTTGCCGGCCGCGTAGTCGAGCACGGCGCGGAACAGCGGTTCTTCGACTTCGCGCAGCACCATGTTGTAGAGCCGCGCCGGACGGTGACCGTTCAGGCTGGCGAAGTAATCGTTCAATGCCCGTTCCGTGTGGCTGCGCAGCGGCAGCTCCCTACCATTGGTCTTGGACCCATTGGCTCTGATCATGTCTGCCTGCCTGCTTTCCCCATGTCCGCATCCAGCGCTCGAAACTTACGCCGCTTCGAGCTCCGCCCAGCGCTCGAAGCCGTGCTTGGCCGCCGCAAACTGCGAAGCGGAATCTTCTGCGGCCATCAGCGTCGGCCGCAGTGCGATCGCTTCGGAAAGTTGACGGCAGTACCAGCCGAGATGCTTACGCGCCATTCGAACCCCTGTGTACTCACCGTAAAACTCGTACAGGGACTCGAGGTGTTGAAGAATGATCCCTGTCTTGAACGTGCGCAAGAGCGGCGCTGCGAATTGATCGCTCAGCAGCGCATTGACATCGCGAAAGATCCATGGTGCACCCTGCGCCGCGCGACCGAGCATTACTCCTTCTGCGCCAGTGAAATCAAGTACCGCGCGGGCTTTCTGCGGCGAATCGATATCGCCGTTCGCTATGAGCGGGATCTCGAGTGCCGCGCGCGTCTCTCGAATGGTGTCGTATTCCGCATCGCCGCGAAAAAAATCCGCGCGCGTGCGGCCGTGAATGCTCAGCGCGGCAATACCGCAGTTCTGTGCGATGGCCGCAACGCGCGGCGCGTTGCGGTGGGAATGATTCGTGCCGGTGCGGATCTTGAGCGTCACCGGCACCGCGACCGCGCGCACCACGGCGCTGAGAATGCGCTCGACCAGCGCTTCATCCGCCAGCAGCGCCGAGCCGGCCTCGCGCTGACATACTTTTTTGGCTGGACATCCCATGTTGATGTCGATGATCTGCGCGCCGAGATCGACGTTGACACTGGCGGCGCTTGCGAGCTCGGCCGGATCGGAGCCCACCAGTTGCACCACGCGCGGCTCGGGCTCACCTTCGTGATCCATGCGTCGCCGCGACTTGTCGCTGCTCCAGAGACGCTGGTCGGCGCTGAGCATTTCGGCCGGGGCAAGACCGGCGCCGAAGCGGCGACACAGCTGCCGGAAGGGCCGGTCGGTGACGCCCGCCATGGGCGCAAGCAGTGCGCGCGAGGTGAGAGCGTAGTGCGCAACGCGCATAGCCTGAAGGATGCGCATGGGCTTAAGGATGCGCCTGGTCTGCCGCGCAACGCAGCGAATCGCCCCGGCCTCGCAGGCAGACATCAAGCTCGAAGCTGGCACTGGCGGCGCTGGGGTCGCGCACCGCGATCTCGCTGTCGATGCGCTCGTCGTGACCCAGGTACTCGCGCGGCGCGACGCCGGCCGGCCAGTACTGGGCCGGTGTCAGATCGCTGGCCGCGATGCGCTTGCCATAGCGATCGAGCAACGTGAGGCGCAGCAATGGCACCGGCTGGGAGCGGGCCGCGTGATTGGCGAGACTCACGCGCACCCGGATGAGCTGGTTATCCGCCGGGTCGGCAACCGCACCCTGTTGCCGTACCTCGTAGGCGCTTAAGTCCCAGTGCGGATCGAGCGGCACACCGATCGCACCGTAGGCGCGACCGATCGCTGCGTTCCACGGCGGCGTTGAAGCCAGCGCGTCGCGCCAGTGGTTGACTGCCTGCAGCGCCAGCAACAGCAGCAGCGCGATGCTGCCGGCGATCCAGCTCCAGCGTGGGCGAGTGGTCGGAGCGCGGCGCCGCGACAGCCCAAATCCGCCGGGGTCCGCATCGCTCGCCAGATCGTGCGCCGCTTCGCCCACTGTCTGCTCGGCCGCCTCGTCTCCAGGGTTATCCGCCAGCTCGTCCATCGACTGCGCGAACGACTCATCTGCCGCCGCCTCGTCGCTGGCAACGTCCTTGTGAGAGGAGAGCGCGAGGCGATGTGTCAGTGCCGCGATCTCGTGGTCGACGGATGATTCCGGGACGTACTCCTCGGTCTGAGTGATCGCCTCCCCTTCGAGCACGATGGTCTCGAAGGTGCCGGTGCCGTCGGCGAAGTTGGACTCATTTTCGATGGCGCCATCGCTCGACTGCTCGGTGGGCAGGTGAATCGGCGGACCGGAGGCGGCTTCCGCGCTGGCAGGTGTCTGGGTCGGCGCCGCGGCTGGCTCTTCCGGCGTCTCGAGCTGCGCCCTGACGATTTGTGAGGAAGTTGCGCGGTCGGCGGGAGTGGGTTCCTGGGATGCCCCCGCTTCCTGCGCGGGCTCTTCGCTCAAGGCCAGCAGGGCGTTGAATACATTGGCGCAGCGACCGCAACGGACGTAGCCCTGCCCCATGCGCAGGTCGTTGGCGGTGACCGCCAGCGTCAGCATGCACTTCGGGCAGACCGTAAACATGAATCAGGCCCCGATCATCGTAGCCAACCTCAATGTCGCCGGCCCTGCAACGCGACCCAGCCATCGCGTTCGGCAAAGCGTCCCATATCAAACCACGGGGAGTAGCACGCTGCCACTTCAGGCTCCTGCGGTGCGAGGATGCCGGCCAGCAGCACGGACCCGCGCGAGCTGACCCGCGCTGCAAGCGCCGGCGCCAGGGCCACCAGGGTCTCGCTCAAAATGTTCGCCACGATCACATCGCACGCCTGCGGCAGCAGCGATGCGTCCTCGCAGATCCGCAGCCCCGCCGCGACCTCATTGTCGGCGGCGTTCTCACGCGTGGCCAGCAGCGCCTGCGGATCGAGGTCGAAGGCGTGAACGCAGCGCGCGCCGAGTTTCAGGGCCGCGATGCCGAGCACGCCCGAACCGCAGCCGTAGTCGATGACGTCAAGACCGTGCAGCGGCATGCCGTCCAGCCAGGTCAGGCACAGCGCCGTGGAGGCGTGCGTGCCGGTGCCGAAGGCAAGTCCGGGGTCGAGACGCACGATGACGCCATCGGTGGCCTGCACGGTCTCGTGCCGCGGCGACACCCAGAGCCGCCGCCCGAAGCGCATGGCGTGGAAATCCCGCAGCCATTCGCGCTCCCAGGCCCGGTCGGCCACGCTCTGCGCCTGCAGCCGCTCCAGCGGTAGCCCCAATGCCGTCGCGAGCCTGACGATGAGGCCGGCGTCGGCTTTGTCGGCCGCGAACAACGCGGTCAGGCGCGTGTGGGGCCACAGGCGTACTTCCCCCGGCAACGGCTCGAGCACCGGATCGTCCTGCTCGTCGCTGAAGGTAACGCTCAGTGCGCCAATTTCGACGCAGGTGGTCTCGGCCTGCTCGGGGTCGATGGAGCCGACCTCGAAGCTCAGTGCCAGGTAGCTCACTTGAGTCCGAGGCGTCGCTCTAGATAGTGAATGTCCAGACCGCCGCCCTGAAAGGCCGCGTGTGCGAGGATTTCCTGGTGCAGGGCGGTGTTGGTCTTGATGCCCTCGACGACCAGCTCGGCCAGCGCATTGCGCATGCGCGCGATGGCCGTGTCGCGCGTGTCGCCGTGCGCAATCAGTTTGCCGATCAGCGAATCGTAGTGGGGCGGAACGCTGTAGCCCGAATAGACGTGACTGTCGACGCGGATGCCGGGCCCTCCCGGCGGGTGCCAGAGCTTGATCGGGCCGGGGGAGGGCATGAACGTGCGTGCATCCTCGGCGTTGATGCGGCACTCGATGGCATGGCCGCGGATCTGCACGTCGGCCTGTGTGTAGGGCAGTTTCTCGCCCGCCGCGATCGTCAGCTGAGCCTTGACCAGGTCGATGCCGGTGATCAGTTCGGTGACCGGGTGTTCGACCTGGATGCGCGTGTTCATCTCGATGAAATAGAACTCGCCGTCCTGGTAGAGAAATTCCATCGTGCCGGCACCGCGATAACCGACCGCGCGGCAGGCCTCGACGCAGCGCTCGCCCATGGTGCGGCGCTGCTTGGCGGTGATGCCCGGCGCGGGCGCCTCCTCGATGACCTTCTGGTGCCGGCGCTGCATCGAGCAGTCGCGCTCCCCCAGGCTGATGACGTTGCCATAGTGATCGGCCAGGATCTGGAACTCGATATGCCGCGGGCGCTCCAGGAATTTTTCCATGTAGACCGCATCATTGCTGAACGCGGCCAGCGCCTCGGACTTGGTGACTGCAATCGAGCTCAGCAGCGCTCCTTCGGAGTGCACGACACGCATGCCGCGCCCGCCGCCGCCGCCCGAGGCCTTGATGATCACCGGGTAGCCGATGTCGCGCGCGATGCGCAGGTTGTCCTCCGACCGGTCGCTCAGCGCGCCATCGGAGCCGGGAACGCAGGGCACGTTCTGTCCGCGCATGACGTTGATGGCCGAGACCTTGTCGCCCATGAGGCGGATGGTCTCGGCCTTGGGCCCGATGAAAATGAAGCCGCTCTTCTCGACCCGTTCGGCGAAGTCGGCGTTCTCGGACAGGAAACCGTAGCCCGGATGGATGGCCACTGAATCGGTGACTTCCGCGGCGCTGATGATGGCCGGCATGTTCAGATAGCTCTGCGCCGACGGCGGCGGCCCGATGCACACCGATTCGTCGGCCAGCAGTACATGCTTGAGGCTCGAGTCGGCCGTGGAGTGCACCGCGACGGTCTTGATGCCCATCTCCCGGCACGCCCGCAGGATGCGCAGCGCGATTTCACCGCGATTCGCGATGACGATTTTTTCCAGCATCGGCACCGCTATTGGATGATGAACAGAGGCTGGCCGAATTCCACCGGCTCGCCGTTCTTCACCAGGATCGCCTGTACGGTCCCGGCCTTCTCCGCCTCGATCTGGTTCATCATCTTCATGGCCTCGATGATGCACATGACCTGCCCGACTTCCACTTCATCGCCGATCTCGACGAAGTTCTTGGCGCCGGGGGACTGCGCCGAGTAATAGGTGCCTACCATCGGTGCCGTGACGATGTGTTCGCCGACGCCTGCCCGCAGCGGACCAGGGGCCGCGGCGGCCGGCGCCGGTATCTGCTGAACCGGGCCCTGTGTCACGGCGACTGCCGGCATGGGCATGTGCGCGTACACGGGCATCTGATTGGGCATCGCCCGCGCGATGCGCAGGGTCTCCTCACCTTCCTTGATTTCAATTTCGGCGATGCCCGATTCCTCGAGCAACTCGATCATCTTTTTTATTTTCCGAATATCCATGCAAGATCACTCCGGTCGCATCGTCAGGGTCGCAGGCGCCCCGAGCGGGTTTTACAATAAACTTCTAGTTATAGAGAACGGGTGGGGGTGATTTTCCCCCGTGATCCGGGACGCAAATGTACCCAAATTGCGTCGATTTGCCTAATTTTCGGTCAAAGTGGCGGGATCCTGCGTGGATCGTGCCAGAAGTCGATTTTGCCTAACCGCTGCTCTGAGGAGACTTTGCCCGCTCTACCGCCAGCTCCTTGAGTCGGGCTTCGATGGCGCTCCGCGCCTCCTCCATCCCCACCTGGCCCCGGTCCAGCGACCCGATTTCCGAGAGGATGAACTCCGCTTCCTCGCGATGCAGCTGGCCCACCTTGACCGCAACGATGCGGCTGCGGGAATCGGCAAACACCGAGAAGGGCAGCACGGCCTGGACGCCGAACTGCTGGGCGGCTGTGAAGCCCCCCTGCTCGCCGATCAGGACCGGGTAGTCGATCGGCGTCTTCTGCAGGTATTGCTGCACTGCGGTACCGAAGTCCAGCGCAATGCCGACCACTTCCAGGCGCTGCCCGCGATAGCGCTGCCGCAGATCGCGCAGCAGTGGAATCTCCTCCCTGCAGGGCGCGCACCACGTGGCCCAGAAATTGATGATCAGCGGTGCCCCGGCAAAGGAGTGCAGCGAGGTGGCGGCGCCCTTGAGGTCCGGAAAGGTGAGATCCGGAACCACGCTGGGCACCGGCAAGGGAGCCGGCGCGTCAGCTTCGGGCTCCCCGGGGCTATCCGGTCGCGGCGCCCCGGCGGCAGGTGCGCTCAGCGTCCGGCCCGATTGCAGTCGATAGGAGAGAAAGCCGGCCGCGAGCCCGATACCGACGACCAGGGTGATGGCCAGCGCACGTTGCAGACGATTCAATCGCGCGCTAGCCCGTCGCCAGTGCCTGGTGCAGCAACGCTGCGAAACGCGCGGCCGGCATGAAGCCCACGACGCGATAGCGCTGCTGCTCGTGACCGCCGGAGTCATAGAAGGCGATGGTCGGGGGGCCGTAGATCTGGAATTCGTGCAGCAACGCCTGGTCATCGGCGCTGTTGGCGGTGACGTTGGCGCGCAGCAGCCGCACGGGCTGCAGTGCGCTTTTCACCGCGGGGTCGGTAAAGGTGTAGCGCTGCATTTCCTTGCAGGAGGTGCACCAGTCGGCATCGATGTCGAGCATGACCGCCTGGTGGGCGGCGGCCGCTGCCTGTACCTCGCGACGCAGATCGGCAAGCGTGCTGATTGAATGAAACGGCAGGGCATCCGCAGCCACGGTCTGCGTCAACGGATGCAGCGGATCGTCGGCACCGCGCGCGGCGCCCAGCAGCAGCAGCACGCCGTAGACCGCGGCGAGTCCGGCCGCGCTGCGCGTGAACCATTTGCCGGCGTGGAAGTTCCACAGCACCACGGCGGCGGCAATCACCGGTACTGCCCATAGCATGAGTGCCACGCGATCGGGCACGATGCGCGCGAGCATCCAGGCGGCCATCGCCAGCATGAGCGCGCCAAACAGCCGTTTGACGCCATCCATCCAGACCCCGGCCCTCGGCAGCCAGCGCCCCGCGGAGCTGCCGACCGCGAGCAGCGGTGCGCCCATCCCGAGGCTCATCGAAAACAGCGCCGCACCGCCGCGCACCATATCGCCGGTCTGGCCGATCACGATCAGCGCGGCCACCAGTACCGGGCCGACACAGGTGGTGACGATCAGCGCCGACAGCGCGCCCATGACGGCGACGCCGCCGAAGTTGCCGGCGCGCTGGCGATTGCTGACGTCCGCGACGCGGGTCTGGATGAACGAGGGCATCTGCAGCGTGAACAGGCCGAACATCGAAAGCGCCATCGCCACGAACAGCGCGGCGAACACCGCGATGATCCAGGGCTGCTGAAACACCGCCTGCACCTGCTTGCCCGCCGCGGCGAACGCGACGCCCGTGATGGTGTAGGTCAGCGACATGCCGAGCACGTACGTCAGGGACAGCAGGAAGGCGCGGCTGGTCTTGACCGGCTCACCATTGCCGACGATGAGGCCCGACAGGATCGGCACCATCGGCAGTACGCAGGGCGTAAAGGCAAGCAGCAGGCCGCCGACAAAGAACTCCAGCAGCACCGTGAATAGCGAGCCGGTTCGCAGCAGTGCGGCGAGCCGGTCCTGCTCCGACACATAGCCCTGGGTAGCGCCGGGCGGGGCGGCACCGCCGCCGGCCGCGCTGGCGCTACTGGCCGGAAACGCAATGTTCAGGGCCTGGGTGATGGGCGGATAGCACAGGCCTGCCTCGGCGCAGCCCTGATAGGTCACGTGCAGCGGCAGCGAGGTGGCGCCGCTGGTCGGCTTGAGGAGCGGCACCGCGACCTTCAGTTCCTGGTGATAGACCACCTGTTTGCCGAAGTATTCGTCCTGCTTGGTCTGGCCTTCGGGAAACTGCGCGGTGCCGATCCTGCCGCTATCGTCGGCGATCTTGATCCGATCACGATACAAATAGTAGCCAGGCGCTATGACCCAGTCGAGCTGCACCTGGTCATTGCCGAGCGCCGTGGCCGTCAGGCGGAAGGCCTTTTCCGGCGGCAGGAAATCCTCGTTGTTGGCGTTCTGGTGTGACTGATCCAGCACCGCGTCCAGATCGCTGGTGCTGCTGGCCGCGCCCAGCGCCGGTTGGCTTAGGGGCACGCAGGCGAGGGCAATCAGCGCCGTGATCGCCAGCGTAGGCACTGTCGTCCACCTAAAAGCAGCCATGTGCCTTTGACTATGCTCGACCACGGGGTTCCATCCTCTCAGAGTAGTGGCGGTTTTGAGCCGCCGCAGCCCACAGTTCCGGATGCCGTAAAACCAATAATACTTTCAATCACTTAGATACCGTTGTGCGCCCGCCGGGTGGTCCCGCCGGAAAATCGAAGCGCGCGAAGGACTTGATATTCCGGGTTCAATCCCTATCATTAGCAGCCAACGAGGGAGAGTGCTAACACCCTCGAAGGGCGCCGGCCGGTTATCCGGTCACGCCTTAAGTTAATCAACCCATCGCAAGTATATAAGGAGTGGCATCCATGAAGATTCGTCCTCTTCATGACCGTGTGATCGTCAAGCGCTTGGAAGAAGAGCGCACGTCACCTGGCGGCATCGTGATCCCGGACACCGCGGCTGAAAAGCCGGTCCAGGGCAAGATCGTCGCGGTCGGCAAAGGCAAGATTCTCGAAGATGGGCAGGTGCGTCCGCTCGACGTCAAAGTCGGCGACAAGATCCTGTTCGGTAAATACAGCGGCACGGAAGTGAAAGTCGAAGGCGAAGACCTCGTGGTCATGCGCGAAGAAGACGTCATGGCCGTCATCGAAGGCAAGTAATTCCAGAGGAATACAGCAATGGCAGCCAAAGAAGTACGTTTTAGTGACGATGCCCGGACACGAATGTTCCGGGGCGTCAACATCCTGGCGAACGCCGTCAAGGCGACGCTGGGCCCCAAAGGCCGCAACGCGGTGCTCGAGAAGAGCTTCGGTGCTCCGACGATCACCAAGGACGGCGTCTCTGTCGCCAAGGAAATCGAGCTCAAAGACAAGTTCGAGAACATGGGCGCGCAGATGGTAAAGGAAGTCGCTTCCAACACCTCGGATGAGGCCGGCGACGGCACCACCACCGCAACCGTGCTCGCGCAGGCGATCATCCGCGAAGGCCTCAAGGCCGTTGCCTCGGGCCGCAACCCGATGGACATCAAGCGCGGCATCGACAAGGCCGTGCTCGCAGCGACCGAAGAGCTCAAGAAGCTCAGCAAGCCCTGCAAGGACAGCAAGGCCATCGCCCAGGTCGGCACCATCTCGGCCAATTCTGACGAGAGCATCGGCAAGACCATTGCGGATGCGATGGAAAAGGTCGGCAAGGAAGGCGTGATCACGGTGGAAGAGGGCTCGGGCCTGGACAATGAACTCGACGTGGTCGAGGGCATGCAGTTCGACCGCGGCTACCTCTCGCCGTATTTCATCAACAATCAGGCCAGTCAAAGCACCGAACTCGAGAAGCCGTACGTATTGCTGGTCGACAAGAAGATCAGCAACATCCGCGAGCTGCTGCCGGTGCTCGAAGGCATTGCCAAGGCGGGTCGTCCGCTGCTGGTGGTGGCCGAAGACGTCGAGGGCGAGGCCCTGGCGACGCTGGTCGTCAACAACATCCGCGGCATTCTCAAGGTCGCGGCGGTGAAGGCGCCTGGCTTCGGCGATCGCCGCAAAGCCATGCTGGCCGACATCGCGGTCCTGACCGGCGGCACGGTGATCTCGGATGAGGTCGGCCTGTCGCTCGAGAAAGCGACCCTGAACGATCTGGGCGAGGCCAAGAAGATCCTGGTGGAAAAAGAGAACACCACGATTATCGACGGCCACGGCAAAGCCTCCGACATCAAGGCGCGGGTCGAGTCGATCCGTCAGCAGATCGAGGAAGCGACCTCCGACTACGACAAGGAAAAACTCCAGGAGCGCGTTGCGAAGCTCTCCGGTGGTGTAGCCGTGATCAAGGTCGGTGCTGCCACCGAGATCGAAATGAAAGAGAAGAAGGCCCGCGTCGAAGATGCGCTGCACGCCACGCGTGCCGCGGTCGAAGAAGGCGTGGTCCCGGGCGGTGGCGTAGCGCTGATCCGTGCGCTCAAGGCGCTCGACAAGCTCGAAGGGGCGAATGAGGACCAGACGGTCGGCATTCGGATCCTGGCGCGCTCGATCGAGGAGCCGCTGCGGCAGATCGTGGAGAACGCCGGCGAAGATGCCGCCGTGGTCCTGAACAATGTTCGGGCCGGCAAGGGCAGCTACGGCTATAACGCGGCCACGGGCGAGTTCGGAGACCTGATCGAAGCAGGCATCCTGGACCCGACCAAGGTCACTCGCCTGGCGCTGCAGAACGCGGCTTCAGTCGCGGGCCTGCTGCTGACCACCGAGGTCATGATCGCCGAGGCACCGAAGGATGAGGCCGAGCACAGCCACGGTCCTCCGGGCGGTGGCATGGGCGGCATGGACATGTAAGGACGCTGACAGCGTCAGTCCAGAAAAGGCCGGACTCGCGTCCGGCCTTTTTTTATGGCTTTTTTATAGGGTTCGGCGCGATTTGTGCTTGCCGGTTCATATAGGCGGATCGGTAATGTATATGTAACGAATGGTTCACTTTACAAACTAAAATTCTGCGGTATAGTCGTGTGCAGGGTGAGGCGGACGCCAGTTCGCGTAACCCTGAAAAGTCGCGGAACAAGACCCCCCCCGTTTCCGCGCAATACCTCAAAGCCCCGCTATGCGGGGCTTTTTTTTGCCCGCCTGGCGGCACGGTTGCGGCATCATGGCAGCGCCAACCGCCTAAGTTCATCGAGGCCACCGTGTCGATCCATGTCGCGCTGAATCACCTCACCCGCTATCGCTACGACCGCGCGGTGGCCTTAGGGCCCCAGCAGGTGCGGCTGCGCCCGGCGCCGCACTGCCGCACGCGCATCCTGTCGTACTCCCTGCGCGTCGAGCCTGCGAAGCACTTCGTCAACTGGCAGCAGGACCCCCAGGGCAACTACCTGGCGCGCCTGGTATTCCCCGACCGCACCCGCGAGCTGCGCATCGAAGTGGACCTGGTCGCCGAAATGGCGGTGCACAACCCGTTCGACTTCTTCCTGGCGCCCTACGCCGAGCAGGTGCCGTTCGTATACGAGGCCACCGAGGCCGTCGAGCTGGCGCCCTACCTGGTGCGCGCGCCGGCCTCGCCGCTGCTCGACGGCTACCTTGCTGCGGTGCCGCGCGAGCCGTCGCCGACGATCGATTTCCTGGTGGCCATCAATCGCCGCGTCGCCGACGACATCCGCTATCTGATTCGCATGGAGCCCGGGGTACAGACGCCCGAGGAGACACTGCGGCGGGCGGCCGGGTCCTGCCGCGACTCCGGCTGGCTGCTGGTGCAGCTACTGCGGCACCTGGGGCTGGCGGCTCGATTCGTCTCCGGCTACCTCATACAGCTCACCAGCGACGTCAAGCCGCTCGACGGACCCGCCGGGCCTGCCGCCGACTTCACCGATCTGCATGCCTGGTGCGAGGTGTACCTGCCCGGCGCGGGCTGGATAGGGCTTGATCCCACTTCGGGCCTGCTGGCCGGTGAGGGCCACATTCCGTTGGCCTGCACCCCCGAACCGTCTTCGGCGGCACCCGTCAGCGGTGCGGTCGAGCAGTCCGGGGTCGAGTTCGAACACCACATGTCGGTCGTGCGCGTATCGGAAGCCCCCCGAGTCACCCGACCCTACACCGAGGCGCAATGGCGCGATATCGACGCGCTTGGCTCGCGGCTGGACCTGGAGTTCGATCAGGGCGATGTGCGCCTGACCATGGGTGGGGAGCCGACCTTCGTATCGATCGACGACCCGGACGGCGCCGAGTGGAACACGACCGCGATGGGGCCCGACAAGCGGCGCCTGGCTGCCGAATTGTATCACCGCCTGCGCGATCACTATGCGCCCGCGGGGCTGACTCACTTCGGCCAGGGCAAGTGGTACCCGGGCGAACAGCTGCCGCGCTGGTCGCTGAATTGTTTCTGGCGGCGCGACGGCGAGCCGATCTGGAGCCAGCGCGAGCTCATTGCCGATGAGCAGCGTGACTACGGCGCGACGGCGGCCACCGCCGAGCGCTTCCTGCGCGATGTTGCCGAGCGCCTGGGCGTCTCGCCGCGCCATATTTTTCCGGCCTTCGAGGACGCGTTCTATTACCTCTGGCGTGAGCGGCGACTGCCGGCCAACGTCAATCCGCTGGACTCGAAGCTCGATGACCCGCAGGAGCGTGCACGGCTGCTGCGGGTGTTCGGCCAGGGACTCGATCGCATCGCGGGGCAGGTGCTGCCGATCGCGCGCGCGGCCGATGGCAGCGGCTGGCAGAGCGGCGACTGGTTTCTGCGTACCGATCACTGCTACCTGATTCCCGGCGACTCGGCGCTGGGCTATCGCCTGCCGCTGGATTCGCAGCCCTGGGTGTCCGACGAGGAGTATCCCTACATGCTGCCTCCGGATCCGATGGAGGCCACGCGTCCCTTGCCGCGACCCACGGCGACGACGGTGCCGCAGCGCTCGCAGAGCCGCGATGCCGCCGCAGCGGCTCTGGCGGCGCGCCGGCCTGCGCCGCACGAGTCCGCCAGCTGGATTACGCGCACCGCACTGTGCGCCGAGCCTCGCGCCGGAGTGCTCTACATCTTCATGCCGCCGACCCAGTCTCTCGAGGAGTACCTGGAAATCGTGGCCGCCGTCGAGCACACGGCGCGCGCGCTCGAGCAGCCGGTGATGCTCGAAGGCTACGAGCCGCCGCGCGATGCGCGCCTGAATTCATTTCGCATAACCCCTGACCCCGGCGTCATCGAAGCCAACGTGCAGCCCTCGCATGACTGGGGTGAGCTGGTGGAGCGCACGGAGTTCCTGTATGAGGCCGCGCGCGCCACGCGCCTGGGCACCGAGAAATTCATGCTCGATGGCCGCCACACGGGCACCGGCGGCGGCAATCATTTCGTGCTCGGCGGCGCCACGCCTGCCGATTCGCCCTTCCTGCGGCGTCCGGACCTGCTCGGCAGCCTGCTGTCCTATTGGCACAACCATCCTTCGCTGTCGTATCTCTTTTCGGGCCTGTTCATTGGCCCGACATCGCAGGCGCCGCGCATCGATGAGGCGCGCAACGATTCGATCTACGAACTGGAGATCGCGCTCCGGCAAATGCCGCCGCCGGACGCCGAGGTGCCGCCCTGGTTGACCGATCGCCTGCTGCGCAACCTGCTGATCGATGTCACCGGTAACACCCATCGCGCGGAGTTCTGCATCGACAAGCTCTATTCGCCCGATGGGCCCGCCGGAAGGCTGGGTCTGCTCGAGCTGCGTGCTTTCGAGATGCCGCCGCATGGGCGCATGAGTCTCACCCAGCAGTTGCTGCTGCGTTCGCTGGTGGCGCGTTTCTGGAAGAGGCCGTACCAGCCGGCGCGCCTGGCACGGTGGGGAACCGAGCTGCACGATCGCTTCATGCTGCCGTACTTCGTCGGACAGGATTTCCGCGATGTGATCGAAGAGCAGCGCGCCGCCGGCTATGCGCTCGAGGAGTCCTGGTTTGCGCCGCACTTCGAATTCCGCTTTCCGCGTTACGGCGAGTACTCGATGCTCGGCACGACGATAGAGCTGCGCCACGCGCTCGAGCCCTGGCATGTGATGGGCGAGGAGGGCACCGCGGGCAGCACCGTCCGTTATGTGGATTCCTCGGTGGAACGGCTGCAGGTGCGCGTCACCGGATTGCCGCCGGATCGCCTGGTGCTGAACTGCAACGGACGCCGAGTGCCGCTGCAGCCCACCGGCACCGTGGGAGAATTCGTGGCCGGAGTGAGGTATCGTGCGTGGCAGCCGCCGTCGGCGCTGCATCCCCGGATAGGAGTGCACTCGCCCTTGACCTTCGATCTGTTCGATACGTGGATGCAGCGCTCTCTGGGCGGCTGCCAATATCACGTGACCCATCCTGGCGGACGCAGCTACAGCAGTTTTCCGGTGAACTCATTTGAGGCGGAGAGCCGCCGGCTGGCGCGCTTCTTTCGCATGGGCCACACGCCCGGCGGCGCAGCGCAGTCGCCGGACCGGACTGCCCTGGTGATCGAGCCGGAGTTTCCCTTCACGCTGGATCTGCGCCGCTCCAGGTGATGTCCGAGTCGACCCAGCTTCTCTACCCCGGCAGTTCACAGCGCTATGATGAACTGCTCGAACGCGACGGTTCCATCCGCGCGCACTGGAAGCCGCTGATCGAATATCTGGCCGACGGCGGCGGCGACGCGGCGCGCCGCACCGTCGAGATGACGCGGCGGCTGATCGTCGAAAACGGCGTTACCTACAATGTTTATGCCGATCCGCAGGGCCGTGATCGGCCCTGGCAGCTGGATCCGCTGCCGCTGCTGATCGCGGCCGATGAGTGGCGCGCCATCGAGGCGGGCGTGCAGCAGCGCGCGCGGCTGCTCAACGCCCTGCTCGCCGATCTCTATGGCGCGCAACGCCTGATCGCCGAAGGCGTCGTGCCGGCCGAACTCGCCTTCGGCCATCCCAACTTTCTCTGGGCGGCGCATGACCTGCGGCAGGCCGGCGACACCTTCCTGCACCTCTATGCCGCCGATCTTGCCCGCGCCCCGGACGGACGCTGGTGGGTGCTCAGCGATCGCACACAGACGCCTTCGGGTCCGGGCTACGCGCTCGAGAACCGCGCCATCGTAGGCCGCGTGCTGCCAGGGCTGGTCAACGAATTGAACGTGCGGCCGCTGGCAGGGTTCTTCAACACGCTGCGCGAAAGCCTGCTGGAGTTCGCCGACGCCGACGGCGCACCGCTGGTGGTGGTGCTGACGCCGGGACCTTTCAACGAAACCTATTTCGAGCACGCCTACCTGGCACGCCAGCTCGGTCTGCCGCTGGTGCAGGGACAGGACCTGACCGTGCGCGCCGATACGGTCTATCTCAAGACCCTGCCGGGACTGCGGCGCGTGCACGCCATCCTGCGTCGCATGGACGATGATTACTGCGATCCGCTGGAGCTGCGACCCGACTCGGCGCTCGGCGTCCCCGGATTGCTCGGCGCGGTGCGCGCCGGCCGGGTGGTGCTCGCCAACTCGCTCGGCAGCGGACTGCTCGAGTCGGCGGCCTGGCAGGGATTTCTACCCGGTGCCGCGCAGCGCCTGCTCGGCGAACCGCTGCGTCTGCCCTCGCTGGCGACCTGGTGGTGCGGTGAGCGCCCGGCGCTCGACTACGTGGTCACGCATCTGGATCAGCTGGTCATCAAGGCGACCTACCCGAATCAGAAGTTCGAGCCCTGCTTCGGCCGCGATCTGTCCTATAAGGAGCGCCTGGCGCTCATCCGCCGCTTGCGCGGCCGGCCATACGCCTACGTGGCGCAGGAGAGAGTGTCGCTCTCGCAGGCTCCCTCCTGGCGTCCGGGCGCCACGGTGCGGCTGGCGCCGCGCACGCTGACGATGCGTGTGTACGCGGTCTCAACTCCGGGCGGCTTCCAGGTCATGCCGGGCGGCCTGGCGCGCATTGCCGCCGAGGGCGTCGTCGACATCGTATCGACGCAGCGCGGCGGCGGCAGCAAGGATGTCTGGATCCTCGGGGACAGCAATGCGCGCGAGCCGTCCGCCGAGGTTCACGCCATCAGCGAATTGTCGCTGTTGCCGCGGGGCATGCGGCACGACGAGTTGCCCTCCCAGCTGGTGGAGAATCTTTTCTGGCTGGGCCGTTACTCGGAGCGTTGCGAGGACAAGGCGCGGCTGGTGCGGGCCACGCTGGCGATGCGAACCAATGCCTCGGTGTGGAGCCGCGCTCGCGAGCAATGCATCCTGCACGGCGTGCTCCCGCCCGAGGGCGATCCGTCCGTCACGGTGTTCGACGATGCGCACGAGTTCGGCCTGGCGGCCGACCTCGGCCGCCTGAGCTGGTGCGCCACCCAATCGCGCAGCCGGCTCTCGGCCGAACACTGGCGCTCGATCAGCGTCATGCAGCGGGAGTTTCAGGAAGCGGGCGCTTCCGAGCACGATCCACTCGAGGCGCTCGACCAGTTGCTGGTGGCGCTGACCGCACTGAGCGGTTTCGCGCTGGATGACATGACCCAGGATGATGGCTGGCGGCTGCTGATGCTGGGGCGCCGGCTCGAACGCGTGCGGTTTCTGGCCGGACTGCTTCGCGACCGGCTGGCGCCCGGCACGCCGCTGCGGCAGGGAGAACTCGAGTGGCTGCTGGATCTTGGGGGATTGAGCATCACTTATCGCACCCGCTACGTGGCGACGCCGCAGCTCGCGCCGGTGCTGCGGCTCATGGTGTTCGAGCAGGGCAGCCCGCGCTCGCTGTATTTTCAGTGGATCGCGATTCGCGAGGCGCTGATCGATCTCGCGCAATCGATCGGCGCAAGCGCGGACGAACCGTTTGACGAGCCCATGGCGCAGCTGACGCCTGCACTGACCGCGGGAATCGATGAGGACGGCGGACTCGGTGCCGCCCGGCGCCAGGCCTTCGCGGAAGCGCTCGCGGAGCTGGCCGCCGCGGCGGGACGCATCTCCGACCGGTTGGTGTCGCGACACTTCTCGCTGGTGGACCTGGACCTGCACGCGGTGGCCACGTGAGCGCCGTGCGCTACACCGTGCAGCATGAAACGCTTTATAGCTACGGTCGCGAGGTGGTGCACTCGCACCAGATGCTGCACCTGATCCCGCGCGACTCGGAGCGCCAGGCCTGCCTTGGCCACAGCCTGCTGATCGATCCAACCCCGGCGGTGCGCAGCGAGCACCTGGATGCCTTCGGCAACCGCGTCACGCGGATCGAGCTCGATCGCCCGCATCGCCGGCTGCTGGTGCGCGCCGATATGGAGATCAGCGTCGAAGCACTGCCGGCGCTGCCGCTCGCGGAGGGCGAACCATGGGAACGGGTGCGGGATCAGCTGGCTTATGTGGCCGCCGACCGCGAAGCGCCGTGGCTGGAAGCCATGCGCTTCCGCTTCGAGTCGCCCTTCGTGCACATCAAACGGCTGTTCGGCGATTTCGCGCGCGACTGCCTCCAGCCTGCCAGCACGGTACTGCAGGTGGCGGACTGCCTGATGACCAAGGTGCACGAGGAATTCACCTACACGCCCGGCGCCACCGAGATCGCCACGCCGCTGCTGGAGGTGTTTCACAAGCGCCGCGGCGTCTGCCAGGACTATGCGCACATGATGATCGCCTGTCTGCGCAGTGCCGGACTGGCGGCGCGTTATGTGAGCGGCTACCTGCGCACCTATAACGGTTCGCTCGATGACGAACCGCCGCCGCCCGCGGAGCCTGCCGCGGAGACGCCGGATACGTCGGAGACGCCGGAGGGCCTCGTGGGCGCCGACGCATCGCACGCCTGGGTGGCGGTATTCGCGCCGCCCTTCGGCTGGGTCGAATTCGATCCCACCAATAACATTCGCGTGGGGCAGGACCATGTGGCGCTGGCCTGGGGCCGCGACTTTGGCGATGTGTCGCCGCTGCGCGGCGTGATCCTGGGCGGTGGTTCGCACACACTGTCGGTGCGGGTGGCAGTGCAGCCCCACTGATCACGCCGATCATGTACGCCTTCGAAGCAGCGCAGAGGCACGCGCTGGCGATACTCGCGGAACGCGCCCCCGGCGTGGCCGCGGCGATTCATGCCGGCGACGGCGCAGTGAAGCAAAGCGCCGCGCGAGTGCTGGCCACTAGCGAATTCGTGCTCGATGCGCTTTGCCGGGATCCGGCGCTGTGGGAGACCGCGGTCGGGGACCCGGATTCGCGGCTCGAGGCCGCGCTGCTGGACCTGCCCGAACTGTCGGAGGATGAAGCGCAATTCATGAGTGCGCTGCGGCGCTGGCGCCGCGTCGAATTCGCGCGCATCGCCTGGCGGGACCTGGCGCAATGGGCCGATCTCGAGGAGACCCTGCAAAGCCTATCGAGCGCGGCCGAGAGCGCCATGCAACTGGCTGAACAGTTCGCCCGAGCAAAGCTGCTGCGCCGCTACGGCAAGCCGCGCGGCGAGTCCGGCGCCGAGCAGCGGCTGATCGTCGTGGCCATGGGCAAACTCGGCGGCGGCGAGCTCAATTTCTCCTCCGACATCGATCTCGTGCCGATCTATCCGGAAGGCGGCGAGACCGATGGCGCGCGATCGATCAGCAACCAGGAATTCTTTACCCGCCTCATGCAGCAGCTCATCCAGCTGCTAGAACAACAGACCGAGGACGGCTTTGTGTTCCGC
>Ga0302228_10000299_pt1 | contig 44330 bp, 45 predicted proteins | sample II_Palsa_N1_2_FD_193519 | JGI IMG/M metagenome (GOLD analysis project Ga0302228, IMG submission 193519) | Peat permafrost microbial communities from Stordalen Mire near Abisko, Sweden - II_Palsa_N1_2 | ecosystem: Environmental > Terrestrial > Soil > Palsa > Peat permafrost | place: Sweden... | reverse complement strand
AAACGCCGGTAGCAAGGCCCGCGGCAATCAGGCCGATATTTTTCAGGTTCTTTCGCATAGAGTCTGTTGCGGTCGGAAGCGCGTGGCAGCGTCAAAGAGATGGGGACGGACAAGTATAACTGCACACCCGCTCAGGCAGTGCACAGCATAGTAATCGCAGTTCGACAGCGTGTGGCGTGCCAGGTTCTGGGGATTTGCGCTGGGGTGGAGAAGAAATGTGCGGTAACGGCGTGAACGGATGCTGTCCGGCCCCGGCAGCGAGCCTTGCGCTGCGCACCCCGGCCGCTTTGGGCCGGAGAACACAGCGTGTTTCCTGCAGTGTTGTATTGCGCTTTATGTGGCCAATGCCAAGGCAAGCAGGGCGGCCTGCGAGGCTTGTGCAAAGGCCAAAGAGCACCTTCGCGCAGGCCGCTCAGGAGCCCAAACGAGCGGCGCAGGCCCTTGCGCCATACGCCGCACGCCGGCCTTAGCCCGCCTTGCCTTGCTTCGCGACGGCCGCCTGGGCCTTCGCGATGGCTTCCTGGTCGCCCAGGTAGTAGTGCTTGATGGGCTTCAGGTTCTCGTCCAGTTCATACACGAGCGGCACGCCGTTCGGGATGTTCAGGCCGACGATGTCGTCGTCCGAGATATTGTCGAGGTACTTCACCAGCGCGCGGATCGAGTTGCCGTGCGCGGCGATCACCACCTTGCGGCCGGACTTGATGGCGGGCGCAATCGACTCGTTCCACATGGGCAGCACGCGCGCCACGGTATCCTTCAGGCACTCGGTGAGCGGCAACTGCTCGCGCGGCACCTTGGCGTAGCGCGGGTCGTTGTAGGCGGTGCGTTCGTCCGACGGGTCGAGCGCGGGCGGCGGCGTGTCGTAGCTGCGGCGCCAGACCAGCACCTGCTCGTCGCCGAACTTCGCGGCGGTCTCCGCCTTGTTCAGGCCCGACAGCGCGCCGTAGTGGCGTTCGTTGAGGCGCCACGAATGGACCACCGGCAGGTACATCAGGTCCATCTGGTCCTGCACGTGCCACAGCGTGCGGATGGCGCGCTTCAGGACCGACGTGTAGGCGATGTCGAACGTGTAGCCCGATTCCTTCAGCAGCACGCCCGCCTGCTGCGCTTCACGATTGCCCTGCTCGGTCAGGTCGACGTCGACCCAGCCCGTGAAGCGGTTTTCCTTGTTCCACGTCGATTCGCCGTGGCGGATGAGAACGAGTTTGTACATAAGATGGCCGGTCGGTAGTAAGGAAGCGGTAAAGCGCGGCGGACACGGCCAAATGGGCCGTCGCCATCGCGTCAGTCGGTTATTTTATAATGGCAGGATTGCCTCATTCCGATTTCTCTCTTTTTCGGCGGATTTTCCGTGAAGTTCTTCACCGATTACACAAACCTTGTACTCATCGCGATCGTCCTCATCTCCGGTGGGTTGCTCCTGTGGCCGACCATCAGCCGCCGGGGCCGCGGCGGCCTGACCGCAGCCGCAGCCACCCAGCTGATCAACCGCCGCAACGCTGTAGTCATCGACCTGCGGCCGTCGGCGGAGTTCGCCAACGGTCATCTGCCCGCGGCCCGGCATCTTGAGTTTGCCGAGTTGCAGGCGAAGGTCGGTCAGCTCGTGAAGAACAAGAGCAACCCGGTGCTGCTGGTCTGCCAGACCGGCCAGCAGTCGAACAAGGCGGTACGCGTCGTGCAGGACGCGGGCTATGCCGAAGTCCATGTGCTCGAAGGCGGCCTGAACGCCTGGCAGCAAGCCGGCATGCCGGTTGTGAAACAAGGAGCAGCGAAGTGAACAAGGTAATCATGTACAGCACCCAGGTGTGTCCGTATTGCCAGATGGCCGAACGTCTTTTAAAGTCGCGCGGCGTCGAGAACGTCGAAAAGGTGCTGATCGACAAAGACCCGGCCCGGCGTGAAGAAATGATGAGCCGCACGGGTCGTCGCACGGTTCCTCAGGTGTTCATCGGCGAGACGCACGTGGGCGGCTATGATGACCTTTCCGCGCTTGATCGCGCGGGCGGCCTGATGCCGCTGCTCGAAGCAGCCTGAGCGTGCCTGCTGAAGAGGCAGCCTCGCGGCTGCCTTGCCGGCGGCCCGACGTTTGCTGAGGTTGCTCAGACGGCCGCGAGCAAGCAAAACAGTACCAAAACAAGCCGGTTCGTCGACGCCCGCGGTGGGCGGCGCGTATCGCACCGATCCGGCACGTCATGGAAGCATGGCGCGCCGAAATGACCATATTCAGGGAATATCCAATCATGTCCGACGAGAATAACCAGCCGTTCTTCAACATCCAGCGCATCTACCTGAAGGACATGTCGCTCGAGCAGCCGAATTCGCCGGCCATCTTCCTTGAACAGGAAATGCCGTCGGTCGAAGTGGAAGTCGACGTGAAGGCCGAGCGCCTCGCCGACACCGTGTTCGAAATCCTCGTCACCGGTACCGTGACGGCCAAGGTGTCGGACAAGGTGGCGTTCCTGATCGAAGCCAAGCAGGCTGGTATTTTCGACATCCGCAATATTCCGGCTGAGCAGATCGACCCGCTGGTCGGCATCGCGTGCCCGACGATCCTGTTCCCGTATCTGCGCTCGAACATCGCCGACGCGATCACGCGCGCCGGTTTCCCGCCGATCCACCTCGCCGAAATCAACTTCCAGGCCCTGTACGAGCAACGTCTCGCGCAGCTCGGCTCGCAAGACGGTGCGGCGCAGAACGGCGTCACGCACTAAGCGTCGCGCGCAGTGCCGGGTATGAAAGTCGCCGTTCTCGGCGCTGGTGCATGGGGCACCGCTCTCGCGGGCCATCTGGCCGTGCGGCACGATACGGTGCTGTGGGCGCGTGAACCGGCGCTGGTCGCCGAGCTTGCCGCCGCGCAGGAAAACGCCCGCTATCTGGCGGGCGTTGCTTTGCCGGCCGGGCTTCGCTACGAAGCGGATCTTGGCACGGCGCTCAGTCATGGACTCGCGGACGACGCGCTATGCGTCGTCGCCACGCCGGTGGCGGGCCTGCGCGGCTTGTTTCGGGCAATGCGCGACGCCGGCAAGGTGCCGGCTCATGTGGTCTGGCTCTGCAAGGGCTTCGAAGCGGATACGCAGTTGCTGCCGCATCAGGTGGTCGCCGCCGAGCTGGCCGGTCACGCCAGCAATGGCGTGCTGTCGGGCCCCAGTTTTGCACGCGAAGTGGGGCAGGGCTTGCCGGTTGCGCTGACTATCGCCAGTGCCTCGGCGGCTTGCCGCGAGCGGACCGTGGCGGCGTTTCATCACGGCGCCATGCGCATCTATACGGGCGACGACCTCGTCGGCGTGGAGGTGGGCGGTGCGGTGAAGAACGTGCTGGCCATCGCCACGGGCATTGCCGACGGGCTCGGGCTTGGGCTTAATGCACGCGCGGCGCTGATCACGCGCGGTCTTGCCGAAATGTCGCGCCTTGGCGTGACGCTCGGCGGCCGGGCGGAAACGTTTACCGGGCTCACCGGCCTCGGCGACCTGATTCTGACGGCCACCGGTGACCTGTCGCGCAATCGGACCGTGGGTCTGCAACTGGCTTCGGGACGCACCCTGGACGACATCCTCGGCGGCCTCGGTCATGTGGCAGAAGGGGTGCGTTGTGCGCAAGCCGTGCTGGCGATCGCAAGGGCTCACTCGATCGAGATGCCGATCACTCAGGCCGTCTGCGCGGTGCTGTTCGACGGCGTCGCTGCACGCGATGCCGTTAGCGCGCTGTTGCGGCGCGACGCCAAAGCCGAATAAGGCATTCGTTCAGCGCGAGACGGGCGCGGTTTCGAGCGCCGGTCTGCTCCGCTGAACGCTTGCCTTCCCTTCGCTGTCCACGTCTTATCGACGTTTCGGATGGCGAGGTTCCCCATGCTCACATCAGGTCATTGTTCGCTCGAAGCGCGCGTCGTCGATATCACGACGCTGGCCTTCGACGCGATCGTCAACGCGGCGAATACCTCGCTGCTGGGCGGCGGGGGCGTAGACGGTGCGATCCATCGCGCGGCGGGGCGTGCGCTGTTACGCGAGTGCGAGACGCTCGGCGGCTGCGCCACGGGCGACGCAAAAATCACCGCCGGCTATCAGTTGCCGGCCAAACACGTCATCCATGCAGTGGGTCCGGTCTGGCACGGCGGCGGCCGAGGCGAGGCCGAACTGCTGGGGTCGTGCTACCGGCGCTCGCTCGAACTCGCGGGCGAGGCGCACTGCAAGAGCATTGCGTTTCCCGCCATCAGTTGCGGCGTCTACCGTTTTCCTGCGGATGACGCGGTACGGATTGCGCTCGACGCGGTGCTAGAGACGTTGCCGCGCGTGCCGTCCATCGAGCGCGTGCTGTTCGCCTGCTTCGACGACGCGATGTTCGCGCGCTATCAGACTCAACTCGCCGCGCTGGCCGCGCGCCGTCAGGCGCCGCCTTCGAAGCCGGCTTGACGCCACGCCTCGAACACCACCACCGCGACCGTGTTCGACAGATTCAGGCTGCGGTTGCCGGGGCGCATCGGCAGGCGCACCCGCTGTTCAGTGGCGAACTGTTCCAGCACGCCAGCGGGCAGGCCGCGCGTCTCCGCGCCGAACACGAACCAGTCGCCAGGCAGGAACGCATGCGAGTGGAATGCGCCGGAGCCGCGCGTGGTGAACGCGAACATGCGCGCCGGATCAGGCGATTCGCTGGCCACGAACGCCGCCCAATCGGCATGCACATGCATCTGGGCGTACTCGTGATAGTCGAGCCCGGCGCGCCGCATCTTGGCGTCGTCGAGCGGGAAGCCGAGCGGTTCGATCAGATGCAGGCTGGCGCCGGTATTGGCGCACAGGCGGATGACGTTGCCGGTGTTCGGCGGAATTTCGGGTTCGACGAGAACGACGTTAAACATGATGTGAGCCAGTGGAAACTAGTTTTTCGGCGTGCGCAGGGCGACGAAGTTGGTCACGCGCCGGGCGCCGGCCGCCTTCAGCGCATGCGCGAGCGCTTCGAGGGTGGCGCCGGTGGTCATCACATCGTCGACGACGGCCACATGCAGGCCATGCACCGGCGCGTTGACCCGGAACGCCCGGCCGACGTTCTGGCGGCGCGCATCCAGATCGAGCCGCGACTGCGGCGCCGTCTCGATCACCCGCGCGAGCAGCGTAGCGTCGCTGCGCACTCGCAGCGCGCGGCCAAGCGGCTTCGCAATCTGCCATGCCTGGTTGTAACCGCGTTCGACGAGGCGCTTCGCCGCCAGCGGTACGGGCGCGATCACGTCGGGCCAGTGCGATGCGTCGAGCATATCGTCTGCGAGGCGGGCGAGCCGCTGCGCGAACTCGTCGGCCAGCATCAGCCGGGCGCGAAATTTCAGGCCCACAGCGAGTGTGTCGAGCGGCGCGCGGTAGTCGGCCAGGGCCAGCGTGGCCTCGAACGGCGGCGGCGTAGCAACGCAATCCGCACAGCGATAGCCCGCGCGCAGATCACGGCGCGAACGGGATAACGGCACCGCGCAAACTGTGCAGCGCAGACGCGTTTCATTCGCATAAGCCTCGTCGCACCCCCTGCACAGCGTGCTCTGCGACAAATTGCCGCATAACGCGCAGAGGTTCGGCAGGGCGGCGTGAGCGAGGCGCGGCCATGACGAACCGAGCCGGGTTGCAAACTCTGCAAGCCGGCCGCAAGGTGAAGAACGAGATGCCGGAAATCGCATCGGTGAGCCGCCCGCGAAGGCCTCCTGCGCTGAATGGAGGGGAGCGAGCGAGTATACTTCGAGCTCTTCGTCCGTGTGTCTCCCATGTCCCCATCTCCCGCAAAAACTAGCCGTCCGGCCTATGATTCCCGGCGCCTTCAGCGGATTTTCGACCGCCGCGCCGCGACTTTCGACGAGGTTGCATTCCTGCCGCGCGAGATCGCCCAGCGCATGCGCGAGCGCCTCGACTACATCAAGGTCAACCCGGCCAGCGTCCTCGATGCGGGCTGCGGCGCGGGCGACGACCTGCCGGGCCTGCGCGAGCGCTTTCCGGAGGCGCCCGTGTTCGGCACCGACCTTTCGCAGGCGATGCTCGGCCGCGCGCTGCGGCACGACGCCGGCGACACGAGCTGGCGGCGCTTTCTGCCGGCGTCGATCGGCAAGGCGCTGGGCGCGCGCGGTCCGCGCTTCGCCCAGGCCGATTTCTCGGCCTTGCCGTTTGCGGCCGGCGCATTCGAATTCATCTGGTCGAACCTCGCCTTGCACTGGCACTCGCGGCCCGATCTGGTGTTTCCAGAGTGGCAGCGCGTGCTCAAGGTAGGAGGTCTACTGATGTTCAGCACGCTCGGTCCCGATACACTGAAGGAGTTGCGCGGCGCTTATGCCGAAGTGGAGGCCGCGCACGGGGTGCCGTCCGCCAGGCATGTGATCGATTTTGTCGACATGCACGATCTGGGCGATATGCTGGTGGAGAGCGGCTTTGAAATCCCGGTGATGGACCAGGAGACGATCACGATCACCTACAAGTCGCCGCAGTCCCTGCTTGCGGATGTGCGCCGCTGGGGCGCTTACCCGTTCCAGCGCGAGTCGGACAACCCGGCCGCACGCCGTCTGCACAAGGCGCTGCTCGGGGCATTGGAAGCGCGCCGCCGTGCCGACGGCACGCTTCCTTTGACCTTCGAGGTGATCTACGGACATGCCTGGAAAGCGGTGCCGCGCATGACCGCGGAAGGACACGGAATCGTGCGTCTCGAAGACATTGGACGCGGCCCGTCGAAGAATCGTTGAGGCGGAAAGAGGGCATCTGTTATGCCTGAAATTACGGGGGCAAAAGTGCCTCCCGAGGCGCGTCAAAATGGCGCAGAGGCTTGTCAGGCCTGGCTTCCAGGCCGATAGGCCGTTGCTTGTGGATGCCATTGAACGCGCCTATAATGCGTCAGTTTGTCGCTCGGAGTTCCCACTTCCGCGGCGGCAGGCCCGAGGGGCTGGACAGCAGGGCAGGGCGGCACGAACTGAGTAACAGGCAAGGTTAAGAGGCAACTCGCAGGAGACAGCGATGGCGTCATCTGATCTGCTGGCGGAGTCGGAACCGGTCCTCAAGGACTGGACGATGAAACGCAACTGTTCGGTGTCCCCTAAGCAGTTTGTATGCTTCTATCTGTCGCTTGCGGTGGTCTCGCTGGTAATCGCTTTCATGCTGGATCTGATCGGCGCCTGGCTGGTGTTGCCGTTCACCGGCATCGAGTTGCTGGCGGTCGGTATCGCTTTTGCAATATACGCGCGTCATGCTGTGGACTACGAACGCATCAGGCTGTTTCCGAACCGGCTCGTGATCGAACGGGTTAGTGCGGAGCAAGTCACGCAGTTCGAATTCAATCCACGCTGGGTGCAGATTGAGCCGGGCGCAACGCCGCGTGACCACATCAAACTGGTCTCGCGTGGCCAGACGATCATGATCGGGCAACACCTCGCGCAGTATCGGCGCGCGCAATTTGCAGGCGAATTGCGCATGTGGCTCAGGCGTTGTTAAGACGCTTTGAGGCTCGCGCCGTTCAGGGGGCGCGCGAGACAGCCTTCCAGCGGGGTCGAGGGTTTGAATGGAAAATTTGGGTAAGGAAGCTATGAAAACAATCAAGCGAGCCCTCATGGGCGGGCTGGCGCTTACCGGGCTGCTCTTTGCCGGCGCTGCGCTGGCAGTAGGCGACAGTCCGGGCGGCCCCGCCGTCAACGAGATCAACCTCCAGCCGCCTGCAACCGCTATCGCTGAGGAGCTCTATCACCTGCACACCTTCATGTTGATCCTCTGTACGGTGATCTTCGTGGGCGTGTTCGGCGTGATGTTCTATTCGGTCTTCGCTCACCGCAAGTCGAAAGGCCACAAAGCCTCCCATTTCCACGAAAGCACCACCGTCGAAATTATCTGGACGATCGTCCCATTCATCATCGTCGTTCTGATGGCGCTCCCCGCCACCAGAACGGTCGTGGCGATGAAGGACACCACGAACTCCGATCTCACCATCAAGGTGACCGGCTATCAGTGGAAGTGGGGCTATGACTACGTGAAGGGTCCGGGCGAAGGCATCAGCTTCCTGTCCACCCTCAGCACGCCGCGCGCCGAAACCGACGGCCAGCAGCCCATCTCCGATACGTATCTGCAGGAAGTCGACAACCCGCTCGTGGTGCCGGTCGACAAGAAGATCCGCATCATCACCACCGCTAACGACGTGGTCCACTCCTGGTACGTGCCGGCCTTCGGTGTGAAGCAGGATGCGATTCCGGGCTTCGTGCGCGACACGTGGTTCAAGGCCGACAAGACCGGCACCTTCCGCGGCTTCTGTACCGAACTGTGCGGCAAGGAACACGCCTTCATGCCGGTCGTGGTCGAAGTGCTTTCGGCTGACGACTATGCAAAGTGGGTCGACGACCAGAAGAAGAAAATGGCCGCCGGCGCTGACGATCCGAACAAGACCTACACCATGGCCGAGTTGATGGAGCGCGGCGGCAAGGTCTACGCGTCGAACTGCGCGGTCTGCCACCAGCCCACCGGCAAGGGTGCAGGCGCGTTCCCGGCGCTCGACGGCAGCAAGATCGCCAACGGCCCGATCGCGCAACACGTGAGCATCGTGCTGAAGGGCAAGAACGTCATGCCGTCGTGGGCGCCCACGCTGAACGACGTCGAAATCGCGTCTGTTATCACCTTCGAGCGCAACTCGTGGGGCAACCACACGGGCGACATTCTCCAGCCGAAGCAGGTGGCGGACGCTCGCAACGGCAAGCTGCCGGAAGGCGGCGACCACCTTGCGGACGCAGCGGCAGGCGCGAGCGGCGCCGCCGCAGCCTCCGACTCAGGCGCCGCCAGCGGTGCGGCCCCGGCCGCCGGCGGTTCGGACAGCGCGGCGTCGCAACCGCAAGCCGCATTGCCGGCCAACGTCTACTTCGAAACCGGCAAGAGCACGCTGCCGGACGACGCGAAGGCCGCGGTCGACGCGGCTGCGGACTACGCCAAGGCGCATCCCGATGCGAAGTTCACGCTGTCGGGTTTTACTGATGCAACCGGCTCGGCCGAGGTCAACGCGAAGCTGGCCAAGAGCCGCGCGGAAGCCGTGCGCGATGCGCTGAAGGCGGCCGGCATTGCCGAAGACCATATTATTTTGAAGAAACCGGAAACGGTCACCGGCGGTAGCGACGCCAAAGAAGCCCGGCGAGTCCAGATCAGCCCGGCTGCCTGACGTGTTCATGTCAGTACCGCAGAATTAGCTTTAGGAGATTGTCATGTCTAGCGTTGGACACGATGTAGTTGCGGGCCACGAGCACGTCCATGGCGACCCCCATGCGCATGGGACGCCGCATGGCTGGCGTCGCTGGCTGTATGCCACGAACCACAAGGATATCGGTACGCTGTACCTGATCTTCTCGTTCACCATGTTCCTGTCCGGGGGCGTGATGGCGCTGTTGATCCGTGCCGAACTGTTCGAGCCGGGCCTGCAGATCATGCGCCCCGAGTTCTTCAACCAGTTGACCACCATGCACGGCCTGATCATGGTGTTCGGCGCGATCATGCCGGCCTTCGTCGGCTTCGCGAACTGGATGGTGCCGCTGCAGATCGGCGCATCGGACATGGCCTTCGCCCGCATGAACAACTTCAGCTTCTGGCTGCTGCCGGTGGCGGCGGTGCTGCTGGTGGGTTCGTTCTTCGCGCCGGGCGGGGCAACCGCTGCGGGCTGGACGCTGTACGCGCCGCTCTCCACGCAGATGGGACCGGGCATGGACTTCGCGATTTTCGCGGTCCACTTGATGGGCGCCTCGTCGATCATGGGCGGGATCAACATCGTCGTGACGATCCTGAACATGCGCGCGCCGGGCCTGACGCTGATGAAGATGCCGATGTTCGTCTGGACGTGGCTCATCACCGCTTACCTGCTGATTGCCGTGATGCCGGTTCTGGCCGGTGCGATCACCATGCTGCTGTTCGACCGCCACTTCGGCACCTCGTTCTTCAACGCAGCGGGCGGCGGCGACCCGGTGATGTACCAGCACATCTTCTGGTTCTTCGGGCACCCCGAGGTCTACATCATGATCTTGCCGGCGTTCGGGATCGTCTCGCAGGTGATTCCGGCGTTCTCGCGCAAGCCGCTGTTCGGCTATAGCTCGATGGTGTACGCCACGTCGTCGATCGCGATCCTGTCGTTCATGGTCTGGGCGCACCACATGTTCGCCACCGGCATGCCGGTGACGGGCCAGCTGTTCTTCATGTACGCCACCATGCTGATTGCCGTGCCGACCGGCGTGAAGGTGTTCAACTGGGTGGCCACGATGTGGCGCGGTTCGCTGACCTTCGAAACGCCGATGCTGTTCGCGGTGGGCTTCCTGTTCGTGTTCACGTTCGGCGGTCTGACGGGCCTGATGCTCGCCATGGCGCCGCTCGACATCCAGTATCACGGCACCTACTTCGTGGTGGCGCACTTCCACTACGTGCTGGTGGCGGGCTCGCTGTTCGGGCTCTTCTCCGGCTGGTACTACTGGTCGCCGAAGTGGACCGGCTGGATGTACAACGAGACGCGCGGCAAGATCCACTTCTGGGCCTCGATGATCTTCTTTAACCTCGCCTTCCTGCCGATGCACTTCGTGGGTCTCGCAGGCATGCCGCGTCGTTACGCAGACTACCCGGCGCAGTTCACCGACTGGAACCAGGTCATCACCATCGGCGCGTTCGGCTTCGGCCTCGCTCAGGTGTACTTCCTGTTTGCGGTTGCCCTGCCGGCGTACCGCGGCGGTGGCGAACTCGAGAAGGCGAGCGACAAGCCGTGGGATGGCGCAACGGGCCTCGAATGGACCGTGCCGAGCCCGGCTCCGTTTCACACGTTCGAAAACCCGCCGACGGTCGAGTAAGCGTGGTTGCATCGCGATAGGCCTGGTCCTGGCGCAAGCCGGACCGGGTGCAACGAAGGCGTAGCGCCGCGAAGTCTTAAAGTGGCAGAGCGACGCTCCATTGGTGAAGTACCGAGAAACTCCAGCATGACCCGGAATCCACTACAACGACGTACGCCTGAGGAAATCCGCGCGGGCAACCTGCGGCTCGGTTTGCTCATGCTGGCCATCGCCGCTGCGTTTTTCGTGGGTATCTTCGTCAAGCGGAGCTTTTTCTCCTGAAGACGATCGCGCAATGAGTGACAACGGCGGTAGCGGTGGTGGCCCTGCTGCAGGGAAAGGCAGCTTCGGCCAGTCGATGAAAGCCGTGTTCTGGGCGTTTTTCGGCGTGCGCAAACGGCGCGACCTGGAATCGGATGCCACGCAGCTCAATCCGCTCCACGTGCTGGCGGCGGCGCTGATCGGTGCGGCGATTTTTATCGGCATTCTGATTCTGGTGGTACGCGCGGTGGTGGGCTAAGGCGCCCGGCGCGCAGTAGAGGGAAACAGCAAAAGCGGTAGCACCGGGCCGGACACAGCCCCGAAATTAGAGTGAAGCGGTGCGGTATCGACGCACCGCCGGAGAGACAGCCGGACCCATCCGGATCGAGCGGAACAACTGGACTGAAGTGGAGAATCAAGAATGAGCGGTCAAAACGAGAGCCCGTACTATTTCGTACCGCATCCGTCGCGGCATCCGATCAGCGCGGCCATCGGGCTGCTGGTCATGCTGTCATCGCTTGCGGCCTGGATCAACGGCGAAAGCTGGGCGCCGATTACGGTGCTCGCCGGTTTGTTGTGGCTGCTCTATACGTTGTGGCACTGGTTCGGCGACGCGATCTCCGAATCCGAAGGTGGCATGTACGGCAAGAACGTCGACAAGTCGTACCGCTGGAGCATGAGCTGGTTCATCTTCTCCGAAGTCATGTTCTTCGGCGCGTTTTTCGGCGCGCTGTTCTACGCCCGTGAAATTGCGCTGCATGAACTGGGCAGCCTCGACTACAAGCTGATCTGGCCTGACTTCACGGCGGTGTGGCCGAACATCGGACCGGCAACGCTCGTGTCCCACTTCAAGTCGATGCAACCGTGGCCGGTGCCGACCATCAACACGGCGTTGCTGCTGTCCTCGGGCGCGACGCTGACGGTGGCTCACCATGCGCTGCGCGAGAACCATCGCAACAAGACCATTGCGTGGCTGGCCGCGACGGTGTTGCTGGGACTGTGCTTCCTGTTCCTGCAAGGTTTCGAGTACTACCACGCGTACAACGAACTGAACCTGACGCTGGCCTCAGGCGTGTATGGTTCGACGTTCTTCCTGCTGACCGGCTTCCACGGCTTCCACGTGTTTCTGGGCGGCACGATGCTGACGGTGGTGCTGGTGCGTGTGATCCGCGGCCACTTCACGGCGGATCACCACTTCGCCTTTGAAGGGGCGGCCTGGTACTGGCACTTTGTGGACGTGGTGTGGCTCGGGCTGTACGTTGTCGTGTACTGGCTGTAAAGCTTGACGGGCCTGCGCGCGGTCATTGTTACCCGCTACGCGCAGGCGTCTGGATTGCCGGATTCGCTGCAAGCGGCGGAGCCCACGAGTAGTATGCAGGCTGATGCAGCGCCGCCCTCGACCCTGTCAGGGCGGCGTTTTGCTTCTGGCGGGCGCTCAATCGCGCCGCCTATGAGCATGGCTTAGCGGCCGTAAGGAATGCCGGTCGACTGGATCCACCCCATCCAGTGAGCAAACAGGATGAAGAGGAACAGCGAGATCGACAGGCCCACGCGAGTGGCCAGCGACCAGACCATGCGTTTCGTCTTGCCCTTGTCGTGCATCATGAAGTACAGCGCCGAGGCCATACTGGCAATGATCAGGGCAAAGGCGATGGGAACGATAATGTGCATGAAATCAGCTGAAATTCAGGAGCGCAAAGGCAAGATGGTTATTATCGCACCGTGCGTTGCGCCGCGTATGGCCCTGGGGCCGGCACGATGAAGATCCGCTGGTTGCCGGCACTGCTGATCCTGATCGTCGTGGCGGTGACGGTGCGGCTGGGTTTCTGGCAGCGCGATCGCGCGCATCAGAAAGAGGCTCTGCAGGCCCACATCACGCAGTTCGAAAACGCGCCGGCCGAGCCACTCAGCGGCGCGCCGGTTGCGCTGAAGGATATCGAGTTTCACCGGGTGCGCGCACGCGGCAGCTTCGTCGCCGACAAGGTGGTGTATCTCGACAATCGCCCGTATAACGACCAGCCGGGCTTTTACGTCGTGATGCCCTTTAAACTCGCCGATGGCGGTTACGTGCTGGTCAATCGCGGCTGGTTGCCGCGCAACATCGCCGATCGCACCACTATCGCACCGTACGTCACGCCGGCAGGTCAGATCGAGATCGAAGGCATTGCGCGCGCCGATGCAACCCGCGCGTTCGAACTGGGGCAGGGCGGCTCGGCCGCGCACCAGTTGATCCGGCAGAATCTGGATGTGAGCGCGTACGCTGCGGAGACCGGGTTGCCGCTGCAGCCGTTCGTGATCCAGCAGTTGAGCGACGATGGCGACAAGCTGGTGCGCGACTGGCCGGCGCCGGACACCGATGTCGAGCGCAACTACGGCTACATGCTGCAATGGTGGGGCATGGCAATCGCGGCGCTGGCCTTCGGTCTCTATGCCGCGCGGCGCGCAGCAAAGAAAGAGCACGCGCCCAGCACCTAACATTTAAAGAGGTTTTGTAGTGTCGACGCAATCTCCCCGTTCGCCGCAAGCCGGCAAATCCGCTGGCCCGGCCGTGATGCCCGGTCAGCCCCACGGCAAAGGATCGTGGCATCGCGGCCGCTGGATGATGCTGCTGATCGCGCTCGTCTGCGCCGCGCCGGTAATCGGCTCGTACTTCACGTACTACGTCATCAAACCCACCGGCGGCAGCACGAGTTACGGCGCGCTGGTCGAGCCGCAGCGGCCGATTCCCGAGGGCCTGGTCGTGACGGGCGACGACGGCAAGCCGCTGGCGCTCGCCTCGCTGCGCGGCAAATGGCTGCTGGTTTCCGTCGACAGCAGCGCCTGCGACAAGGCTTGCGTCACCAAGCTGTATTTCATGCGCCAGGTGCGCGCGACGCAAGGACCGGAGCGTGAGCGGGTGGTCGAGGTCTGGCTGCGCACCGACGCCGGCAACGTGTCGGACGTCATCGAAAAAGCCTATCCGGACACGCGCAAGCTGATCGCCGACCCGGCCGCGCTGACCGCCTGGCTGCCGGTCGATGCCGGCACGAGCCTCACCGATCACATCTTCGTGGTCGATCCGAACGGCAATCTGATGATGCGTTTCCCGAAAGATCCGAACCCGAGCAAGATCAAGGGTGACATCACGAAGCTGCTGAAGTGGTCGAGCATCGGCTGATGCGGCGTTTTATCGCATGCCGGAGTGCACCGCGGAGTGGACCGCCTGTAGCACCATCGGCCGCACCGTTTATCGCGAGAAGGTAGAGAGATGTTCGTACTGCAACTGGGCCTGATCGGCTTGTGCATTGCGTTGTTGCCGCTGTCCTACGTATGGGTCAAGTCCGACGACAATAAATTCCGCAAGCTGGTCTGGGTCACCACCTTCATGACGCTGGACCTCGTGATGTTCGGCGGCTTCACGCGCCTCACCGACTCCGGTCTCGGCTGCCCGGACTGGCCCGGTTGCTACGGGACGTCCTCGCCCTTCATCGCGCACGCCGCGATCGCCGCGGCTCACCAGGCCATGCCTACCGGGCCCGTCAGCATGACCAAGGCGTGGATCGAAATGATCCACCGCTACTTCGCGATGGCGATCGGCGTGCTGATCGTCGCGCAGACGCTGATCGCATGGGTGGCGCGCATCAAGCGGCGTCCGCTGCATGTGTCGCCCTGGTGGCCGACCTCGCTGCTCCTGCTGATTCTGGTGCAGGGCGCGTTCGGCGCGTGGACCGTGACGCTCAAGCTGCAACCGGTGATCGTGACGACGCACCTGCTGCTGGGGCTCGCCTTGCTCGGCACGCTCGGTTGGCTGGCGGCGCGCCAGACGCCGCTGCCTGCCTACGAGCCCGAGGTCGCGCACTGGCGTGCGGCGGCGCTTGCCGGCCTGGCGCTACTGATCGTGCAGATTGCGCTGGGCGGCTGGGTCAGTACGAACTACGCGGTGCTGGCCTGCACCGACTTCCCGACCTGCAACGGCCAATGGATTCCGCCGATGGACTTCGCCCACGGCTTCCACCTGTGGCGCGCGCTTGGCATGACCGGCGACGGCGAGATGATCACCCAGGATGCGCTGGTGGCGATCCACTGGACCCACCGGACCTTTGCGATCGTGGTGGTCGCCTATCTGCTCTGGTTCGCGCTGAAGGTGCGCCGCTTCGAATCGCTGCGGCGTCCCGCCAACGGCGTGTTGCTGGTGGTGCTGATCCAGTTCGTCACGGGCCTCTCCAACATCGTCCTGCAATGGCCGTTGGCCGTTGCAGTCGCCCATAACGGTGGCGCCGCAATCCTGCTGCTCCTGCTCGTTATGCTAAACTTTCGGATCGCTTATAGCCGTCCCGGCCGCGCCGCGTTGCCTGCGCGCGATGCCGCGCCAGCGTGACCCTCATGGACAGCACAACTCTTTCCCAGACCCCCGGTAGCCGGATCTCCCAATACATCGCGCTGACCAAGCCGCGCGTGACGCAGCTTGCCGTGTTCTGCGCGGTGATCGGTATGTTCCTCTCCACGCCCGGCATGGTGCCGTGGACCGTGCTGATCGGCGGCACAGTCGGCATCTGGCTGCTGGCCGGCGCGGCCTTCGCCATCAATTGCCTCGTCGAACAGAAGATCGACGCGAAGATGCGCCGCACCTCGTGGCGTCCGTCCGCACGCGGCGAAATCACCACGGGGCAAATCCTGCTGTTTTCGGCGGTGCTCGGCGGCCTTGGCATGTGGACGCTTTATACGTTCGCCAATCCGCTGACCATGTGGCTGACGATCGCCACTTTCGTCGGCTATGCCGTTATCTACACGCTGCTGCTCAAGCCGGCCACGCCGCAGAACATCGTGATCGGCGGCGCTTCGGGTGCCATGCCGCCGGCGCTGGGGTGGGCCGCAGTCACGGGCCACGTGCCCGGCGATGCATGGATTCTGGTGTTGATCATCTTCGTGTGGACGCCGCCGCATTTCTGGGCGCTCGCGCTGTATCGCCGCAAGGACTACGAAAACGCCGGCCTGCCGATGCTGCCGAACACCCATGGCGAGCAGTACACGCGGCTGCATATTTTCCTGTATTCCGTGATCCTGTTCGCGGTCACGTTGATGCCGTTCATCTCCGGCATGAGCGGCGTCGTTTATCTGCTGGCCGCGGTGCTGCTCGGCGCCGTGTTTCTCGCCTACGCGTGGAAGATCTATCGGGAGTACTCCGATACACTCGCGCGTCAGTTGTTCCGTTACTCGATCATTTATCTGTCGCTGCTGTTCGCCGCGCTGTTGATCGATCACTATGCACGTGTCCTGATCGGCGCGTAACACCATGCTCACAAACCGGCTAGCGCGCCTCGCGCGCGCCGCCATGATGGCCTGTGCGCTCGGCGGCGTGCTACTGGCCTCTGGCTGCGGCAAACCCGCTCCCTCGTTCCAGAACGTCGACATCACCGGCAATGCGCAGTTCGGCACGGACTTCTCGTTGCCCGACACCACCGGCAAGACTCGCACGCTCGCGGACTACAAGGGCAAGGTGGTGGTACTGTTCTTCGGCTACACGCATTGCCCGGACGTCTGTCCGACGACGATGGCCGAGCTTTCGCAAGCGCTGCAGCAACTCGGACCCACGGATGCCAGCCGCGTCCAGGTGTTGTTCGTCACCGTCGATCCCGAGCGCGATACCGCGGCGTTGATGGCGCAGTATGTGCCGGCCTTCAATCCTTCGTTTGTCGGCTTGCGTCCCGCCGACGAGGCGCAGCTCACCAAGGTGACAAAGGACTTCCGCGTCTACTACGCGAAGGTGCCGGGCAAGACGCCCGACAGCTATACGATGGACCACACGGCTGCGAGCTATGTCTTCGACCCGGACGGCAAGCTGCGGCTCTTCGCCCGCGATGGCCAGGGCGCCGCGCCCTGGGTGCACGATATCAAGCTGCTGCTCGATTAAGGCTGGATGCCATGCGCGTGCTCCCGGCACGCGCATGGCGACCCGCTATTTCTTTTCGTTCTGTTGATCCCTGTTGGTCTCGAAGCATCACACCCGGAGTCGGCAGATTCAGCCCCGGTGCTCACGCATCGCATCCCCGTACGCCCCACGGCATACCGATATGAGATCGTGATATTTCACTTCTCGCCGGCCCTATGAGACCATTTGCGGTCCAGTCGGTGGTACGCAATACGCCGCCGGCTTTTCACCTGAATCTGACACCGATCAGAACCAACGAGAACACCATGCAGCGCAGAAATATCCTGAAAGCCCTCTCCGCAGTTGTCGCTACCGCCGCCTTCGTCACCAGCTTCTCCGCTCATGCCGATGACAAGGTCATCAAGGTCGGCACCATCAGCGGTCCCGATGCGCAAATCTGGGCCGAGGTCCAGAAAGTGGCGCAGCGCGAAGGCCTGAACGTGAAGGTCATCGAATTCAACGATTATGTGCAGCCGAACGCCGCGCTCGACGCCGGCGATCTGGATGCCAACAGCTTCCAGCACCAGCCCTACCTCGACAGTCAGGTGAAGCAGCGCGGCTACAAGATCGTCAGCGCCGGTCTCACCTACATCTCGCCGCTCGGCATCTACTCGAAGAAGATCAAGTCGCTGAAGGATCTGCCGCAGGGTGCGAAGGTCGCCGTGCCGAACGATCCGTCCAATGAGAACCGCGCGCTGCTGTTGCTGCAGGCGCAGGGCGTGCTCAAGCTGAAGGCCGGCGCCGGCACGAACGGCAACAGCGCGACGCCGCTCGACGTTGCCGACAATCCGAAGAAGGTGAAGCTGGTCGAACTGGATGCGGCGCAATTGCCGCGCTCGCTGTCCGACGTCGACGCCGCTGCCATCAACACCAACTACGCACTTGCCGGCGGCTTGCAGCCGACCAGGGATGCCATCGCGCTCGAGGACATCCACAGCCCGTACGCGAACCTGATTGCCGTGCGCACCCAGGACAAGGACAAGCCGTGGGTGAAGAAGCTGGTGGCGGCTTATCAATCGGAAGACGTGCGCCAGTTCATCAAGACGCAGTTCAAGGGTTCGGTGGTGCCGTCGTTCTAAGCACGGCGTAGACCGCGACAGCGGGCCGCGAAACACCAGGCGCCATGGATGACCATGGCGCTTTTTTTACGCCACCCGAACCAACCCGCGCCATCGAAACACTGCGCCTCGCTCTTGCCACGTCGCAGATGCTGGATAATTCGCCACGCCTGTTCTACGAGGACTGCTGCATGGTTTCACAGGACTCAATGGCGCGCCTCACTGCGCCGCGCATTTTCCTGATCTTCCTGAAACTGGGCCTTACGTGCTTCGGCGGTCCGGTCGCGCATATCGGCTTCTTCCGCGATGAATTCGTCAAACGGAGGGCATGGCTGAGCGACGAAGCATTTGCCGATATCGTTGCGCTCTGCCAGTTCATGCCGGGACCGTCGAGCAGCCAGGTCGGCATCGCACTTGGGCTGAGACAGGGTGGTCTCGCTGGTGCGTTTGCCGCGTGGCTCGGCTTTACCTTGCCGTCCGCGGTTTTGTTGTGGGCGTTTGGGCTCGTGATGACGCCCTACGGCGCCGGCGCCGCCTCCGCCGGCTGGTTGCATGGCCTCGGACTGGCCGCCGTAGCGGTCGTCGCGCAAGCACTCTGGAGCATGACTCGCACGCTCTGTCCGGATTTGCCGCGGCTGGCAATTGCTGCAGTGGCTGCGGCCATGATGCTCAGCGGCGCGACGCCGTTGATGCAAATTGCCGCACTGCTGGTCGGTGCACTGGCGGGCTGGTTGCTGCGACACCGCTTGCCCGTACCGGGTAGCGCGGGTGAGCCGATCACGAGGAGTACCGCGGCGCATCCTGCACTCGTGCTCGCGCTGTTTGCGGCGCTGCTGTTCGGGTTGCCGGCCATGGCGGCACTCTCGGGCAGTTACGCGCTGCATCTGTTCAGCAGTTTCTTTCGGGTGGGTTCGCTGGTTTTCGGCGGCGGTCACGTCGTGCTGCCCTTGCTCGAGTCAGTCGTGGTGCCGGCCGGCTGGGTTCGGCCCGACGCTTTTATCGCCGGTTACGGTGCTGCTCAAGCGGTGCCGGGCCCGCTCTTCACCTTCGCGGCTTTCCTCGGCAGCGTTTCCAGCCAGCAGCCGGCGGGCATTGTCGGAGCGGCAATCGCGGTGGTCGCCATCTTTCTGCCTTCGTTTCTGCTCGTGGTTGGCGTGGTGCCCCTGTGGGACCGGCTGCGCTCGGTGCGCTGGGTGCGTTACGCGCTACTGGGTATCAATGCCGCCGTCGTTGGCTTGCTGGGCGCAGCGTTCTACTCGCCGCTTTGCGTTCATTCACTCCGCAGCCTCACCGACGTTGCCTTTGCTGCCGCTGCGCTGGTGCTGCTGTGGGCACTGCGTACGCCCCCATGGCTGGTGGTGGCATTGGCGGCGGCGGTGGGGGAGTTGATTTTCTAGATTCTCTTCGAACTGCAGCCGCCTAAGTCCCTCTACAGATCGCGCTCCCAGCGCTCCACCGTCAGGTCATGGCCGAAGCGTAGCTCCGGCGTCGAGCTGGCGCAGATAAACCCGGCGCGCTCGCAGAGCCGCCGCGACTCGGCGAGCGTGGTGACGGTCGAGAGCGTCAGCTTGGTAAAGCCCGCGCGTCTCGCGAACCGCGCGCATTCGTCGACCAGTTGCGTGCCGATACCGAGGCGGCGCATATCGGGCTCGATGTACAGCAGTTCGACCCGCGCAACCGTGGCCGATACGCCCATCACCATGGCTGAACCGACAATCGAATTGTCCTGTTCGGCGATCCAGCAGGTTTCGCGTAGCGGATCGCGATTCAGCGTGAAGTCGGCGACCGTCTTCGCGAGCCATCCTTCGAAGGATTGATCCCAGCCGTGTTCGCTGGCGAACAATATGGCTTGCCGGTGCACCAGCCAGCCATATTCGCCGCCGCGCGGCGCCCGCAAGGTGATGATGCCGCGCCGCGGCTGATCGTCGAGCAGCCGTTCGACGAGCTTCATGGCGCCGATCAGTTGCTCCTGCGAACTGTCTGCGAGCCGTTCCAGCACCGACAGCACTTCTTCGATGGCGGCGCAGTCGAGCGGTGCATAAGCGGCATGACCCTCGTCGGTAAGCGCGATGAGCGACTGACGCGCGTCGCTTTCCGAGGGACGCCGGGTGATCAGGTTGCGGCGCTCGAAGCTCGTCAGCAGACGGCTCAGATAGCCGCTGTCGAGTCCCAGGTTGCGCGTCAGTACCGCGGCGGTTTGTGCGCGTTCGCGTGCCAGTTCATGCAGCACGCGCACCTCGGTCAATGAGAACGCGCTTTTTTGCAGGCGCTCATGCAGTGCGCCGACGTGCTTCGTATAGAAGCGGTTGAAGTGGCGAACTGCCTCAGCGCGCCGCAGCGCTGTGGGATCGGTCAACGTACGGCTCTCCGGGGGGGTTCGTGAGTGTCACACAGCGGGATATTGGCTGCCATCCTATATAAAAACGGAAAATATTGTGCTCCAGCCGCGTCGCAAGGCATTAGTAAGACGAAACTAGCAAGGTGATGTTAAGCGCTCTGTGCGGTAGCGAACCAGTGGTTCGCTACTGGGCCGGAAATGATGCCGAATACGGGTAAATACCGATCATCGAAGATGCCTGGAAAATCGCTGTAAATCACTCGAAATCCCTTTCCCATCAAGGCTTTGATGGCGATCTACGAGGCCTGAAACAACTCGATTGACTGGTATTATGGTGGTTATATAATGGGCTCTCCTTTCGTAGCCCGTGCTCGTCCTTTCGACCCATCCGAGTCCCATGGAAACACGCTGGTCCGCATTGATGCCTGACGCTCGCAACGTCACGCCGCTCTACCTGCAACTCGCGCGCAACCTGGCCACGGCGATCCACTGTGGCGTCTGGTCGGCGGGCGAGGCGTTGCCGTCGGAGCGTACGTTGTCGGATGCGATTGGCGTGTCGCGCATTACCGCGCGCAAGGCGATTGAGCTGCTGGTCGAGCAAGGCCTGATCCGGCGTGCGCGAGGAGCGGGCAGCTTCATCACGCCGCGCGTCGAAGATCCGCTGTCGCGGCTCACCGGTTTCACGAAAAAGATGCAGCAACGCGGCTTTCGCCCGGACTCGGTCTGGCTCGAGCGCGGCATCCGCGCGGCGAATCGCGACGAACTGGTGCACCTCGGCCTGTCGCCGGGCGCGGCGGTCACGAGTCTGCGGCGCCTGCGGCGCGCGGACGGCATCGTGATGGCGGTGGAGCATTCGGCGTTGCCGGCCTCGATCGTGCCCGACCCGCAGGCCATCGGCGTGTCGTTGTACAGCTATCTGGAACAGCGCGGCATGGCGGTGGTGCGCGCGCTGCAGCACTTTCGGGCCGTCAATGCGACGAGCGAGATTGCGTCGTTGATGGACATCGAGCCGCGCTCGGCGCTGCTGGTGATCACGCGCATCGGCTATAGCGCCGATCAGCGCGCGATCGAATTGACGGACACCTACTGCCGGGACGATTACTACGACTTTGTCGCCGAGTTGCGCCAATGAGGGCGCAATAACGTCGCAGGACCGGCGCAGTATCGGCGCAACCCTCGCGCAAGGCTGAAGAGCGCGAATTGGCAACGTATCGCACTACGTAATATCAGAGAGACTCATGCTGACCGGAAACATACTCACCACCGATGGGTGGATTTACGGCACGCTCGAATACGAAAACGGCCGCATCACGTCGCTCACGGGCGAGCGGGTCGACCCGTCCACCAACGACGCGCCCTATATCCTGCCGGGCTTCATCGATCTGCACGTGCACGGCGGCGGCGGCTCCGACGTCATGGAGGCGGGCAACGCGATCGAGACGATCACGCGCACGCACGCCCGCTTCGGCACCACCAGCCTGCTCGCCACCACGATGACCGCGCCGCGCGAAGAGCTGATGAACGTGGTCGCGAATCTCGGCGACGTCGCCCGGGTGCGCACGCCGGGTGGTTCGCGCGTGCTGGGGGTTCACCTCGAAGGCCCGTATATCAATCCCGGCAAGCTCGGTGCGCAGCCGGACGCCGCGGTGTCGGCGGTGCTCGATGAAGTGCTGAAGTATCTGTCCATCGCGCCGATCCGCGTGGTCACGATCGCGCCGGAAATCTCCGGCCACATGGACATCATTTCCGAAATCGCCGCGCGCGGCGTGCGCGTGCAGCTCGGCCATTCGCTCGGCACCTACGACGATGCCGTCGCCGCGCTCAAGCACGGCGCGTGCGGCTTTACGCACCTGTTCAACGCGATGTCGCCGCTGCATCACCGCAATCCCGGCATGGTCGGCGCCGCGCTCGCGCACGCCGAGTTCGCGGAGATCATCCCCGATCTGCTGCACGTGCATCCGGGCGCGATTCGCGCCGCCATGCGGGCGATTCCGCGTGTGTATGTGGTGACCGACAGCACCTCCGCTACCGGCATGCCGGACGGTGAGTACCGTCTCGGCAGCCAGCATGTCACGAAGTGTCTGGGCGGCGTCCGTCTTGCCGACGGCACGCTCGCCGGCAGCACCCTGACGATGGATCAGGCGCTGCGCAATCTGGTGTCTATCGGCCTGCCTATGGCCGATGTGTCAAACCGTCTGTCGCGCTACGCCGCCGACTATCTCGGCATCGAAGACCGCGGCCGCATCGCGCGCGGTGCCTGGGCCGATATCGTCGTGTTCGATCGTGAACTGGCGCTGACCGCGACTTACGTCGAAGGAGAATCAATTGTCGAATATGCTTAACGAAGCGCTGGCGTCCGCCGAAGTGGTCGCCGCGCAGCTTGCCGATACGTCGCGCGTCGAGGCGCTCGCGCGGAAGCTCGCTGAACATCCGCGCCATGTCGCGCTCACCGTGGCACGCGGTAGCTCGGACCACGCAGCCAGTTATTTCGCAAGCCTTACCATGAGCCGCATCGGCGTGCCGGTCGCTTCGTTGCCGATGTCCGTGGCGACGCTGCAGCAGGCGCCATTGCAAGTGCGCGATCAGTTGGCTGTCGCGTTCTCGCAGTCTGGCAAGAGCCCGGATCTGGTGGGCACGATGGTTGCGTTGCGCGAGGCCGGTGCCCTGACCGTGGCCGCCGTGAACGCGCCGCAATCGCCGCTGTCCGACGCGTGCGAGTGGCACCTGCCGCTCGTCGCCGGTCCTGAATTGAGCGTCGCGGCCACCAAGAGCTATATCGCGATGCTGTCGATCTCCGCGCAACTGGTGGCGCACTGGCAGCGCGACGAAGCGTTGCTCGCTGCGCTGCGCGACTTGCCCGAAGCCTTGCGGCGCGCCGGCCAGCTCGACTGGAGCCAGGCCGTTGAAGAATTGCGCGGTGTCGAACGCATGATCGTGATCGGCCGGGGTCTCGGTCTTGCGATCGCGCAGGAAGCGGCGCTTAAGCTCAAGGAAACCTCGGGCATCCAGGCCGAGGCGTTTTCAAGCGCCGAAGTGCGCCATGGTCCGATGGAGCTGATCGATCGCGACTACCCGCTGCTGGTGTTCGCGCCGCGCGGCCCCGAGCAGGCCGGCCTGATCCAGCTTGCCCGCGACATGCAGGCGCGCGGCGCACGCGTGCTGCTCGCCGCCCCGGCCGATGTGCCGGAAGCCACTTTGCCGCTCGTGACGACGGCCCATGCGGCGCTCGACCCGATCGCCGCCATTCTTTCCTTTTACGTGATGGCTGCGGGTCTTGCCGCCGCACGCGGACGCAATCCCGATGCGCCGCGCCATCTGAATAAAGTCACCGAAACTCACTGATCGAGAAATCAGATGCGACGTGTCGAGGAGTCCCGCTTGATGAGCCATTCCCAAGGCCATATTGTTTTGCTCGCGCCCATGACCGGTCCGGTCGTGCCGCTCGCGAACGTGCCCGACCCTGTGTTTTCGGGCGGCATGTTCGGCGACGGGATTGGCGTGGATCCGCTGGAGGGCAAACTCGTCGCGCCGTGCGACGGGGTTGTCACGCATCTGGCGCGCACCGGTCATGCGCTGACGCTGGCGACGGCCGAGGGCGTGGAGATCCTGCTGCACATCGGTATCGATACGGTCGAACTGAACGGCCGCGGCTTTACGCCGAAGGTCGCGCAGGGCGCCCAGGTGCGTACTGGCGATCTGTTGATCGAGTTCGATCAGGATCTGGTGGCGTGCAATGCGCCGAGCCTGGTGTCGGTGATTGCGATTGCGAACTCGGATGCGTTCGAGATCGTCGAGCGCGCGGAAGGCGGCATGCTGAAGGCGGGTAAAACGCCGTTGCTGGTGCTGCGCGAGCGAGGCGGCGCGGCGGCGGAAGCCTCGCGCCAGGCGACTCATGTGACGGAAGAAGCGCGCCAGACGGTGACGCTCGGTCACGCCGGCGGTTTGCATGCGCGTCCCGCGGCTCGTGCGCGTGAAGCGGCGCGCGGTCTCGATGCACGCGTTGAAGTGCGCTACGACGGCCGTAAGGCGCCGATCGAAAGCGTCGTGGGTCTGCTCGGCCTCGGCGCGGGCGAAGGTGCGACGGTCGAAATTCTCGGCGTCGGTCCGCAAGCGGCTGCCGCGGTCGAAGCGGTCGCGCATGAGTTGCTGCGCGAAGCGCATGGCGAAGTCGAAGAAAAGCCGGCCCGGCAAAGTTCGCCGGCGCCTCTGATGGCCCAGACAGGCGGTGCGCCGCTCGCGCCCAATACGCTAGCGGGCGTTTGCGCGGCGCCTGGCATCGCGGTCGGCAAGCTGGTGCGCTGGGACGATGCGGATCTCGATCCACCCGAGACGGCAAGCGGCACGTCGGCGGCGGAAAGCCGTCTGCTCGACAAGGCGCTTGCCACCGTCGACGCCGAACTGAACACAACAGTGCGCGACGCCTCGCAACGCGGCGCGCATGGCGAGGCGGGCATTTTCGCGGTCCATCGCGTCTTGCTCGAAGATCCGACGCTCCTCGACGCGGCACGCGATCAGATCAGCCTTGGAAAGAGCGCTGGCTTTGCATGGCGCCAGTCGATCCGCGCACAGATCGCAGTCCTGACGAAAGTCGACGATGCGCTGCTCGCCGAACGGGCCGCGGATCTGCGCGATCTGGAAAAGCGCGTGCTGCGCGCGCTCGGCTATTCGAACAACGCGGCGCGGACGCTGCCGAACGAAGCCGTGCTGGTGGCCGAAGAGTTCACGCCTTCCGATCTGTCGTCGCTGGACCGTACGCATGTCACGGCACTGGTGATGGCCCGTGGCGGCGCGACCTCGCACGCGGCGATTCTCGCGCGGCAGAGCGGCATTCCGGCGCTGGTAGCCGTGGGCGACGCCCTGCACGCGATTCCCGAAGGCACCGAAGTCGTGGTCGATGCGTCTGCCGGGCGAATCGAATTTGCGCCGACGGCGCTGGACGTAGAGCGCGCCCGCGTCGAACGCACACGGCTTGCCGGCGTGCGCGAAGCGAACCGCCGCACCTCGCAACAGGCAGCCGCGACGGCGGACGGCCACGCGGTCGAAGTGGCGGCGAACATCGCCACGCTGGACGACGCGAAGACGGCGGTCGAGAACGGCGCGGATGCGGTTGGCCTGCTGCGCACCGAACTGCTGTTCATCCACCGCGCCTCGGCCCCGACCACCGACGAGCATCGCCAAAGCTATCAGTCGATCGTCGATGCGCTCGCCGGCCGTACCGCGATCATCCGCACGCTGGATGTCGGCGCGGACAAGGAAGTCGATTATCTGACGCTGCCGCCCGAGCCGAACCCCGCGCTCGGCCTGCGCGGCATCCGTCTGGCGCAAGTCCGCCCGGACCTGCTCGACGACCAGTTGCGCGGCCTGCTGGCGGTGCAACCGCTCGGCGCTGTGCGCATCCTGCTGCCGATGGTGACGGACGCCGGCGAACTGATCCGCTTGCGCAAGCGCATCGACGAATTCGCCCGCGAGATGGGCCGCACCGATCCGATCGAAGTCGGCGTGATGATCGAAGTGCCGTCGGCGGCGTTGCTGGCCGATCAACTGTCGCAGTACGCGGACTTCCTCTCGATCGGCACCAACGATCTGACGCAATACACGCTGGCGATGGACCGCTGCCAGGCCGACCTCGCCGCGCAAGCCGACGGTCTGCATCCGGCGGTGCTGCGCCTGATTGCAGCGACCGTGCAGGGTGCGAACAGGCATGGCAAATGGGTGGGCGTGTGCGGGGCACTGGCGGGCGATCCGCTGGCCGTGCCGCTGCTCGTCGGCCTGGGCGTGACCGAGCTGTCGGTGGATCCGGTGTCGGTACCGGGCATCAAGGCGCGAGTGCGCAACCTCAATTATCAGCTGTGCCAACAACGTGCCCAGGATGTCCTGGCGCTGGAGTCGGCGCAGGCGGTAAGAGCAGTGAGCCGCGAAACCTGGCCGCTGGACTGAACCCCACACAGTCCGCGGCGCAATTTCGCTAAATAACCACGTAAAGCTACGACTCGACGAAGAGACAAAGGATTGGAGGTGTAAATGGATGGGAATCCGTTTCTGAAGGTGCAGCGGCTCGGCCGCGCGCTGATGCTGCCGATTGCGGTGCTACCGGTTGCCGGGCTGCTGCTGCGACTTGGCCAGCCTGATGTGTTCAACATCAAGATGATCGCCGACGCGGGCGGTGCGATTTTCGACAACCTGCCGCTGCTGTTTGCAATCGGCATTGCAGTCGGCTTCGCGAAGGACAACAACGGCGTGGCGGCGCTCGCGGGCGCGATCGGTTATCTGGTCGAAATCGCGGTGATGAAGGACATCAACGACAAGCTCAACATGGGCGTGTTGTCGGGGATCGTGGCGGGTCTCGTGGCCGGGATGCTGTACAACAAGTACAAGGACATCAAGCTACCCGAGTACCTCGCGTTCTTCGGAGGGAAACGCTTCGTGCCGATTGTCACGGGGGTGACCTGTCTGGTGATCGGCATTGTGCTCGGCTACGTCTGGCAACCGGTGCAGTCGGCGATCGACATGGCCGGCCACTGGCTGACCACCGCCGGCGCGATCGGCGCCTTCGTGTTCGGCGTGCTGAACCGCTTGCTGCTGGTGACGGGCCTGCACCACATCCTGAACTCGCTGACGTGGTTCGTGTTCGGCAGCTTCACGCCGCCGGGTGGCGGGGCTGCGGTCACGGGCGACCTGCACCGCTTCTTCGCGGGCGACCCGACCGCCGGCACCTTCATGACGGGCTTCTTCCCGGTGATGATGTTCGGCCTGCCGGCCGCGTGTCTCGCGATGTTCCATGAGGCACCGAAGGAACGCCGCGCGATGGTCGGCGGCCTGCTGTTCTCGATGGCGCTCACCTCGTTCCTGACGGGCGTGACCGAGCCGATCGAATTCAGCTTCATGTTCCTCGCACCGGTGCTGTATGCGATCCACGCGGTGCTGACCGGGATCTCGCTCGCCGTCTGCTCGGCGCTGGGGATTCACCTCGGCTTCACCTTCTCGGCCGGCGCGATCGACTATGTGCTGAACTATGGTCTGTCGACCAAGGGCTGGTGGGCGCTGGTGATCGGTGCGATCTACGCCGTCGTGTACTACGGCCTGTTCCGCTTCTTCATCCGCAAGTTCAATATGGCGACGCCGGGCCGCGAACCCGCTGCTGCTGAAGAACAGATCGAGTCGTTCGATAAGGGCGGTTACGTTGCACCGGCTGCTGCCGCATCCGTGCCGCGTGCCCAGCGCTATATCGCAGCATTGGGCGGCGCCGCGAACCTGTCGATCGTCGATGCCTGTACGACGCGTCTGCGTCTGTCGGTGGTGGACCCGAGCAAGGTTTCGGAAGCGGATCTGAAGACGATCGGTGCGCGTGGTGTGCTGAAGCGTGGCGCTACCAGCGTGCAGGTGATCATCGGACCGGAAGCGGACATCATCGCCGACGAAATCCGTACCGTGATTGCTCAGGGCGGCGGCGTCGAGGCTAAGCCGGCAGTGGCGGCGGCAGCGTCTGCTGCTCCTGCTGCAGCGGTTGCCGGTGCGCAAAGCGGTCCGCTCGATCCCGATCCGGCGCGTTGGCTCGCGGTGTTCGGCGGTGCGACCAATATCGTGTCGCTGGATGCGGTGGCGTCGACCCGTCTGCGCGTCGTGGTGACGGACCCGACCGCGGTGGATCGTCAGCGTCTCGCCGCGCTCGACGTGGCGTGGATCTCGCCGGATACGTTCCACATTGTCGTCGGTGAGGCTGCACCGCGTTATGCGCAGCAGTTGTCGGCACGTCTGCCGGCGGCGGGTGCAACGGGTGCGGCTACGCCTCAACCGGCGTGACGCGATGTGACACGGGAGCGGCTTCGGCCGTCTCCGTGTCACGGTGAATGAATCTGCACGAAAAAGAGCGGCGCCTGTCATACAGGCGCCGCTCTTTCGTTTACCGCTCGCCACGAATGAGCTGCTTGAACAAGCCGCTCATCAGGGTTCCTCAGCAGGTGGTCAATCCGTCTTGCGCTTTGCCGCCGCCTCAGCCGGCCGCTGCGACTCGAGCCACATCACATTGATGATGCCAAACGAGAGGGCCACGCCAATACCGAGAATCCAGCTGAAATACCACATCATGTGCTCCTGTGAATTCAGTTTCAGTTACGTCTGCGACGCCATGGGAAGGACGCCTCAATACATCGAGTGGCTGTTCTCCTCGAGCGCGGCCCTCGTCACCTTGCCGCGCATCACGCGGTACACCCAGCTCGTGTAGATCAGGATGATGGGCAGGAAGATGATCACGGCGATCAGCATGATCTGCAGCGTCATCTGGCTCGAAGTCGAATCCCACACGGTGAGGCTGCTGCGTCCGTCGAGCGACGACGGCATGATGAACGGGAACATCGAGAAGCCTGCCGTCAGGATCACGCCGACGATCATCAGCCCGGTGCAGATAAACGCGCTCTTCTCAAAGCGCGAGCTTGCGAGCAGCACGGCCAGCATGCCGCCCACTACGCCGATCACCGGCGCCGCGACCATCCACGGGTAGGTGGAGTAATTGGTGAGCCACAAACCGGGCGCTCCGATCACGCTCTTCAACAGCGGATTGGCGACCGTATCGAACGGCGCGGCGTCGACGATCTGATAGCCGCCGATCATCGTCGCAACCAGCGCGCCGGCAACCAGGAACAACACCACGCCGGCCAGCGACGCGATGCGCAACGCCAGCGACGCGCGACGCGCAATCACGTCGTCCGTTTTCATCTTCACGAAGGCGGCGCCGTGCGCGGCCAGCATCGACACGCTGACGAGCCCGCACAGCACCGCAAACGGATTGAGCAGCGCGAAGAAACTGCCGTGGTAGGTGACGCGCAAGTCCGTATCGAACGAGAACGGCACGCCTTGCAGCAGGTTGCCGAAGGCGACGCCGATCACCAGCGCCGGCACGAAGCCGCCGATGAACAGCGCCCAGTCCCACGCGTTACGCCAGCGCGGATCTTCACGCTTGCTGCGGTAGTCGAAACCCACCGGCCGGAAGAACAGCGAGAACAGCACCAGCAGCATGGCGAAATAGAAACCCGAAAACGACGCGGCGTAGACGAGCGGCCACGCGGCGAACATCGCGCCGCCCGCGGTGATGAACCAGACCTGGTTGCCTTCCCACGTTGCGCCGACCGTATTGACGACGATGCGCCGCTCCGTATCGGTCTTCGCGATGAAGGGCAGCAGAATGGCCGTGCCCATGTCGAAACCGTCGGTGAGGGCGAAGCCGATCAGCAACACGCCGATCAGGACCCACCAGATCACTTTGAGGGTTGCGTAATCCATGATGATTTTTCCCTTTTACACAGCTTGGACAGCTTGCGCAGCGTGATGGCGACTCATGCGGCCGTGGTGCTCAGCGGCTTGGACGGCTGACCGGGCGGCGGCGTTTCGTGGTGGTAGCGTCCCGTATGCAGTGACGACGGGCCGAGGCGCGCGTACTTGAACATCAGCGTGATCTCGATCACGAAGAGCGCTGTGTAGAACACCACGAAGCCGCCAATGCTCAGATACAGGTCGGTGGCCGTCAGGCTCGAGGCAGACAATGCCGTGGGCAGGATGCCGGCAATGGTCCACGGTTGACGGCCCACTTCGGCCACCACCCAGCCGAATTCCGCCGCGATCCACGGCAATGGAATGGCCCACACGGCCCAGCGCAGGAACCAGCGGCGCTTGTCGAGCAGCAGCGAACGCTGTGCGCAGAACCAGAACGCCAGCACGAAGGTCGCAAGAAACAGGATGCCGAGGCCGACCATGATCCGGAACGAGAAGAACACCGGCAGCACGGGCGGGATGGTCTTCTTCGCCGCCTGGGCGATCTGCTCCGGCGTCGCGTCGGTGACGTTGGCGGTGAACTGCTTGAGCATCAGCGCGTAGCCGAGATTGTCCTTGTGGAGTGCGAAGGTGGTCCTGGCGTCGTCGGTGGCATTGCCTTGCTTCAACTGCTGCAGCGCCCCGTACGCGAGCATGCCGTCCTTGATGCGGATTTCGTTGTGCGCGATCAGATCCTTCAGGCCCAGCACCGGTTCATCGAGCGAACGCGTCGCGATAATGCCGAGTGCGTACGGAATCCGGATCGCGTAGTCGGTCCGCTCTTCCTTCTGGTTCGGAATGCCGAAGATCGTGAACGGCGCCGGTGCCGGCGCGGTTTCCCATTCCGATTCGATGGCGGCGAGTTTGACCTGCTGGACTTCGCCGGTGCGGTAGCCCGATTCGTCGCCGAGCACGATCACACAGACCGTCGACGCCAGGCCGAAACCCGCCGCAATCGCAAACGAGCGCAGCGCGAATTCGGTGTCGCGGCGCTTGAGCAGATACCACGACGAGATGCCGAGCACGAACATCGACGCGGTCACATAACCGGCCGACACCGTATGCACGAACTTCACCTGCGCCACTGGGTTGAACAGCACGGCGAAGATGCTCGATAGCTCCATGCGCATGGTTTCGTAGTTGAACTCGGCGCCGACCGGATTGTTCATCCAGCCGTTCGCGACCAGAATCCACAGCGCCGACAGGTTCGAGCCCAGCGCCACGAGGAAGGTGACGATCAGATGCTGCACTCGCGGCAGACGGTTCCAGCCGAAGAAGAACAGGCCGACGAAAGTCGATTCGAGGAAGAAAGCCATCAGCCCTTCGACGGCGAGCGGCACGCCGAAGATATCGCCCACGTAGTGCGAGTAGTACGACCAGTTGGTGCCGAACTGGAACTCGAGCGTGAGGCCGGTCGTGACGCCCATGGCGAAGTTGATGCCGAACAGCTTGCCCCAGAACTGCGTCATGTCCTTGTAGATCTGCTTGCCGGTCATCACGTAGACGGCTTCCATGATGACGAGCAGCCACGACAGTCCAAGCGTCAGGGGGACGAACAGAAAGTGATAAAGCGCCGTCACGGCGAACTGGAGGCGCGAAAGATCGACGACTTCGCTAACGGGCATGTTGATCACCTTGAGACGGATGCGGGGCAGGCGCTGAAAGCAGGGCTTGCGCAACGAGTGCGGGCGGCATGGACATGTTGTCCGCCAGAGGATGATTGAAGAAGGCGTACTTCAGGACCATCAGGAGTGCAAATTTGATGGCGAGCACGATGGCGATATCTCGCCCAAAGGTGGGTCCGCGCGCCCAGTTGGCGATTCGCGCGCGCAGGGTGGCGCGAGGCGGATTCCTGTCGTGTAGCGTTATGGTCATGATCGGTCGATGGACGACTTCACACCGGTTTGCCCGGTCGGATTCAAACCGCGCAGGTGACCTGGGCGGCTTGGCGAGTACATAACGATATTAAGATAGGGGCTGGCAGCGAGGAAGTTCGCGACCGTGGCATTGGGTCGCGGAAGGGTGCCGTCCATCTCAGTAATACAAGCAAGCTTGCGATACGTCAAGGAAACGGGGTGCGATTTCCACGGGAGCAAGAAAAAGCCCTGCCGTCTTACGAAGGCAGGGCTAGTGTCTGACAGGGCACCGGAGGGTGCCGTGTTGGGCGTTAAGCGTACTCGTTCAATGCGCTGCGCATTTTCTTCATGGCGCTGGCTTCGATCTGGCGAATCCGCTCGGCCGACACGCCGAATTCGTCGGCGAGATCATGCAGCGTGGAACCGCCCGAGCCGTCATCTTCGACGTGCAGCCAGCGCGCTTCGATGATGCGGCGGCTGCGTGCATCCAACGATTCCAGCGCGCTGGCGATACCGTCGCTCTGCAGCTTGTCGCGCTGACGCGCGGCGAGCACAGCCGTCGGTTCGCTATGCGAATCGGCCAGATAGGCGATGGGCGCGTACGATTCCTCACCGTCCTCGACCTGGCCTTCCAGCGCGATGTCGCCGCCGGACAGCCGCGTTTCCATCTCGGCCACTTCCTCGCGCTTGACGTTCAGTTCCTTGGCGAGACCTTCGATCTCGTCCGGCGTGAACGCGCCCAAGCCCTGCTTGTGGCTGCGCAGGTTGAAGAACAGCTTGCGCTGCGCCTTGGTGGTGGCGACCTTCACCATGCGCCAGTTGCGCAGGATGTATTCGTGAATCTCAGCCTTGATCCAGTGCATGGCGTACGACACAAGACGTACGTTCTGCTCCGGGTCGAAGCGCTTCACGGCCTTCATCAGGCCGATATTGCCTTCCTGGATCAGGTCGGCATGCGGCAGGCCGTAGCCCAGATAGTTACGCGCGATCGAAACCACCAGCCGCAGGTGCGACAGGACAAGGCGGCGCGCAGACTCCAGATTGGCCTGGTCGCGGAATTCAGTGGCGAACTGGCGTTCTTCCGCCGGCGTCAGCATCGGAATCCGGTTCACGGCCTGGATGTAGGCGTCGATATTGCCCAGTTGACCGGGCAGCAGCGAAGAATGCGAGAGCGCCAGTGCACCTGCCGAAGCGGCCTTAGCCGACGACGGGCTTAGAGTACTCGGAAGGGTCATTGCGTTGCTCACGTAGAAAACTCCTTGGAATCAGCAAATTGCTCAGTCGAACTTCGACTCCAGCGTGGATGTTAGCACTCTGAATTACCGAGTGCTAATACTTAGAGTGCGTGGGGGTATCCCGGTTCCCGCATGGCTATCGAAATTTGATTTTCAATAGGATCATACGCCTTCTGCAACTTCCCGGGGATGAGCGTAGGATTTGCTGTGGATACGCGTCTGTCTGTGCGGAATCACCGGTTTTTTGAGGTTTGGGGCAGCAATCCGGCGGTTTCAGGCTTTCTTCTTATGATTTATTGCTCTTGCGGCCCCCAATATATAGAGGGTTTACTCGGTGTCTGGCGGGGGCGAACCGCACCGGGAAGGGCGGATTCCGGCCTGGGTCGGGGCCGAATTCGATCGGATGGCTGCCCGGCAGCCGTCCAGCGCATCTGGCGAGCTACCGGATTCAGCACCTGGCGAACAGCGGTATCAAAGAGCCGAATCCTGGTATAAATTTCAGCCAGCTATATTTGCAACGTAACTTCTGACGACCGTGGCCACTGTCGGCCCGTCGAGGCAAAGGGGCTGAGCAATGGCCGAAAAGGTGATCGAAGCGATTCGTGGACTCGAGCGCGACCGTTTTCGCGCGATGGTCGACGGTAACGGGCCGTTGCTCGACACGCTGCTCTCCGACAACGTGAGCTATATCCATACGAATGGCAAACGCGAAACGAAGCAGCAGTTCATCGACGGGATCACGGCCGGGCGCCGCCGCTACCGGCAGATCGAGATCCAGTCGCAGGATGTGCTGCCGGCCGGCCGCGAGACCTTTATCGTGACGGGCCGCGCGCTGATCGAGATGGAGGCGAACAACGGCGCGTTGCTGTTTCCGATTGCCTATACCGCGATCCACGCTCAGGTGGATGGGCATTGGCGGCTGGTGGCATGGCAGGCGACGCGTTGCGCGATCGAGTGAGGCCGGTGGGCTTCTTTCGTCAGGCCGCTTTTTGAGCGGCCCGCGCACGGAGGCGGCAGATCGTGCCGCGCCCGCTCAAGCTTTCGCCTGCCTTTGCATGCCTGCTGGCCGACGTGTGGACCTCAGGCTGCGGCTCGACGGTCAGGCTCTTGCCACACGGCCCGATTTGCGCCGCAGGCCCGGTTGACCGCGCTGACAACTGCGTCCACGACTGCGGCTACATCCTCCGCGCTGACCCCAACGCCGTAACGGACTCCCTGTTCACCGACGCGGCAGCCCACGAACACGGCCGTGCGGCCGTCTGCTGTACGCGTGCTTTCCACCGAGGTGAGTTCGACAGGCTGCTCTGAGGCGGTCGCGAGCGCGGCGGTAACACGCTGGGCGTGTTGCTCAACCGCTTCGTATTGCCCCTGCCCCTGCGCATTGCCGCGCGCAGGTTTCGCCGCAGCCACGCTGAAGTCGCGGTTCTCCCACCGTACCGTCGACGCATTGACGCGCCGCGCCGGCCCGGCAACCTCGAAGTATTCCCGCGCGAACAACGCGCAGATCGCCTCGCCGCTCATCTCGGCACCGCTGTGATCCGCGGCCGCCTGCACGGCCTGGCTGAACTCGATTTGCACGCGGCGCGACGGCGTGAAGCCCATACCGCGCTCGAGCAGATAGGTCGAGCCGCCCTTGCCCGACTGGCTGTTGACGCGGATCACGGCGTCATAGCTGCGTCCTACATCGGCCGGGTCGACCGGCAGGTACGGCACCTCCCAGACGGCATCCGGCGCCTGCTGCGCGAAGCCCTTGCGGATGGCGTCCTGATGCGAGCCGGAGAACGCCGTATAGACGAGGTCGCCGGCGTACGGATGGCGCGGATGCACGGGCAACTGGTTGCAACGCTCCACCACGCGGCGCACGGCGTCGATGTCCGAGAAATCGAGGCCCGGGTCGATGCCCTGCGAGTAGAGGTTCATCGCGAGCGTGACGAGGTCGACGTTGCCGGTGCGTTCGCCATTGCCGAACAGGCAGCCTTCGATGCGGTCGGCGCCGGCCATCAGCGCGAGCTCGGCGGCCGCGACCGCGGTGCCGCGGTCGTTATGCGGATGCACCGACAACACGATGCTGTCCCGGTAGCCGAGGTTGCGGTCCATCCATTCGATCTGATCGGCGTACACGTTTGGCGTGGCGGACTCGATCGTGGCGGGCAGGTTCACGATCATCTTGTGATCGCGCGTGGGCCGCCACGTTTGCGCGACCGCGTCGCACACCTCGCGGGCAAACGGCAGCTCGGTCATGCTGAAGGTTTCCGGCGAGTACTGGTAGATCCAGTGCGTCTGCGGCCGCGCTTGCGCGTACTGCTTGATGAGCCGGGTGCCCTCGACCGCGAGCGCTTTCACCTCATCCTTCGACTGGTTGAAGACGATCTTGCGGAACGACGGCGCGATCGCGTTGTAGAGATGCACGATCGCGCGCGGCACGCCGTCGAGCGCCTCGAAGGTGCGCGCGATCAGTTCCTCGCGTGCCTGGACGAGCACTTCGATCGTCACGTCGTCGGGAATGCGTTTTTCGTCGATCAGCTTGCGCACGAAATCGAAGTCGGTCTGCGAAGCCGACGGAAAGCCGACTTCGATTTCCTTGAAGCCGATCGCGACCAGCATCTCGAAGAATTCGAGCTTTTGCGCGCTGTTCATGGGTTCGATCAGCGCCTGGTTGCCATCGCGCAGATCGGTGCTCATCCAGACCGGCGCCTGCTGGATCGTGCGGCTGGGCCATTTTCGGCCGGTCAAACGGACGGCGGGGAAGGGACGGTATTTTTCAGCGGGGTTGCGCAACATGGTGAGCCTCGTTCGTTTCGTTGGATGCCAAGGGGTGTGGCGTCGAGCGGCGGGCGGGCTGCCACAGGTGCACGGCCCGCCAGCCGGGCGCTAGCGGGAGCAACGAACGGGCGCGGACAAGGCACATCATGGCGATCATGACGCCGGTAAAGGGATTGAGTGATGCAGAGGCAACGTGCATGTGACCCTCGCGACTCGTCCGAAGGGTAAACGGACGAATGCAGACGACTGACAGGTTGTAAAAGGAACGACGGTTTGGGGTGACGCTGAACTACGGGAACTGCTTTGAGGACCGGGCCTGAGCCGCGGAGGCGGCCAACGCGCGGCGCTACGCCTGGCTTACGCTAGACGTAGCGATAGAGGCCGCGCTAGGCGGCCGGAGGTAATTCGGAGGGTGTTCGGAAGGGAACGCATGGGTCCAATGTATGCGAGCGAGCCGCGGCGTGTCAACCGCCGATCCGCGCAATGACACGTTGCCCGGCGTCGCGCGCCGGGCTTTAGCACGCCGCGACGCCCGTCATGACTGCGGTTTCGGCGATACCGCGACGCCCGTCATAGCGGGGTTCTGGCGATATCCACGATCACTTCGATCTGCCGCTCGATCGCGCCCGGCACCGGCGCCTCGCCGCGCAGCACGGCGTCGATCCATGCGGCGGTGGTCGCGGCGTCGCGGGCTTCCGGCAGTTCCACTTCAGGCGCGTCGGCCGACGAGCGTTCGGCGGCCACCCGCGTGTCGCAGATGCCGTCGTGCAGCCAGTCGATCTGGACCTGGCGGCGCGTATCGGCCACCGCTTCGCCCTCGGTGCCGCGCGCGAGCAGCGCACCGCCGGCGGCGGCATCCGGATGTGTGCTGAACAACTGGGTGAGACTCTCGCGATAGGGCGGATGCGTGTAGTTGACGAGCCGCAGCCCCGCCGGCGCGAACGGCTGCAGGATCTTGACGAGCGTATGGGTGGAATTGCGCACGCCCATTCGGCGCCGTAAGGCGAGCAGGCGCGCGAGCTTCGGCGCGAGAGCGGTGATTGGCGCAAAGGCGAGCCGGCGCGCGGCGAGGTTGTCTTCGATCTCCGCGTGGCTTTGCGCGTGCGCAATCTGCAGATGCGTGAAAATTTCCGCGCTGGTCACGCGGCCCGGATCTTCGGTGACGCCGTGCACGAGCACCGGGACGCCTTCACGGGCCAGCAGCAGCGCGAGCAGCGGCACCAGATTGGGCTGCTTGCGTGCGCCGTTGTAGCTGGGAATGGACACCGGCCGGTAGGCGCCGTGCGCAATCTGGATCGGTTCGAACGAGGCGTGAGCGGCCGCCAGCATCGCGGCGAGTTCGTCGGCGGTTTCGCCTTTCACCCGGTAGGCCAGCAGCACCGCGCCGAGTTCCAGATCGCCGACGCGTCCGTCGAGCATCGCGCGATAGAGCGCGTGCGTGTCCTCGGACGTGAGCGCGCGGGCGCCGTTCGGGCCGCGGCCGATCTCCTTGATAAAGCGGGCGCAGGGGAACTCGGAGGCAACGGTTTCAGCTGATTCGGTCATCGGGTTCAGTGTGGCTGGGTGGCCTCGCGCTCGACGCGGTTGGTCACGGTATTCAAAGGTTAAGGTGCTGCCGCCGGCCGTGCCGGAGGCGGTACTCGAAGCGGTACCTGTAGTGAGTATCGCATCTGCAGCGATCTTGCAAGCTGGCGGGAAGATGGCGGCGGTATGGCCATCCGGCCATAAGGCCCGCTGGGCGGCGCGTTTGTGCCTTCCTCGCGCCACCCATGTTTCCCTGCGCGTTACACTCAACGTTTTATTGCCGCGCCCGCGGCGCTTACTAAAGATTGGAGAACGGGATGAGTTACGTGTTTGCTCCCGCACCGGTGGTCGCGGTGCCGGTCGTGGGGTCCAGCGATCAGTTCGCGGTGCGCCGCATCTACTGTGTGGGCCGCAATTACGAGGCGCACGCGCGCGAGATGGGGCACGACCCTGACCGTGAGCCGCCGTTCTTCTTCAGCAAGCCCGCCGACGCCGTGGTCTATGTCGCGCCAGGCGAGACCGGCCAATTCCCGTATCCGGCGCAGTCGAAGAACGTCCATTTCGAAATGGAACTGGTTGCCGCCATCGGCAAGGCCGGCAAGGACATTCCGGTCGAGCAGGCGCTCGAGCATGTCTACGGCTATGCGCTCGGACTCGACATGACGCGTCGCGACCTGCAGGCTGAAGCGAAGAAGCTGGGCCGTCCCTGGGACACCGCGAAGGGCTTCGACCACTCGGCGCCGCTGGGTCCGATCCATCCGGTGTCGACAGTGGGACCGGTCGGCAAGGGCGCGATCTGGCTGAACGTCAACGGTGAGGAAAAGCAGCGTTCGGACGTGTCGCAACTGATCTGGTCGGTGGCGGAGACGGTGGCTTACCTGTCGACGCTGTACGAACTGCACCCCGGCGATCTGATCTTCACGGGCACGCCTGAAGGTGTCGGCGCGGTGGTGAAGGGCGATACGATGAAAGGTGGCGTGGACGGGCTAGGCGAGTTCAGCGTGCGGGTCGTCTGAAATCACGGCGGGGAGGAGACAAATCAATATGAAGCTTTATAGCTATTTTCGGAGCTCGGCGTCGTATCGCGTGCGCATTGCGCTGAACCTGAAGAATCTGCCGTACGACTATGCGCCTATCCACATGCTGCGCGATGGCGGTGAGCAGCTCAAGCCGGAGTATCGCAAGCTGAATCCGGATGGGGTGGTGCCCACGCTGGTGGATGGCGACAACGTGCTGCAGCAGTCGCTCGCGATCATCGAGTATCTGGAGGAGACGCATCCCGAGCCGCCGTTATTGCCGAAGGCGCCGGCCGATCGTGCCTATGTGCGCTCGGTGGCGCTGCAGATTGCCTGCGAGATTCATCCGTTGGACAACCTGCGGGTGCTGAAGTATCTGAAGCACACGGTGGGCACCGACGACGAGACCAAGGACGCCTGGTATCGTCACTGGGTCGAGGCGGGTTTTACGACGCTCGAACGGCATCTGGCCGGCGATTCGCGGACCGGCAAGCTGTGCTTCGGCGACACGCCGACGCTCGCCGATGCGTGTCTCGTACCGCAGGTGTTCAACGCACAACGCTTCAAGATCGACGTGACGCGATTTCCGACGATCCAGCGCATTCACGATCACGCGTCGCAACTCGACGCGTTCGCGCGGGCGGCGCCTGGTGTGCAGCCGGATGCGGAGTGACGAAGGTAGCTGACTGACTGGCCGGTTTGGCTGGTGGTCAAACTAGAAGCAAAGAGGGCACCCCGCGGGGTGCCCTCTTTGTTGGTGCGGTGATTGTGCGGCTTGCCTGCAGCCCTTTTGGCCGCGTTGCTGGTCAACCGCCCAGCAACGCGTCGGAAAACTCTTCCGCGCTGAACGGCTGCAAATCTTCGACCTTCTCGCCGACTCCAATGAAGTACACCGGGATCGGCCGTTGCCGTGCAATCGCCGCAAGAATGCCGCCCTTGGCCGTGCCGTCGAGCTTGGTGACGATCAAACCGGTGAGGCCCAGCGCGTCGTCGAATGCTTTCACTTGCGTGAGGGCGTTCTGACCGGTGTTCGCGTCGATGACGAGCAGCACCTCGTGCGGCGCGCTGTCCATGGCCTTGCCGATCACGCGCTTGACCTTGCGCAGCTCTTCCATGAGATGCAACTGGGTCGGCAAACGACCGGCCGTGTCGGCCATCAGCACGTCGATCTTGCGCGCGCGCGCGGCGCCCACCGCGTCGAAGATCACCGCGGCCGGATCGCCGCTTTCCTGCGATACGACCGTCACGTTGTTGCGTTCGCCCCAGATCGCGAGCTGTTCGCGGGCGGCGGCGCGAAACGTGTCGCCGGCGGCGAGCAGCACGGACTGATCGAAGCTCTGCAGATGCTTCGCCAGCTTGCCGATGCTGGTGGTCTTGCCCGCGCCGTTCACGCCCGCGATCATCATCACGAGCGGCTGGGCGCGGCCGAGCATCAGGGATTTTTCGAGCGGCTTGAGCAGGTCGATCAGCAGCGTGCGCAGCGCGGTCTTGACCTGCTGCGGATCGCTTAGCCGCTCGGCGCGCACTTTTTCGCGGAGCGATTCGAGCAGGAATTCGGTGGCGTCGACGCCGGCGTCGGACATCAGCAGGGCGGTTTCGAGTTCCTCGTACAGGTCCTCGTCGATCTTGGTGCCGACGAAGATGCCCGTCAGGTTCGAACTGGTCTTCGACAGGCCGCTCTTCAGGCGCGTGAGCCAGGACTTCTTCGCCGAGGCTTCGGGCAGCGGCGGCGGCACGATCTCGACGGTTTCGAGCGCGCTTTCGTCAGGTTCTGCCTGAAGCGGCGTTTGCGGCCGGCTGAGGGTGGGTGCCGCTTGCGCGCCATTGACACTGGCCGGCTGCGGCGTAGCGGTGGCCTTGGGAGCTGCTGGCGCTGATGGCCGCTCCACGGCGGCTGGCGAGGCGCTGCGCTGCGTCCCGGCAGGCGCAGCGGCGCCTGCCGCGGGCGCAACGGATTCCGGCGCCGTCTGCGACTCCTCGGGCGTTGCGTCGGGCTCTTTCGAACCCTTGAATCGTTTGAAAAAACTGAACATGGTCTGGCGTGGTGAGAGCGAGCGCCGGTGCGCGCAGCCGGCGAACACCGGTGGCAGCGGCAGGCAGCGTGGCAATGCGGGATGCAAGGCGCTGGAAGCCGCTTATTTTATCAGGCAAGCCCGCATGGATAGCATTAGCCGTCCGGCCAGGGTGAGATGCGTGCCCCCATGTGGTAACGTTGGCGCTCCAACCCCGGTGCCAGCAAGCGCCTGCGGGCAAATCGCCTAACCTGTTCAACTGTTCGAATCTGCATGCCCCGTACTTCTGCACCCCGTCAGCACAGCGCGTCGTCCAACCGCGGCAAGCCGCACGCCATCCGCATCATTGGCGGCGACTGGAAGCGCACGCCGTTGCCCGTGCTCGACCTCGACGGTCTGCGCCCCACGCCGGACCGCGTGCGCGAAACGCTCTTCAACTGGCTCGGCCAACGGCTCGACGGCCTGCGCTGTCTGGACCTGTTCGCCGGCAGCGGCGCGCTGGGCTTCGAGGCGGCGTCGCGCGGCGCCGCCCGGGTTCTGATGGTCGAGCGCCACGCGAAGGCAGCCGGACAGTTGCGCGCCAACCAGGCGCGCCTCGCGCCCAACACGATTGAAGTCGCCGAGGCCGACGCACTGCGCCTCGCGGCAAGCCTTGCGCCCGCGTCGTTCGACGTGGTGTTCCTCGACCCGCCGTTCGACTCCGACCTGCTGGGCCGCGCGCTGGAGCTGGCGGTGCGGCTCGTCAGCGCCGAAGGATTCCTCTATGTGGAAGCCGGCGAGGCGCTCGAGATCGCACAAACGCCCGCGCTGGCGGGCTGGACCATCGTGCGGCAGGGCAAGGCGGGAGCGGTCCACTATCATTTGCTGCAGCGCGAAAATGAGGAATAATGCGCGTTCTAAAACAAGCGCCGGACGGCTAGCCGTCACGCGCGCGACCGGCGGCAAACGCGTCCTGCGGGCGTGCTTGACGTGCCCATTTGTCTGAAGAGAGGAGAAGTCTCATGGTAGTCGCCGTGTACCCGGGTACGTTCGACCCGCTGACGCGCGGTCACGAAGACCTCGTTCGGCGCGCGTCGAGCATTTTCGACACGCTGGTGGTGGGCGTCGCCGACAGCCGCAACAAGAAGCCGTTCTTCACGCTCGAGGAGCGCCTCGATATCGCTCATGAAGTGCTCGGTCACTATCCGAACGTGCAGGTCATGAGCTTTAAGGGGCTGCTGAAGGATTTCGTCCGTACCAATAACGCCCGCGTCATCGTGCGCGGCCTGCGTGCCGTGTCGGACTTCGAATACGAGTTCCAGATGGCCGGCATGAACCGCTATCTGCTGCCCGACGTCGAAACCATGTTCATGACGCCGTCCGATCAGTACCAGTTCATCTCCGGCACCATCGTGCGCGAGATTGCGCAGTTGGGCGGTGACGTCAGCAAGTTCGTGTTTCCTTCCGTCGAAAAATGGCTGAAGGACAAGGTGGCCTTGCTCGATCAGGACAGCGACCAGGCGGGGCAGCCGTAACCGGCGTAAACTGTCGATTTGACGGAATGGCAGCCGGCCTTGCGCCGGCGTGAAGTGAGAGAAGTATGGCCTTGATGATTACCGACGAGTGCATCAATTGCGACGTCTGCGAGCCTGAGTGCCCGAACGACGCAATTTCGATGGGCCCGGAAATCTATGTGATCGATCCGAAGAAATGCACCGAATGCGTCGGTCATTTCGATGAGCCGCAGTGTATCCAGGTGTGCCCGGTGGAGTGCATTCCGCGTGACCCGCAGCACCTGGAGACGCCTGAAGGCTTGATGGCGAAGTATCACGCGCTGCAGGCCGCCAAGGCCTGAGGGTGCTTTGGTGAGGCGTGCGCCTCACCGTCTTGCCTCCGCGTGGTATTCCCGCGGCGCGCGTGTGGCCCGCGCGGTGGTCTAGCGCAGCGACCCCGGTCCGCTTCCGCTCAGCCCGCGCAGTCCTATCCCACGTAGCCGCGAAACACGTCCTGCAGTGTCTCGAGCAAGATGTCGCATTCCGCGTCCGTGCCAATTGAGATGCGCAAATGCTGATCGACGCGCGGCGCCTTGAAATGGCGCACGAAAATCTCCTTTTCCCGTAGCCGGGCGGCGAGTGTGGCCGCGTCGTAGCCCTCATGGCGGGCAAATACGAAATTCGCCCCTGACGGCACGACGTTAAAGCCAAGCGCCGTCAAGCCCGCGGACAAACGCTCGCGACTCGCGATCACCTTCGCGCAACTGTCGCGAAACCACGCGTCGTCCTCATAAGCGGCGATCGCCGCGACCTGTGCGAGCCGGTCGAGCGGGTACGAGTTGAAGCTGTCCTTGACGCGGGTCAGCGCCTCGATCAGCGCGGGATTGCCGAACGCAAATCCCACCCGCATGCCTGCCAGCGAGCGAGACTTCGAGACCGTCTGCACCACCAACAGGTTCGGATAGCGGTCGATTAGCGAGACGGCCGACTGTCCGCCGAAATCCACATACGCTTCGTCGATCACCACAACGGATTCTGAATGCTGTGCCACCAGCCGCTCGATCTCGTGCAGGGGCAACGGGTGGCCTGTCGGTGCGTTCGGATTCGGCAACAGGACGCCGCCATTGGGCATAGCGTAGTCGTCGACGCGGATGGTGAATGCGTCATCGACGGGAATGGTTTGGTAATCGACCTCGAAGAGACGCGCGTACGTTGGATAGAAGCTGTACGTGATGTCCGGGAACAGGATGGGCTTGTCGTGCTTGAGCAGTGCCTGGAAAGTCAGGGCGAGCACTTCGTCCGAACCGTTGCCGGCGAACACCTGCTCGGCATGGATGCCGTGGTGCGCGGCGACTGTCTCGCGCAGCTTGCGCGCGGTCGGATCGGGATAGCGGCGCAACGATTCCGCGCTATCACCGAGTTCATGACGGATCGCCTCCAGCACGCGCGGCGACGGCGGATACGGGTTCTCGTTGGTGTTGAGCTTGACCGGATGGGCGAGCGCGGGCTGTTCTCCCGGCACATACGGTGTCAGACGATAAACGATGTCACTCCAGTAGCGGCTCAAGCAGGCCTCCGTCGATGTTTGATGGCTGCGATTCGATCCCGATGATAGACCGTCAATGGTCGCGAAATCCGCGGCCTGTGTCTGTCCAACGAGCTAATCCCGGATCGTGGCTAACCGGCTCACCAGCCAGCGGCGGCCTCACGCAAGCTGTTCAGCTGTTGCGATGCAATTGCATCACTGCCCGGTCGAGCTCGCCCTTGACGACGAGCGGCATCTGCACGAGCGCACGTTCGATCGACGCGTCGATCACGTCCTGCTCCTCACGGCGCGGCGGCTTCAGCACGTAGTTGGCAACGTCGGGCTTCGCGCCGGCGCGCGCGCTTTCGGGGATCAGATCGCGCGGATGCCCAATGCCGATACGCAGCCGCCAATACTGCTGCGTCGTCAGATGCGCGGAGATGTCCTTGAGACCGTTGTGGCCGCCACTACCACCGCCAAGCTTCAGCTTGACGGTACCGGGCGGCAGATCGAGTTCGTCGTGCACGACGAGAATCTCATCGGGCAGGATCTTGAAGAAGTGGGCGAGTGCGACAACCGACTGCCCCGAGCGGTTCATGTACGTCTGCGGCTCGAGCAGGTGCACCTCTTCGCCATGCAGGCGTGCCTTCGCGTAGAAACCGTGAAAGCGCCGCTCGTCACGCAAGGTCGTACCGGCTTCGCGCGCCAGTTGATCGACCAGCCAGAAACCGGCGTTGTGACGCGTCGCGGTGTATTCGGCGCCCGGATTGCCGAGCCCCACGATCAGCTTGATCATGATTGAGTCATGACTGGTTAAGGGCCGGCGGCGTGCCACGCGACCTGAAAAAAACGAAAAAAAACCCGCCGGGGCGAACCGCGGCGGGTCACATCGTCCGTTCCATTGAAACGGATCGAGAGGATTGCTCGCTGTATGCAGCTTAAGCGGCCGGCGTTTCGCCTTCGCCTGCAGCAGGGGCAGCGGCGTCGCCTTCAGCGATAGCGCCAGCCGGGATCGTCGCGGATGCGACCACCGGGTTTTCAGCTTCAACGTGTGCAACCAGTGCGACGCCAGCCGGCAGGACGATGTCCTTGGCATGCAGCGTGTGACCAGCTTCGATCGTTGCGAGGTCGACTTCGAGGTATTCCGGCAGTGCTGACGGCAGGCACTCGATTTCGATTTCGTTCAGAACGTGCGAGATCACCGCGCTCGACAGCTTGACTGCCGGGTTCGATTCCTGGTTCATGAAGTGCAGCGGCACCTTGGTGTGCAGCTTCTTCGTTG